>Ga0182030_10003757_pt1 | contig 32450 bp, 31 predicted proteins | sample 812S3MmetaG_FD_121299 | JGI IMG/M metagenome (GOLD analysis project Ga0182030, IMG submission 121299) | Permafrost microbial communities from Stordalen Mire, Sweden - 812S3M metaG (Illumina Assembly) | ecosystem: Environmental > Terrestrial > Soil > Wetlands > Permafrost | place: Sweden... | reverse complement strand
TCTTTTAGTTAATAGATTTATAATTAAATAAACTATAGTAATATAATAATATAATATATTATAAAGAACTTAAAGACTCTCTGAAAAGGAATAAGAGTCTTTTATATATATTAATTATAATATATCTAAAAGCTTTTATAGTAGTAGCAAAGTCACGTGACTTTGCTGCTTAGAAATGTCTAGAGGTTTCTAGCATTACTAATACTATACTATAGTAGCATATAAATATTTCTAGAATGTACTAATTATAAATAAAACTACAGATGTCTAGAAGAATTCAACGATGATGCTGTCGAAGGAGTTGATGGTATGGAGAGAGGAAGCTTTTGCAACCGCAGATCGAAACAAAAGGTTTGTGCGGGCTGCTAGCATGAAGCGAACACGTAACCGAACGAAGCCAATGTGTGTATGCAGGATTCAATATCTAGATGCAAACGCGAGTAAACAAGGCATTTTTGTTTTAGCAAGTCATACATATAAAACGGCGGCATGCTGGGATAACTTCTACATTATATACTTAGATATATATCTGTTATGGTCATGAGATCCTATGGAATTAATTTCATGAGCTCTACACAGACGGACGCAAGTTCAAAGGGATATTTGCAGCAGTCACGTGATCGTATCCGCAGCAGCGTGAGGACTCGAAGAATATTAAACATATAACACTACTTCTAAGAGACTACTACAGCTGTGCAAATATCAAAGCGGCATCAGAAATCGGCGGATTAGTAGAAATTACGGAGTCTGATCAACTGGACCCTCACTCTCTAGTTCTATGCTAAACGACAATGTTTCAACGACATCTCATGACCAGATCTCTTCACATCCTCCAAATCGAACGCTACATGCAAATAAATCAGTTTAAAGTTGGAATTCCAGTCGGTTTTTGCACTTGTTGTTCTATGATACGTACTCCTTTGGAGTCAAACCGTGCGTGAAAGGTGTGTCACCGTCTTCTAATGTTCCTTTGTAATGTCCAGGTGTTTTAGAATGCAACATGTTTAATGAACCTCGTCCAGTGAGGATCTTGATACATCAATGAAAAGCGTGCTGCAGCCTAGTAAAGTGCAAGCCCCGTACCTCTTGAAAATCTCCACATGATGAAGCTGACCATTTGGATGACTAAGGCTGCAACAACATTAAGAATTCTGATCAAGGAAATTAAGGAGGGGTTAACGTCTCTGCAGGAATTTTGTATATAGCAATTCTTTGCGCCGCTTATCTTATAAGGACCATGTCTCCGAAAATGAAATACCACGGGCTAATTAGCCCCAGAGACCCAGAGGAATACGATATTGGTCCAAGCAAAAAAAGACGTCGCTTGTTCTTCCAACAAGCTGGCTGGGAGTTCTATGCCCTATTCTCTGTAAATATGCTTCTTGCTATCGAAATCGAATAGGAAGACGTAGGCTAGTATCGAAGAGATTTCCTGGGCGATGAGGGGGTGAACAGCAGCTATGTCAAACCAATCCTGGGCACTTCGTCGAGCCCCAGTCTGTACGCAGAGTGTCGCCCTCCCTCTATTTCCCTAAAGCGTAAAAATCAAACTGAAAATGAAAATGAAGATGAAAATGAAAAATTTTGCGCGCGTAATTTTTATCGCAGGGTTGTTTGAGAGAACACTAACCTGCGCTCGAAAGAGATGAGGATTCGGGGGCGAGATTCGGGGGCTGAGCGACTCGGCCTAAGGGACACCATACCTTAGATATAAAGATTCGTAGGCGTGTTACTACTATTCGTAGGCGTGTTACTACTTCGGAAATACTGAGGGGTGAGATTGCTTGTAGTTATTTGAGCTATTGAACGATCCTTCTCCTAATCCTTCTCAGCATCACTTTTGGTATCGCATCGTATTCACACCGGTTAGAGTCCCGTGATTTCTAAGGATGGCTACAGTGGAAGGATGAGAACGCATAATTTTGAGCATTGTCGATGTGTCATTGTTCTCAACTTAGCTAAGAAGGAGAACTCGGTTATTTGCGGTATCCCAGGGTGTATCTTGTTGAGGTACAGATGCCCTCTCTGTTTGAAAGGACACTTGTGCTAATTGTGCGGGCAATGGCTGAAACCAAAGGCTAGGCCACTCAGCCTAAGACCTTGTCCCATTTGATAGGGCGTAGTTTGAATGATCCTTCTCTTAGTCCTTCAAGTTCTATAAAAGGTCAGGTATACGAATGCTAGATTTGTAGCGCCACATTCCTCAAGGTCATCTAAACTCGCATTCGCTGCTGTCCGTGAAATTCTAGGGATGTTAGGTTCCACAATCTTGTGTTTTGGCGTGTTCCGCACGTGACTCTTTGGCCTTTTGGGGGGAGGGGGGATATAACTCCTCAGGGGTAAAGAGTAAGGAATTGGCCCTAAGTTTACCCTTCCGAAACCGGTGGCCAATGAGCTCCACTATTTCATCAAGGCTTGGCCTTCTCAAAACAAGCACCTGATATACATCGGATTAGCGGCTCCTTGATTGCCCAACATTAGGAAGAGAAAGAACATATTTGGTATGCTGAGCCGGAGGAGGGGGCTTTTCGGGCTACCTGTTAAAAGTTGATGATTCTTGGTAAGATAGGTATTGACTGCGCCGTCGTGTAACTAGGGTGAGCTGAACTGAGCCTGAGCTGGGCTTGAGCAAAGGCGGTGATAGTCGCGTGATACAGTTAGTTAGTTGGGGCATAGACATTCCGGTAAAGAAACAACTAAATCAAATTCATTTTTCTCCCGGCTCTATCAATCTAATGATTCCCTCGGAGTTCATGCACTTCTGGGAATATGTTACTCCGACTTTAACCGACAGTATTAATATATAGACTCAGAAGTTGTGTAACTCTGTCATTTTTATTTACAGTGCCTCAAACTTCGAAAGGCAGAATGAAAGTGACCGTGTGTGCATGATTCGCTCTGTAACCTCCAGCTTCCACGGCTAATAAATCCGCCCCTCAATAAGAAATAATACCGACATCATCCAATTTGCCACCATATTCAAGTGCCAACACCGTTCATGACAAGTTTGGCACCGTCCATGAATAATAGCTATTCAGTGTAACAGCTTTATCACTGTTTTGCACCAAACTTGTCGTATTGCTCTTGTTAACCAAATAAGTAGTGATGAAAGTCGTCAAATCAGCTTGTTGAGAACTTGGAAACGAACAATGCGTATGAGGACTACTACAAGTAAATCCAAACGCATCCTCGTTCCCAAGGGCCTGATAGATCAACTGGCCTATCTCCATACAACCAGTAGTAGAAACAGGGCCCAGCCAATCAATATCATTTTCTATAACAAAGAGTCCACGAGGCCAGGTAAGAGCAGCGAGAAAATGGTGATCATGTGGGAGAGTGGATGTGCTATCTGCGTACTGATTGAAAACTGGACTGAACCAAGCGTTTTCTGTGACGATTTCTGAGGCTGTTTGGATGTTCTTTCCAGCGGCGTGTTGGGAGTCACTTATGCGCCAGCAAGCTGCGCCACCTGATCCGGATTCTTGAGGGATCGTGAGAGCGATGCGATTGTCGAAAGCACCGACTATAAATGCGCCTTTCGCATCTCGACTACAACCAGTGACGCCAAGTCGCGTAGTGTCGATGTTGGCGGAGGGGGTTATCTCGAGAGCGTCAATAAGCCGACTCACGCCCCACGCCCAGGCTATCAATGCGCCGGCATTGGCGGAAGAGCCGTAGAGATTGAAGAAGAGGCCCGTGCCGTGACTAGAAGGACTCTGTTCGGCAGCCATACCGTCGTTGTCAAATGTTATTTGGGCTACATCAGCGGGGATGGGGATTGAGGATCCACCTATGCCGATAATTGCTGGGAATGGACCCTTGCCTGACGAGGGGTAGGAGATCTTTGCGGTGAATGAAATGGATTTTCCACCTTCGGAACAAGTTACTGTAATAGCATTCGAGGCGTACGAAGCGGTTACAGAGGAAGGTTTCGGGGGCTTGGTGCCGAGTTCCCATTGTTCAAACATTTGAGTGATCTCATCTTGGCGGCAAGATATTTGTGATTTCGAGGTTAACTTTGTTCCATTCGCAAATGTAAATGGATCAGGGAGATTGGAATTTGTAGCGGGGGTGTATCCACTGGGGAGAGTACATCCTGTTGCTTGGCGCTTTTCCAGAGTTCGGGAAGGTGCCGCGATGACTGGTACAACCAAGAGAATAAGTTTGAGACAGCGCATAGTTAGAGATGTTGTTGGAAGTGGTGAAAGAGGAATTGAATTGGCTTATTGTTGAAATGAAGGAGGAGAATACTTTTATACATCCATCTATCCCCCTTTACCCCCTCAGTCGAGAGGTACCTTTATAATTTGCTGGAACAAAGACTTACATGCCGATGTCAGATAGTGTTTCCTTTCATGGGTTCGGATTTTAAATTAGGTCATCTGGTGGTTGATGGAATGGACTTTTACACCGATCCGTCTCAAGAGAGGACGATGATTAATCAAAATATAATGCTAATATACATATGTAACATTTAGACTCGGATCGGTCCATGTCTTGCATGAGCCCTGAAGATCAGCAATTCGGCGTTAGGGAAGTCGCATATTTAACCTTTGCGGGGTACCATGTTCATGATATACCTTTTGTCCGTCTTGGAAGATCATTAGACCAAGCTAGCTCACTTTGGGTGTTTTGGCTAAACCTTATGTCCAGAAGCAGAGAAAGAGGCGTGATGATCAGAGAATACGATTTACTTAAATTAAGCCACGATTATTGTGCTCAGCTAAGCACGCATAGAGGGGTTAGTTGAATATATTACCTCATGATTACCAAAAAGGAGTTAAAAAGCCGGATTATACCCGGCAAATTTATCCCTCTCTTCTAATCAGACTATGACTTTAACCAGCTATACCCGATTGAATCTTGACTATAGTTATGATACTGTTGAGTGATTATACTTTTAGATTGATTGACTTTCGTCGAAATATTATTAACGTGAAATAGAAGGCTTATAAGTGACCGGTGAGAACATATGATTGGGGTCGTGACCATCCTGTGTAACGCAGCACTCTAGAAAATATAACCATTATTCCTCTGCTCCTATATTTTCCACATATAAGAGGAATGAGAGAAAAAGGAGAATGCTAAAAACAAGATAATAATATAACCAGAATCTTACACTTAAACGGGACGATCTGGCCTGCATGTTATATGAATACATGTTTAAATACAAGCCATACTCAGGGCCTGATACCAGAAACTAATTCCCAAACTCCTACTACTGGATCTGCAATAGGTATATGCTAGGGGAAGCGATCCGAGCGTACCTATGCAGTAGTAATTCGGGCTGATTTTAAGGGAATACTAGATCTGAGGGATGATCTTGGAGATTGTATTAAAGGGGATGAACTCGAGAAAACCTTATAAGCAAATGGAAAATCCGAATGCCCCGAGATCTACTGAAGGATGAGTAGGTATTAATTGGATTATGAATGCTGTGAAAGTACCAGCTCATCATGTAGGTACACAGAACGTCAAAACAAAACAGTACAGGTTTTTGAATAATCCAACGTGATATCTTTCAGCTTACATTACTTTAAAATACTGATGAGATCATTGTACGGTTTCTAATATCCGTACACTCAGACTTACAGTCTACGCGTTGAGAAACCTCTTCACTTAAAGGGATTCTTGCTGTCCTTGACAGGTAAGACACCAGCTCTCTGTACTCGAATACGCTAATGCTTTTGCTCTGGAGACTTTGACTTTTGATGACGAATGGGGCATGCGAAACACTAGAAATGGTGTGCGCGATGAAAGAATTATTAATATCTGCAAAATTGGTATTTAATTCCCTGCTAAATAATATAAATCCAAAGGTTTTTAGGATGGATTTTTCTTCTCACTTGACCACTGAGATATTAAAGTTTAATAAAGTGGCATCGGGTCAATATTTGTAAAAGAAATAACGGAAGCTAGAACAACCAAGAACTATGCAAGTCTATTTCTTTTTTACTGTGATAATCTACTTATTCAATCCTTTTGTCAAGTTCATCGCAATATATTCGTACTATATTCCGCCATCTATCCCTTCTAGGGCCTATCGCAAACATTTTATTGTGGTCAGTATAATCTTCTCAGCCTGCTAAGTTTATAGTGTATTCAGTACTAGACTTTGCTGAGAATCTAGCTTGCTTAGGCTATTATGTCGCTAATCCACAATACTCACAAAAGAGAGGTCACGTCCATGAGTTGCATCTATTAAAAGAAGTCTTATTATGTCTGTCTATCTAGGAGTACTCTAGATCAAGAATATATACCCTTCAGCGAATCGCGGTCTATATCACGTGCTCCTTCACTCACTCACTGACTGTTATACGAAGTGTGCAATAGGCCTTGAAAGGGATAACCCTGAGAGCTTCATCTGCGCTCCTTTTTTTTTAATTAGCATTACACAAATCCCTTTGGTAGCAAACGTATATGTACCACCTCCAGTTCATTCTTCAACCTCAAGATAGACGTTCCGCGGGATTTCGAGCTATATATATACCAGCAATCCAGCCTCCTCTTCAAGCTCACCATCATCTTTAACGTGTGTAACGTTTTCTTCATTCTTGAAGACAAGGTCTAGTGTGTCATATTATATAGACTAGCGTTGAGGCTCTTTAGTAAGCTAGAGCCGCATCTGAGCCTCTGAGGTGGATTCTTGAGCCTGAGCACTATTTTACAAACAATCCCATCATGCACTATTTTACATTAGCAGACCACTATGGACTACCAACAAGCGCCCCCAACAAGCATGTGTGCTGACAAATCGTACGGCGGCTATAAGATGGCCACTTATTTTCAACTGACAGGATCCACCGCAGATTAATAACAACTTAATTCATAACAATCCCAGCACGATGAATTCCCTTCCGCAAGAGATACTCGATCGAATAAGTGCTTCTCACTTTAGTGATCAAGTTGAGGATAATCGACTGGTGCCATTTGTTGATCCCCAAGCCAACCGGCCTCTGTTGGCTACTGTTTCACGGCAGTGGCAGTGGGCAATCGAGAGACAGAGCTTCCGCCATATTTATGTGAAGAGTACGGAGCTAGAGATATTCCAGGAATTTGTCACAGGCCACCGCCGACGATTCGTTCGGTCCGTCCGATATACAATAATCTTACCAGATTATACCGACGAAGCTGCCACACAATTCGAGCGCGAGGCTGATCGACAGACCAACAATGTAGCTTTTACCGCTGCCTTGTATGGGCTTTTCCAGATCTTACAATCTTGGGGCACCTCAAGCGATTCTGGTAGTCCATACTCGATCGAGGTTAGAATTGAAGATATATATTTCCCTATGGACTATGGCCGACGCGATTTGGGAAGCTATGTCCGCTATCAAGAGGTACGGCCAGCCGAAGGAGGCGACGGAGAAACAGCTAGTCCTCGAGATCTTCTGCATCACCGATACATACACTCTTCGCTCTGTCTCATTCAATCTACGGACCTTCCCGTTGTGCCTGCTGTTCGCAGCTTCAATGTAAATTCATTTCGGCTTTATGGGCGCACGATAGCGCCCGAAAGTGTTCTAGAAATTGCAGCAAAGTTGCCTAACCTACGTCGTTGCTGGTTAGGCCTTCGTCATGGGTCAATCAGGTACCCTGCACTACACCGAGCACGGCGTGTCATCTTGACCCACGCACTTGAGCGCGTAGCGCTCCCCAACTCCATCGAACAATTGAGAATGGCAATGCTACCAAACATCATTACAAACCAGTCCTGGCATCCTCCGCGCGTAGTGGATCATGGAACAGGATGTGACCCACTAAGTAGAGCGCTGTGGAAAGCAACGGCATATTTGCCATGTTTGACTACTCTTGATATCGGGGGATTAATAGATCGGTCTTTGTTCGGGTCTGACATCCCAAATACTGTTATACAGCCATTCTGGTAACATCTGCAGGATCTACACATCACCTTTGGCCTCACAACTTCTTCGGGCGAGTGGTACTTCCAGGGCGTTGACAAAGCAAATACTTATCGCCTTCCTGTCATTAAATCCCCCGCTTCGGAGACACGAATGCCACCAGGTTATGGCTTTAGCGAGGAGGAGGACTTCGTTGCAGCGCTACAATTCAGTAGCTTTGACGACCAAAGACAGTCGGGTGAGACGCCATGGGATAAGATATTCCGTACAACAGTCGATGAACGTTTATGGTCCCGCTAGTCGAGGGGTTTGCCAGGGCGTGTATCCAAGTGCCAACACTGCAGAAGGCGTTTTTGATGCCGATGATGAAAGATCCTCTGAAATATAAAAATAGGACACGATTCTGTACGGTGGACTGGGGGGTATACTATTCTGCCCCAGGTCACTATCACGATGATCCTAGTGGACTGAAGCTCTCTTACCCAGCCGACAGCGCATGGCGACGGACACTGACATATGAAGTGGGTAAGTGGCGCCCTAGCAAGGAGCTGTGTAGCCTACTCCGAAGCATCGGGCAAGACAGGCACAACAAGGAGCCAATCGAGAGGTACATCGATCGATGGGCCACAAATGGGAGAGCAGAGGTCTTGGAGATGCTTGCACGGAGTCATGGGGAATAATTTTGTGTATAGTGCGCTTAAGTTAAATTGATGTTGTTAAGCGTTTTTCATGGAGTTCAGAGTTTATCATTTCCCTACGTAACTCGGACTCTCCTCGAGCTATCTGTATATCAGCAAATACATTCCAACAGGTACGATAGTCAGGGAAGATAATCCTATCGTCCATGATGTCTTTTTTTTTTCAGCCAAGCGGTAGAAAGTTCACTCAATTCAATTTAGGACCCTGAAGCAAAGCTTGGACTGAGTCGACACTTGACTCGAAGGCCTCGTGGTGAATAGCAAGAGAAGTGATAAAACGTGTGAGGTAAGGGTTTGATACAGTAAACTGTAAACATTTACGACATACTGTAGCATCGTGTTAGATCACGCTTCTTAGCAATCTCTGGATAAACATACCTTATACCGCTTTCGCCTCAAAAGTTTTTTCCTTTTTAAAAAAACCTTGGGCACCCCGATTGTGATATCGATCTTCGCTTTTTGATGGATCCTTGGGAAATCTCATGATCGCTAGGCTGAGGTGTTTATACCTGATCAGCAAAAGTGCCTTCGTCAAAGCACCAATTCCACCGAGGAGAAGCATTGCGAGAAAAGATAGCCGATTCTTTGGAACCAGGAAACAATATCTTGTCGCTCCCATAGGATAATCGCAAGACTAATTGGTTTATACTCTGACAATACTTGCTTCACTACTAGCAATTCATTGATGAGGTTAAGCTCTCTCCCACCAGATCCACATATCCACTGCATCATCTCAATATTAGAATGAAAAGGGGGGGAGAATCACATGCTCTCCCTTTTCTATCCCCCAATTCTAGTGCAATCCATTCAAGAATAAGGCATATAGGAAAATATGTATGATTAAAAATCTCCCATAAAGATCACGCTGAGATTTCATTCCTGCTCCAGAGAAATTCTCATTTCTCTAGTACCGATACTCTAGTCCACCCGTTCTTTGATATTCCTGTTTTAGTCTGAGGATCCGCTGCCCCATTCTCTCCCTCAATTGTGGCATCAGCTGGAGGTGGAATAGCTCCTGTATTTGAAGTCCCTTCCACAATCAGTCACCGTTGGTGTCCCTGGTACGAGTCCTTCCTTCGTTATCTCTTAATATCGTCTAGCAACAATCCGCATAAATGATATAAAACAGACCCAACAAACATGAAAATAAAAATTAAAGATGGAGGAATCAATAGTATTTCAAGCACAGAAATTGGGGGGCGCAGTCGCTAACCCAGCTCGCTATAGCAGCCTCCAGGTGGAGGCGCGAGAATGAGTGAGGGAAGGGTACTAATGTTCAATCACACCGCAATAACAAAACTGTAAACTTGCTTTTCGTCGATTCGAGATGGATTTTTGCTGAGCAATCTTACTTTCCACGATTGTAAAATCCTGAGGTGAACTGCTAAATTCTCCTCGCGCATATTTCCAACCTCGTCACACCCTGCTTGTCGAACTGGAACTCCATGGGAGATTTTTCTATAAGCAGAGCTGTCTTCCACACAGATAATAGTCTAACGCGCAAAGAGGTGATCAATATCTCAAGATACACTCGAATAAGTGCAAAGTATAACGACGTAAAGAAGAATTCGGCCAATGATATTGAAAGGCTTAATAAGGTATTAATATGTTAGTAGACGAACTATTTGATAGCCACTGTCTAAGGAACAATCATAAGGCCACTCGGGTACTTTAAAGAATAACTAAGGAAATTGATTATAAATAGAAAAGAGGTCGGAGATCTGGCCCAACCCCAGCAATAAACACAACCCAAACTCAATCGCGGCATCTCTTCTATGAGCTGGATTTAGGGGAATCCCAATAGCTGCTTTTCCAATCATTGTCGCACCAACGTGATGGCCAACACTGACGGGGGATATCTTAATCCGATAGAATAGTTCAAATACATATATAGCGATTAGAATCTGAGACACCACATCTCCCTGAGTTACATAACTGCTCCTATCAGATCGTCTGTGGAAACCCAGGCTTGCGGGCATTAGCTATTATAATTCAAGAAAGGGTAAACCGCGACACAGCAGGTTAGTCTCTCCTGCAATATCATGATTGACGAAGCCGCGTCGGTTAGTCTTGTAGAGTGAAGCGTAGTCGCTGCTATAGAAGCGAAGGAGCAGGAACATCTCAAGGATGTAGAAACAAGCTATGAGGCAGAGGATAAATGTTACACTAATGATGAGGCCGCTGAAGGGAGCAAGCTATGATGCAAGGAGTGGACAGTCCAACTGGTGGATGAGTTCCCTTTTGAAAGATTGCAACGAGCGGGATCCGCGATCATTGCCTAATTGCCTCGATTCATTTGAGAATATGTTTCCTTTAGACACTCCGATCTTGCTGTATGAGTTAAATTAGCTGGGCGGAAGGAGCGTGGGGTCGCATTCCCTTGTACCACCTCGCTTCAGCAAAGTCACAAGCCAACCTCACCTCAACCTTTTCTCCTTCTTGACAACCATATCTAGCGCCACGGGCCATCAATTTCAGATAATCCGCCTTTATAATACATACTCTATTTTACACGTTCTGTTTTACTTGAGGTGTCACGACCCTTTGGTGGATGCTACTGTGGCCCTTACTCCACATGGCGTCTTTCTCCCTTTTCCAGCGTCCGGGTGTGCTAAGAATCGACATTGACTCCAATCCATTAACATGGTCAAATAGTAATATCTTTCTGATTGGAAATGAGGCAAACTGTACTATGAAATCCCTTTGGTCTTCGAGACTCTGTCGAAAATACCCTTCGCGAGGTTGCCATCACGCAAACTCCTTCCCAACTATATATTGGACACCATTTTCGAGCAAGCGTTTCTATTCTGACCAAGTCGCCTTCCCAGACACTTCTTATACATCATCGCTACCCTGGTAGTCATTCACTCGAAATTTGTTGGGTGGATAAATTTCTCCCTGAGACGAAAGGCGTGCTGCAATGGGATTTGGTACCAAAAGGTTGGAAGCAGAGCGAAACACTCACTATTTGTAGATAGCCGACAAGTGAGCCTGCTGACCCAGTGATAAACACATTCGAAGATCTTTGCGGCAGAGAGAGTGGTACTCTCACTGTAGAAGGCTTCCGTACTCTTTTGAGTAGGCCACATCTAGGAGGCCGTTGCATTTGTGATATAAAGTTTGTTGGGAAAGCGTCCAGAGAAGAATAACTGAATCAACGATTGGCTATCTTCAAGTTATATTTGAAACTAGCCCTCACTTTCGAGAGGCAAGCGCTTGTCGAATCGGCGCTCTTGTTTATTTCTTTTCTCCAATCCCTATTCCAACTTTCTCGCTTGTCTCATTCCCCACTTTTGACAAAGCCCCGGCATCGCCACCTCAGAATTCGCGCCTCACAAGCCTCCTCATATCTCCCAACCTCACATCATGTCTCCCTTCGAGCCTCAAGAACACCACAAAAGCTCCATCCGCTCGAAAGTCTGGTCTCACCTCCACTCAATTGCACTCCCTGACTCCCGTTTCCACCACGACTACTCCTCCTTCATACCCGACTTCATCGGCTCCACAGCCGCAACATCTCTCCTCTGTACCCTTGAATGCTATATTTCCGCTCCCATAATCTTCATCGCACCCGATAATTGTCTTCAAGAACTACGTTTCCGAGCACTGAAAGATGGGAAAGTTGTCCTCATCACCACTTACGGAATTCGGCGAGGATTTTGGGTCCTAGATCCCATGGTGATTGAAGAAGACAAATGGGAAGTAGCTGCTAGCTTAGATGGGATGGAACGATACGGACGACACATAACTTTGAAAGAACTCCAAGAACGGAAAATTCGGATAGAGCTTATGGTTACTGGAACAGGGGCTCTCAATCTTCAAGGCCTTCGTTTTGGGAAAGGTCACGGGTTCTTTGATCTTGAATGGGCGATGCTGTCCGAAATCAATGTGGTGACGCACGAAACAAAAGTTCTGGGTGTTGTACATGAGTGTCAGGTTTTAGATGAGGAGCTTGTGGGGGAGGAGTGGGATACGGCTTGTGATTTTATCATTACGAATGAAAGAACCATTGAAGTTGAGGGAACAAAGAAACCGGATTGTGGCATTCTCTGGGAAAGATTGGCAAAGGGGATGTTGGAAGAAATTGAGCCTCTGCGGGAATTGCGGGAAATGCAGGATCAATAAGATGATATATTTCATCGAGTTATCCCATCATCACTTGAGGTCACAGGCATGAAAAGAGATGACCGAAAGACGTAGTTTGAGCACCAGGTATCATCAAGGGAAAAGCTAGAGGTAGCACTATTCGCTGATTGACGAAGCACGATCCAAGATCTTTGAACAGTATATGTACAGCTTTCCCAGTACAGATACAAAGATGCCAGGATGCCAGGAATGTACTTCGAAAGATTTTTTCAACGCTAGGTCAAAGGTAATGCTCGAAAAATTGAGACATTCGCAAACGATATCAAATGACAAAGTTCATTTTTCATGCTGGATTTCATAAGATCCCTCAGCATCTAAGAGATCATCAAGACTAAAAGTATTCTCCATCGAGCTAACAATATTTTTCGCTCTCTCTTCTCCTGTCAAGGGCTTGCAATGGCTGTGGCTTTAGGCCCCTTGGAATCCTCCTACCACACATCGTTTTTAACCTCACTTGGCTCTTTAGTAGGTTTCAACTATCTATATTTCTGTTTGGTCGCGTCATAATGATGCAAGAATTTGTTATATTCGAGACCACCACCTAGCTCGGGAAGCAGCCTATTGAGCGTGGAATTTTGTTGAAGGATAAAGTGTTGATAGCTTCCTCCCGCCTAGCAAATCATTTGTCATAGGTGTCGGTGGTTATGAGGATTTAATCTAGTTAAGTACCTTCAGTTCTCGTCGCTCTTGCAACCCGTTAGTTCGATGCGATCGAAACCCTTCGGTACTCTTTTATCGGTAGGCTGGTCGGGCTTCCAGTTGTAGGCACGTATTCTGATCTATCGTCACGTCTTGAGTGGGGTCTATTCCAGGCCGTAGTCGGATTTCTTGCTCAAGGCTATTAGGAGGTCTGCTGTCAATTTTGGATGATTCCTGGTGAATCAGCTGCTCTGATTGGTCTCCCGACCAGTCATAGCGCTTGGAGTTGGTTTCAAGAACCGTTTGCAAAGATCTTAGCTAGACTGATGAGCGAATCGCCGATTGGATCAGCCAAAATAACTCTGAAATTGAACGGGTGCTTTCGGAGTAAGACCCTGGCTTTGAATATGGCCACGAGTTGATCCCCAGAGATGGAACCTCTATGAGATTCATCCACAAGAAGACACCTAAGCAGAATTAAGCCCACTAGAGAGCAGTTGAGATAGAAGGAGACCGGTGAAAGAGACTGGTAGAGAGACGATGGCTTTAGCCAGCGTCCTCTCTAACAAGAGCTGATAGGTCCAGAGTTGTATATTTGGTCGAGATAGCGATGCCTTGCCTTACTATTTCTAGCTTGGACGGAAGTGATGGGACTTATTTGAGATCCGACAAGGGATTTGCTGCCATTTGATAGCAAATGTAAGGAGGCTCACCACACAAGGAATGAGGTGCCCTCCGAATGTGCTTCTTCATGTCTCGCTGTGCTGTAAAAAGGCAACACTTCTTTCAAGAAACAACTATACCCCCTTTTCCTTTACCATTCTAAACTCTCCGTATGCTTACCTTTTGCATCCAAATCAATCATTTTCAGCCTCTCAATTCCCTATTTTTCATCCCCAAGTTTAAAACCACACCTCCCTCCAGAGGAAACATAAAAAAACATCTCCTTGTACAAATCAGCTCGGTGAACTCATCCTATCCCCATCAATTTTACTTAGCGGAGATTCACAAATGAGAGAATTACGTACCTCAACGCATCATATCGTATGTTGTGAACCAGCAGGATGTACTGTACTTCCTGTGAAAAATACAATGCGTTTGTCATCGAAATTTCCGAAATCTACCTTGTATAATGCTTGAAGTTATTCAAATATCTCGACAGAGAGTCATGAAATAAATGTTTCGCATAAGCCGTAGTGGGTGGAGAAGTATTTGATGTGGAAGCAATCCTATGATGAAATGTTGTTGAAATGTGGTCGTTTAAATTGGAACTCCCAAGTTGTAGGATGACCACAGCGAGTTGAAACCACAGCGAGTTGAGGCCATAGCAAATTGAGAAAAAGCATCAAGACTTTGTACATCTACATATTTTTATTCCTACAAACTAGCAGAATAGGTATCATTCCTCCCAAGTAAAGTCCAGCAGCTTTTGACGAGCAATCCCACCCCCACCCCCAATCACAACGCCAATCGTAAATCTACTCCTCATGTATCATTCAGAAAACCCCCAGACTGCGCAAACCGCATCTGATAATCTCTCAAGTCCGCCCAATTTCTCAATGCTTCTTCTTCATCCTCTAACATATCACCCATGTCAGTCTTCAGTCCAGGACTGATCCTGTCCAACTTCATCAATACGTCCAGAAATCGTGCAAGATACTCCTCGGATTTGAGTGCTAGGGGGCCTTTGCGACTTTGAGGTGTACCAACAAGTGTCGATGCTATCTGGCGAATCTTGTTAATCTGTTCTACGTAAGTAAATATGAAAGACATCGATTGGGATGAGCGTACGAAGCTGCTTCCATTTGGCTCCATGTTCACTTGGCTGATGCTACCAAGAACACGGAGTAAGTCCTTCACGATAATCTCTCGCTCATTTGCAACGTTCGTCTCGATATGATCGAATGCACTGGTCTTGCCTCCTAATTTGTCTAATCCACTAGCCACAGCACCGGGAGATGCCAACTGCCCATTAGAAGCCCTATGTTCATATACCTCTTGCAAATTTCCGTACTTCTCCACGATATATGACCGAGTACCAAGCTGACTGGCGTAGATGTTGGCCTTCTGGATCTCATACTGTATTTGTCGTCGAGATTCTGAGCTTTCCTGTGGCCAGTGACCCATTTCATCACCATTGGCTCTGAGTCCTGGGTATTCGGCCACGGGCGGGAAATACGGTCTTGCAGACTCAAAAGATGCGAATTCGCCTGGTTGAGATCCAGGTGTAAGCATGAGTTCCCGAGGCACCGAGTCTAAAATGCTCTTGACTTTCTGCAGACATTCCTCTAAAATCTTCTTTTGTCGATTCCAGTCAAATACCTGGTCGATTCCATAACACATTTCCAATGTCGCCAACGGTGCCACTGATTCGTAGATTCGTATTCCTAGGTTGAAGCCCGTAAGTTTGGATACCAAACCCGGCGGTTGAGACTCAATGTGGCTAACAAATATGAATTCATCGTCGACCTCGGCAGGTAGTGGTGGATATGGCTCGTTTGGGGTTGAAGGAGGAATAAAAAGTTCGCCGAACGTTGCACCAAGTTGCTGTAGAGATCTGTATTATCTTAGCATATGCTCAATTGGAAAGTGGGAAGACATACCGCACGCCAACAATCATAATCCAGAAGACCCTTCTACCAATCTCCTGTCTGATGCAGTCCACTTGTTGTGGTTGTCCGTCGTATCCTCCACCTTCGGCTCCAAAGGTAGTTGGCAACGATCCCACAGACAGATACCCCGCATCCTTCGCCTTATGAGCACCTAATAACCTGGAAATATTCAAAGTTTCCCCAAAATACAAACGGCACTGCTTCCATCGCAATGTATACGCGGCTGCCAGGCCCAAGAAATAACTAGTAACTGCATCATAAACAGTCAATTCCCTGTCTAGATAACCTGCGCCTCGCGCTTCAACGGCTACTTTATGGCATCGATCCACCAAACTTATCGAAGAAGGGAAGAGATGCTCTCGACGCTGAGCTTTGAGATGTAATCTTGGTCTCCGGGGAAATGATGCCACCAGCACGCCAACCATTGACGCCAACAAAGCTAGAAAGGATGGGTTTTTGAGATCTTCTCGAGCTTGAAAGGCGGCGCGGAAGGATGGTTCGTGGGGAAGAGGGGCCAGGGGATGAATGTAGGTGAAGAAATCGTCGATCAAAAGTTCCAGAGTAGAGAAGGGGCATATGGACTCGGCATTTAGGACTGCGTGCGATGAGAAGGAGGCCAAGGTAGCGGCGACATTATTCGGAGAGGAAGGAGAGTATAGGGGCATGCTCGAAGGAGAGTCTTCGAGTTTTCGCTTCTTGATTGCTTCGGCATGTCGATTGGGGGGGCCGCGACGTCGACTTGGTCTCTCGAATGTACATGGGATCTCGAGCGCAGCACAAGCCCGACAGGGAATTCCTGATTCATCGCACTGTATGAGTCAATTAGATGGGACCAAAATGGGCAGATGGGTGCTGTGAACATACCTTGACTTTGCGGATACTGCAAGAATCGCATGCTTTGCGCAAACGATTGCTCTTCTGACCCTGCAACTCCCCGTTTGTAGACGCATGCACGACTTGCTGCCCATCATCTGCGTGTCCATTTGTATGCCCATTACTGTATGGAGACTGGTGCTGTTGTTGTTGTTGTTGCTGTTGTGGAGGTTGGATATCGTATGGGTAAGGCTGTGGTATCAAACCATTGTGTGCGCCAAGCGATTCGTTTTGCACCGAGCCTGACCCGTGAAGGGCAGGATGGTGAGGATAACTGCTGGGAGATGCCGAGTATCCCGACATTTCTACCAGGTGAAAGTGTCGGCGAGTTGTCGGTACTGTGTCGAAGGAGGGTAATCTCTGGGTTTATAAATGCGGGCGAAGCGGGCTTTCTAAAAATTCCGAAGAAGTTTCCAGTGCGGGACGCGACTGATCTGGTCTACAAGTACTAGTATATATGATGTGCAAGTACATCGCATTCACCACCACCACCACCACAACTCGGCCTTATTATTTTGGCTTGCTGGGTGTGATCCAAGGGTCAATGAACATGCTTGACTTGTCCTTGTAAGGCCAAAGAGATTGGGCAACGAACGGTGAGGAATCCTCAATGTTGGTCTCGATATATATCAAGGTCCAACTAGCAACAACCCTGACCCAATCCCTGGATGGAAGTCTTCTGGAACAATATTGGATGCCGCTACAACTCGGCGAAGGAAACTCTCGATAGCCCTCGGGCGTTCTAAACTAGGATGCTAGTACCACGACCATATGGCGGCGGGGCTTTGATACGCTGCACAGCATCAACGGCGCTTTAATATCAGAGTGCCCATACAGGGGATCAATTAAAGTTTGGAACTATACTAAGTATACTAGTACGCGGCATGGCAGTCTACCGGGCATGAGAAAGTCATTTGCAGTCAAATGGTCTTGACGGGAGGGGACTACGAGTCATGTCCATGATACATACAGACCGCAAGGAATCGGAGAAGTCTCTCAATGGTGTCTCAGAGTCTTTTGTTTAAGAGTCGACACAGACTCGGGCTCAAGCAGATCTAGAAAATGACATCTCTCCTAGTAGAGAGTTTTTCAGAGTCAGGGCACTGCATAAGGGTCCGTTGCTAGCGATTCAGGTTGAGGGTTTATCCCGTTGATGATTAACGATACCCCTCCCTGCATGAGTTCCCCTGCCTCCACCTCACCTCATCTACGGCACTTCTCACCTGCTCAAAACTTTGAAGGTGTGGTCTCCTAATTTGAGACACTCGTCCCGGCAGTCGCCTACAGTCGCCGAAGCAATGCCCGACGGCCAACCCATTTTTTGGTTCCAGGTTTCTTGCGAGCAGGTTTTGAAGAAGATGGTTAGAATGTTGACCGACACAAATATCAGGCTCCGAATTTCCTATCCTCTCAAGTCATTCATAGGGATATCGGGATCGCCCGGTGAGGTTTGGTTCTAGGGATCAATCTCCGCTTCAAGAGCATCGACAGCAATACCTCGTGGCTTAAAAGTTACCTCGTTTTTTAATTGAGTAATAATAGAACCCAAGAGAAGTACATAAATCCATGTACTTTACACTTTCTATTTATGCACCCTACTAATATGTAATCATGTTCGCTCAGAGATGCAGATGCAGTCCCATTATTTGTCTCCCATAATGCATCGCAGTCAAATCTTCACTCTCAACTCCTTACTCTTTGCCATCCTTGCGGCTATCAAAAAACAACAACCCACAAGCATATCTGCTCCAGAAAATACCTGAGCATAGGTGTACTTCCCATCATTTCTCTGAATCAACTGTCCTGCGATAGGCGGGCCTGTCAAAACCGCAAAACTCACAATTGTGAAGATCATCCCCATTCTAGTGCCTGCCATGCTCAGATTTGTTGTCAAACTACTCAATGTCGCCGGGAAAAGGCTCTGGATCGCAGCTCCAACAATACCATAAACAACAGCCCAGGCATAGAGACCACCTCGAGAACCGACGGCGACCCAACAGAATGAAAGCATAGATGTGAGGAGAACCACCGGAATGAGACTATTCATAGGTCCAAAATACCGGTCTGCAATATAATTGGGGACAATTCGACCCACGACACCGACGCCATTAAGAGTGATAAGAAGATTGACCGACTCCGTGTAGGGCAGGCCAATGATACTCCGAGCAAACGATGCCAGGTAATAAAAGGCAAAGTATACTCCCCAGAAGTTCTGATTTCAATTAGTCTCAGAAACAGCGTTTGGGGATCCAATTGGCTTACGAAGAACATCCCAACGGCAAACAACGTATACGGTCGTTCTTTGAAACTCGCCCAATCCACGAGCGCGCCGGCTCTGCGGGGCGGAATGCGTTGTTTCATCCCAATATTACAAATAATCAAGCAACCCAACTGAATAAATCCCAATGCTCTGATGGTCCACGGAAATCCGACTTTAGGAAGCAACTGCTGAACCATAGCAGGAAAGACCATCCCACCCGTTGCGCTCCCAGCAGCAGCCAATCCAATCGCCAGGCTTCTTTTCTTCGTGAAATAAGTCGAGAGGAGGCTCAAACTCGGGCAAAATAAACAGCCGTTTCCCAGACCGCAGCAAACGCCTTGAGCTAGGAATAGCTGCCAATAGTTGGTTGAGAGGGAAGTCATGAAAAGACCAAAGACCCCAAGGAAAGAGCCAATGATGAAGACTTGACGAAAATAACCTGCATCGGTTAAGCGGCCGGTGAAAGTGCCGATGAAGAAGAGGAGGAAGACTTGGATTGAACCGACCCAGGAAATATCTGATGGTGGGCGGTTGAGCGTGGTTACGTAGTAGGTTTGGAAGACACCGAAGGAGTTTATAAAGCCCCTAATTACGTGAGTATATGCCTGAGATCTGGTGGCCGCACTTACCAGGTATTCATGATCACTAGGTGGCCCAATGCCACTGGTCAAAGTCAGCAATTATTGACCCTCGTGGGTACGGGCCTTCCTAGGTCAATCGTTCTCAGAGTCCTGAATACAAAATGTCCCCATTACCAGTACTGAAAAACCCCTTGACGAACCTTGCTTCCAACCACTCCACCCTCCATCAGGAGGCGGTCCCGGATCCTTCCAACCCTCTTTCGTCCTCACCCTAGTCACTGTTCCATCCTCCCTTTCCCATTCCCTATCCTCCGCATTTGGTGGTTCGTTCACACTATCAGGACAAGTCTTAATATCACCCTTCTCGGTTAGTGTCCTCACATCCACCTTCTGCTCAAAAATTCCTCTCTCAATATCCCCATGTTGATCATGATGCACGGAAGAATCGCTCGAATTTATGGATGTAATATCTTCTTTCTCTAAACTGTCTTGTGACGGATTCTGGGGCTCTTTTGGAACAACCATTTTCTCAGAAGGTCGTTAGAGTGGGGTAGAGGGGTTCCGGGAATGAAGGATTACTTGAGGTTATTTCCGGGCTTGCAATTGGGCGAGATTCATGGACGTTGCACGATGAATTGGATCTTCAAAGATGACAGAGAAGCACTGAGATTTAATGAGATGTAAAAAGGGAATTGGGTAGATGACTCTTAACCTAGAGCAAGTACTGCTCCTGGTAGCGCCGGCGAGGTCCCCCGTTTGGCATGGGCGATCATTTCTTCTAAAGCCCATACAAACCATCGCAAAACACAGTACCAAGGAGAAGCATTAAGCTAAACTAAGAATTTATGTAAGATTAGTATTCAATAAGTTAAATTTCAGCCACCAGGAACAGTTACTAAGGAATATTTGACAGGAGGAAGGGCGTCGGTGGTTGAAGTCCGCGGAAGAAGGTTTTAAGAGGGGATTCAGGAGACGTGCCGAGTAGCCGATAGGGGAGCCGATACCGCTGGAGGGGCTGGGGATTTCTGGAGCTTCCAGGGGGTATGATCACTAATTCAAAGTCGGATTTGAAAGTATCAACATCAAGCAGTCAATTATGGGGCTTATCTTTACCTCTCCTAATCTGTTTCGTTGTGACAAAGATATTGCCTTCAGCAACAAATAGTAATAGCTGCGTGGTACGTCAAAACTGATCTCTATGCATCATCTCTCCTAAATATCAGCTTCCAAGCTTCCAGACCACGGGTATCCCTCTCAAGTTTTACTTTCTTATATCATGGAGTATAAGTGATGCATTTCGGAAAGCACACGTCGAATATATTAGAGTAGAAGTATTTCCGAGGCCATACTAGGTATCTACTCTTCTGCGATCCAACCAAGCGCCATTAAAAGTCTATGCAAAATCATCGCCACTTCATATCCAGCGCTCTCAAGATCTCAATCATAATTTACTCGTCTCCTTAACACAGCAAACTTCCCCATTCTGCCCCACTACAGCCTCCTCCCCTCCCTTCGCACTCACCAGTACACTCTTGTTAAAACTCTGCTGACTCGGCGGGACATCCAATGCCGGATTTTTGTCAAAGAAATTAACCGGCTTTAAACTCACCTTGATAATCTCACACGGCATAACCGGGAAATCCTCAATTCTCGGTACATGGTTGATACCGAACTGTACCCAGACTACGAAATCGTCATCCAGAACATTATCCTTGCGGTCAGCCCAGCTACGCACACCTGTTCCGCCTCGCGATTGGTTTGTGTATTTACCGCCAGCGTATAATTCGTTTTCTTTGTAGGAGGTAACGTATATATTGTGGTCTGCGAATTCGGCACGTTTGTGGTGGTAGGATTCTTTGTCTGCGAGGATCTTTTGGAAGGGAGGGGCGTGGATCTTGTATGCGACTGGTTTGCCGTTGATTGGATTTTTGACACCTGGGTTTTGGATCTTGAAAGTGCGGTTGGCGTCGTAATTTAAGTCATAGCCGCCTGCTGTCGTGATCGGGGTCTCGGATACTGTATAGCCTGTACCGTGGGGGTTGAAGTCTGAACATGGCATAGGGTGAGCTTCATCATAAACGACGCGATTTATGGGTCCGTCGATCATAGGGTCCACCCTTAAAGAAAATATATGTTGATGGTGAGCGGCTAGAACTCCAGGATGAACTACGGTTCCCCAGGGTACAGAAATCCCCTCGTCGATTGGTTGAGTAGAGAGAATTCCCGTTGCCCGAACCTCATACATGACTTCTCCAGCTTGGTTGAATTGGAACGCAAGGATGTACTCGTAGTTCGAAACGGTAATGATCGATTGCAGTACGAGCTCGCGATTGCGGACAACTGCTGCACGCCCTGTCCGATAGTTGGTATGTTTCCAGCCAATTCCGTTGTCTTGCTCATGAATGCACACCACGTTTGGCATTTCAAGCGGGGATCCCGTGTGATCGCTAAGTACCGCAGACAGATAATGGATTGAGCCAAGACAATCACATCCAAGCTGAAGGTTATTTGCCATGATACCAGCTCCTGCATCACCAAGATCAAAAGCTTGCTTCTTGTGGTAAGGATGACGAGGATCAGCATACGGGATGGCCATGTCGGAAAGGGACAGTCTGTAGAACAAAGGCCGCCCATCATAATGAACATCGTATAGAACCATTCCCTCTCTCTGGTTGAAACCAACCTTGAATTCCCATTTCTGCCAGGTAACATTGTGTCCTTGTTCGCTGAAATTCGAGACTTGGAATGAAGCTCCCTCAGGTTGAACAACATTGAGTGGTTTCAAGTCCGTCCGCAGTGATTGGGCTTCGGGAATGTACTCATTTGGAGGCTGAACCTTGTATGGCGATGGTTCGTTGATTGTATTGTCAGCTCCAGTAGGGAGAATGTCGATTCTTGTGACCTTCATGGTCTCAGCACTAACAACAGGAGATATAGCGAGCGGCATCGCGTAGTGATTGCTGTCTGCCTCATTGGAGTTGTTTGGATCTCGAAGGTAAAGAAAGCATTGGAACATGCGTTTGTTATCAATAAAGAGACCTTCATTAATTCCATCAGAGCCTGAGAATTGTTAATTCCTTGAACTATTTTCTAAGATTCGTGGACATACCATAAATCCAAGGATCGCTTATGACAACTGTCCCTTCCGGAAGCTGAAGCTTTGCAAGTTCAGCCTTGACACCTTCATCTTCTAGGGCAATCTTCTCGACTGCAATAATCTCATCTCCGTCGGCGTTGCTGTGGATGCATGGCCCGAGACGAAGGTTACTCTCAACCTTTCTAAGGCTCAAGTTAACAATTGCTTCGTGCAGTTTGTCCTGGTCTGATATTAGGAATTGTTTGTCATTCGGCTTGGAAACTACTTGCAGTGTTTCGAATGTAATAGACCACAAAACTTCGCCTCTCGATAGGTGGGGGTCTTTGACCAGCATGTTCTGCAGCCAAGAATGGGGCGAGTTCTGATTTGCTGGGCTCTTGAAGGGTGACGACCTTGAATTGAATATTTGTGTTGGATGGCCATAACCCTTTGATGAGCTTTGAGCTCTGCGAAATCTCACTAGCAGTAAGTGGCCCAATGGGGTGTTCAACAAGTGCCTTCTTTCCACCAATGAAAGGTAGGGAAACGGGAACTTGTTCAGTAGACATAGTGGCGGTAAAGTGGGGTGGTATTCGAGAGAAAAGAGAAAAGAGACTTGGTAGATTTGGTGTGAGAGAAGCGGAATGTCTCTTATATATGCGACAGCGCAGTCATTAGTGGGTTGAAGTAAGTCATCTCATTCTATTGGTGGTTTGGGTTTCTTCTAGACCTTATCATTCTGAATTTGACCCACCATCAAACAGCTTCGGGTGGCCCTTCCATAAGAGGCAACGCGGGGAAAGCCCTTCGAACCTTACTGGACCAAATCAACGGGTAAAGGATTTTATGAGTGGATGTCCACGGTTACAGGAATTAGGATCAATGATTGCCTAGGGACTGTCTAGGTAATGTTTGACGGAGCGGGATTCAATGTCTCGGATACGTTGAGGAATCCCGCGGGTAGATCTGAATTCCCGGAACCAATCAGGGAAGTGGGGAGCCGATACCCATGAGTCCTTGATGCGATGGAGGCAGAAATTTGCATTTGTAAGGTCATTTGCATAAATATCTACAGGTAGAGCGTACTAATCTAGAAGCATCTCTTATTGTGCATCTCTTCTTCTCACATGTATCTAGTCGTTGTCACGTGACATGGAGTGGCTCGACACCTTCAGCTTAATTCGCTTTCGCATTAAGTTGAAGGCTTGTCGATTTCAATACTAATACGCTAATGCCTAGGACTATAGTTCTATTAATTCAAACCAGGTAACAGTTTGGTGCGAGGCTTGACCAGCTCCAAGGACAAACCGCGGGAGCTGGGGATCTTGATGTTTGATACTTAACAACCCGAGTACCCAGGACACCGAGGCAATGAAGAGCATCGGTCTGTCAAACTATTCAGAGGGAAGCTGGCATTGAAAAGAACCCATAATGATATTCATGGATCTGGAAGGTTTGACTGACCGTTTGACTTCGGTGATTCCATCAGCCCACGCTCCTTCCGCCTCTCCACCTAGTACGGATGAGCCTGCAAAGTAACTCTCATCAATACCAGTTCTTTTCCCCTCCGTATCCAACGCTTCACCTATGCTCAGAAAAACATACGCATGTATTCCTTAACTTAACCTAGTTTCACTCTATCAACATGAATACTCACAATGCTCTTCCTCAACAATCAATCCCTTCGCCAGCATCGCTACCACGAGTCCCGAGTACAACAGATTTTTCGAATCTCATCTCCAAACTACGGCGCATATCCACAAAGCGATCCTCTGTATCCTTCGCAAGCACAGATCGATCAGAAAACAATGGCTCCGAGAATAGTCAAATACTTTATATGGCACCCTCGAAACGCAGAATAAATCGATCTTTATCGGAGGTGAGCAACAGATCGTTCCGGAAACTAGACGGCCCATCAGACACAAAGCAAGTGCTGAAGGATAGCAATTTTGTTGAAGAGGCGCATGATGCGCTCACCTTGAACATTATCGACAGGGAGATCTTCGAATGGCAATATGTCTGCAGAACCGGCCGCCCATATTGGTGGTCGCCAGAGTCCAAACACGTTCGCCTGAAGAAATTGGACCCAAGATTTGTGCACGAAAGCACTTCGCGCATTTGGTTCAGAGAGGTGGACGAGCGTCCAGCGCCAGATTACAATTCCAAAAGACGAGCTATTTCCGACAGCTTCCTCGCCGACCCTACTGCCGTAGATGATCTTGCGCATTTGATTGCAATCCAACTTCTTGGTTCATGCTTCACATTACCTCCGGACCATCTCAATGGTATCCCTTCGCCTAAGTACACCACCTTCGACAAGAACGGATCTCCAACCCTTCCAGATCCTCGAATGATCAGCTCTCTTAGATTGCATGCCCATTTTCGATATTCTCCGTGTTTCGGTCATCAACCACGAAACTCTTCGCCATCGCAGTTATGGCCAGGAATATACGACGGACCTCAAAGCTGCTCAACCTCAGATGGAGATGGAATGCAGACTCCGGTGATTAGCACCTCCGAGTTTTATCCAAGACGGCGTAGGGCCCACCGTGCATTAAACGTCACTCAAGGATCTGGTTCCAGCTATACAGGCGATAGTCCAAGGTCTCAAAGATCTGATGGTAGCAATGATGGACCAGATCCTTTAACAGCATCGTATCGCCGCCAGGGGATTGACGACAACAATTGCCGTAAGATGATGATTTCCCACGAAGTTGGAAAAATTAGGAAGCGCATAACAAATTCGAGGGATGCAAGCCGTCCCTCCAAAGATCAGCAACCCGCCCACACTCAGAAATTGAACTATCGGCTGCGTCCCGTCATACGTTCGGAGCCCCACCCAGTCTTCGTGCAGCCAGTCAAAGAATTGGTAGTCAGGAAATGGAATACAATCCGACGTCGATTTGGGGGAAGTCTCCATGCTCCATTACCATCCGAGGGCTTCACCTCTGACTCTGCCCAAAGCGAAGTTTCAAGCCCCGGATTGAGTAGTGATGGAAAGGCTCGCCGCCGTAGAGCTCAAGAGAGAGGAGACATCCACAGCAATAGCGTCGAAAGCACACCTCACTACAACTCCCCAGCGAGTGGTCATCTCAGTCCTACTGAAGGTCAATATTGGACTGACTCCGCCAACACATCTCCAAGGCTCCTGCTTGCAGATCCGCTTGCTGCCGCTGCCGCATTGGCGTTTGCCGAAAAGCACACAGAGCCTTTAGATCATCATTCAACGCCTCAAAGTCTTTCCATGCCTCCATCTCCAAATTCTCTAAGCTCTCAGAAGTCGAGCCCTTCTGCAATCGGGAACAAACGGCCTAGAATTGACCTTACATCGCCAAGATTCAATCTAGCTTCATCGCCCCCTACGTCAAGAAAAACCCAAGCACGGCAGCGAAGGAAGAGCATGCTATCCGAGGTCCATACGCCGGACGACTTTGCAGATAATGCGACCAATGCTGAAGCCGACGCCGAAGTTGTAAGGAGCATTCTAAGTGCAGCAGGAAGCGCACCCAATTCCCCAAAGGAGCGGCTCGAAATTATCATGAGTCCTCGGATAGATTCTCGGGGTCATAGATCTATGGTAGACGGATTATTCGATGAGATAGATATTGGGGATCCAGGTCCACAAAGATTAAGAATGTTAAGAACAAGCTCGAGTGGTACACAATTGTTCACTCCTCGAGATCAAAGTCTTGAACTTGATGGTCTGCCAGTCGGACCAAACAGGTATTCGCGGGGTGGCAAGGACAAAAGAAGGGAAAGAACCTATCTGTGAGGAGCATTTCCAATTTGACTCGTTAGACGATCAGTAGAATACAATAAATAGGGCGAACGAGGATTTATTAAGCCAGCCAGGGTATCTCCAACCCATAAACCATAATCCAATACCTCTCCATCAGCCGTAGTGTTACAAGCCAAGCTTTAAAAGCTGAACGCCTCCCAATGCCATCAATGCGCCGATGATGCTTCAAATCATAGATCACGCTGCCTCCGGGTCTCCTTTCATTGTTACCATTTCGTAATCCCCAGCTCCATCTCTTCCTCTTCCTCTACCCCTGCCACGTCCATATCCTTGCTCCTCGTCACCTCCCCCATTCGCCGCCTCTGTTTCCCCCGAAGTCGTAGCTTGACTCGTACTCGATCCACCGAAGTTGATAGGTCGCAGTTCTCTCCACTGACAACTCCACACACCAAGACTAGTCATCATTCCTGCGCTGATAACTTGCAAAGCCCACCACAGCCAATTTCGCGGAATAGAACGTGAGTAAAGGGATGTAGTGATCAGGTGTATGAAGTGAAGCGTTATAGCGAAATCCGGAACGAGTTTACTGCGCGAGATGAAGAATAAGATTGCGATTACTCTGCGACCCAAATTTTAGCATACGTCTTCGCAAGGACAGAAAGGGGAAGGTACCCAATAAAAGAGTTCAAAAGCCAAACCAACCCCAGCATCCATCCCACCGTCGTATCACCCCTCAAACTGCGCCATGACAACACAAGATCGAAACTGAAGTGCTTCCCAGCGACAAGCGCAGTGAAGAGTATGAGCCCTGTTGCGACGGCGTACCATATAGATTGGAGGATGAGGATCTGGGTGAGGATCTTCAAGGGAGGTAGTTCGGTCAGGGCGCCGGGTCGAGGAGGGCGGCGTCGTCGTACCATGATTGTGCGTTTGTTAAGAGTCGAATGGATGCTTTCGTGATGGCGGATGTGTTTGGAATGCCATGGTTGGGTTTGGGGAAGTTGTTGATCTGGAGAGGCCAGAAAGTTAAACAGGCGTGAGTGAGATCGGCGGCGCGGATTTTCTGCCGGCCCGGGATTTGGAAAGTTGAGAACTCTCGACAAGCTTCCTGCCACCGAAGTCTGATTGACATCATTGATCGCTAAATAGACGTCTGATTATTTTGGGTATTGTTCAGACTATATATAAGGTTCTAAAGCCGCTAATGTATTCATATAGGTTCAGTTTTGCAACCTGTATCGAGCTCCCGAAGGTAATCAAAATCTACCATCATGGGCTTCTTCAGCAGCTCTTCCACCGATCAATTACCAGCGCCGAAGATATCTTCTGATGGCGCGCCAATAGCTCCAGATCGAACTCAACGGGCCAAGTGCTGGGAGGGAAGAGATGCTTACTTCAAATGCTTGGACAACAATGGAATCATCGACAGTATAACAGAGAAGGACAAAGCGGAGAAGGCTTGCTCGGCAGATAGTCGGAAGTTCGAGGGGAACTGCGCATCAAGTTGGGTAAGTTGATGCTTACGAACTGTGATGGAGGAAGCATGATATTACTGGATTTGGCCTGTGTCTGCAAGAAGGTCGATAGGAAGAGACGTTGGCTAACAATGGTTTCTTTAGGTCACATATTTCAAGAAGCGACGAGTAATGGAATACCAAAAGAATCAAACACTCGAAAGGTTGAAGGCAGAAGGAGCACAAGAGATGCCAGGTCAAATAGGAGCTGGGGCACCAGGACAAAGGCCATAATGGCAGAGGGAGTGGCAACATTGTACAACAGACACATGGTATACGGGATGGAGTTATGGAATGGACATCGATTTTCCTCTCTGAAAAGGCAAAGCAGTTTTCCAGTTGATGCAGAAACCATGCTCCGCCCCTCAACTTCTTGTTCGGCGTTGCTCAATACGACCGTGGTGACCGTGGTGAAAGGTATTGTTTGGGTTATATTAGGCAAAATTCAATGTCGCCCTGAAGGAAGTATCAACAAGTCTCTGCAAAGATTGAGGTCCGTTCATGACTCACAGGAAACAATACGTTTGAAATATGGGTTCCTGTTTGATGCTAACAACAGCCCGGGACCACATTCGTACTCGAGACTTTTGTCTGGGTGATCTTTCGAATCCTTCTAACTCAGGTTATCGTCGACAAGCCTGCTGTGCTCAGTCTGGCCTCCCACCCGTCTGGATATCCTTCGGCACAGATATTGGGCAGAGAAGATTGGCGGGGAAGCTTCTTTATTGTCTCAAGAGCCTTGAAGTTTTCGAGGATCATTCCAAGTCTTGGTCTAGGTATTGTAGTCCACGAAATGTGGCGGGCTTGATTTAGTATATCTGATCTCCCACCCATCTGGCAGATCTTTAGAGCTAATCCTTGGCAGAGAAGGATCACGCCAAGTCGTCGTTTGCGTATTGTGATCCACGAAATATTGTCGACCTGATTCAGAAAATCTTACCTCCCAACCAGCTGGTAGACCTTTGGATGTGGGCTTTGGCCCGAAATCTTTCACACTGATTCCAGAGCCTTGAAGGTTTCCAAAGTCTTGGAGTTTCCGAGGATCATACAAGTGGTCGTTTGCGTGTTGTGATCCACGAAAGACATTCTTCCGTCAGTTATCCTCGCTATTTCCCAACCCGCAGGTAGGCTTTCTTCTTCAGGTGCGACTCCGCATAGTCTCAGATGACGATATGTCGTTGTACGACTATTGTGATCCACGTAGTAGACGCGTCTAGCCGGGCACACTCTTTGCTCCCAACTCCGTGGAAGGCTTTGGTCCATTTTGGCGCTGAGAGGAGGAATTGTAGGCGCATTCAGGATTGTTGGTTGATGATAAAGTGCTTTTCGCAGTAGAAAAATGACTCGTTAATTATCATGACTCCCTTGAGTCTCGTCAAGAGTTAGAAATGAATCTTCCCTCAAAAGGAGTTGTTCACGTCACAGTAGGTGATCCCCACCCTCAATGCCCTATCCAGAACACCTACTTAGTTGACAACTGTTCCTAAAGCAATGCAACATAAACATTTGTGTGAACTGCTTCCCATTGCACTCGACCTTATATTCATGCCTACAGCAGCATGATGTAGGGAATTCCTTTGATGTAGGTGTGTCGTTCTAGGGGATGATAGCGCTAAATCTCAGGGGTTTGAGCACCTTAGTCCCTGATCTTCGGGCTCCACTACAATTTAGAGTACCTTGAAGTCAGCTGACCAAAGATTTCTAGGTTATTGGGAACTGAAGGCATGTTCTACTCCGTAGTTATATTCTACATGTGCAAACGATCTCTATAGACTTGTCCAATAAGAGCAGCTTTGCTAAAAATTAAAAGTCACGTGTTTGTATAAGTAATCTTACGGAGTAAGCACTTAAATGTTCCACATACAGCCCCTTTTATAAGCTTAATCTTCGACATCGAAGTTAATTTCCCTCCTTCTCACGTTTCACATGAGTCTCCCTCGCTGAATATGGCCGATGCGCCTCCTCTACCGCCTCGACCGGACCAGCGAGATCAAACATGGGGTGGTCCATACCTGTCCAAGGCTGAAGAAGCCGCCTGTCCCCCGCTCCCGCCAAGGCCCGTCGAGCATGTCCCTCCTCTGCCGCCAAGGCCCATCGTGATCGAGAATACTCTTCCTCGCTATGTATACGGTCCATTGAATAGCGCTGGCATGGAAATCCGCCTGTTGACCATCCCAGTGGACGTGAAACAGATTCTTGGACGGCCCAATGTCAAACCTTTGGTCGGATCTTTGAAGAATTATTACCTCCCCCACTATTCACTTTCTCGTAAGGAGAGATTACTCAGGAGTGCTCGATTGCCCCCGTTCTACGCGCTATCTTATGTCTGGGGAGATCCTTCCCGAACACATGAAATTATCGTTGACAAGAAAAGTCTTCCAATCACGAAAAATCTGTATGGAGCACTTCGAGATCTTCAGCGAGACGCGGTGGGAGATGTCCGCGTCTGGGCTGATGCGATCTGTATTTGTCAAGATAATCTCCCCGAGAGATCTGCTCAAGTTTTGTTGATGCGAGAAATATACCACTCTGCAACCGACGTGCAAATCTGGCTTGGTCCGAGCTCTGAAGATGGGCGCCGCTGCTTTAAGTTTATCTCTGATTTGACCGGTGGTTATAATGACCTAGGGGATCCTGAGATTACTGAGAATGACAAAGTGGAGGAGTATACGATGAAAGCGGTTCTGGTCCCAACAGCAGCGCTTGTCCGCGGATTGTATAGCTTCGGTCAGACATTGACAGAGCTTAGCGATATACTGGAACCACTCCCCCGAGATGAAAAGGCGGAAATGCTTCTAGACCCAGACGGCAATCTTTCACTCCATCAAGATACTCTAGACAAAGTCATGGATTGGCAGCCTTCCAGTCGGCGTTTGAAGAAAGTAAAAGATACGGATCTTGTAGAGATGGCTGCTTTGATTGATTCCATCTTCATACAAAATAATGCCTGGTTTGAAAGAATGTGGGTAGTTCAAGAACTTGGAGTCGCTGATCAGGCTTTTATGCTTTTTGCTGGGCTATCAGTTCGGTGGGATCACTTTCTGCGATGTGCATGCTATTTGCATTATTCATGCAAAGCTCCTGTTCCCAATCTCAGGAAACTCATCGGATTGGAGAAGATTCGGCGCGGTTGGAATGAAGGCAAACGACAACCTCTTCGAGATTTGATTCGAGAATGTCGGTACAGGCGTGGGACAGATCCAAAGGACAAGATTTTCTCCCTTATCGGTTTGATGGGGGACGATAAAGATCCTTATTTGACCCCTGACTATTCGAAGTCTGTCAGCGAGGTTTATGCAAATGCAGCTTTCCACTTCATTGTTCAGTCCAAATCACTCGACCCTCTTTGTGCCTGGCAGACATTGGGCCGTCAGGAGCAGTTGCCTTCTTGGGTACCAGACTATAACATGAACCAAGATCTCGCACCATCTGCTTTAGTTGCAATCGATGGACGAGAAAGTATATATATAGCGGCTGGACAAGACTCCAAGTATGAACTTGACACCACTAATATAGTTCATTCATGGAGCCAACTACGGACAACGGGACTGTGTGTTGACTCGGTAGTCATGCTATCAGATCCATCCCCAGACGACGATCCTTTTGGTCAAATCGAACGGATGTGGCATTCGACAATCTCCGCTGCAAGTGGACTGCTAGGTGGATTCTCCAAAGATGTGTTATCTTGCTTGGAAGACATATCGTCGATAGTGAGCAAGTACAGCGAGTATTGGCATTCAGTCGATGACACCTCAACATTATTTGGGCTGTCAACAGACAGATTGTCAAAATTCTCAAGTTCGACAGATCGTCTCTCGAAGTTGTCAAAGTCATCAGACAACCTGTCTAGAGCCAGTACAATGACAGACACCGATACGATGACAGAGACAGACGAAGGCTCGATGCATTTTACTCGCATTGATACAGACCCAGTCATCCATCATTTATATATTCTTGACGCCTATATTCACAGTCTTCTCTGTGGTCGAATCTCGAGCAGAGAGCGGCTTACTTCAGAAGATATAGACGCGATCTTAGGGTTGAGTCTTCCAGACGATACCGAAGATCCTGATCGCGAGAAATTCTTGGCTAAGGCTTCGGCGGCGCTTGAGACTGGGATGAGTAGAAGAAGTATTGCTATTACGAAAAATGGTTATATCGGTGCGGTACCACAGGACACGCAGCAAGGTGACTTGGTCTGTGTATTGTACGGGTGTAGTGTGCCTGTGGTTCTGAGGAAACGCGTTGGGGAAGAATATCGGTTTGTTGGAGAGTGCTATCTCCATGGATTCATGGATGCAGAGGCGATTGCAATGCGAGAGCAAGGTCACCTAATGGAGCAGAACTTTGTGCTAACTTGAATTGTCGTCTGTGAATATGGCAAATATTTCCCTAAAGCTAAGGTTGCTCTGGCCCTAACCGAACATAGAGCTGGGGTGGAGCATGAACT
>Ga0182030_10003756_pt1 | contig 32450 bp, 35 predicted proteins | sample 812S3MmetaG_FD_121299 | JGI IMG/M metagenome (GOLD analysis project Ga0182030, IMG submission 121299) | Permafrost microbial communities from Stordalen Mire, Sweden - 812S3M metaG (Illumina Assembly) | ecosystem: Environmental > Terrestrial > Soil > Wetlands > Permafrost | place: Sweden... | reverse complement strand
CGACCGCGCGAAGTCCGATCCGATGCGATCGACCTTCGCGCAAGACGGCGCCCTTCGCCATTAAGCCTGTGTTTGCACAACGGCAAATCATGACGCGGACGGCGTCGCCTGATCGGATGGCTGGCCCGACCAAGCATTCATATGCCAGGCGGCGCAACAACGTGCGACTCCTCCTCGACCGCATGCATTTCAGGAACGACATCTTTGGCGCCGGCTATCCTGACCTTACCGCCCGGGAGGATCGACTCCTGCGGACTGTCGATGACCCTATCAGACAAGGAAAGGCCGGATCGGATCTCGACTTCGTCGCCAAGGTTGCGGCCAAGGCGCACTTTCTTGGATATGACCTTGTCCTCTGCATCGACCGTCGCAATGCGCATTCCATCAGGGCCGAAGACTAAACAAAAGCTCAATTATCCACATTAAGGACGAAGCCAGAGCGGCGTATGCTGCGTATGAGCGGGGGGTCGCCTGGCCGGTCCACCTTGCGTCGCAATTTGCCAATATGCACATCTACCAGATTCGTCTGAGGCAGAAAGCGATAGTGCCAGACGTCCTCGAGAAGCATCGTCCGCGTGACCGTTTGGCCGGCATGCCGCATGAGATATTCCAGTAGTTTGAACTCCGTCGGCAACAGATCGAGAACGCGTTGTCCTCGAGATGTGGTGCGCTCAATCAGATCCATCTCCAGCGGCCCGACGCGCAAGATCGTGGCTCGGGCCTCGCTCGATCGCCGCAATAGGGCTTCGACGCGCGCCGCGAGCTCTCCCATGGCGAATGGCTTGGTGAGATAGTCGTCGCCGCCGGCCTTCAGCCCCCGGATCCGTTCGTCGACGGCGGCGAGAGCGCTGACCACGAGCACGGGAATCCGAATGCCTTCGCTTCGTAGCGTTTCGATCAACGACAAGCTGTCCACGCCCGAGAGCATTCGATCGACGATCAAAAGCTCGGCGCCCTCGGAGCGCGCAGCTTCGAGCCCGGCGCCCTCGGTCGCGGCGACACGCACAAGATAGCCGAGGCTCTCCAATTCCGCCGCGATCTCCCGCGCCATGCCTGGCTCGTCCTCTATGAGAACAAGACGCGTGTGTTCAACGGGGTCAACGACCGACACGTCAGTCTTTCCTAAGGTTGCGATTGCTGCTTCGTCCCTTCATCGGCCTCTAAAATGGGTAATATCGACGGCTGGTCAAGAACATGCTGTCCTCGGTCTTCGCCGCTCCGCCGACGCCTGCGAAGGAATATTTTCGCGTGTAGGAATATTGTCCGCGCGTAAGTGCCGAAGGGACCGTCATAGAGCTTGTCCCGTAGGCCGCTGGCGACTTGCCGCGTCAATTTCATGGAGGCGTTGATTGCGCTTCGTCAATCTCGCGCCGACATCGGGCTCCCAATACATATAGTCTTCCAACGGTCGTCAACATCACCTGCGGCGTATCGGCGCGTCTGATTCGATGCATTAGAAATAACATGTATATATATTACAGGCCAAGCATTTAGTCGTGTATTAATAATTTTAGCCTCACAATATCATATAACAATATCATTCTAAATTTCATAAAGCTAATTTCATGAAATATTTTTCATGAAATTGAGAAAGACGCGGGATGACTTGCTCGAGACTGCACGTGGCGGAGAGACCGATCAATAGCGGTCGCAATTGAGCGCCGTTCTGCGATCCTGGGGCGTTTCGCAGGAGCCCGAAACTCCCTCTATCCGGCGCTTGAAGAGCCGCCCAGCCCTCAAGTTGACGCGCAGATCCGCGAATGCGCGGATCGGAAGCGCTTGGCGTCGGCCGATATCTTCCAGTCACCGGCCGTCAAATAGCGGCAGAGTGAGGCTCACCCTAGCGCCGCCTTTGGCCGCTTCGCCGATCTCGACCTTGCCGCCGTGCGCTTCGACCAGCGTTCGAACGATCGCCAAGCCAAGGCCGGCGCCGCCGGTCTCCCGGCTTCGCGACGCCTCCAGGCGGCTGAATGGCTCGAGTATGACCCCGCGCTGCTCGATCGGAATCCCTGGCCCTTCGTCATCCACGAATAGAATGACCCGATCGCCCTGCACGTCGATCTCGAGATGCGCCGCGCCGCCATATTTGAAGGCGTTGTCCGTAATATTGGCGACAATCCTGCGCAACGCCAAGCGATCCCCCAGGACGATGGCGTTCTCCGCGGCGCGGCCCGACGTCAGACTGACCGCCACGCCCTGGGCGCGCCGATCCTCGACCTCGGAGCGGACAAGCGCGGCAATTTCGACCATCTCCTGAGAGAGTTCGCCAGCTCCGGCCCGGCTCGAAAGCAGGGCGTCGTCGAGCAAGCGGATCATGTCGTCGATGTCGGCGACGGCGCGGCGGCGCTCCGCCTCATCGGGGATGCGGTCAACACGGAGCCTGAGCCGCGCCGCGAAGGTGCGCACGTCATGCGATATTCCCCCGATCAACGCCATACGGGCATGCAACATGCCGCCAAGGCGCGCTTGCAACCGGTTGAAGGCGGCAATGAGGGCGCGGATTTCCGGCGCGCTGCGGCGCGCGTCCGGCAGAGGCGCTGGGTCGAAGGAAAGGTCGACATGGTCGACCGCCATGGCGAGGCGGGCCAACGGCTTTGTTTCGCGCTGCATGATAATAAGCGCTATGATCGCGACTAGCGTTCCGAACAACCCGGCGCCGAACCCAACCGGTAGGCCGAGTCGGTTGATGACAAGTGGGTCATGCACGGCAATGACCAGCGTTTCCCCGGTTCGCAGACCGATCCGGAACTCAAACGCATTCACGGTTGTTCCCATCAGTCGCGGGAACCAGAGAGCCAAAGCCGACACGGGCTGCGAGGTCATCTCAAAGGGGCGGCCGCTGAGGGCCTCGACATAGGCGTGACTGATGCTCTCGCTGACCGCTGCTCCCCTATACTTCGCGGCGGCTCCGCCGGAAGGCGTCAATTTCGGTTGGAGCACGCTGGTCTCAACCGCCTTCAGAGCCAAGGCTCTTTGTGAGGGATCCGTTTGCTCGATAAGCTCCGCCAGGGCCGCGATCCGCGCAGGCGACAGGCGCATGTTTTCTTTCTCATCGGCGCGCCATCTGTAGAAGCTGGCGACCGCAGCGATCCAGACTGCCAACAGACTCATGACCACGATCATGGCGATGCGCGCCGCCAGAGTCAGACGCAGCATCATGGCGCCCGTTTGACCGGCGCGGTGAAGAGATAGCCGCCATTTCGCACGGTGGCGATGAGATTCAATCCCGGACTTGCAGCGTCGAGCTTCTTGCGCAACCGCGAGATCAGCATGTCGACCGTTCGGTCGAATGGCTCGGACGAACGCCCACGCGTCCAATCGAGGATCTGATCGCGCGTCAGCACGCGGCGCGGGTGCTGGACGAAGCAAGCGAGCAAATCGAATTCGGCGCTGGTGAGCTGCGTGGAGCCCGCGCGGAGACCGGCATGCTCGAAGCTCCGCGCGTCAAAGTCGAGAACGAACTGGTCGAAGCCATAGCGTCGATTGGCAGGCTGGACCTGCGGCCCTTGCGAGCGCCGCAGGATCGCGCGAACGCGGGCGAGGAGCTCCCGCGAACCAAAGGGTTTGGCGAGATAGTCGTCAGCGCCCATCTCGAGTCCGACGACGCGATCAATCTCCTCGCTTTTCGCCGTCAGCATCAAGATTGGAATGGCGTCGCTTGCGCGCAGACGCCGGCAGATGGACAGTCCATCCTCCCCCGGCAGCATCAGGTCCAGGATGATGAGGTCTGGACGCAAGCGCTGCAAAGCAGAATCCATCGCGCGCCCGTCCGCAGCGATTTCCACCTCAAAGCCCTCGCGGCGCATGAACTCGCCGACGAGCCGGCCGATTTCCGGATCATCCTCCACCACGAGAAGCATTGCCGAAGGGGCGGTCATGAAAATCACTGTCAACCAAGCTGCGGCAATCGACAAGACGCCGGAGGCAATTGTTACTTGCCGTTACATTGCAACGAACAATCGACAACAAATGTGTCCAGACGGTAAAACTCCATCGACATCGCCGCTGCAATCTCCTCCCCGCGAAAGGCGCAAACGGAAGCGCCGCAAATTAGATCGAGGAGTGATCATGACCAAGCTTATCGCCATTTCAGCTCTCGCAGTCGCCTTATCCATCGGCGCGGCCGCGGAGGCCAATGCCTGGACCCGCAGCGGGTCGTTCACCGGCCCACGCGGCGCGACAAGCTCCAGCGGCTCCGGTAGCTGCGCAAACGGGTCTTGCTCCGCGCAGCGCGGCGGCACGGGTCCGAAGGGCAACAGCTGGAGCCATTCAGGGTCCGGCAGTTGCTCTGGCGGCACGTGCAGCTGGGGCGGTCAAGCAACTGGCCCACGCGGCAATTCCTACAACTATAGCGCCTCTGTTTCTCGATAACGCGCGACCGGTCGGGGGATTTCACGCCAATACGATCCGCTTCGCCATCAACCCTTTCTGACGAGTTTCGCTATGCTGACCCATCCAAACTTGCTCTTCGACCTTCAGATGCGCGTAGTCATCCTGACGACCGCGCTAGGCTTCATGGCGCTGGAATATGGTCTCGGGCGCCTTGTCCATCGCGACACCTATGACTTTCGCGAAAGCGCGGCCTCGCTCGGCGTCGCGATCGGCCATGCGCTCATCCGCGGCGTTGAAGCGCTCATCGTGGCCGCGCCCTTCGCCTTTGTTTATGAACATCGCTTGTTCGACTTCGGGCAGACGAGCCTCCTCGCCATTCTCGGCCTGTTCCTAGGAACCGAATTCTTTTACTATTGGCATCATCGCGCCTCGCACCGCATTCGTTGGATGTGGGCGACCCACTCGGTCCATCACTCGGCGACAAAGCTCAATCTGAGCGCGGCGATACGCCTCGGCTGGACCGGCAATATTTCAGGCAACTTTCTGTTCTTCCTGCCGCTCGCCTGGATCGGCTTCCATCCCCTCGCCATCATTGCGATGCTCAGCGCCAATCTACTCTACCAGCTCTTCATCCATACTGAGCTCAGCCCAAGGCTCGGGCCTTTGGAATGGGCGCTGAACACGCCGGCCCATCACCGCGTCCACCACGCCTCCAACGCCGATTGCCTCGACAAGAACTATGGCGGCGTCCTGATCATTTTCGATCGCCTCTTCGGCAGTTTTGCCGAGGCGCCGAGCGACCAGCCGCTCCGCTACGGCCTCGTTGGCGGCGCGCCGACGTTCAACCCGGTCAGAATCGCGCTCGGCGAATGGGCCGCGATGTTTCGCGACCTACGCGCCGCCACAAGCTGGTTAGAGCGTTTCCGCGCGCTATTCGCGCCGCCAAGTTCGTCGGAGGCGCAAAAGCCGCGCGCCGCATCGCCGCGTGAATACGCGCCTCCGCTTCCACAATCCTAGTGCGAGAGTGAGCCTACGCTCTTACTAAGGGTTTCTCCGAGACGCCATATCAGGGCGACCAAAATACGCCATTGCGCTTGCAGCATCCGCGTTGTCGCTGCCTCACGTGATCCCACGTGAGCAGCAAACGTCCTAGCGGCGCGTCGGCGACAGCGGCAGATCCCAATCGGATGGATTGCCCTCAGGAACGAAAGCGCCGTCTTCGCGCAGCGAGCCGCGCATGGGCGCCGGGGGGACCGGCGCATAGGCGCGCGGGGCGGGCGTTTTCATCGCCGCGATGAAATATTCCGGCGGGATGCTGGCGACCGGCCCCAAACCCGGCCCGGCATGCAGGGCGAGCGCGCCGCCGTTGCGGACTTTGCCCTCGGCCATGTCGACGTCGTCGTCGATTTCCGGCGCATTGGGCAGGCCGTCGCGCGACGGCTCCGGCGTCATGCTCGGCCCCAACATTGGGCGGCAGACCCGGCGCGGGCCGGTCGAGGTGTTGCCATGCATCGCGAGATCCGCGTGGATGTGATTATAGTGAAATATATTGGCGCCGGGCCCGAGCACCGTCGTGAAATGCGAGCACGCGCCGGCGTGAACGTCCTGCAGGAAGGCGCGGGTTTGATCGTCGCCCCGCGTCCAATCGCGCACGATCGAAATCTCGCGCCCGTCCGCGAGCCGGAACCCGCCAATGTCGATCGCATTGCCGAAAGCATGTTCCGAAATGCGCGCGCCGGGCTGATTGTTCATGGCTCGGCAACTATAAGTGCCCATTGAATCGATCTGGACCACCGGTTGGCCGAACCGCGCCTGAGCGGCCGGCTGAACGATATCGGCAAGCCAGGCGTCGAGCGCGGCGATCATCGGGCAATCGAGCAGATAGCTCGAATTGAAGCTGACCGCGCCATCGAGCAGGGCGCTGACCCTGAACGGCCGGGTCAGGCCGCAGATGCCCGGCCCATCGATTTCGCGCGCTGGCTGAACATAGGCCGAGACATGAACGAGTCTTTGCGCGATGCACGCGTTTTCCGCTTGGCCGCGCCAAGCCGGCCGGCGCGGCGTCTCATAATTCGAGCAGCCGGCCAGCGAACCGATGAGAACCGCCGTAAGAGCGAATGGCAGGATGCGGCGCGCCATTGCCGAGACATGCGCGCAATTCATTAAACTGCGCTAAAGCATCGCGGTTAATCGTTTCGAAACTTCAACAGGCAAGAGGCCAAGGCCATGGCGCGAATCGCAGTGACGCCGGAGATCTCGATCGACGAGGCGGAACTCGCCTTCTCTTTCGTGCGCGCCAGCGGTCCGGGGGGACAGAACATAAACAAAGTAGAAACAGCTGCGCAATTGCGATTCGACGTGGCGAATTCCGCATCTCTCGACGAGGCAGTGAAGCGGCGCCTCGAGCGGCTCGCGGGCAGCCGCCTCACAAAGGAGGGCGTGCTCGTGATCTTCTCCCAGACGCAGCGCTCTCAGGACCTCAATCGTCAGGAAGCTTTGGCGCGACTGCTACGCTTGATCGCCGCAGCGGCGGAGAAACCAAAGCCGCGCATAAAAACCCGCCCGACCCTCGCCGCCCGCAAGCGCCGGGTCGAAAGCAAGGTGCGGCGCGGCGAGACCAAAAGGCTCAGAACCGCGCCGCCGGAATGAAGTTTAAGAGCGGATGCAGCCAGAGCTGCGCCCGCATGAAAATTAAACCGAGGTGGTCGGCCCTTGGCGGTTCCGCCGCTCGTTCATGAAGCGGTCGAATTCCTCACGATCTCGGGCGCGGCGGAGATTTTCCATGAATTCAGCGAATTCACGCTCGGCCTGAACGAGCTTCTGGCGCTCTTCTTCGAGCCGCGCGAGTTCGGCGGACCGCCAATCGTCGAAGGCGAGATTGCCGGTCGAGCTAAAGCCGCGCCAAGGATTTGCCCCCGACCCCCAGCGGCCTGAGCCGCAGGCCCATCTCCAATTCGCGCTATTTTCCCATTTCTCGCGCCCGAAAGAGACAATGTCGCCTTCGTAGCCTGTCTTCTTCTGCCAAAGCTTCCACACGATGACTGCGAGCCCGATCGGCCAAAAGACGACGAAGCCCAGAATCATCGCGAGTAATTCGACTGGCTTCCAAGAGTGACCGCCCCGGCATCCGCTCCAGCCGGATCCGCCGTCCCGTCTCGTCGAGGATGCCTCGTAAGCTCTACCCATGTCAGCGCTCATTTGTCCGCTCCTGCATAATCGCCTCGTCGAAACAAAGCGGCGCCGAGTGGCGCAGGTAAGATATAAGTTGGCGTTTGCGATCTTTAAGTCGGCCAGGATCAAATTCTCGCGAGAGCGGAGCTTTAGAGAGACGACTATTTTTGCCCGGCCTAGGCCACACGGATAAGATTGAGCAAATTGCGATGGATCGCGTCATTGCCGGCGCAGATCGAGCCTTTGGCCAGCATGTCATGGCCGCCATCCGCGTCAGTGACGAAACCGCCGGCCTCCCTGATCATGATAATTCCGGCGGCAATGTCCCAGGACTGCAAATTGCGCTCCCAGAAGCCGTCGTAATTGCCGGCGGCGACGAAGCAGAGATCGAGCGCCGCCGCGCCGAGGCGCCGGATGTTGCCGACATGGGCCATGACCTCCGAAAGCTCCGTCTTGAAACGCGGATGCTCCTTGGCCTTGCCAAGATGCGGAACGCCGCAGCCAATCAAAGTATCGGCCATATCCTTTCGCGCCGCCACGCGCAGGCGCCGGTTGTTGAGATAGGCGCCTTGCCCCTTTTCGGCGATGAACATATCGTCGGTCGCCGGATTGTACACGAGCCCGGCGACGATCTGCCCCTCGCGGGCGAGACCGATCGAGATCGCGAAGATCGGCAAGCCGTGCAGGAAATTTGTGGTTCCGTCGAGCGGATCGATGAACCAGGTATGGCTCTTGTCGGCGCCTTCGATCTTGCCGCTTTCCTCGAGCACGAAGCCATAGCCTGGCCGCGCCTTGCTCAGTTCCTCATGAAGGACTTTCTCGGCCTTTCGGTCCGCGGCGGAGACGAAATCGCCGGGCCCCTTCACCGAGACCTGCAGGTTTTCGACCTCGCCGAAATCGCGCTTCAAGCCGCGCCCGGCCTTGAGCGCGGCGGCCGTCATTACGTTCATCAGTGCGGATCTGATCATCCAAATGCCTCAAGGAGAGCGCCGCGCGCCGTTCAATCGGCAATGCGCCGAGGATGCCGCCGCGCGTCTATTCCGCGCGGCGTATATAGGCGACGTCATTCGTGTCGACGACGATTCTTTCGCCAGCTTCGATAAAGGTCGGCACAAGCACGCGCAGACCGTTTTCGAGCTTCGCCGGCTTATAGGAAGAGGTGGCGGTCTGGGCCCGCACGACGGGATCGGCTTCGACGATCTCCAAAATGACATGTGTCGGAAGCTTGATGCTAATCGGGCGCGCCTCGTGCATTTGAAGGGTGACCTTCATCCCATCCTGCAGGAAGGCGGCGCGCTCGCCAACCCAATCGGAGGCGAGCTCGATCTGCTCGTAGCTTTCCAGGTCCATGAAGACGAGGCTCTCGCCCTGCGCGTAGAGAAAGCTGAAATCCTTGAGTTCGAGATCAATCGCCTCGACGGTCGCGTCGGCGCGAAATCTTTCGTTGAGCTTGCGCCCGTCGATGAGATTTTTCAGCTCGACCTGATTGAAGGCGCCGCCTTTGCCGGGCTTCACCGCATTGGTTTTCACCGCGACCCAGAGCCCGCCGTCATGTTCGATGACATTGCCGGGCGCGATCTGATTTCCGTTTATTTTGGGCATTTGGGCTCCGGCGCTGGCGCGCGATGCGGATTTGGGCGTGCGCTTCAATGCCCGCCGCGCGGCGATGCGTCAACCATGCGCCGAATTGCGGATCATTTGTAAATGGTCGTGACATCTCCGCCGTTTTGTGTAACATGTTACGATGATGGAGTTTCGAAATGTCGCGTCGAATCGAGCGAAGCAAAACTGCCGCACCGCCGCGAAAGCGCATGGCGACTTATCGCCAGAGGATGCGCGCGGCGGGTTTGCGGCCTGTGCAAATTTGGATCCCGGACAGCCGCGCCCCTGATTTTGCAGAGAAATGCCGCCGTCAGGCGCTCGCCGTCGCCGCCAGCGATCCGGCTGGCGATGAAATCATGCGCTTCGTGGCCGGCGTCTATGAATGGCCGGAGCCGTAATTCAACGCGGCCAATTCGTGGTGGTCGCGACATCGGGCGATTACGGCAAGCCGCGCCCCGCCCTCGTCGTGCAAAGCGATCTTTTCGCCGAATTGCCATCCGCCGTCATTTGCCCTTTGACGACCACGCTTCGCAATGACGCGGATCTGTTTCGGCTCGAAGTCGAGCCTTCGCCCCGCAGTGGACTCCGCGAGGTTTCCCAGATCGCGATCGACAAGATTACCGTCGTTCCCGTCGCCAAGATCGGCGCCGCGATCGGGCAGGCCGACGACGCCTTGCTCTTGCGAGTCAATCGGGCGCTGGCGCTGTTTCTGGGCGTTGTGTGATTGGCAGGAGGCGCGACGCGGCAGGCGGGCGCGATTTGGTTTCTATTAAAATTAAGTCGCCTCTCCGGCACAGAGCCTGTTCACAGAAATTGCTATGAGCTCAGTCCGGACCGCGCTGAAATCCTTAAATGGCGCAGTGGCGTATGGGAAGCTGGCCGGGTTCGGCAGTAGGTTCGCGGCGAACACGGCCGTTGCTTGATTGCCGAGATCGCTCACACACTTTGGTAAATAAACGTGAGGATCGTCGTCACTGATCAGCCGATTCTCCGACGCTGCCAAAATGCAAATATTGGCCATCGAATTGTGATTGCCTGAAGCGCCTATCTTCCTCAGGTGAGCTCGTGGATAAATGTGGTGAAATTGCTTTTGGTTGTAGATCGACAACGCTTCGGCGGGATCAATCGCGATGCCGTTAGTCAGATTGCGGGGAGCCCGCAGTGCCAGGGTCAGGACACCGGAATCTGGTAGTTAGTCAGCGCGCCCCAGACCACGTCGAACCGCTTGTTCAGGTCCTCGGATTGCGGGTGCGCCCGCAGCCCAGTGCGGAAATCAAGCAGCTTTGTTGTGTTGAAAACCCGCCGTAGCGGAAAAATGTGGATAGCGAAATCCTTCGGCAGCCTGACGAATTCTTCCTTCTCAAGGTCGTAAGCTGCAGCAAAACCGCCGTTTTCCGGCTCAGCTCCCAGGCATGAGTAGATAACCGTCAAGCGCTGCTGGCCATCGAGCACGTAATCGGTCGGCGTCAGATCGTCTGTCTTTGGTAACAGAAAGTCGCCGATATTGCGCTCCGTAGTAAGCTTTGAAGGTGTCTTCCAGAGCAACAAGCTGCCGATCGGATAGTGGTTCGCAATGCTATCAAGGAGATCGATCGCCTGCTCCTCTTTCCATACAAATGGTCGCTGGAATTGAGGGATCTTAGTCTCGCCGCGCCGGATACCCTCGATAAGAGAATTAAGGTTCCGAGTGTCAGTCGACATGCGACTATGAATATTCGGTGTCATTACTTCGCTTCCCGCCTACCTAGCTCCAAGCCGGAAGGCAGCACCTGACCCGATATAGTGTCAGGCCGCCCCTTATTAAAGTGTGATACACTGATCTCAATAGTGGATCATTCGCTCGCACCTACCCCCTACACCCGCATCGGCATCAACACATAGAGCGCAGCGGCGCCGTCGCGGTCTTGCACGAGCGTCGGCGAACCGGGATCGGCGAGTTTGAACAGCGCCGTGTCGCTGTCGAGCTGCTCGGTGATGTCGAGGAGGTAGCGGGCGTTGAAGCCTATATCCATCGGCGTCGAATCATAATCGACGTCGAGCTCCTCGACCGCCGAGCCGGAATCCGGATTGGTGACCGACAGGGTGAGCTTGCCCTCGGCCACGGCGAGTTTTACGGCGCGGCCGCGTTCCGAGGAGATTGTCGAGACGCGATCCACCGCAGCGGCGAAAGGCGCCCGATCGACGACGAGGCGCTTGTCATTGCCTGATGGGATGACGCGCGCATAGTCGGGAAAGGTGCCGTCGATCAATTTCGAGGTGAGCACGACATCGCCAAAGGTGAAGCGGACTTTGGTCGTCGAGATTTCGACCTGCACCTCCTGCGAGGGATCCTCGATGAGCTTCTGCACTTCGGCCACGGCCTTGCGCGGCACGATGATTCCCGGCATCCCGCCCGCGCCTGCTGGCGCGGGAACGTCGACCCTCGCGAGCCTATGGCCGTCGGTCGCGACGGCGCGCAGCATCATATGGCCTTCGACATCGATCGCATGCAGGAAAATGCCGTTGAGATAGTAGCGCGTCTCCTCATTGGAGATCGCGAATTGGGTCTTGTCGATCAGCCTCTTGAGGTCGCCCGCCGCCAGTTTGAAATCGTGGCTGAATTCGCCCGCGGCGAGATCCGGGAAATCGCTATCTGGCAGCGACTGGAGGCTGAAGCGCGATCGTCCCGAGCGCAGCTGCAATTGGCCGCTCTCGCTGCTTGATTCGAGGGTCACCTGAGCGCCGTCGGGCAATTTGCGGACAATATCGTAAAGGATATGCGCGGGAAGCGTGGTCGCGCCTTTCTGGCCAATGTCGGCGGGCAGGCGCTCGGTCACTTCGAGGTCGAGATCGGTCGCCTTGAGAAGCAAGGACTGGCCGTCCGCCTGCAGCAAGACATTCGACAGGATTGGAATTGTATTGCGGCGCTCCACGACGCGGTGCACGTGGCCGAGCGACTTCAGCAAGGCCGCTCGTTCGAGAGTCACTTTCATGGGGCGGTCATCCGGTTCTGGGTCCATCCGCCGCTCGCGCAGGCGTCGCTTCGCAGGGCGGGGCGAGACTTTGGCGCGGCTGCGTTCAAACCGCAAGCGGTCGCGGCATATTGAAGGTGAATTGGACCGGCTCGAACCACAACCTAAAGGCGACGGCCTGTCCGGTCCGACGGTTCATTCCGTCAAACGCCAGCGCCCTTTACCGGCCCTTAAACCGCCGCGATTAGGATCGAAGGAGGGCCTCGGCAAGCGGGGGTCGGGGCGTTTCGATGAGACGGCGGCGCGACAGACATGGCAAAGCGCAAGACGGCCGAGCGCCGCGAACCGACCTTCAATCCGCCGTCGCGAAATAATGCAGACGGCGAGGGAGACAAGCCGCTCCGCGCCGGAGCGCGCCGCAAGGGCCGGTCGCCGCTTGCGGCCATGCTTTACTGGTGCGCGACGCTCAGCGTCTGGGCGGCCATAGGCTGCGCCGGGATCATCGCCATTTACGCGGCGAAACTGCCCCCGATCGACGCGCTGGCGGTCCCGAAGCGTCCGCCGAATATCGCTATTCTCGCCGACAATGGAGCGCTTCTCGCCAATCGCGGCGACACCGGAGGCGCCGCCGTGCGCCTCGCGGATCTGCCCCCCTATCTCCCCAAAGCTTTCGTCGCGATCGAAGATCGCCGCTTCTATTCGCATTTCGGCGTCGATCCGCTCGGCATCCTGCGCGCCGCGACGCGCAACATGATCGGCGGCGGCGCGGTGCAGGGAGGCTCGACGCTGACGCAGCAGCTCGCCAAGAATCTCTTTTTGACCCAGGAGAGGACCGTTTCCCGCAAGATTCAGGAGGCGATCCTCGCCCTCTGGCTTGAACATAAATATTCGAAAAATCAGATCCTCGAGCTTTATTTGAACCGGGTCTATTTCGGCTCCGGCGCCTATGGCGTCGAGGCGGCGGCGCGGAAATATTTCGGCCATGGCGCCCGCAATGTCACTTTGGCGGAGGCTGCGACGCTCGCCGGGCTGATGAAGGCGCCGACCAAGCTTGCGCCGAACCGCAATCCGGCCGGGGCGCGCGAGCGGGCCACCCAGGTCATCGCGGCAATGGTTCAGGAAGGCTTCATCACCGACGCCATGGGCATGCTCGCGCTCAGCCATCCGGCGGAGGCTGTCCGCGAGCAAGGGGCAGGCTCGGTCAATTACGCCGCCGATTACGTGATGGACGTCCTCGACGACACCATTGGCGCGATCGATGAAGACATTGTCGTCTCGACGACTTTGAACCCGGATCTGCAGGCGGCCGCCGAAAAAGCGCTTACGGAAGAACTCGATCGCAAAGGCGCGGGTTTCGGAGTCGGCCAGGGAGCGCTTGTCGCTATGGATCCCGACGGGGCGATCAAGGCGCTGGTCGGCGGCCGCAATTACGCCGATAGCCAATTCGACCGCGCGGTCTTGGCCAAGCGCCAGCCCGGCTCGGCTTTCAAGCCCTTCGTCTATCTGGCGGCGCTGGAAAAAGGGCTGACTCCCGCCTCGGTGCGCGAGGACGCCCCGATCAATGTGAAGGGGTGGCAGCCCGAAAATTATGGGCATGAGTATCTAGGTCGCATCACGCTCGCCAAGGCCTTGTCGCAGTCGTTGAACACCGTTGCGGTGCGGCTCGGCCTCGAGGTCGGACCAAAGGCGATCATCAAGGTTGCGCATCGTCTCGGAATTGTCTCGGACCTCGCGCCAAACGCCTCCATCGCGCTCGGCACCAGCGAGGTCACGCCCCTCGAGCTCGTGACCGCCTATGCGCCTTTCGCGAATGGCGGCATTGGCGTCCAGGCGCAGATCATTTCGAAAGTGAAGACAAATAGCGGCAAGCTCCTCTATCAACGCAAAGGCGCGAGCAATGGCCGCGTGATCGATCAAAGCCATGTGGCGATGATGAACGCCATGATGCAGGAGACCTTGCTGACCGGCACGGCGCGCAAGGCCGATCTGCCCGGCTGGCAGGCGGCCGGCAAGACCGGCACCAGCCAGGATTGGCGCGACGCCTGGTTCATTGGCTACACGAGCCATCTCGTGACCGGCGTCTGGCTCGGCAATGACGACAGCTCGCCGACGAAAAAAACCTCCGGCGGCAGTCTTCCGGTCGAAATCTGGTCTCGGTTCATGCGCTTTGCGCATCAAAGCGCGCCGCCGCAACCGCTTCCTGGCGGGATTTGGCAGGGCGGGGTCGCGCCAGACGCCTATCCGGCGACGCCAGTGGCGACGATTAATCTTCCCCCGCACCCAGTCGGCGCGCCTTTGTCGGGCGAAGCGCAGCAAGGAACGAGCGGGCGGCTCGCGCCTCCCGCCGACGTGCCGGGAGCGATAGGCCGAGCCGCGCAAACGCCTTCGTCCGCGCCGGTCGAAGCTAGCACCGGAAGCAATGGACTGATGCCCCCAGGACTGATCCCCAACGTCAGCGAGCCTAGACGATCGCGCGTCGCGCCCGCGGGCGAGCGCAACTTTTTCGATACGCTTTTCGGCGGCTAGAGCATGTTCCGAAAAAGTTGATCGACTTTTTCGATCAGAACATGCTCCAACTCTTCGAATTCGCGCTTCCCGCCGAGCGCAGCCATCCCTTTGTCGAAGCGTGGGAAATCCCACCTTTGCGCGTTTCATTCAAAGCTATCTCCAAGTTGCGTCTAGCGGCGATCAAGCCCTGGCGGCAAACAGGAGATTGAAGATGAACTTTCCAGTAATGAACATTCAGTCGGCCGGCGAACTCGACATCAACGGCGCGCTGCATGCAAAATTCCAGACCATCGACCAGGCGACCTTGGTGGATCGACTGACCGATTATTTGACGTCGGTTGGAAGAAACAGCGATGCGGCGAAGCTTGCGTCGGTCGAGACGAAGGCGACCGAATTCTATCAGACCACCTATGGCTTGCTGATCAGCGACTTCACCTATGCGGACGTCGCGCCGACATTCAAGGACCTGGCCGCCTGTGAGCAAACCTATGTGAACGCCTCGCCCGACGATCCGCTGGAAGCGACTTTCGCCTATGAATATTCTCGCCAAGACGGCCAGTCCTTCAAATTTACGGAAGGCCTCAAGGTGGGAACCAAGGCCGGCGTGAAGGCCAAGCTGCCATTTGTCGGCGAAGCGAATGTCGAAGTCAGCGCCGAGGTCAGCTTTTCGGCCGAACAAAGCTTCACCACCGTCGATACGACGAAATGGAGCTTCTCGGAAAAGATCACTGTGAAGCCCCGCACGGCCGTGAAAGCCACCGGCTATATTCGCATCGCGAAGCTCGACGCCCCCTTCCACTGCAATGTGAAAGTCCTCGATGGGAACGCCCTCATTGAAGTCAAACTCAAGGGCGATCAGGGCTACACGAGTTGGGTCGTTCCTATTGTCGATATGATGTCCGACGACGAGCGCTCTTTCGCGCTGTCAGGAACGATCACCGGCTCAGAGGCGGCCAAGATCTATGTGGAGGTCACGCCGGTCAATCTGCCGATTCTGTAGCAGTTTGACGGCCCCTGATCGTCGGGAGCGCTTTCCGGAAACTATTCAATTGGAAAGCGCTTCCGGCCTTATCGATCGCCTCTGGGCGCGAGAGCGGCGGAGAACGCGTTCAGGCCGACCCCGATTCTCCGTCGAGAAAGGCGATGCGGACCATATTCGTGGCGCCCGGCGTGCCGAACGGGACGCCGGCGACGATGATGATGCGGTCGCCCGCCTTGGCGAAACCTTCTCGCGCGGCGAATTTTTCGGCGCGCTTCGCCATGTCGTCGATGTCATGCGCATCCTTGGTGACGACGGCGTGCACGCCCCAGCTGATGGCGAGCCGCCCGGCTGTCTCGCGATTCGGCGTCAGCGCGAGAATCGGCGCGAGCGGGCGCTCCCGCGCGAGACGAAACGCTGTCGAGCCGGAGGAAGTCCAGGCCACGATCGCCTTCAGATCGAGGGTCTCGGCGACATTACGCGCGGCGACGGCGATCGCGTCGGCGCCAGTCGCCTCGGGAACGGCGGCGCGCTGCGCATTGATGATGCTGCGGTAATAAGCGTCGCGCTCAACTTCCTCGGCGATCTTATTCATGGTCGCGACCGCCTCCGCCGGATATTGGCCGGCGGCGCTTTCAGCCGAAAGCATGACGGCGTCGGCGCCTTCGAAGACGGCGGTGGCCACGTCCGATACTTCGGCGCGCGTCGGCACCGGCGCGGAGATCATCGATTCGAGCATCTGCGTCGCGACCACGACGGGTTTGCCGAGCCGACGCGAGGTGCGGTTGATGCGCTTTTGCAAGCCAGGCACTTTTTCGAGCGGCATTTCAACGCCGAGGTCGCCGCGCGCGACCATCAACCCGTCGGAAATCTCGACGATCTCGTCGAGGCGCGAAATCGCCTGCGGCTTTTCGATCTTCGACATCACCAGCGCCCGGCCGCGGGTGAGCTTCTTGACCTCGATGACATCCTCAGGCCGCTGCACAAAGGAGACGGCCACCCAATCCACGCCCGCTTCTAGGCCGGCCTCGAGGTCGGCGCGATCCTTATCGGTGATCGCCGAAACCGGGATCTCGGTATCGGGCAGGCTGACGCCTTTACGGTTCGAGATCTCGCCCGCGACATCGACAATGGCGACCGCGCGGGCCGCATCCGCGACAATCACATGGAGCCGCACTTTGCCGTCGTCGATGAGCAGCGTATGGCCGGGCTCCAGCGCGCGTAAAATCTCCGGGTGAGGCAAATAAACTCGGGTTTGGTCGCCGGGCTCCGGATCGGAGTCGAGCGCGAAGGTCGCGCCTTTGACGAGCTTGACGGCGCGATCCTTGAATGCGCCGATGCGCAGCTTGGGACCTTGAATGTCGAGCAGGATGCCGATTGCGCGCCCGCATTCCTTTTCCAGCGCGCGGATCATGCCGACCTGATCGCGCATTTGGTCATGCGTGGCGTGACTCATGTTGATGCGGAAGACATCGGCGCCGGCATGAAACAGCGCGGCGAGCATCGCGGGATTTGCCGAAGCAGGTCCCAGGGTCGCTATGATCTTACACCGACGCAGACGCCGCATTGAAGCCTCGTCAACTGAATTTAAGGACTTGGTCGAACTTGCGCGGGATCGGTCAATTGAACGGTCCAGTTTTTTGCTTCCTTGCCTGTATCAACCTCGAAAAACCCGGTCCGATCGAACCCGCGAACAAAGCAATCCTCACGTCCGAGGATGCGGAATTCGCGGTCGCGCGTACACATGAAGGCCTTGCCTTTCCATTCGCCGCCGCGTTCGTCCATTGCGTAGACATAGTAGAATTCAGCCGCTAGGGGCCCGCGCACCAAGGTCTCGCACGCGCTGGCCTTCAAATTCCACCAGCCCTCGCTGACCCAGGTCTCGCCGTCGGTATAGGCGAGCGAGACGCTGACCCGGCTGCTCGTGTTGTTGCAAAGACGAAAATCGGCGCGCGCCGGAGTCATAACGGCCCAAATGGCGGCAAGCGCCATGATGGGCGGGATAATAGCTTGTTTCATCGACGTCAAGATCGCGGTCGCCTGTCAATTCTCGAAGAGCTTCTTTGGTCGAGGCGCCGGCGAACGCAAAGCGCCAAGCCTCGAACGCTTGAGCGCTTCCCGAGCACATGATTGGGAAGCGCTCAAATTCAAAGAGCTGAAGCACGCCCTCGTCGAAAAAAATCGATCAACTTTTTGGGGACATGCTTTAGGCTGCACGATTGACGCCTCTCCTTTCAATGCGCAAGCGAAACTTCAACGCAAGCGCAAGACCTCTTTCTACTGCTATGGAAAATGCACTATCCATTTATTTTTCGGCATTTTCCTGACAGCCTTCTATCTCTTCGCGTCAAAATGTTCACGTCCTCGGCAAAATCGAATTGTGGAGACGGCCATGCCGGTTTCGCCGCAACCGGACGCGGCGCATGATCCAGTCGAACGAATTGATGGGCGCCCCGACGCCGGCGTCCTCCTCCTTTGCGATCATGCGACCAATGCGCTTCCAGAGTCCTATGCCGCGCTCGGCTTGCCGCCGAGCCAGCTCGAGCGCCATATCGCCTATGATATTGGCGCAGCCTGGATGACGCGCCGTCTCGCCGAGCTTCTGGAGGCCCCTGCGATCCTCAGTCGTTTTTCGCGCCTCTTGATCGATCCCAATCGCGGCGCGGACGATCCTACTCTCGTCATGCGGATTTCCGACGGCAATCTTATCCCCGGCAATGCGCGCATCGGCGCGCAAGAGATCGAATGTCGCCGCAACCTCTATTGGCGCCCCTATCGTGAAGCGATCGCCGCGAAGATCGAAGCCATGATGGCCTTGGGTCCGCTGCCCGCCATCATTTCGATCCATACGTTCACGCCATTCTGGAAGACCAAAGCAAGGCCCTGGGAGATCGGAATTCTCTGGGATAGCGATCCGCGTTTCGCAAGGCCCCTGATCGCGGCGCTCGCCGAGGACGGGATTGTCGTCGGCGACAACCAGCCTTATGACGGCGCTCTCGCCGGAGACACATTGGACGAGGAAGTCACTCGGCGCGGCCTCGCTGGCGTCCTTATCGAGACGCGACAGGATCTGGTCGCCAAGCAAGACGCGGCGGACGCTTGGGCAGGCCGGCTTGCGCCGATCCTGCGCCCAATTCTCGGACGTCCGGAGCTTCATAGAATAGAATTCCATAAGAGCCGCACTGGGCGACACGCGTGAACATAGGCGCGGGCCGCGCATCCGCCAAATTCAAGGAGCGTTTCGCTCCATGCGTATCGGCGTGGCGGGCGGAATTGCGGGGATTGTCTTCTTGCCCGCCTTGACGATCGCTCGCCGAGGCCGCATTGCGGGCTTCAACTCGCCTTCGCCTTGTCCGGCGCATGCGGCAAAATGTCTTTTAAAGTCTACGCGCCGCCCTGGCTGACAGCGGCGGCCAATCACGAAAAGGAATGTCGTTTATGACGGCAGATATCGCCGAAACCGGAGTCGCGGCGCAAGAGCTGCAGCAGTTCGTGGAGAGGATTGAGAGGCTCGAAGAGGAGAAAAAGGCGATTTCCGATGATATTCGCGACGTCTACGCGGAGATGAAAGGACGCGGCTTCGACGTGAAAGCCGTGCGGCAGATCATCAAGATCCGAAAGCAGGACCATTCCGAGCGCAAGGAAATGGAAGCCATTCTCGAGCTTTACATGTCGGCCTTGAAGATGATTTGACGAAAATTGCGCCGGCTCTAATTTTACAGTTTCATCCGGTAAATGGCTTTAAACTCCGGCCGCACGCCGTTCAAAATGTTTTGTTAGCACCCGCAATAAAAGCCAGGCAGGCCTATGTTAAGTTCATGAATGCGGTTTTCTCGCCGGAAAGGCTTCCCACGGAAAGCGCACCGCAAGACTGGACAAGGAGTTGCCGCGATGACGCTCGACGCCAGCATTCTCTTCTCGCCCTTTCAACTCGGCGATCTTCGCTTGAAGAACCGGGTCGTCATGGCGCCTTTGACCCGCAATCGGGCGACGCGCGGCACGGATGCGCCGAACGATCTCAATGCAAATTATTATCGCCAGCGCGCGTCAGCAGGACTGATCATCAGCGAAGCGTCGCAAATTTCGCAACAGGGACAAGGCTATATCTGGACGCCTGGCATTTACAGCGAAGCCCAGGTCGAAGGCTGGCGGAAAGTGACCGAAGCCGTGCATCACGCCGGCGGCCTGATTTTCATTCAGCTTTGGCACGTGGGACGCGTGTCGCATGTCTCGCTCCAACCGGGCGGAAAGCAACCGGTCGCGCCCTCCGCCATCGCCGCGAAGACCAAGACCTTCATCGAGAGCGGCTTCGCCGACGTCTCGCAGCCGCGGGCTTTGGAGCTTGGAGAGATTCCCGGAATCGTCGCCGACTACCGGAAAGCGGCTGAAAACGCCAAGCTTGCGGGATTTGACGGCGTCGAGATCCATGGCGCCAACGGCTATTTGATCGACCAATTCCTGAAGGATGGGACGAACAAACGGTCCGACGCCTATGGCGGATCGATCGAGAACCGGGCGCGTTTCGCGCTAGAAGTCGCCGACGCGATCCTGGGTGTGTGGGACAAGAATCGCGTTGGCGTCCGTCTGTCGCCGGTGAGCCCGGCGAATGACGCGGCGGATAGCGAGCCGGAAAAGATCTTCACCTATCTCGTCGAGCGCTTGAGCGCGCGCGGGCTCGGCTATATTCACGTCATCGAAGGGGCGACGGGCGGACCGCGCGACAATGCGCCATTCGATTTCGCCGCTTTGCGCAAAGCCTTCTCCGGGGCCTATATCGCGAATAATAGCTACACCCGTGATCTCGCCATCAAGGTTTTGCACGAGAACCGCGCCGACCTCATCGCCTTTGGCAAACTCTTTATTTCAAATCCCGACCTAGTCGAACGTTTGCGCCGGAACGCGCCGCTGACCGAGCCCAACCGGGAAACCTTCTACGGCGGCGACGAGGAAGGCTATACGGATTATCCGACTCTCGGCGAGCTGGCGTAGAGGCGCCCTACCTTGTCGCCAGCTGAGACGGTTACAAGGTCCCAAAGATCTTCTGCAGTTCGGCCTTGAACGGCGCTGCGGTCTCGGGATTGACAAGCGCGAATGCGACATTGGCTGCGAGAAAGCCCAATTTCGAACCGCAATCGAAAGTCTTGCCGTCGAAACGGACGCCGTAGAAAGGCTGATGCTTGGATAGCGTCTTCATGCCGTCGGTCAGCTGAATCTCGCCGCCGGCGCCTTTTTCGCCTTTTTCAAGAATCCGAAAAATCTCAGGACCGAGGATGTAGCGCCCGGAGATCATAAGATTCGAAGGCGCCGTCCCCTTCGGCGGCTTTTCGACCATTCCGGTAATCTCAAAGCTGCGGCCGAAATCCTTGCCGACGGAGACGATTCCATATTGATGCGCCTCCTCCCACGGCGTCTCCTCCACCGCAATGATATTGCCGCCGTGCGTCGCATAGGCTTCGATGCATTGGGCGAGGCAGCGGTCCCTTTGAGCGGGGGCGGGCATGGTCACCATGTCGGGAAGCAGCACCGCGAATGGTTCGTCGCCGACGAGCTCGCGCGCGCACCAAACCGCATGGCCGAGACCGAGCGGAGCCTGCTGGCGCGTGAAGCTTGTCGCGCCGGCGGGCGGAAGCTGTTCCGTCAAGGCCTGGTATTCCTTGAGCTTGCCGCGTTTTTGCAAAGTCTCCTCGAGCTCATAGGCGATGTCGAAATGGTCTTCGATCACCGCCTTGTTGCGCCCCGTCACGAAGATGAAGTGCTCGATCCCAGCCTCCCGCGCCTCTTCGACGACATGCTGAAGCACAGGGCGGTCCACGATGGTCAGCATCTCCTTCGGGATTGATTTGGTGGCGGGGAGAAATCTCGTTCCCAAACCCGCGACCGGAAAGACCGCCTTACGAATGCGTTTGGTCATATCTCGTTCCTGAGAAGCTGCGTCGTATCGATTGTCGATTTATCATAGCGATCAATGATACGGAAATATAAAGGCCCGGTTGTCCTCGAGCTGCTGCGGGATTGTTGCGCGGATTCGCCGTTTGTCGATTTATATGTCGCCATGTGGCTTTTATCGGGTCTCTGCTGTTCCTTCGAGTGGCGCCGCAGATTTGGTTCGCCGCTTGGCTCGCAAAAACACGATCGCTCGGGACTGGCCGATTGTTCGGAGCATATCTCAGAAAGATTGCTCGATTTTTCGATTCCGACGAGTTCCGCTCCGTCAATTTGGCTCAGTTCCTTGTCGATCGCATGACTTCGCGCTATCCCGAGGTTTGGAAAGAGCACAAAACCGACGGCAGGTTGTATAAATAAATTGTAGACAATTAAATTGCTTATTATTCGATTTGATGGTTCTTGTTGAATTTTGCACGAGCGACATCGACGCCTTAGTCCTGTTAAAAATCGGCGCGGCGGCGTCCAATTCGAATGGAGCGAACATGACGGTTCTGGTCACGGGCGGCGCGGGCTATATCGGCGGGCACATGGTTCTCGCCCTTCTCGATGCGGGCGAGCAGGTCGTTGTCCTCGATAATTTATCGACCGGGTTTCGCTGGGCCGTCCCCGAGGCGGCGAAGCTGATCGTGGGCGATTTCGGCGATGCGCATCTCGTAGACGCCATCCTAGCTGAGCACGACATCGACGCCATCGCGCATTTCGCCGCCAAGATCGTCGTGCCGGAATCCGTCGCGGACCCAATCGCCTATTACCACAACAATACCGCCAAGGCGCTCAGCCTGCTCGAATGCGCCGTTCGCCGCAAGATCAAGCATTTCATTTTCTCGTCAACCGCGGCGGTCTATGGCGAGCCTGAAATCACCCCCATCTCGGAACAGACCCCGCTCGCCCCAATCAACCCTTATGGGCGCTCCAAGCTCATGGTCGAATGGATGCTGCAAGACGTTGCGAAGGCGCATGATCTCCGCTTCGCCGTCTTGCGCTATTTCAATGTCGCCGGCGCCGATCCAAAAGGCCGCCTCGGCCAGTCGTCGCCCAAGGCGACGCATCTCATCAAAGTGGCGGTGCAAGCGGCACTCGGGCATCGCAAGGGCGTCGACGTCTTCGGCGCTGATTACCCGACCAGGGACGGCTCCTGCATCCGCGATTATATTCAGGTCACCGATCTCATTGACGCGCATTTATTGGCGCTCGGCCACCTTCGCAAAGGCGGCGAGAGCCTGACCTGCAATTGCGGCTATGGCCGGGGCCTTTCGGTGCTCGAAGTCGTCGATGTCGTCAGGCAAGTGTCCGGCGTCAAGTTCGACGTCCGGATTTCCGGCCGGCGTCCCGGCGATCCGGCCTCGCTTGTCGCCGGCGCCGACCGCATCAAGACGATGCTGCATTGGGCGCCCCGCCATGACGATGTGGGCGAAATCGTCCGCCAGGCGCTCGATTGGGAGCGCCGCCTGCACAACCGTTCCGTCGAGGCCAGCCCGCAATAGGCTGGAGCGTCTTTATTATTACGCCACTTTCCTCACGCGAACGGCATCCGTTTCACGTGAAAATGCTCTAGATCCATCCTCGAATTTCGCGCGCGACAAGATCGAAAATGACCATCATCCCCAGTTCGCTATCGTTGAGGCAGGGGATCAGAGCGAAGTTTTGACCGCCGTTCTCGGTAAATATGGCGCGGTTCTCGATGGCGATCTCGTGAAGCGTCTCGAGACAATCGGCGGCGAATCCGGGCGTGATGACGACCAGATTCTTGACGCCCTCGCGCGCCAACCGCCTCACAGTCGCATCCGTATAAGGTTGTAGCCATTCCTTCGCGCCAAAGCGCGATTGGAAGCTGATCGGGCATCGATCTTCGGCAAGCCTCAGGTCTTCGCGAAGCAGACGCCAAGTCTCGAGGCATTGATCGAGATAAGGGTCGCCCTTATCGATCACGGCTTTTGGAAGGCCGTGGAAGGAAACGAGGATCATTTCGGGGACAAAATCGAGACGCGAGATCGCAGCGCGCAAAGAGGTCGCGAGAACGTCTATATAGGCCCGATCATCGAAATAGGGCGGCGCGAATCGCACCGCAGGGTCCCATTGCATGCGCTCCAAGGTCGCGAACACCTTGTCGTATGCCGAAGCCGTCGTCGCCGCGGCATATTGCGGGTAAAGCGGAACGACGAGGATTCTTGCGCAGCCATGCGCTTGGAGATTCTTGACGGCGGACCCAATCCCTGGCTCCCCATAGCGCATCGCCCATGCGATGAAGACCTCTTCGGCCGCCCTGCCCGGCTTGTGCTTCTCGAGTCCCCCGGCTCTGATCCACGCGGCGAGCTTTTCGGCCTGCGAACGCGTAATCGACTTCAGCGGACCTTCATTAAGCGTCTTGTTCCAGATCGCGGCGTATTTCCTGGCCAAGCGACCGGGCCGCAGCCACAGGATCAATTGCAAAATAGGCCACCAGATGATCCGGGGCGCGTCAACGACGCGCCGGTCGGACAAAAACTCCTTCAGAAAGCGGCGGACCGGCCAGAATCTCGGCGCGCTCGGCGTGCCAAGATTGACGAGAAGGATGCCGACCTTGCTGTGTGGAACTGGGGCATTCTGATTTGCGTGGGCGTCCGACTGTGCCATTTATTTCAAAGCCCGACTGCCTGAGGTTGCGCTGCAACTGAACCTCTTAAATACGCTTTCGCCGTGACAGAGAAATCACGAAAGCGAATTATCCTCATAATTCGTCGTGATGGCGTTCGAGGCGAGCGGTTTGGCCATGTCGGCTCATGAGTCGGAAGTCGCCCCCCGCGAACAAGGGCAAAGGCCAACGCGGCCCGAGGAGAAGCGGCTAGGAGCCGGCGGTCAAGCGAGCGCGACGTCGCGCAGCTTGACGATGACGTCAACTTGCGCGATGCGCTTGCCCGCCGGCGGCGGAGGCAAGCGCAGAAGATCGACCGCCACCTGCGGTATGTCGATTAGAATATTCGCGCCTTCAACGAGAAAATGATGATGCTCCGTGACATTGGTGTCAAAATAGGTTCTGGACCCGTCGATGGCGATCTCGCGCAATAGGCTCGCTTCCGTGAACTGATGCAAGCTGTTGTAGATCGTGGCGAGCGAAATCGAAACGCGGGAGGCCTGGGCTTCCTCATGCAGCTTTTCGGCGGTGAGATGGCGGTCTCCCTTGGCGAAGAGCAGCCAGCCAAGCGCGATCCTTTGCCGCGTCGGCCGAAGCCCGGCCGCGCATAATTTCACGCGCAAGTCGTGAAACGGACATCCGGTCAACGAGCCAAGCGGCGCTTTCGCGTGGGCGGCGCGACGCGACTTCGTTGAGCGTTTCGAGGGCGCCTTGCTAGGGGCCATGCGGACAGCTACCTCATTCAGCTTATCCGGCGCGGGGCCGGCGGGCGAATCTTTTGAAAGATAAGGCATTCCTCGTCATCCGGCAACCTACCCCTTTTCAGTGGCATGGGCGCTGCTTGAGGTATCGACCAGGCTTCCCATATAATCGATCGAGAAAGGCCGCCCCCAATGCCGCAAATCACGATATATACGACAGCCACTTGTCCCTATTGCCGCCGAGCCAAAGAGCTATTACGCAAAAAGAGCCTCGAATTCACCGAGATCCCCGTCGACAATGACCCAGCGGGCCGAATGAAGATGATGGAAAGAGCAGATGGTCGGATGACCGTGCCGCAAATCTTTTTTGATGACATGCATATCGGCGGCTGCGACGATCTATACGAGCTGCATTATGCAGGCAAGCTCGATCTGCTTTTGGCAGACTTGGCGCGATGATCAAATTCGCCTTGGTTTGCGCGAGCGGGCATGAATTCGAGAGTTGGTTCCAGAACGGAGCGGCTTTCGACCATCAGGCCGAGGCGGGTCTCGTTCTTTGTCCCGCATGCCGGACGACAAAGGTGGCCAAGGCCATCATGGCGCCGGCCATCGCAAACCACGGCCGTGAGGAGCCTCTCCCTGCTAAAGCTCCGACGCCGGCCGAGCCGGCCACGAATGTGGCCTTACTCGACGACCGGGACCGTGAATTGCGCGCGATGATCGCGGATATCCGCAATCGCATTTTCGAACATACGGACAATGTCGGCGCGCGCTTTTCAGAGGAGGCGCGCAAGATCCACGAGGGGCTCGCCCCCGAGCGCGCTATCCATGGCCTCGCGAGCTTCGAGGATGCACAGGCCTTGATCGAGGAAGGCGTCGGAATTTTGCCGATTCCGACGCTTCCCAGCGATTATAACTAAGACTGCTCCGCCTTGACGCGATCACTCCCCGGCGCGTCGGCGAGACCGCGTTTGCGCAACAGCGCTTCGGGCGAAGGCAACCGGCCCCGGAACCCCTTGTAGGCCGTCTCCGGATCGCGGCTGTAGCCCGCCGAATAGACATATTCATGCAGCCTCTTCGCGATCGCGGGATCAAAAATATCGCCGCTCTCCTCGAAGGCTTCAAAACCATCGGCGTCGAGAATTTCCGACCAGAGATAGCTGTAATAGCCGGACGAATAGCCGTCGCCGGAGAAAATATGCTGAAAATGCGGGGTGCGGTGGCGCATCACGATGGCGTCCGGCATGCCGATCCTCTCGAGCTCCTTCTTCTCGAAAGCAAGAACGTCGATCGCGCCCGGCTCCGGCTCCAAGTGAAGGCCGAGATCGACCAAGGCGGAGGCGGTGAATTCGACCGTGGCGAAGCCTTGGTTGAACTGGCGCGCCGACAAAAGCCGCTGCAGCAGCGCCTCCGGCATCGGCTCTCCGGTTTCATGATGGATGGCGAACCGGCGCAGGATCTCCGGCTGCTCGAGCCAGTGCTCGTAAAGCTGGGAGGGAAATTCGACGAAATCCTGGGCGACGCTCGTGCCCGATATGAATGGATAGGTCACATTCGACAGCATGCCGTGCAGCGCATGGCCGAATTCGTGAAACAGCGTATGCGCGTCGTCGAAGCTCAAAAGGCAGGGATCGTTCTCGCCCGCCTTGGCGAAATTCAGCACATTGACGATGATCGGCAGCACTTCGCCATCGAGCCTGTGCTGATCCCGGAAGGAGCTCATCCAGGCGCCGCTGCGCTTGGACGATCTGGCGAAATAATCGCCGATGAAAAGCGCGATCTCCTTGCCGTCCGGCCCGAAGACGATCCACGACCGCGCTTCGGCGTGATAGAGCGGAATATCCTTGCGTTCGACGAAGGAGAGGCCGAACAGCCGGTTCGCCGTGTAGAAGGCCGCTTCGATCAATTTGTCGAGCTGAAGATAGGGCTTGGTCTCCCCCTCATCGAGGTCGAACAAGGTCTTGCGGCGCCTTTCGGCATAGTAGCGCCAATCCCAGGGCGCGACTTGGAAATTGCCGCCTTCCTCGGCGACGAGCGCCTGCAAAGCCTCCTGCTCGTCAAGCGCACGCGCCCGAGCCCGCTCCCAAACCGAATGCAAAAGGCCTAGCGCGGCGTCGGGCGTTTTCGCCATCCGGTCGGCGAGGCGGAAATGGGCGAATGTCTCATAGCCCAGAAGCTTCGCGCGCTCGGCGCGAAGCTGGACCATTTCCGCAGCGATCAGGCGATTATCCGTCGCGCCGCCGGTCTCGCCGCGCAAAGCCCAGGCGCGGAAGGCTTTTTCGCGCAGGTCGCGCCGCGCCGAAAACTGCAGGAAAGGCTCGATGCTGGAGCGCGCCAGGCTGACGGCGTGCTTGCCGGCAAGCCCTCGGTCCGCCGCCGTCTGGGCCGCGGCGGCGATGAGCGATGGCGGCAGGCCGGCGAGATCGTCCGGCGCCTGAAGCACCAGAAGATAGTCTTTTTCATCGGCGAGCACGTTCTGGCCGAAGGCCGTGCCGAGCGTGGCGAGACGCTCGCCGATCTCGGCGAGCCGCGCCTTGGCCGCTTCCGGCAGGCCGCCGCCTTGGCGCTTGAAAGCAATATGATAGCGTTCAAGCACCCGCGCCTGCTCGGCGTCGAGCCCGAGTTTTTCGCGCTGAGCCTCCAACGCTTCGACCCGGAGAAACAGAGCCTCATTCAGATATATTTCGCTCCGATGGCGCGAGAGCGCGGGCGCGATCTCGCGCTCTATGGCCTGGAGCTCGTCACTTGTGTGCGAGCCGGCGAGATTGAAGAAAACGGAGGCGACCCGATCGAGGGCTTGCCCTGAGCGCTCCAGCGCGCCGATCGTGTTCTCGAATGTGGGCGGCTCGGGATTAGCCGCAATGGCGGCGATTTCCGCGCGCTGCTCGGCGAGCGCCGCCTCGAAACCCGGCCTGAAATGCTCCGCAGCGAAGCGATGGAAAGGCGGCGCCTCGAACGGCCCCGTCCAGGGTTCGAGAAGCGGGTTCGGCTCGCTGTGGCTAGTCTGATCCATGTCGGGGCGATCCAGTTTTTGCGCGAGCGCTCAATATAGTGAGTTTGCGCGGAGAGATTCAATTAATCTGGCGCGCTGGCGTCTGGTCAGGTCGACACCCCGGGTCTTCGACAGTATGGAGTGGCAATATTTGAAACGAGTCGGAGCTTCAGCTTTCCTCACTTGGCTGCTGAAGACGGCCGCTTCTGGGGCAAGGACTTCTCCGCGGACTCTGGAAGACCAATGCGTGCGAGATAAGCCGCAAACCGCTGGGATAAATCTTCTCTAAATAGTTCCGAAATCCGACACACGAAATTTTTTGCGCGAATAGCCTCTAAATACCGCGAATTCAGTGAGAAGTAATGTTTAAAATCAGCTATCTGCGCAACGATCTGAACATCATCCGCAAATTCTAGGTAATGATACCTAGGTCTCTCGTTGTTCTTTAGATAATTACCGTCAGATTTATTCTCTCTTATCTGTACCATAGCTAAGTCTAAATCACTTAGATGCGTACCTTGAAACACATGAGCGGCATTATAAAGCGGAACAACTAGAACAGACAACAATCTCTTATCATCGCTAGATGGTCTTTTCATTGTTGGTATCTTATATCGCGCATCCTGTTCTAGATCACAATCTTGTGTTAGAACGACAACAAGGGGAAATACAATCTTACTTACTTCGATGACGCCACGTGTCTCTGTTATGTATTCGATGCATTCGACATCACGAAATACGTCTCCTTGTGCTATACGCCGAAGCCTGTTCTTTTTAATCTGCACATTATTCACGGGTAACTGTTCCTCGAATAACAACGCGACGAGGCTTACCTGTCCCGTAGCGATTATGCGCTACGACCGTTTTTGATTTGAAAGGGTCAGCGCCAATCGGTAGCTCCTCCTCAGCGCCAATCTGTAATTTCGGCGGCTCTACTACCGGCACCGTTGCAGTTGAACCGCTAAGGTAATTGCTTTTGTCAAAAGGGTCACTCGAGTTAGGCATTCATCTTCCTCCGAAGCTCATCAGTGATGCTCTCCTCAAATAATTTTTGGATGTGTCTGTGCGCAACGTCAACAAATTGAAGCGACTCTGTAATTGGATGCATTATTTGTGCATATGCATCGATATCCATCACAAATATTGGGCGTTTCATTATCGCTGGAAAGTCTGGATTTGGAAATCCAAACTGGAATCGCACATCTATGTCTGTATATTTTAATTCTACGATATGAAATAGGCGCGTCAAACTGTTTATATTATTAGTATTGTCGAAAAATGTTTGTGTAGATAGCAACTCTTCTGAAATAAACTTTTTCCATTCCTTTAAATTTACTCCATCTATAGCAAAATTATTGACGTATCGTAGACCTACTCTCTGCGCCATAGCTCCAATGTGTTCTTTGTCAATTGCCTCTATCGCCATCTTAAATTCATCTTTCAGCACCTCAAATTTCGAATATTTTTTGTGTTGAATGAAAACGGAAGTATTATTAATACCAAGTTGCTTTTCCCGCTTTTTTCCGAAGAAATTCCACTGCTTGCGATGCATCTCACTTTTTTTAACGTCACCGTCTGAGCCCAATTGAAACTGATGCCCAACCGTGTCTAACGGTTCAGCGATTGGAAACGACTTACTAATACTGTTAACAAGCTTAGATGATAGATTTTTCTCAAAGCTAACTATGGGCGTAGCCAAATCGACGCGGACAACGACCTCCGTTAGATACGATTTTTTATAGCAAACGTCTTCGTACATTCATCCTCCGCCTTTCGTTGCGAAGATCTATGTAACGCAACCACGTTAAGTCGACAGCCTAGAAATCGTCCCCCCGCTCACATTGTAGGATCGCCCAAACTCCGCAAGCGTGTCCGAGCCGTGATCGCATCACTTTATCCCTCGCGCCTCTGGTGATCTGTAAGTTTCGGCTTGCGCGGTCGTACCTTCGGCTCTCGCCCCCGCCCCGCCGAGCCACGCCCTAAACCCGCAGCAACCGCTCATTCTCATCCAAATGCGCCTGCCAATGCTGCCGCTCCAGCTCGGGATCTTGATGCTCTTCCTGCGGGACGCCGATGCAAAGATAGGCGACGAGCTTCCACGCGGGCGGCGCCTCCAGCGTTTCAGCAAGCGCCTTGGGGTCGATGATCGAGACCCAGCCAACGCCCAAGCCTCGGGCCCGCGCGGCGAGCCAAAGCGTATGGATCGCGGCGACGACGGAATAATCCAAGGCTTCCGGCATAGTCTTGCGGCCGAGCCCCGCGCCGGCCGGCGTCGCGTGATCGCAAAACACGGCGAGATGGACCGGCGCCTCGCGCAAGCCCGCAAGCTTGAGGCGAGCGTAAAGCGCGGCGCGTTCGCCCTCATAGCATTTGAGGGCAGCGTCGTTACAGGCGGTGAAATTCTCGATGACGGCGCAGCGGCGCGCCTCCGTCTCGACGCTGACGAAACGCCAGGGCTGGCTATTGCCGACCGAAGGCGCGAGCGCGGCGATCGCCACAAGCTCCTCGATCAGCGCGATCGAGACCGGGTCCGGCTTGAACCGGCGCACGTCGCGCCGCCATTTGAAAAGATCTTCGAGGCGGCATTGAAACACATCGTCGAATGCCGGCGGCGGCCCCGCCGGTTCGCCGCGCCTCACCGGCCCGCCCGCTGGACGCCCAGGCCGGCCGCGCCGTCATGAAAACTCCCGCCCATGCATCCTCCCACGTGTTTTTCTTAATTGTTTACGTGGCGAACCTGAAATGCAAGACGTCGCCATCGGCGACAACATATTCCTTGCCTTCGAGCCGGAACTTGCCGGCCTCGCGCGCGCCGGCCTCGCCATTGCAGGCGACGTAGTCAGCATAGGCGATCGTCTCGGAGCGGATGAAGCCTTTTTCGAAATCCGTATGGATGACGCCCGCCGCCTGCGGCGCCTTGGTGCCCTGCTCGATCGTCCACGCCCGCGCCTCCTTCGGGCCGACGGTGAAATAGGTGATGAGCCGTAAAAGCCCATAGCCCGCACGAATGACGCGATTGAGCCCCGGCTCGGCAAGGCCCACGGCGTCCAGATATTCCTTCTGCTCGTCGGGCGCCAAAACCGCGATTTCGCTTTCGATCTTGGCGGAAACCACAACCGCCACCGCGCCCTCCTCGGCGGCGCGGGCCGCGACGGCGTCCGAAAAGGCGTTGCCGCGGTCGGCGGAGGCCTCCTCGACATTACAGACATAGAGCACCGGCTTCGACGACAGGAGGCCGAGGCCGCTGAAAATCTTCTGCTCCTCGGGCTTGACCTCGACGAGGCGCGCGGGCTTGCCCTCACGCAGCAGCGCAAGGCAGCGCTGGACGAGGTCGAACGTCTCCTTGGCTTCCTTGTCGGCGCCCTTGGCCTTTTTTTCGAGGGCCGTGACGCGCTTCTCCAGGCTTTCGAGATCGGCCAGCATCAGCTCGGTCTCGATGGTCTCGATATCATCAACCGGCGCGATCTTGCCTTCAACATGGGTGATGTCGGAATCCTCGAAACAGCGCACGACATGGGCGATGGCGTCGCATTCGCGGATATTGGCCAGAAACTGATTGCCGAGTCCCTCCCCCTTCGAGGCGCCGCGCACCAGGCCCGCAATATCGACGAAGGTGAGCCGCGTCGGGATGATCTCCTTGGAGCCCGCGATCTTCGTCAATATCTCGAGCCGCTCGTCCGGCACGGCGACGTCGCCGACATTGGGCTCGATGGTGCAGAAAGGATAATTCGCCGCCTGCGCCGCGGCGGTCTGCGTCAGCGCATTGAAAAGGGTCGACTTGCCGACATTGGGCAGGCCGACGATGCCGCATTTGAAACCCATGGAGAGAGACTTTCTATTACTTCGCGATGCGCTTCAGAAATTCCGCGCTGAATGGATTGGCGATCCGCATGCCGGAAATCAACTGGCCGTCCTGCATGTCCTCGGAAATGAACAGCTTGCACCCGGCCATGAGGGCCGAGGCGATCAGCAGGGCGTCCCACCACCCCAGCCCCGCCTCGTCCTGAACCGCCCAGGCCTTGACCGTCGTTTGCGCATCGAGCGGAGCGATGCACCAGGGCATGAGATGGGTCAGGAAAGTTCGCGCCGCCTCCATCGGGACGCGGCGGCGCCTTTGCGTCAAAACCCTATAGCACTCATTTAGATTTTGGGGGCTCAGGGCCAAGGTATGGCTGGCGATCGTCCGCCTCAGCAAATCCGCCGACGCCGCGCGTTTCAAAGGCTCCGCCGGATCGAGCGCGTAGATCAGGATATTGGTGTCGATGAAGAGCCTCGCGGTCATAAAGTTCGTCCCGCTTGGGCAGATCGGCGGAAACGCCGGGGAAACCCGGCCCGCTCAAGAAAAATTCGAGGCCGGCCATTTGGTCCTTGCCGCGCCCCATGCGGGTTTCCAAGAGGTTGCCGACATAGGCCGACATGCTCGACCCCGCCTTGGCCGCTTCGACGCGAAGCCATTCGGCGACATCCTCGCGCAAAGTGATCGTCACGTTTTTCATGACACGGATATCGTGTAACACGGATTTCGTGTCAAGGGCTCGTTTCGGGGGTGTCGCGACCAGCGCCGCCGCAGGCGGTTTCCGCCTTAAACGGAACGATCGACCGCAGCGTGAATGGATTTTGAAGTCAAGGACGCGCCAAAGGCGCGCCAGCTCCGCTG
>Ga0182030_10003755_pt1 | contig 32461 bp, 29 predicted proteins | sample 812S3MmetaG_FD_121299 | JGI IMG/M metagenome (GOLD analysis project Ga0182030, IMG submission 121299) | Permafrost microbial communities from Stordalen Mire, Sweden - 812S3M metaG (Illumina Assembly) | ecosystem: Environmental > Terrestrial > Soil > Wetlands > Permafrost | place: Sweden... | reverse complement strand
TTGCTTTCCATATCTCGCCCCACCTTAAGTGACAATCTTATATGTGACACAACTTCGATCATCCCCACCTCTATTCCCCTTGCCATCACCTAAGTAAAAGCTCGTCCTCTCCCATCACTTTCAATATGACTAAGAATAAACCCCATCGACGTCACCGTCGCTTACTTGCAAACAACACTTTAAATCCTATTCCAACCATTGATCCACCCACAACTCTGCCTCATCCTTTAATCCCCACCATTCCCACACCACACAATCCCTATTCCCACACATTTGAAACGCTCGTTTCCAAACCCTCTACGGATTAATTTATAAGATAAATTCAAAATGTCATCTTCCACACCATCGCTTACAGAGTATTTATTAGAGATCGATAAGAAAGGGTTCAAGAGCGCGACCGAAGCGGAGTTCCTCGTGAGAGCAGGGGAGGGAACGCTGGGGAAAGAGGTATTGGAGCAATGGCTGGCGCAGGATCGGTTGTATGCGCAGGCTTATATCCGGTTTGCGAGTTTGTTGCTTGCGAATGTGAGACTCCCGACGAGGGTCGATGCGGGGGATATTGCGGAACGGTATGTTTCTCCACGTTCATAGCATTGTAAATATTTGCATTGCCACCACCATATCTTCGCTATGCGCGTCAGTACTATCTACTAGGTAATTGCTTTACATATTCTACAATTATAAAAACATCAGAACCGCCACTACATTTTCTCTGAATGTTTATTCCAACTCTCCCCTTCCCATTTCGCGACACTGCTTATTGAGACGTCTTAGACCTACTTCCTCTGCTAGGAAAAGGTCAGCTGTATACCTGTAGCTGATCCACGTGTGATAGGATCCTAGATCTCGTTCTCGAAGCAATAGTGAATATCCGGCGTGAACTCAAATTCTTCGACGATGTCTCCTCGCGCTACGATCTGCAACTCCAGGCTGAGAGTGTGAGCGAGGGTGTCAGGCAATACCGTACCCTGTTTCATGAAGTGGGTCAGGGTATTGAAACAGGTAAATTGGATGTCGTAGATGGCCTGGTCTTGCTCTGGGGCACGGAAATGGTAGGATCTTTCTTTCTCCTCTGTCTTTCTTGGAACTACACCTTTCCCCTCCTCTCCTCTTCTTATTTTTTTTAAAATTTTTTTACCTGGCCTTCCATTCCCCCTCTCGCATCCATTCGCGACTCTTCAAAACGCCTCCACAAACTGAAAATAGTAACTGACACTGACCCCGGATTCAGGTCTACCTCTCTGCATGGCGATACGCAGCTTCGTTCCTGATTCTAAAAGAAACAGAAGATGCAGATGGTGGCGCGTTACGGAAAGAGTTCATCCCTAATTGGGCTAGTGATCACTTCGCGGGGTTCGTGCAGAGGATTGCGCGGTTGGTGGATGAGGTTTGGGTTGCTGAGGGTGGGGAGCGGAAGGCGGAGGTGGAGGGGAGAGTGAGGGGGCTTTGGGAGAGGGTGCTGCGCGTTGAGAGGGTGTTTTGGCCGGTTGTGAGGGATGTGGATGTGGTGGTGGAGTGAGTGAGGGAGGGAGGGAGGGAGGGGGGATGTGGAGTGAGATAATGGGAATATTACTTTTGTCATATTCTATGGTATGGAAAATACAACCACAATTGGAAAATCCATTTCCTCTCTCGCTCAAACTCTGCCCTCCCCCTCCAATCATGTCCCCACCACTCACACGACCTCCAAATCCACCCTCTCCAACACCCCCTTACCCATCAGTACAATTCTAAAACCTTGCTCCTAGTACAACAGCGGCCCACCTCCATAACCTCTCATCACCCCCATAATTAATTGATTAATTGATTAATTCATAGACCAATACAAGGCCCGGGGCCCATACAGCTGTTTCTACACTAGACTCTATAAGACTCTGCCCCCTCTACCCTCTCCTGCCTGCTCCCCTACACCCATAGAAACCTACTAAATAGAAAAAAAGGTATACAGCTTGCCTGCCTCCTATCTTCCTGACAGTCCTTTCCCTGCATCTATAGCCACGATCTTTCTTATAGAGTCTATTATAATAATTATTATGTTTTTAATATATATACAATCTAATATTCTTGTATTCCTATACTTACTGTTTTTTTCTATTAAGATCTTCTTTACAAGACTGGTTTGACCTTCAGTATAGATGTAGTCTAGAGTCTCTGATATACTAGCAGCCTCCCTGCTTCAGCCTCTTGATATACACCATATTATACGCTTGACACACTATCAATAGATAAGTATTGCAAATTACTCTTTTATATTTACTAGATCAGCTAGAGCAGCCCTGTCTTAGATATTAAAAACACTACTAGTATTATATATATTCAAATAAATAATAATAAATTTCTATACTTTTTACATATTAGTTTCTAGTTCTAAAACAAAAATAGAATATTCTTAAGTTAATCTAGCATATTACAAAGTATTCTCGTATTTGTTATAGTATATCATAATTAATATTAAATTATATTGACCTTCTAACACGTATCTATTTACTCTAATTCTAAACTGTACATCTCTACAACTAGATAATAAATCCACAACAGTCAGAGGAACCCAATTCAAGCTTATTTTATATGTCTTAGATATTTCCTTCCAAAAATGTTAATTGCGTATATTGTTACAGACTTGTAGACAGTCTACTACGGCTAGCCTGCTTATGTAAGGATTCATAGTTTTCAGCTCGTCCGACGCTGTTGTAGCACCTTCTTCTGTACCTATTATTCTAAGAATAGAGTCTACTGCATTTATTACCGTTCTTTCCGCGTAGCTCTGTGACATATATGAAGATGTTTTTTTTCATCACCCTCCATATGCCCAGCTCGGGACTTCGATATGTCACGTGACTGTGAGACGCAGCGCGGCACCTTCCGCCGAAGTAACCACGTCGGTCGTCCTATGAATATTCTTCTCACTAAATTCAAAAACACACGCAAGTCTGAGGAAATTTAAAGACTCATAATATAATTCATTCAAGCTCTCCTATATATACGATGTTCTGGTTTTCAATATCTAATTTACCTCTTATCTTCGTGATTCCAACTTCAAGTCAGTCTCCGTGCTGTTCACACTGACGTGCTGCGACGCGAACAGATATCCAAAGCCAAGAGACTTGATTATTCCCGTCCAGCGGACACCGGCCATTTTCCCATAGCCCGCTTTACCCCTTTGCTTCTGCAAGTATGTCTTCATTTCATCTACATCAATGCTCACTTCGCACACGTGGTGGATGAAGTGCGCGCCATCCGCGCTCTCAACATTTCCATGGGCTATTGCCTCAGACAGCCTGCTGGCAGCCTGCTCGGCAGGCATCATGTCGACGCGTCCCTCCCAGCCATCAAGGTCGGGTACCAACTGGGACAGATCCACAAACCGGACGAACTCCTGAAGCACTGATTGCATATTCGAGTCAAGTTGGGCTGGGTGCCCGGAAGGCACGAACCGGTGAATTGACACGGGCAATCCCAACGTCTCGGCTGCGCGCTCGAGGATTCTCTCGCTAGCCCATTTGCTCGCTGCGTACCCGTTCGAGCCGTCAGTTGGAGGTACATTAGCTGCTGCTGAGCCGGCAATATTACTTGGTGTCTGCAACACACCAGCTGATGAGGTGTAGTGGATCGGTATGCGCCGGGCAGCGGCTAGTCTCACGAGTTCCTTTGTTGCGTTCACGTTGGTGGGCCGCAGGGTGTGGTAGTTATCCCAGAAGGACCTCGCCGCCCCCATGTGCAGAATCACATCTACCTCGCTCGACAGCGTTGAAAATGTAGATTCTGAAAGTCCCAGGCGGGGCAGTGTAAGGTCACCCTCATACGAGATTATTTTCGGTCCTGCGGCGGCTAACTTCGATGCCGTGTCCCGCACGGCAACGCAATAGATCTTGCTCACATTTGGATTCTTAGCGAGTTGCGGCAGGACGTGCTTTGCAAGGAAACCTGTGGCGCCTGTGAGTAGCACAGTCTTCTGATGCTCGCGGATTGGCTGGGCACTTTCATTGGCACTAGATGTCGGAACCTCTAGATCAGGAAGCTTTGTTTCCTTGTCCCAATCGATCATCTCGATGACGCTGCTCTCCTCAATCTTCCGTGCCATCTCGGCCAGCGTGTTAGCCCCAAGAAGCTCCACAAGGCGAATTGCGACTTGGAACACGCTGCGGATGCGGGACTGTAGGCGTACAATCAAAAGGGAGTTGCCGCCGACAGTGAAAAAGCTGGTGGTGGCGGTAATGCTGAATCTGAAATGGTTCCCCAGCACATCCTCCCACACTCTTTTGAGCTGGACCATGGTCTCGGTAAACTCGAGATCCCCGTTGCTTATGTTGCTCTCTATTAGATGTGGCAGTGGCAAATTCTGGATTGCTTTCCGGTCCACCTTCGAATGGTTGCTTAGGGGGAGACGTTCAAGGGGAATCGCCATGACTGGAATCATGTATTGAGGGAGTGGGAGCCGGCTCAGCAAGTGGCGAAGAAACTCATCCTTATTTGTGCGGTCATTCGATGTGGCAAATACGACGTGGGCTACTAGGATATCGCCCTCCCGAAGAGTGACAGCTGCTTCCCTCAACTCCCCACCTGCTGCAGAAAGTATATTGCTCTCGATATCGCTGAGCTCTATACGGAGGCCTCGAATCTTGACTTGCGTATCGCCTGCTACGCGATTGTGGAAAACAAGAGCGCCGTCCGCAGTAAGGTGCCCAATATCGCCTGTGCGGTACATGCGTGTCCAGCCATTGGCCGTGTATCCGGGGTGGCTCGTGGCATAAGGATCGGAAACGAATGCTTTTTCGGTGAGATCCTTGTTGTTGAAGTAACCCTCGGCAACACCGGCGCCACCAATGAAGACTTCTCCAGGCATTCCACAGGGTACAGGCTTGAGCTGCTCATCCAAGATGTAAGTCACATAGTTTGGCAGCGAATATCCACAAGGGATTCGCCCCTCTGGAAGCTCATCGCGGTACGCAAACTCCATTTTATGTGAAGAAATCGAGATTTCGGTCGGGCCATACGAGTTGAAGAAACGGAGTTGTGGTAGATCGAGGGCCCTGAAATCCCGCAAGACGGTGCTCGTCAGCGTCTCACCTCCACCAAAGGCGAATCGCCAATTGGAAGCAAGCCGGAGGTTTTGGATCCCGTACTGCAACCACAGCGAATATTCAGATGGCGTCGCTTTGGTATAGGTAATGTCGTATTTCTTGATAATGTTGGTGATTTCAAGGGGGTCGCCGCGTTTGCTCCAGGGCACGATATGGACCGTGCCGCCATTGACCTTAATGAATATCTTGGTTAGCGATTGCCTACTTGGGGAACATTTACCATGACATAGCAGAAAACGTGTTGCTCACCAATCCTGTGAATATCTGGTCCAAAGAGTGATTAAAGGTAACTGCACTTTGCTGCAGAACGCGCTCCGCGCCCAGATTCCAGGTCTTTGTGTATCCTTCAATTTCATTACGAAGGCCAAAGTGCTTGACGAGAATCCCCTTGGGTGTGCCTGTTGAGCCACTCGTGTACAGGATGGCAGCAGTCGAGCCACCTTGGGCACGATTAGGCACGCGAGCCAGTGGCTTGGCACCCACCATACTAATGTCGATTATTTGAGCGGGAACGTTTAATTGCGTCGCATCTTTCGCTGTGGTAGCATCCACTAGGATGCCACGTGGTTGGCAGTCTTGAGCAATATTTGCTAGGCGTTGTAGGGGATTGCGAAGATCAATTGGTACATAAATGCCGCCGACACGCATGATTGCAAGCATAGAGCATAGCCAGTCCGAAGAGGCTTGTTGGAAAACAAGCACTTTGGAACCTGGAGTGTCAATTCCGGCATTGATCAATGCTTCTCCGATTGCTTCAATGCGTTGGACCATGTTAGCATACGTGACACCAGGGCTGCCCAGACCATCCAAAATGGCGATCTTGTCGCTGTTTGCCTCCACGCCCGCCACTTGATCGATACGATGGGGCAGAGTTTCGGGCCAGTCAGATTCCAGATTCGGACCTTGAAACGAAATTAGCGATAGCAGCGAGCCAGAATGTGATCAGATTTACCTCTACCCAGGTCAAGTGCGCTTGTTAGCTGTTTGTCACAGAACAGGGGAATACTCTCCCACGCCAAAGACGCGTCGCCAGAGAGCACCTCCAGCAGCCCAATGTATGTGTTCAACAAAAGGTCTGCTGCGGTATGACTATACAAACTCGACTGCGTCCTGATGGCAACAATGGTGCCGGCCGCACTCTCGTTGATATCCAACGTGATATCGTAAGCGGTTCTTCCGAGGGCGGCGTCCTGCATTTCGAACTGGCAATTGTCGAAAGCATGACTGCTTTGACTGCCTTGCCGATAGTCCATAAAGGCTTGGAAAAACGGGCTGTAATGGGAAGATCGAGGCACGTTCAAGTCCTTCAAGAGAACGTCAATTGGCACACTCGAAGCAAGCGCTGCATAGGCCGTGTCCCGCGCCTCGAGAACCGCATCACCAAATCGTTGGCTCGACTTTCGACGGAAGCGAAGCGTAAGAAGATTGAGGAGGAGACCGATGGTGCTCATAGCGTTATTATCACGACCGGCATCGGCGATGCCAATAGTCAAGTCCTGAGCCTCGGTGAATTTGAAAAGCATAGACTTGAAAACGGCCAGATACAAGTGGAAAGGAGTAGATCGTTGCGCTTTGGACGTTTGCTTGATACGGGCAGCCAATACAGGGTCTAGCTGACAATGCACTTGGTGAACGTCAAACGCGTCCATGGCTACGCGAGACCTGACCTCAGCCATGGGTAGCAATGGCAGAACAGGCGGCTCGTCTGGGAATACACCTCGCCAGTATTTCAGGGCGTCTTCCATTTCCCCTTTTTCATAAGCTTCACGCTGTTCCCTCGAAAAGGACGTAATTTGACGTGGAGGAGCGCCCAACGACTGTCCTTTGTACGCCCTTTCTAAATCCTGAAGGAGAATGGAGATGCTGATGCCGTCCATAATGATGTGGTGGTAACTAAAAAGGAGGAAATGCGTGGACGGACTAAGCGAAAGAAGAACCAGCCTCATGACCTCGCCGCGCTCAATATCGAACTGGTAGTCCTTGAAATCTGCGTACTCGACCGCGACATCTTCAACCCCGTCGATTTTCTTTTGCTCCAATCTCAATAAGGAAGTCTCCATAATTTTCTGATCGGCCATGTCTCTCTCGATCTCATTCCCAACGAAGGCGGTACGGAGTGCTTCATGTCGAGAGCTAACGGCAGTAACGGCCCTTTCTAGATCACCGATTCGAAGGTTCCCGGTAACTTTGTAGTAGAAGCTCACAGTGAAAGTTGACTGATCCTGGAGCAACAGCCGGAGGAACCAGAATCGAGACTGAGCGAATGAAACCGGCTCGCTTTTGATGAACTTAGGTAGAGGTTGAACGGCCAAGTTCGGTATCGTTTTTTCATTCTGTACAGCTTCAGTAAATGAGGCTGCAGAGGAAATGTCGGTCGAACCATTGTCACGTGATATGCTCTCGGGCGGCGTCGACTCAGATGGTGTGCTGGAAGGCGGGGTCTCAAGCTTCGGCTGCGCCACGGGAATAGGGGTGGGGGGGACTTTGCCTGAAGGCTTTGCGTTGCCTCCCTTTCCTACAGTGGCAAGAACTTTTTCCGGCAGGTTTTCCAGTGCGTGCTCACTGAGATTGGCAATTGACGCACCTCCAAGGATCTTGAGAACCGGCAGGTCAACCTTCAACTCCTTTACGAACCAAGTCCGTACCTCCACGGCGACCAACGAATCAATGCCGAGGTCAATTAGCGGGACGTTTTGGTCGATTTCTCGATCCGTGATCTGTAGTATCACTCGCAGTTGGGCCATGAAAGCCGCTGTTTTGACGTCAGCAAAAGCCACCCCTTGATTGGTGGCTAAATGATTAAAATAACATACCTTTCAGAATCTCCAGGGCCTCGTCCATATTCTTGGTGCTCGCGAGTTGATCGAAAACGGGAAGGGTATTGCTCCTATTATCTCGTTCTACCTGTGTAGTTTTAGGATCAGCTCTGATGCAATGCGAGAAACGAGGGTCATCTGCCCAACGCGGTCTGTACTCGTCATCTATTGCGGAGAAGATGGCTGTTGTGAGCACAGGAGATGATGTGTTAACGTCCGGGTGGCTGGCTAGGATTGTCTCGGCGAAGAGCTGATGGAAGTCAGATTCGGAGATGGGGAGGTATTTCTGTCTGATGAGCTGCTCCTTGACCAGTGGGTCGGCGCGTTCGACATATCCAATTCCGACCACACGGCCAATATCAAAGGTAGATGCAGCCAAGCCGCGCTTGCGTCTTTGCTTGGCGAGACTTTGCATGTAGGCATTAGCTGCGGCATAGTTGGATTGTCCTGGATTCCCGACAACGGCCGAAAGAGACGAGAACATAACGAAAAAGTCAAGCTTATTATCACGGAAAGCGTCGGCGAGGTAGTTGCTCCCGTCAATCTTGGGCTTCAGAGCATTTGCCATCTGCTTAAGCGACATATCGGCGAGTAGGACATCATTCAGGACCATTGCTCCGTTCGCAACACCCGCGATAGGGGGGCACGTGCTTCTGATTCCGTCCACAACTTCCTTGACTGACTGCCTGTTGGAAACATCCCTGCCAGATATTGGTTAGTACCTGTGTCGATTGCAGACAATTGGTTGTATAATGAACTTACATGGCGAGCACCTTGACGATGGTGCCGAGAGCCTTGAATGACTGTAGCCACTGCTCGCTTACATTGGGACTGCGACTCGTCAAGCATATACATCCTGCACCGTTCCGTGCCATCCATTCGCACAAGGATTGTCCAATCTGGCCCGTCAGTCCTACGAGGAGATATGTCTTGTCCTTGGAGAAGAGGCGTTTGCCGTCAATGGGTGTTATTTGCAGAGTTACGTCATCGCTCGAAGTCCAATCAACAATGGTCAGAGGGTTTCTTGCCTGACTGATCTGGCCCAGCGGGATGGGCAGGCTTGACGGGATTCCTTGGGCAGCATGATGGCTGGCGCGGAAAGCAACATCCTCAAGCAGACTTACTAGGATACCTTGATCACAAACCGGTGAGCGGCATTGACGACGGAAGAGATCAGAAGTATCGATGTGCCTGCAGGCTAAAGGAAGAGCGCCACCAAGGCTGAGACTGACAGCATTTGACTCGGCATTAGTGGTGAGATCAAGGAAATGTGTTAAATTGGTAGGAAGCTTCCTCCGCAAAATATGCTTGGGTGTCCACGCATCTATCGTTATCCAATCCGGGTTGCTTGCATCTGCAGGTGCAGTACTGAAGTTGACGCGGATGTCCTTGGCCGTCGCTCGTTGCTTTAGCGACATAGCGAAGGACGGGATCGCTTTGGGCTCATGAACCAGCAAGTTGCTCCTCGGGGGTAATACAGAGAGTAAAGATGCCGCTAGAAGCTCCCCGACAACGGCGGAGAGTATACCGGGAGAGCTGGAGTCGTAGGGAACGGACACGATTGGATTTGTTCTCGATGATATGTCATTGCAAAGACCAAGCATTGGCTTCCCGGTAGCCTCATTCACCCCGACACATGGGAATAAGAAAGTGTTGGGAGCGACGTTGAGCGCCACCAAGACGGATTGCTCAACTCGAACAACTTGTCGGTCGCCTTGGACTGGGGGGAGGATATCCTCCTGTAAACTGGGGGGCCACTCAGCAGAATCCGAGATCCGGACGGCAGAGCGCGACGGCGACACGATCTTGGTGGTGGGCCGTACTTGAGAATTGAATCTATCGTTCTGGTTGTGGTTGGCAACCAAACGAGGGACCATCAGCTGCCCATTCTCCAGAACATACTCGAGCTCCACAGACCAGAGCAAGCCTGGTGACTGCCACTCGTCTAGGGCACATTGGCGGAGGAGACACTCTGTTATTACCTTAGGAACATTGTGATTCGAATGTGAAAGATCGAGAAAAGTCAAGGTCAGGTATGGTATCTCATGCCTTAGGGCACGACCGACACCAATACTGGCCATCTGGTACGGGTCCTCTTCCTGAGCGCCACGGGTAACCCAAAGGAGATTTTTGGCGACCTCGTAGGTCCGTTTCAGTCCGTCCAACTTCCTCTGCGATAGGTTCTTGAACACTGGCTCGTCAAGATCGACAAGGCTGATCAGTGTGTTCATAGGAAGAACTGCGTCTGACTCGGCCGGTAGCCCGTGGAGGATGGTAACCTTATTACAAAAGCGGCCGAGAAGCTCTGCCACCTCTTCTGCTATGCGTGACGTTTCAAGAGACCCAGTTCCGAGAATCACGATTTCTTCAAAGTGCAAAGCGAGGGGCGAAGAAGATAGAGGGCGCCGCAAAAAATCAACTTGATTATTGACGGCCTGTGCAGCTATGGTCGAGAACGGCCATGTTAAATTGTCGGTGGGCGGCGTGATGGCATCGATGCCCGAGAAGCCAGACTTGCGCAACAGGCCATGCCACACATCAGGCGTGACCAGTGGGCCGTGTTGACGGCCGTCTTGAGAACCCCACCAGCCTGGCAGGCCAGCTGCCATGTTCGTGCATCGCAGTACCGTGGGTTGAGTGATCTCGACCATTACGAGATGACCGCCGGGTTTCAGGAGTTGTCGCGTGTTAATAAGTGTTTGTTGGCAGGATGATGTTGCATGTACAACATTAGCGATGATGACAATGTCATAAGAGTGGGATTCGAAGCCTTGCGATGCTGGAGACTTTTCAATGTCCAGAAGTTTGAAAGACATCTTGTGGCTATGTTTCTTGAACGTCCCGAAGTCTTCGGCAAAACTTTCTGATATATCGGTGAAAGTGTACGAAGAGAAGGCATTACCTATTGCTTGCAAGACCTCCTTTGTTGTACCACCGGTTCCAGCACCTGTAGAATAACAGGTTGTGTCAGTCGGCTCAGTTATTGGAAAGTATGCAAGGAAAACTTACCGATTTCAAGTATTCTGGCGTGTGGGTATCGATGCACAAGTTGCTTCACCATCCCAGCCAAGTACTCACTATACTTCCCAAACCCAAGCCCGTCAACGTATAAGTCGGCCTTCATGCTATTCAAGTGCTCGAGCATGGTTGTCTCGCCCCTCACAACAGCTGGAATGTTCTCTGCAGTGGCCTTGATAACTCTGACATCGACGGAATCCGAATACCTTTGCATGTTAGTATCAACACTTCATGGCAGTCAGGATTATGGCTATACTTTTCTATCAAAGGCTCCAGATCATCAAGGGTATCATCAATCCATTCCTCCTTGACACTAGGGTGCTCTCTACGGGATATGAGTGACAGCGTGTGGTTCATATAATCCCGAAGGCGGTGGTGATGCGGTTGACCGCGGGCCCATTCCTCGTCGGTAATTTCTGACTTCCACTTTCGAAGGTATAAGTATGACATTCTCTCGCAAAGAATAGCAATCTCTCTGTCCTCTGATGAAGGACGATCATTAATGGGAATGAAACTGGTATCCGGCGCTGCAACACCCCATTCAACATAGGTGAACGGACAACGGTCATCCTCGGCGGTGGCCGCGTACAATGGCTTCATAGACAGGTCCTCAGCTTGTACGAGCGTATGCTGGCCATCCTCGCTGAAAATATCGATACTAGCGCTAAATGCATTGGTTTGTTCCCTGTGTATGCTCGCACATATGGGCAGCAAGGTTCCAGAAGTGGACACCGCAGCACAAAGCTTCGGATTCACGCGGATACGTCCGACCAAGGTGGGGACTGACAGCGTCCGGAAACTCTCATCTTCCGGGTGAGAACTGGCTGCTAGCGATGACTGAATGGCTACGTCGAGCCAAGAAGGATGCACGAGAAGCGTGTTCGTATCGTCCGGATCACTGTAAGTAGACACCAAGGCCGATGCTTGATCCAACTTTCGTTTAATGGATGACATGCCTCTGAACGGGCCCGTATAGCCATACCCAATCTCGGAGATGGATGAGTAGAACTGGTCTGCGTCAATGTCGTTCAAAATTGACTTTTCGAGAGGAACCGATGTCAACGTAGTTGAAGACGGAGTACCATACACGATCATGACCGTGCCGCTCGCTACGAGATCCAAGCTCGCGGGGCCGTTGCTAGCGCATGAGTGACAGGAAAAATCGGCAGTCTGGCTCTGATCCCACTCCCCGATGGGAGTAATAGCTGAGAGCGTGACAAGGGTCTCCACGGCGAAGTTAGCGTCGTCATCGAAAGATATAGCTTTGCCAATAACAAGGTCACGAATTTCAAAGAGTTTGACATCGCGGTCGCCGGCTACTTTTCTGGCTGCTTCCAAAGCCATAGCAATATAACCTGCACCCGGGAAGATCATCTGACCCTGCAGTCTGTGTCCGTCCAGCCACGGAAGTTCGGATGCTTTCAGTAGGTTCTTCCAGCGTCGGTTGTTATTGGTGGAGTCTGGAGTTGCTGTGCCAAGTAGTGGGTGAAAAGGCTCGGCTCTTGTCCGGATTGCCTTGGACTGACGAGATTCATGCCAATGCTTCCGTTCGTGATTCCACGGGTACGATGGAAGTCCGGCTACAAACTTGGGAGGTGCACCGGTCGCCATCACATCTTCGTAGGCCTGGAATTTGACAGCATCGGAGCCAAGCTGGGCCCAGATAAAGCCTAAAGCATCTGCAAAAGCCTCGGTGTCGTCTACGCCTCGAGTTAAGACGCCGCTGTAGGCAAGCGGCGGTCGGACCTCCAAAATATTTTGATTTGCTGGACCCTTGAGGGCCGGATGAGGTCCGACTTCAAGAGCGAAGTTCAGCTTGTCATTCGCAGCGGTCTTGATCGCATCAGCGAAAAGAACTGGTTTCACCATATTATCTCTCCAATAAATATCCTTCAATTCTTCTGTGAAACTCATGGGCTCCTCCCCTGGGATGACACTTGAATACCAGGAGCACGATCCGTTTCCTTCTCGCACTTGAATTCCACATGCACGAAGTGATTCAACGTAGGCATCGCCACAGGGAATCATGTGATGAGAATGATACGCCGTGTCGACTTTCAGCATCCTAGCGAATTTCTTTTCCTCGTCGAAGACCTTTTTCGCGTGGATAATGGCGTCGGCGTTTCCGGAGAGAGTGACACTAGCAGAAGAGTTATGCGCCGCAACAGTAATGCGATTTCTGAATGCGGGGAGCTCGACCAATTCACGAGCATCTTCTAAGGATGTTCCAACTGCAAGCATGGCGCCTTTCTGCCCAGAGCCATGCGGGTCTCCTGCACGGTGAGCATGCAGTCCTCGATAGTACGCGATACGGATTGCATCGTGGGCCGATATAAAACCAGCCGCGTAAGCAGCAGCAATCTCGCCCGAAGAATGGCCCACAACCGCTTCGAATGTAATACCAGCCTCTTGTAAGAGGTCAACAAGGACGACCTGAATAGCCGTACAAAGCGGCTGCGACAGTTGGGCCTTGGCGATCTGTGAAGTCTCTTCGCCAGCTAGAATTTCGTCCTGCAGCCGCCACTCTGGGCGGTCGGACGGTGGCAAACTGGCCAGGGAGCTGTTAAGATGGTCAAGCCTGTCGCGAACGAAAGCTGATGAACGGATCAGACACCCGCCCACTAGAAGATCGAGGGTTAGTTGCTACTATAAGGGTTTTATGGCGAGATATCGGGAGTTCTGTCTATGTCCTTGGAGCAAAAACGCCTGAATAGGTAGTTTTGACTCTAAAGCAAGCTGCAAGGGGTAAAAAATAATAATAAAAAAAGGAAAAGTTCCGTACTAGTTGCCCACTGTGCACCTTGGCCAGTGAAGATTCCGAGAATGCGAGGTGCTTTGGGAGTCGATCGAAAATTGTGGATATTAATATCGTTCCCCTTCATTTTCTCGACTACCTCATCCAACTTAGCAACGAGTCTATCAAGGGTTCTCGCCGAAAAGCTCATTTTGATGTTCAGTGCTGACTTGCATGTCTGAAGCGTCCAGGCCAGATCGTAAAGGTTAGTGTCCGGGCGAGCCTTTAGATATCCCGAGTACGCCTCAAGCAGGGCGAAGAGACTGCTTTCCGATACAGCAGAGAAGGTGAAGGGACTGAAAGGGACGGTCCTCTGTTCAAGAGACTTGGTAGGTTTAGCTGCTGGAGCCTGGTAGCTCTCCAAAATGGCATGAGCGTTGGCGCCACCGAAACCTGTTTGAAACTCTTGATTTAATACAACAGACTCACATTAAAGGGGACGACTATGACGAACCGAAGCTATTAACGCTCACACGTCGGGGAACCCCCTCAGGCAACGCGGGCCATGCCTTGGCACTGGTTGGCACATGTAAACCATGATAGAAAGGCTCGATGGCCGGATTCAGGCTGTTGAAAAGCATATTGGGAGGGATCATGCCATGTTGGACAGCAAGAGATCCCTTGATGAGGCCCGCAAGACCTGCAGCGCCTTCTGTATGGCCGATGACGGTTTTAATCGATCCAACGTAAAGAGGTTGTTTGAGATTCTCAGACTCGGAATCAGCACCGCCACCCGAAGCTGTACCCCAACCAAAGCACTGCTGAATAGCCTCAGCTTCGCGGGGATCTCCGGCTTTTGTTCCCGTTCCGTGCGCTTCAAAGAACTGAGGGCGATCGTTGGGATTGCGAGGGTCCAGCCCAGCCTTGGCATATGTCTGTCGGATCAATGCCGCCTGCGCTTCAGAGCTCGGAACCGTCAGGCCTGCGGAGCGGCCATCTTGGTTAGTACCAGTTTCACGGATTATACATTCAATACGATCGCCGTCGGCAAGGGCGTCGCTTAGCCGTTTCAAAATGACGACAGCAACCTACAGTGTATATCAGTATATATACATCTATTAGGGTCTGGCATAAGAGCTTACCCCTTCCCCGCGAGCATAACCGTCTGCCTCAGAATCCCACACTAGGACATTCAAAGTTAGCTATCCATCAGAAAATTGCGAATGATATATATCAGAACAGAGCTACTTACTGCGAGAGCGACCATTAGGAGATAGCATGTTCAGCCTGTTCTCAGTCATGAACGGATCTGCATGATGCTATGCGTTAGCTAAGATCACTCGAGTTCATAAGAAAACCCCGCACCTGGTCCCAGAATCACTGTTGTTCCGCAAGCCACAGCTAGACTTGACTCGCCCGATCTTAAAGCCTGAAGACCCTGGTGAACAGCGATCAAGCTCGAGGAACAAGCAGTGTCGATTGTAAGACTTGGGCCATGCCAATCGAAGAAATAGGATATCCGATTGGAGAGGATTGCCCGCGAGATACCAGTAGCAGTATACGTAGGCACATCGTCCACGTCCCGCATCAAGATACCTTCATAATCAAGGCCCATGACACCGACGTAAACAGCAGTATCAGTCCCACGCAAAGCCTCGATGGTATGACCGCCGGAGTCAAGGGCCTCGTAGACCGTCTCCATCAACATTCGTTGTTGTGGATCGATCGAGTCTGCCTCTTTGCGACTGATGTTGAAGAAGCTAGCGTCGAAGTCACGCACGTCTTCTTCAAGAAGATACGCATAGCGGACATTGGTGGTGCCATGGTGGGCGGAATCTTTGTGGTAGTATCCCCGGATGTCAAATCGATCTGAAGGTATCTCTTTTCGTATGTCACGCGGCTTCTCAAGTAGCTCCCACAAGGACGATGGTGAGGTTGAACCGCCAGGAAACCGACAGCCGCTGCCTACTATGGCGATTGGCTCTGGTCGTTGAGAAGCCATATTCGCGTTTAGGTGAGTTGAGTTTTTGCAAGTGTAATTCAATCCCAGAGGTGGTCCCCAAGGTTAATACAATTAACTATTATTATGAAATCGGCAAGTAGCGGAAACTCTCGTTTCTCATGGGCCCAAAGCCCCTTACTATCTCCATTTTTCAACGATGAGAGTGACGGGTGGAGATGTGCGACATTTCTCCCACGCGCAAATCCCAATTTCGGACCCAAATCCATCCCATCCTCATACCCAGAAGACTCCGACAGAATATTGCGTCTGTCTCAAAACCATGATCCGAAGATTGCAGAAAGAGTTGACCAAGTCGATAGAGGTCGCAGGACTCGCATATGTCGCCGTAAATCTTCGGCGTGAAGCTATAGCACGTCCACAATTGTTAAAGAAAATGGAGAGGGAACCCCACCCGGGACCTATTGCACCGAGTCACAATGCGCCGAAATATAAAACTCGGATTGCTTCTTATTGGCCCAGCATTTCATCCGAAGGATCTCTCCTCTGCGTCCAGCCCTATAACAGTATTTCTGGCCCCCTTATCGCGACCTCCCATCAAACTTTGCTGCACTACACTTGTGACCTACCCTCCTCTTTAAATCTTACTGCAGCTGGAGTATACAGCATAAGTTAGAAAATGCAGTGTGATACTGCAAGTTCAAAGCGCAGAAAATATGTGGCGCATATCAGACGATATTTTTTTATCGCAGAGAAGAGATTGGGTCGACATAATCACCACAAAGCCATGTATGACACATCACTAAGACCATACGGATAGGCCCGTTCACTAGATCGAGTCGTTACCGCTGATTCGCCAAGGTATACGGTAACTGAAAGCCATGTGTGAGACATCACTATGGCCGTACGGGTGGGGCTTTTTTTTTTCAGCAGATCAGTAGATCTGGCCCCAGAACTGATTCGGCGCTATATGAGACGTTGCTAAGACTTTACTGGTAAGTCGTCCCGTTCCGAAGATCAGTAGATCTGATTGTTGGGAACCGATTCGCCAAGCACACGGGAAGTGCAAGCCACAAATTTTATTTCTCTTTGAGTTGTGTCAAAAAAATTGTTATCAGATATTGTTGACCAGTGTAATTGAGCCATGTGTGAGACATGGCTATAAAGCCATACAGGGAGGCTGTTCCTTTAGTAGCTGGGAGCATCAGAGCTAATTCTCTAGGCATATGGGAACTGAAAGCCACAATTCCTATATCGGCCCGGACTCATCGAGTATTGTGCTGGAAAGATCAATACTAGATATGATCGACCAGCGTAATTGACTTGATCAACCAGCTTTAATGACTTGATCGACTTGTTGACTGATCTTCGTTGCATTATACATATATATGCTTCGCGTTGCAAAGAAATTTTTCCAAAATGGGAAAGTTTCACTCCAGCCTTTCGTGGAGCATGTAGTCGTGGTAGTATTCGGCACCAGTTTTTTTCCTTACCTGCATATAATACCAACATATGCATGAGAGGCAGATCCAATGGAAACCCTGAATATATAAGTGACATAGCCAGGGGTTCTGTCGAGTTGAGAGTTTGGGGAAATCATCTTAGTCCTCCATTAAGCCATCAATCCATTATCCGACTCACAGATTCTTTCCTTCAGAGCTTTTACGCTCTCGTATTGTCCCTTCTATGATACGATACCGTATGCTACACGAGTCTCTTAAGTTGTCGGTCCGTGTTTGAAGCTAGGACAAAAGCTTATGTTGCCGGGTGTCTTGGGGTCCTTCGCAGCCCCCACGAAAAAACACCTGGCTTTGCTTTTTCCTCCTTAAACACGGCCTGGTATCACTCAAGTACCAGTTATGAGTACTCGCAAACGTCCGACACAAAGGTTGGCCTGTGATCGTTGTCACGGCCAAAAACTTCGCTGTATTCGAGGGACGAACCCAAATGACAGTTGTCAAAGGTGCATCAAAGCAAGGGAGACGTGCCAGTCCAGCCCACCTCTTCGTCTGGGGAGACGTGCTAATAGACCGGAGGTCGAAAACGGGCCCGAGGGTGACAGCGCCGCATCCTCAAGCCAGAATGAGTCCCCCACGGGTACGGACGGCCCGGAGCGTCAGTCGGAGGAAGATGCTCCCGTGACCTTCCCACAGCTTGGGTTCTACGAGGGAGATATAGCCCTGCCAGTTCAAGAGGACACACAAGGTACGCTCATCTCGTTTTACGTGGATGCCAAAGACCCGACGGCCACTGTTATTATGTAGCCCGAAGGATATTAATATTTATCTTATCAAAGCTTTCGAGTGGGAGATCGACCAGCTCACTGAAGAATATGATCCACTAGTGTTCGCTACAGCAATCCCTGGGCCGAGACGGCCACAACATGAAAGTCATACATCACATTCAAAACCGGAGTCGTCAGATTTCAACCCAGATGATTATAACACTCACTTCATGCAAGACTGGACGTATAGCCTAGACTCCCAACTCATCAACGTAACCGATATCTCCAACAACACCCTGGGCAGTTCCTGGAAGGACCTATCCGTAGACACGTTTTCGGCTAAGCCACCTACGGGAGCAGGGCCACTGGTGCAGCCGAGTGCCCCAAACGATGCACAACGCCAGCTAACCGAGCTGCTGGGGGATTTATACGCGGACCCGTACCACACTCCTATAGCCTTCACCACCAATAATACCAGCAACTTGAACCTCCACCTGATGGACGTAACCGTCAAAGCTGCGCACACATTACTCAGCGTTATCGACTCCCTCCAAGGGCCAGAGACCACATCAGCACCACCTAACTCTTGCCCTTTCTCAGATGCTGCCAGTGCGGCAGAGAGTTTTGTCGATGCCGAGACGAGTTTCCTCATCGCGGCCTGCTATTCTCGCATCTTCCGCAATACCAACACGCTGGCAATAGGCCTGCACAACGCGGTTGCATCCAACGACATGTCAGCGCTACGCTCGATGCCTAGCATAAACATTGGCTCCGCCACTCCCTTATACACCACACCTCCAGTCATCCAGTCAGCTCTATGGGTCCAGCTTCTATGGCAGTCGGTGCGAGAGCTTGAGAAGCGACTCCTCACTCTTTCCCACTCTGCGTTACTGAGTCCACCCACGTCGGAACTTGCGCTTCGGCCACTGCACAGGTCACATGTGCACGATTTGGTCAAGGCTGTCGACGCGGATGTTGCGAAACTAGAGGTCAATGTCGATCATTTGCTGCAAACAACACTGCATACGTTGCGCCACAAGAGTATCTGACACCTAAACGCTTCTACTGTGTCACGGTGTCGAATCTGCGCCATTTCAGAATGAGCTGGCGCATCGATTGGGGAAAGGAGATAGGAGGCGGAGTGGTATCAGAGACTTTATAAGTACGAATCGACAGCCGCGCCCAGCTGGCAAATCAGCTGTGATAGATATGGAAGAAAGTTCATAGTGATATTGGGCTCTGTTCATATAGTATATAGAATGAGCTAGAAAGAAAATAGAAGGACTTTGATATTGCTAAATCTTTCATTTTGAGAACCTTGGAGTCATCTATATTGATAAGTGATCCAATTGCACAATGCCGCATCCCAATTCAACGTACAGCTCCTTCCGCTTAGACGGAAGTTGTTAAATGTCATTGAACAAACAGTCAATGGTGAGCTTATCTCAGGCGCCTTTCTGGTCAAAAGACCCAATGATTCGAGTATTGCAGTGCCGAAAAGCCTGTTGAGTGTTTGCAGAACCAGCGGTGATATAGCTCGTTACTAACAGGGCGCCTAGTGTCTTATTGCCACAAAATGCCATTTAGCATATTAGGCAACATATGAAAACCAACAGAGTAGGAGGAACCAGTAGGAGAGCTCGGCATTTCTGCCTCCGGGGCTCCACTCCGGCTCTTGTCCGGGGGTGCCAGCTCGCTATACCAAGCAGATTTAAGGATCTGGAATTTCTGGATGCCCAGAGTCAAGGCTTGATCTTCCCCACTGGCTGGGTCTTGTGCTATAGCTGCAATCTTCATTTGCTCGAAGGTATGGAGTATCCTGTCTAAAGTTTGTAACGGATCTACTACCTCTTGCGCTGCAGCTGGGTTCCAGTCGGCATCCCTAGTTGTGGTAATCTGGTGCAGAAAAAGGACAACATAGCACAGCTGCGAGTAGGTGCTAAAGGGCACGTTTGCATACATACGCAAGGGCATCGCGAAAAAATGTTCAAGCCATGCCTTGATGGAATCCAGGCACCGCTGGTACACCTCATACCGCCTCAAATCTGGAGCATTTCTTGGAGTGGATGGTTTGACCTTTATCCACTCGCGTATAATCAGTGTCGTATGATGGTAGAACCCAAATTCGTTTCCCAATTCCGAGCTGGTTCCATTCGTGGCACTGATGATTTCGTCAAGCTGTAGCTGCAAAATGTCCACCCAAGCCGTTGGGATGTCTGCATTGGTAATCTTCCATGAAGAGTAGCGGAATTGGTTGACAATAAGTTGCATCTTCACTTGTCTCACGAGAACCTTATCCTGCGGTACGGTACTGTGGTCCGAAATGTTGGCGAGGTACTCGTCCAGATGCGGCGACCAGCGAAACCCATCGGCCGACTTGAGTGTTTGCGACAATCTGTACTTCTAGTTAGACATTTGGAGTGAGGTGATAAACAGTTGAAGCAAAGATAAATACGCACATGGAAGTGATGACAAATGCCCCCAGTACAACGCGTTTGTCTTCGAGCGTGCGGTCTCTCTTGAACGGCTGCTGGGGCCTGCTTGCAGCGTTGACATCAGGAGGAAATTTAAAAGGGTGCTCTGGTGGAGGCATATGAAGACCCAAGTCCCAGATCAACGAGACAGCAAGCTGTGATGCCAGGGAGGCGAACTGCTTGTCCATTGGAAAAAGATGAACCCTGGCCCGGAGTTAACAGCAACGCACTATGAGTCTAACAGGCTTACGACTTACCAATTGACAAAGGTCAATATCCCTAACAGTAAGTCAAGGCTCCTTTCACCACCAGCAACGACCCTCTCAATAATGATGCGTCTCGTCTGTAGACTGAGATGGTTTCGGGTCTTGACTGACTTGGTTGCAACGCCCATGATATTCAGCCAAAGAAACGGAAAACTCTTTCGAACTTGTACAGATGTCATATCCGGGGAGATATATACGTATGGTGTAAAAACCTACAATAATGGGTCAGCGTGGCATCTCCAAGTACACCAGAGGACATCAATTTACTATCATTTCTTCGCGAAATCTGGTAAGTAACTCGTCAGCCTCCACGGGTGACGGTCCTTCAGGGTAGTCGTCGTCAGTTGATGGAGTCGAGACAAGACTTGGTGACGGCGAATCCGCTCCATAATCCAATTCGCCGTCATCCAAATCGAAGCCAGCATTTGCACTGTCGCTTTGACTGGGTGTAGCGGCCACCTGTTGGGTTTGAAGAAGAGCAACAAGGCTGTCCAGCTTCTTCTCGAGCCTCGCTGATCGTGAGGCTGCACCACGCTTGGGTCCTCGCTGTTTGGCGGCGGCTGAGGGCACACAAGTTTTGCCAAGCCGGTTGCATCTACTTTTAAATGAGCTCTACACGAAACCAAGAACATCAGAGAAGAGAAGACAGAAGAAAAGTCTTAGAGAGTCACAAACCTTTCACAACCTATGCCAGTCGCTCGTGGGATACATTTACACTTAATGCGGGCACAATTGGTACAAGCCTTGCTGCTATGATTCCGGGGTAGCGCCGAAGGTTCACACCCGTGTTGCCGATCGGCATCCATGTCGGCTGGCATCTACCTACTTAGGCACACGGCCGGCTAATTCCAACGGCTCAAATTTTTAAATCCGAGTCTTGTCTGTGTCCCGCCTGCTCACAGTAAAAGGTGTGAAGTTGAGCAGCAACCGGTGGCGCATGAGTAGCTCCATATATGCATCAATGATCCGGCGGGTTCCGGCGGGCAAATTATTTCCCCCGGTTCCGTATTCGACTCGGGATCTACCCCTGGCTGGTAGCTAAGCTCCATGCGGGATACCTATGCAGGTCGGGTGAGACAAACCGGGACGACCAATGATTTTCCGGATCCGTATACACAGAGTCATGTATAACCAATATTCATTCCCGTTCCTAATAGTAAACCACCCGTCCGTCCCTCATTCAATTTTTTTTTCTTTCACCATACACGTTACCCCCGTTCATTCCATCAACTAATCACGTGTTTCACATGCCGACATAAAAATCAGTATCTAGGTGCTACAAAGTTATTTCAACTTGTCTACAAACCTAAAGCACCAACTCGCTCGCGGATAGGAAGCCATGGATACTCCACCAGCGCGCCTAACGGACCCCGAGGTCACGACCGAAAAGCCACCCAAAAAGGACAATACAGAGCCCGTCACTGGCATCAAGTTCACTTTGTTGTTAATCAGTCTGACCGTCGCATCTCTCCTAGTTTTTCTCGATACCTCTGTTGTCTCGACGGTAAGCCCCATCACCTCGAAAGTGAATTTTGATTTTCGCCTGACTGAACCGTCTTTCAACAGGCAGTCCCACAAATCACAGATGAGTTTCAGTCTCTCCGTGACGTTGGCTGGTATGGGAGCGCGTACCAACTTGGAAGGTATTACTCCTTCCTATTCTGTTTAACCAGGTATCAATACTAAATTGGGAACGGTAGTGCTGTTTTTGGGCCGTTGTCGGGGAGAATACTCTATCATTTCAGTTTGAAGGTTAGCAGGCAATGGACTGTGCTCGCAAGTTCATGCTAATACTAAGCTATGCAGTGGTGTTACATAGTGTTCTTCACTATTTTCGAATTGGGATCTGCTGTCTGTGGTGCGGCGCAGTCCTCCAATATGCTGATCGTCGGCCGTGCCATTGCTGGTGTTGGTGCAGCTGGGATCAGTAGTGGTGCATATACCGTGTTGTCGGCTTCGGTGCCCCTTGAGAAGCGTCCTGGTAAGTTGTCTAACATGGATGAGAGGCTCGAGGCTAACACGTATGAAAAGCAATGTTGGGAATACTCATGGGAATTGCTCAGCTGGGTACAATATGCGGGCCTCTGGTTGGAGGTGCCTTCACAACAGGCTATACTTGGCGGTGGTGTGAGTGATATCGCTCGGATTCACTAAAGTGAGATATTGACGGCTGCTGTAGGCTTCTACATCAATCTCCCTCTAGGAGCCATCGTGGGAGTGCCTCTCATCTTGATGCGCATCCCTGACCAGCTACCGAAGCAGAGCCCGCTATCTGTCTTGCGCAAACTTCACCACCACCTTGACTTAATTGGCTTCGCTCTCCTCGCTCCGGCTATCATCATGCTTCTTCTTGCTCTGCAGTATGGTGGTAATCAGTTTGCATGGAACTCCGCGCAGGTCATTGGTCTATTTTGTGGTGCCGGTGCTACCTTCATCGTCTGGGCTCTCTGGAATTATCACAAGGGCGACAACGCTTTGCTCCCCTTCTCCATCATCCGGCGTACACCAGTCTGGATGAGCGGTGCGAACTACGCATTCATGATGGCAACCGTGTTTGGATCCACTTACTTTCTTCCGATCTATTTTCAAGCTGTGAAGGGGGTTAGTGCAATAATGAGTGGGGTGTACCTTTTGGCAATAGTCTTGCCCCAACTCGCATCGGCGGTCATTGGTGGTTCATTGGGTAAGGAATTCAAAGGTCCCGTTAGTCAATCTCTCAGCGCACTAATATAAGACGCAGTAACAAAAGTCGGCTATGTACCCCCTTTTGCTCTCGTGGGAGGAGCGCTCGGGTGCATTGGCAGTGGCCTGTTCTCCTTATTTCAACCAGACACATCGACCGGTGCATGGGTCGGCTTTTCAATCATTACTGGCATTGGTCGGGGCGTCGCTCTTCAAATGGTAAGCTATCTGTCACCTGTCTCGCTGCCATAGCTCCTACGCTAACAAGCTGTCAGCCCCTTATGTCAATTCAGGCAGCTGTCTCACAGGACGAAATGTCCCAAGCGATGGCCTTTGCCGTATGGTGTCAGTATATTGGTCCCACTATCTTTCTCACTCTTTATAATACGATATTCGACACAAGTCTCAAGTCACAGCTCAAAGTATACGCTCCAGGTTCTAATGCTGAGCTTATCATTGCTGCTGGTGCAACTCGATTTCGCAAATTTGTGAGTCCTCAGGATCTGCACGGCGTATTGAAAGCATTCTCAACGAGCTTGGACCACACATTCTATCTCCAGGCTGGGGCTGGTGTAGTGGCATGGTGTACTGCTTGGGGTATGGGCTGGAAGGTGATCGGAAAGCATAAGGACGCGTCGCCTGAGCCAACGGCAGTATCAAACTCGAAATCTGAGGCCGATAATTGTGGGGAAGGCCTAGAGAAGGAGACTTCATCATAGGATCATCGTTCAGTGCATGGAAGTCTAATGTACAGAATTACCACAGCAAGTATGTGTAAGATTACAACGCATGTGATAGCGTACGTCTACGTCTCGCTAGGAGTTCCGACGGATAGATTATTTTAGTCTCATTGAGATAGCCGGCCTATGTAAATATAATATCTCTATCCTTCCACCTCACACACACACCATATAGAGTTGCTGCGCATTGCTATGAATAAACCAAAAAAAATCATACCAGCAGTCTTCGATCGCACAACTAACAATTTGGTTACAGCAGGAAGCCATTGTATGCCAGTTTGCGTTGCACCACATCAGCACCTTTGAGCCAGCATCCGAATTCATCACAACCTACATTCAGAAGGCCTAAGAGAGCTCTCGACATTAGCCCTCATCGCACCGACGACGACAACGACACTTTCTACTTGCCAATCGCAGCGAATACATTGATCCAATCAAATCAGTATGATAAGAAAGATTCCCAATGATTTGATGATCCAATGTGCTACCAAAGTGTACATGTTCGGCCAGTCCGATCAGCGGTTAGTGACAACATTGAGCAGATATCACCGACATTGTTGGTTCGGCGATTTTGTATTCGGTGCTTTCATGATTGGGCGATTTTACGAAAGAAATGTCGTTGAGATGTGTGTGAGTAGAGGCGCCACCCCGGATCCATTTAATGTACCGGTTAGGAAATCGATATGCCTGATAGTCCGTCACGTTATCTCAGGGTTGATTCCGGGACTCGGCGACACTTATCAACTACAGACTTCCTAAACATTACATGTGACTTTAAAGCATGATCATTGCAGCTGGTGCAGAATGGCCGTCATTTTATACTGAATGGGGTCCTGTTTTGCTTAGGTTTCCTCCAGAATCTCTCCTCATCTTAGTGTCTTTACAGCACTTCTTCACCTTTGTTTCCACTAATTACATACGCTGCCATGACATGTCCTGTCAGCCATGACCAGCCTCAATGTCCAGTTTTGGGCGTTGATCGTTCCAGGCTGGAGAAGATACCTATACCACCTATGAAGTACTTCGGTCTCTTGGGACACCTGCCTGAGATTGACCGGGACTTCCCAGTCTCGTCGCTCTGGAAGCTCATGGACAAACATGGCCCAATATTGGAGACAGACTTACAAGGTCGTAGAATTCTTGTCGGTAATCACGAACTCTTCAGCGAGATGCTTGACGAGGAGACATGGGTCAAACAACCGTCCAAAGCTCAGTTACAATTGCGAAACGTGGGAGGTGGTGATGGTTTAGTCACCGCTTTTTCTGGAGAAAAGAATTGGGGAATAGCCCGGCGGCTGTTGAATCCGTCGTTTGGTATGTCTCTTACGCTTAGGTCTAACTGTAAGACGAAAGGATCACTAACAACCACGCAGGTCCGCTCGGGTTACGGAACATGTTTGATGACATGTGCGTCTGACCAAGTCAATGAGAACACAAACCACTTGCTGACATGTGAGGATTCACAGGCTGGAAATCAGCTCCCAGTTGGTTCTAATGTGGGATCGCTACGGCCCTGACAATGAGATTGAATGCGTTGATGCCTTCACACGGCTTACCTTCGACACAATCGGCCTCTGTGCCTTCAATGTGCGCTTCAACGAGTTCTACATGAGAGAGGTCCACCCATTTGTGAAGAATCTATCAGAGGGCCTAATTGAGTGTGGTAGGAGGGCTAATCGACCAGAATTCTTGAACACCCTGCTCTTCTATGGAGCAGAGCGGGAGCGACAGGCCAACATGAAGAGAATGCGAGAGCTGAGCGACCAGATCGTGCGTGACTGGGAGGCGAACCCGAAGCCTGGTGCTACCTCCACCGATTTCTTGAATGTTTTGCTTCATGGAGTCGACAAGGAAACCGGGGAGAAGGTGCCAAGTGAGAACGTTCGATATCAGATAGCTACCTTCCTTGCCGCCGGATATGATACGACGGCCTCTTCTTTAGCCTTCGTTTACTACTATCTGTGCGACAATCCAGATTGTCTCCGTAAGGCCCAAAAGGAGGTAGACGAAGTCGTCGGCGACAAGGTCGTGACTGTGAACATGCTACCGAGACTCACTTATCTCAAGGCTTGTATCCAGGAATCGCTGCGGCTCAACTCTCCTGTCAATATTCTTAACAGAGATGCGTTAAAGGATACAGTTCTTGGGGGGAAATACCTCATCAACAAAGGCCTGTCCGTTTCCTGTCTCCTGCGCCATTTACATCGCGATCCCAAAATATGGGGAGACGACGCTGATGAATTTCGCCCTGAGCGCATGTTGAACGGAGGATTTGAGGCTCTACCTGCCAGCGCTTGGAAGCCAGTATGTCTCCTGACCATTCTCATTGAAGTATGAATAACTAATTCATCCCAGTTCGGAAACGGTTCTCGAGTATGTATCGGCCAAGGCTTCGCGGAGCAAGAAATGCTCATCAGTCTTTCACAAGTATTACAACGCTTCTACATACAGAAAGCCGATCCAAATTATAAGCTGGTTCTAAGGAGTACTCTGACGACAAAACCGGCGAATTTCAAGATGAGGGTTCGTCGCAGGCCCGGTAAGACCATCTTGGTTGGCATTCCTGGTGGCACTCCGGCCGAAAGTATGCAGAAACAATCGCGTCAGCGTGAAAGGACCTCTGAACAACCAGGCAATGCCAAGCCTGTCTGCGTATTCGTCGGTGGCAACATGGGAACCAGTGAAGGTCTAGCCCATGACTTGGCTGAGAAGGCGCCTGATTTCGGGCTAGAGGTCGAAATTCGAGACTTAGACGCTGCGGTCGAAAACTTGCCGACCGATAGACCCTGCATCATTATCACAGCCTCATATGAAGGTAAACCGCCAGATAATGCCAGGAAATTTGTGGCGTGGATCGAGCAGCTCTCTCGCGAATCCGCGGAGTTGCCCAAGAGCACCCGTTATGCGGTATTCGGCGTGGGAAATAGCGACTGGGCCAGCACCTTTCACAGAATTCCGAAGCTGGTCGACGATACGCTGTCTAAGCTTGGTGCCGATCGGATCATTGAGGCACGCTACAGCAACGTCAAGTTGGATATCATGGGGCCGTGGGAAGAATGGAGTGAACAGCTATGTGTGAGCTTGTCCGACAGCAAGGCAGTGGGCCATGTCTCTGTTGGCGTCGAAGTCAGCATCGAAAGTGCCACGAGTAGTCGTCGCCAGACCCAAGTTGGCGAAGAAATGAGCAACGCAACGATATTATCCAACCGGGAGCTGGCTGACACTTCTGTTGGCGCTGCAAAGCGCCACGTTGATATTCGCCTTCCTCCAGGTTGCGAGTTCGTCCCGGGCGATTATTTGGTCGTACAAGGCCGTAATCCTGAAGAGGCGGTTCGCCGGGTGTTGGCAAGATTCAGCCTCGGACGACATGACGTGATGACTGTTAAGGCCAGCAAAAAGAGCTTTCTCCCAGTACAGCCAACGGAAGTAGGCTATTTCCTGTCCACAAGCGTTGAGATCGCCACGCCCATCACAAGGCGACAGCTTTCGACACTTGCCCAGTGGGCGGAGAAGAGCAGCGGGGAGCACGCGAAACTGCAAAGTATGCAGAAGGATGAGATCTACGAGACTCTCCTGGAGAGACGATACTCTATTATTGACGTTCTAGAGGACATCCCTGGGCTTCCCCTTCCATTCGGGGTCTATGTTGATCTTCTCTTACCTCTGGCCCCCCGCCAGTATTCCATCTCTTCGGCACCACAAGAAGCGAATACTGGTAACGGGGAGCATGGCACCATCGCCAGTATCACTTTCGACGTTTTTGAGGCGCCTGCACTCAGTGGTCATGGCACTTTCCGCGGTGTCGTAAGCAACTATCTCTCCGCCTGCAGGTCGGGAGACCGGATTCAGTGCGTTGTGCGTCAAAACACTATCGGCTTTTTTCTACCGCCAAATCCTGAGACGCCATTAATAATGGTGGCCGCAGGAACAGGCATCGCGCCGGTCTGTACCCCTTAGTTCAAGTTTCACCCATCTTTTGAGCCATGCTTGCTTCCTTCGATTGCTGACATAATAGGATAGATTCGTGCCTTCATCGAAAAACGTGCCGCTATTAAACAAACCGGTGTACAGAAGCTGGGGCCTGCTGTGCTCTTTTTTGGCTGCCGTAATCCCGAGAAAGATTACATCTACCGCTCTGATCTCGAGGAATGGGAGAGACAAGGTGTTGTGGAAGTTGTACCGTGCTTCTCCAAGCCTGGCGGCGGACAGAGGGGGCGACACGTGCCCGACGCTCTTTGGGAGGGTCGCGACCGTGTGTGGGATATGCTTCAAAATGGTGGGAGGATCTACGTGTGTGGTAGTGCGGCTAGGCTGGGAAGAAGCTCGGCAGATATGATCAAACGCATCTATATCGACAGAACCGAGAAAACCGAGCTTGAAGCGGACGACTGGCTAGATGAGATTAAAACTGCTGGATCGTATGTGAGGGACGTCTACTAGTACTAGACCTGAGTACTTGGGATAATAGATGGAGTTGTTTTATCGCCGAATTGATTCTTCACGTATAACGTAATACATGAATATATCACAAGCGAGATACTAAACTTTGTAATCTTACATTGCTTAGCAAAACCAGTTCCAACAAGATTATAACGCTATTCTTGTTTGAAAAAAGTATAGAGACTTGTGCGGTGTTGTTGTGTCTTAGCTTTTTATAGTGTTATCTACTTGAGTGGTAGAAGACTAGAAAACTATGGTAAACTGAACCTTGCGTTCATACCACTAAAAATGTAGCCGTACGACACTGGTTAACTACTAGGGAGCAATCGCGAATAACTACAAGTCACATTTGATTAATTTGTAAGAGCATAGCAGGAGGGGGGCTCTTCTTCAAAGAGATTACCTGACGCTGGTCCCAGAGTCAGCAATTGAAGTCATATCAGGATTTGAACTAGTGACAGGAGAGCTTAGATACCTACTAAATTTTGTGGAGGACGGCAAACCTACGCATGGCAATGAGTCTGTGAATAATCCATGTGCTTTATATAGGGAGAAACATAGAATTGAATTCCTAAAGCACCCTTCTGTGAGCCCTAATCTCAATCCAATTAAGAAGTTTCGAGAGCTATGAAACAGTCACTTCATTGTCACAAATCTACCCTACAAATGAGCCAACGCAATGAGAGAAGAATGGGATAAGCATGATCAGGATTGAATTGATAGGTTAATTTGAGAGCAGAGACGCTGGGTACCTATTTGACGTTGTAGCACGTAGAGGCTGAATGACAACTAAGTTTTAGATATTGAGATCCTTAGTCAAGCGATAGTGATCTTCAACCGATAATACAGTCCATAAGTGCTGGTGAACCCTGAGAACTATAGGGCAGTGACCACTAAAAATTCAAGACTATTCGTTGTGGACCGTTATCAGCTGACCGGTGAATTCAAGTATACATGATGACACTGCATTGGACTCATCTTCCCCTTCTGTCGTTCAACATTGAGCAGAAGTCATAGCACCTCCAAATCTTCAACATGTTTCACTGTCTAGTTTATCATCTCGTGTCGCACTCGAGATGTCTCACGCTCGCTACTTAGGCACTGCCGATCAAGAGTAGTGGCGTTCTAGACACCGAAAAAAATCGGCGAATTTGTGCAGTTACTTGACAATACTAAATGACCTGTGCAATTTTTCGGTGCTTCTTATTCTCCCTCGGAGGGCTCCGTCGGCGGCTTGATAGGAACATTGCCAAAGTACCTCGTGGGGAATCTTTGTCGCCAATCAAGCGATGGAAGGTCGTCAACCTGCCAAGCCTTGTCCCTTATGTTCAGGTCAACAATAAGAACAAAAACATAAGATGTAGGGATGGATTAGCGGTAGTCTTTTAATGATCAAAGGAGCCGCCACGGATATTACCATATTACCCTCCTTCTCTGCACGGAACAGCGTATCTCTACAATGACCATCGCAACGGTCCCCATCCGCCAGACGGCTCTCGTCGTTCAGGGACACGGTAAACTCAAAATCCAAAACGATGTCTCCGTGCCTCCCGTGAGTGATGATGGAGCCATCGTCAAAGTTGCTGCCGTGGCAATCAACCCCGTGGACGCGAAGATACTTGATTTCAGCCCCGCTGTAGGAGCAATCCACGGGCACGACTTCGCAGGCACCATCGTCGCTCTGGGTGAGCACGCGCCTAGTTATCTGGCCGTAGGAGACCGCGTGGCAGGAACAGTACACGGTAACAACTCCCGGGAGCCCAGGGTTGGCGCCTTTTCCGAGTACGTCGCTGCAGATGGAGATTTACTGCTCAAGATGCCTGACAGCATGAGCTTCGAGGAGGGTGCAACCATAGGTATTGGTCTGGGCACGGCTCTCTTGTGCATCTTCCAAGAACTGCGGCTGTCAGGCTCTCTGTACCCTCACGAGCCCTCAACCAATCCCGAATTCGTCTTGGTCTCAGGCGGAAGTACAGCTACAGGTACTCGCACAATCCAATTATTAAAGCTGTAAGTTGTCAATCACTCCCTTCAAATACTTCTAGCAGGCTACTGATAGCAACCGTCTCCCAGTATGGGATTGCGCGTGGTTTCCACTGCCTCACCGTCCAACTTTGATCTAGCCCTCAAGTTTGGAGCTGAGAAGGTCTTCGACTACCATAGTCCCACTTGTGCCGCTGACATTCGTGCCTACACGAAGAATACGTTGGCTTATGCCATCGACTGCGTCTCTCAGGCCGACACAACCCAATTATGCTACGGAGCTATTGGTAGAGCCGGTGGCCGCTATGTTTCGCTTGAGCCGTACCGTGAGGCCGTAACTGCTACCCGGCCATTAACGATAGAACCGTCCTTTTGCATGGGATTGACCTTATTCGGCAAGGAAGTGGCCCTTGATGGAGTTTATGGGAGAGAAGCACGACCCCAGGATCGAAAGATGGCCAATGATATGTTCTCGCAGGTCCAGAAGCTCTTGGATAATGGACTGTTTTCGACACATCCAGTGAAACCTATGGACGGCGGATGGGCAGGGGTAATTCAAGGGGTGGGTACAATTCGTACTCAGACTTCTTCAGGCTACAAACTGGTATATGCGGTTTGAAGTTTTTGATAATTTTGTAGGGGTGCACGGAGTATAGAGCTCAATAGTTAATAGCTTCAATGTAACGTGCTTGAATTGCCTGACTATCTTATCCATGTTTTGTAAGGAACAACCGGTTTTTTTTTTCTCGACTTATAACAACTTACTGTCCCTTATTTTTATATAAATAAATCAAATAATTTTATAGGTAGTCTTTACTTGGTTAACAGATTTTAATATATGCTTTATCTAATCAATAGATAAGCCTACTTTATTACATGATTTTATAATATTGTGGGAAGACTTTTAAACTCAATGGCACTTCCAAGCAGCAGTCTATAAGGGGAAGCCAGTTTTGCAAGCGATTGTATGCGCAAGCTTATGTGCACTTTGCGAGTTTGCTACTTGCTAATTAAAAGCACATTCGTTTCGATTTCTAACTAATTTACCTAATCAACTATAATTATAAGTATATAAATCAAATTTAAGCAATATTGATTTACAAAATCAATACTAGTAGCTCAATTAGCTTAAAAAATAAGCTAATAGTAAATCGAGTATATAATCTTTTTTTATATAGGATTTAAGACTTAAAATAAAGTAGATTCGATTTTGTAAATCGAGAATTTGATTTATTAAACAAGTATTCAATTTTGCTACTTTTTGTCTTAATTTACCTAATAAATTAGACAAATCGGACCCAAAATCGACCCAAAAAATCGAAACGAACGCGCTCTAAGACTACCGGTGAAGGTGCAGCCTAAGGATTTAAAATGAGTGATATGTGAAGACTCGATTACTTTACCATTTAGTATACCTTATTCCAATTTCTACAATTTTCAGTCTAGAATCCCCGATATATTGCTATATAATGGAAAATTCATGACATTAAAGAGCTATTATGCTGTGTTTGTAAATGTTCGACATGCTTCCACGAAATTCAGACTCTAATCTCATCCTCGCTGGTTCTCTGGACGTGAGCCGCGGCCGCTTTAACCTGAGCAGAGCTTAAGTATATCCGCGCCGAGGGTGAGCAGAGCCTGAGCATAACCTGAGTATCCTGAGTATTGCCTGAATTAGCCTATGCACCACAACTTGGGTCTCTTTTTAATACGCTGTATGTAGTATCTGAAAAAGTCAAGTCCCAGGTTAGGGAGAGAGAGGGGCCACCAGTCATGGGGCGTGAAGGAAGAGAAGGAGAGGAAATGCGGGATGCCTACCTTGATTTAAGCAGCAGGATGAAGAGCCTATCGAGGCTAGAGCCCCAAACTCCTTTGCAATACATCGACGTTACTTAGCTAGACTTCCTCCTAGGCTTATTCTTGTCCTTAAGGCTAGAATCGGCATCCTCGACTTACATAGATCTTTAAATGGATCAATCAATTAATCTATTTATTGAAGTATCACAGCTCTAACTAGTTGGATGAGATACCATAGCCCTTATT
>Ga0182030_10003753_pt1 | contig 32472 bp, 32 predicted proteins | sample 812S3MmetaG_FD_121299 | JGI IMG/M metagenome (GOLD analysis project Ga0182030, IMG submission 121299) | Permafrost microbial communities from Stordalen Mire, Sweden - 812S3M metaG (Illumina Assembly) | ecosystem: Environmental > Terrestrial > Soil > Wetlands > Permafrost | place: Sweden... | reverse complement strand
GGACAAAGGAACGGTGGTCGAGGAGATGGCCGGGGGCAGTCGGGCTGTCTGCTACTGCGGGGACGACGTCGGCGACCTTCCCGCATTCGCCGCGCTCGCTCGGCTGCGGGCGCAGGGGATCGCCACGCTGGGGGTGGCCGCCATGAGCGACGAGTCGCCGCTCGAGCTGGCAAATGCTGCGGATGTGACCGTGGACGGCCCTCCCGGCGTGGTGGCGTTCCTGTCGACGCTGGCGTAGCCGGCGCTCGTGGGTCGAGTCCCGGTCAGGCGCGCGGCGCTGCACGGGGGCTCAGGCCCCGCCCTGGGCGGCCCGTACCAGGTCGGCGAACCAGTCCTCCGGGGTACGGGCACACACCGCCTTGTGCAGGCCTTTCGCCCGGCTGGCCCGCTGCGCCGGGTCCATGTCGAGAGCGGAGCCCAACGCTTCGGCAGTGGCGCTCACGTCAAAAGGGTTGATCACCAGGGCGTGGGCTCCGAGTTCGTCCGTGGCGCCGGCTCGTTCGCTCAACACCAACACGCCGTTGCGTTCGTTGACCAGGGCCAGTTCTTTGGCCACCAGGTTGAGGCCGTCTCGCACCGGGTTGACCAGTATGACGTCGGCCCGCCGCATGGCCGCCACCGAACGGGGATAGTCGTCGTTGGTGTCGACAAGGACCGGCGTCCAGTCGTCGGCCCCCCATTTTTCGTTGATCAGGCGAGCCAGCGCTACAACTTCTTGGCCGTAGGCCAGGTAGTCGGCGAGACCGGTGCGCGACGGGTAGAGGAACGCACCGAAGACCACTTTCCCCCGCAGTTCCGGGCGCGTCTCGAGCAGTTCGTCGAAGGCGTGAAAACCTCGCAGAATGTTCTTTGACATCTCGATGCGGTCGGCGCGCACGACGAACCGCCGGTCGCCGAGATACGCCTCGAGGTCGCCCAGCGCGGCGTCGCACGCCGCGCTGCGAGCCACGCCGATGGTGTCGTCGGCATCGGGCGCCGCAGGGGCGACAAAGGTCGACGCCGGTCGTCCGAGCAACTCCCGGCAACACGCCTCGAAGGCGCGCGCCCACCGCTGCGAATGAAAACCCACCGGCAAACCGTCACCCGCCATGCCCTCCAAGATGGCCGTGGTCACCGTTTCGGGCAGCACCGACAGCTCGGTCGGAGCGCACCACGGCGTATGCAGGAACATGGCGATCCGCAGGTCCGGGCGTTGCGCGGCCAGCGCCGCGGGGACCAGGGCCAGGTGGTAGTCCTGGACGAGCACCGTGGCGCCCGGCGCGGCGGCCTCGGCGACCGCCGTCACGAACTGCGCGTTGACCTTTTCGTACTGCGCCCACGCCTGGTGCCAATGCCGATCGAAGCGGGGTCGCCGGGGGAGATCCCATAAGCCGTGCAGTGCGTACCAAAGCGCACCGTTGGCCACCACGTCGTAATAGGACCGGTAGTCGTCGTTGTCGAGCACCAGCGAACGAGAACGGAATCCGTTGTGCTCGACGACCCCCTCGCCCGCCGCCTGGCGGTCCGCCTCCGACAGCGCGGCGCCGATCCACAACGCGCCGGCAGCCAGAACACCTGCACCGAGCGTGACGACGAGGCCACCGGCCGCCCGGCGTACCTCGAGCCTTCCCGAAGGCCCATGGCTGAAGCTCAGCGGCCCCCGGTTGGAGACCACCACGACATCCGCCAACTCCACCATGCCGAGGCACCCTAGCGAGCCTTCGGAGAGGTTCGGCCCGGCCGTCGCGCCGCACCATGGCGCGGGCGGGCACCATAGGGGGGTGCCTCGAGTGGTCGCAGCGCCCGACAAATTCCGAGGAACGGCTACCGCCCGCCAGGTGGCGGCGGCGATCGGGGCGGCCGCGGCGGCCGCCGGGTGGGACTGCGACGAGGTGCCGGTGTCCGACGGCGGCGAGGGATTCTGCGACGTCATCGGGGGCCGTCGGCGTACGGCCCGGGTGCACGGGCCGCTCGGCGCCCCCGTGGTCGCCGAGTGGCGCCAGCGCGATGCCACCGCCGTGGTGGAGATGGCGCTCGCTTCGGGGCTGGGGCTCGCCGGCGGCCCGGAGGCCAATGACCCTATTGGCGCGTCGACCTCGGGCACCGGAGAACTGATCGCCGCGGCGGTCACCGCGGGCGCCCGGCGGGTCCTCGTCGGGATGGGCGGTTCGGCCACCGTGGACGGCGGCATGGGCGCCCTGGCCACCCTTGAACCGCACAGCCGCCTGGCCGGGGTCGAACTGGTGGTGGCCTGCGATGTGAGCACCCTCTTCCTCGATGCAGCCGAAGTGTTCGGACCCCAAAAAGGCGCCACGGCAGCCCAGGTCGCGTTGCTCAGCCGGCGCCTGGAGCGCCTGGCGCAGGTTTACGAGGACGACTACGGCGTCGACGTGCGCGGCCTCGTCGGCGCCGGAGCGGCCGGGGGCCTGGCCGGGGGACTGGCCGCCGTCGGGGCGTCGTTGGTGGCCGGCTTTGACGTGGTGGCCGACGTCCTCGACCTGCCCGACCGTATCGAAGGCGCTGACCTGGTCATCACCGGTGAAGGCTTTCTCGACGAGCAGTCCTTTCACGGAAAGACGGTGGGCGGCGTCGCCCGGCTGGCCGCCGAAGCAGGGGTGCCGTTGCTGGTGGTGGCGGGCGAGGCCCTCGAGGAGCAACCGGTGCCCTTCGAATCGCTGGTACGTCGCTTCGGGCGCGAGCGCGCGCTGGCCGACCCGTTGGGCTGCATCGCCGAGGTGGTGACGGCCCGGCTGGCCTGACCAGGGCTTCAGGCCGTCTTGCGATGGGCCGGTACCTCGGCCAGCGGAGGCCGTTGCACCAAGGTCACCGGCAGGGGCGGAGCGTCGGGGCGAAGCAGCAGCGACCCCCACGGTGTGGTGGTGGCGGCCAGGCCGGCCCGGTTTAGCCCCAGCTGCAAGATGACCATGGCCTGGGGTCCCAGATCGGACAGAGGGCGGTTGCGGTGCACCCGTTCTCCCAGATCACACTGGGCGATGGCGCTCGGACCCCAGCGGTCGGCCACGTCGATGAGCAGCCCCAGATCGACGCCGTAGCCGCCGACGAAGGGGACCGATTCGAGGATGTCACGGCGCGCCGCGAACTCGCCGGCCAGGGGCTGAACCAGCGGCGCCAGGTGCGGGAAGAGCAGCGAGATGAGGGGGCGGGCCATCAGCTCGGTCACCCGTCCGCCCTGACCGGGCTGGCCCTGGTAGGAGCGGCGGTAGAAGCCCTTGACGAAGGCCAAATCCTCATGATCGAGCAATGGTCCGACCAGGCCGAGGACAAACTGCGCAGGAAAGCCGATCACGTCGCTGTCGCAGAACACCACAATGTCCCCCGACGTCACATGCACCCCCCGCCAGGCCGCCTGGCCCTTACCGTGCTCGGTGCCGTACTCGGGGAGCACACTGGCGGCAGCTACCACCCGAGCTCCCGCCTCGGCTGCCCTGGTTGCGGTGGCGTCGCTCGATCCGTCATCGATGACGACGAGCTCATCGACCACGGGGAAGCGATCCATGAGCTGCTGGCGGATGGTGGCCACCACGGCGCCGACGGTGGACTCCTCGTCCCGGGCAGGCAAAATGACCGAAACAGTCCGGCCCCGCTTGGCGGCCAGCAGTCGCTCCGCAGAGAAGTCGTCACTATGAAACGCACGCATCATGGCGTGAGTATCTTCTCACGTTGACGCTCCCACCCGACCTTGTGGCAGACTGTTCGGACATCATCCAGAGCGGCTGAGGGACGGGCCCGTCGACGCCGCGGCAACCAGTGACTGTTCGCCCCAGGCGACAGGACACCAGGTGCCAATGCCCGTGTCGATGAGGAGGAGTTGTGCCGTTCGTCGAAGGTCTGCGCTGTCGGGAGTGCGCGCGCACCTATCCCGCCGAAGCTTTGCATGTATGCGAGTGGTGTTTCGGCCCGCTCGAGGTGGTCTACGACTACGACGCCATCGCCGGCGTGGTGACCAGAGAACGCATCGCGCGGGGTCCACTGTCCATTTGGCGTTACGCCGATCTGCTTCCGGCTCGGGCCGAGGGCGCCGTCGATCTGGGCGCCGGCTTCACCCCCCTGGTGCGTGCCGACCGCCTGGCCGCGGAGTTGGGGCTGGGGGAGCTTTGGATCAAAAACGACACCGTCAACCCGACCGGCTCGTTCAAGGACCGGGTTGTCTCGGTGGCCTTGACCAAAGCCCAGGAGCTGGGGTTCAAGGTGGCGGCCTGCGCATCGACGGGCAACCTGGCCAACTCGGTGGCCGCCCACGCGGCGCACGCCGGGATGCGCTCGGTGGTCTGCATCCCTGCTGATCTGGAAGCGGGAAAGATCGTCCAGTCCGCCGTGTTCGGCGGCATCCTGGTCGCCGTCGAGGGCAACTACGACGACGTCAACCGGCTGTGTGCAGAGCTGGCCTCCGAACACTCGTCGTGGGCGTTCGTCAACGTCAACGTGCGCACCTACTACGCCGAAGGTTCCAAAACCCTGGCCTACGAGGTGGCCGAGCAGTTGGGTTGGCAGGTCCCCGACCATGTCGTGGTACCCGTGGCCTCGGGCAGCCAGCTCACCAAGCAGGCCAAAGGTTTCGAGGAGCTCTACAAGGTGGGCCTCCTCGACGAGGAACCCCACGTCCGCATCTCCGGAGCCCAAGCCGAAGGGTGCTCGCCCGTCGCTACCGCGTTCATCGAAGGCAAAGATTTCGTCCGCCCCGTCAAGCCGTCCACCATCGCCAAATCGCTGGCCATCGGCGATCCCGCCGACGGGGTCTACGCCCTTGACGTGGTGCGCTCTTCAGGGGGGGCTTTGGCGTCGGTCACCGATGCCGAGATCGTGGAAGGCATCCGCCTGCTGGCCCGTACCGAGGGCATCTTCGCCGAAACCGCCGGCGGCGTAACCATCGCCACTCTGGCCAAACTGGCCGCCGCGGGCGTGGTGCGCCACGATGAGCGGGTGGTGGCCTACGTCACCGGCAACGGACTCAAGACCCTCGAAGCCGTGGCCGGCGTGTGCGGGCCCACCGCGACGATCGCCCCTTCGTTGGACGCCTTTGCGGCGGCCATCGAACTCGAGGAGGTTTCCTGACATGGCCGTCAATGTCCGTATCCCGACCCAGCTGCGCCCCCTGGCCGGCGGTTCGTCGCAGGTGGAGCTCGAAGGAGCGACCGTGGCCGAGTTGTTCGCCGCGCTCGACGTGGCCCACCCCGGGTTCGGTGACCGGCTCTTCGACGAATCCGGCAAGCTGCGGCGCTTTGTCAACGTGTTCGTGGCTGACGAAGACATCCGTTTTCTGGAAGGCATCGACACCCCGGTAGCCGACGGCGCCACCGTCTCCATCGTTCCCGCCGTCGCAGGGGGCTGATTCCGGGCGCTGCTTGCGCGATTGCCTCCGTCTCGGTGTACAGTTAGCACTCGACCCATGAGAGTGCTAACCGGTCACCCAACGGAGGGAATGACTGCCCTATGCCCAAGCTGATTGCTTTCGACGAGAATGCCCGCCGCGCCCTGGAGCGCGGCATGAACCAGTTGGCGGACGCCGTGCGCGTCACGCTTGGCCCCAAAGGCCGCAACGTGGTGCTGGACAAGAAGTGGGGTGCCCCCACGATCACCAATGACGGCGTGTCCATCGCCAAGGAGATTGACCTCGAGGACCCCTACGAGCGCATCGGCGCCGAGCTGGTCAAAGAGGTCGCCAAGAAGACCGACGATGTAGCGGGTGACGGCACCACCACCGCCACCGTGCTGGCCTGGGCCATGGTCCGCGAGGGCCTGCGCAACGTGGCCGCCGGCGCCAACCCCATGTCCCTCAAGAAGGGCATCGAGGCCGGCGTCGAAGCTGCCGTGGCCAGCCTGAAGGACATCTCCAGGGAGACCGAGAGCAAGGAGCAGATCGCCCAGGTGGCATCGATCTCCGCAGCCGACACCGAGATCGGCGGCCTGATTTCGGAGGCCATCGACAAGGTAGGCAAGGACGGTGTCATCACCGTCGAGGAGTCCCAGACCTTCGGCATGGACCTCGAACTGGTTGAGGGCATGCGGTTCGACAAGGGCTACATCTCCCCCTATTTCGCCACTGACACCGAGCGCATGGAGTCGTCGCTGGACGACCCCTACATCCTCTATGTCGCCTCCAAGATCTCCGCGGTCCGCGACCTCCTTCCCCTGCTGGAGAAGGTCATGCAGTCCGCCCGTCCCCTGGTCATCATCGCCGAGGACGTCGAGGGCGAGGCCCTCGCCACCCTGGTGGTCAACAAGATCCGGGGCACGTTCAAGTCGGTGGCCATCAAGGCCCCCGGTTTCGGCGAGCGGCGCAAGGCCATGCTCCAGGACATGGCCATCCTCACCGGCGGCCAGGTCATCACCGAAGAGGTCGGTCTCAAGCTGGAAAACACCACCCTCGACCTGTTGGGCCGGGCCCGCAAGGTCGTCGTCACCAAGGACGAGACCACCATCGTGGAGGGCTCCGGCGACGAGAACGACATCAAAGGCCGGATCGCCCAGATCAAGGCCGAGATCGACAACACCGACTCGGACTACGACCGGGAGAAGCTGCAGGAGCGTCTGGCCAAGTTGTCCGGTGGCGTTGCGGTGATCAAGGTCGGCGCAGCCACCGAGGTGGAGCTCAAAGAGAAGAAGCACCGCATCGAAGATGCGGTGTCCACCACCAAGGCTGCGGTCGAGGAGGGTGTGGTGCCCGGCGGTGGCGTCGCCCTGCTGCGCTCGCAGGCCCGGATCCTCGATGTCGCTTCCAAGCTGGACGGCGACGAGGCCACCGGCGCCCGCTTGGTGGCTCGTGCCGTGGAGGAGCCCCTCAAGCAGATCGCGGTCAACGCCGGCCTCGAGGGTGGCGTCATCGTGGAGCGGGTACGCAACCTGCCCGGCGTGGCCGAAGGGCTCAACGCAGCGACCGGTGAGTACGAGGACCTGTTTGCGGCCGGCGTCATCGACGCCGCCAAGGTCACCCGTTCCGCCCTGCAAAACGCGGCGTCCATCGCTGCGCTGTTCCTGACCACCGAGGCGGTCATCGTGGACAAGCCCGAGGACGGCGCTTCGGCGATGCCCGGTGGCGGGATGGACGACTTCTAAGCCGCCGTTCTCTGGTTGCTTTTGGAAAAGCACCCCTCCGGGCCTGTTCGGCAAATAGGTCCGATCCCGGAGGGGTAAACCCCAAGTGAAAACAACAACAGCCGACCCACTAGGTGGGTCGGCTGTTGTGCGTCGGGGGCGGATCGCCCGGGCAAGGGATCACTCGGCCGGTACGGCGAAGCCTGCTGATCGGGCGTTGCGTATGGGTGAAACGGGCAGGTCGGCCGTCCGGGTGAGCAGCTCGGCGGGCGTGGTGCCCGTTTCGAGGTCGGCGATCCAGGCGTCAGGGTCGTACTCGACGCCGATCGGGTTGACGGCGAAGGAGCGGTACATGAACGCGTTGGCGTCGTCGTTGTCGGCGAAGCAGTCGACTTGGAACTCCATCTGGTTGCCGTCGGGGTCGCCGTAATACATCGACACGGTGATGCCGTGGTGGATGCACCAGTACGGGTTGATTCCTTGGGCTTTCAGCTCGGTGTACTTGTCGAAGAGGTCGGTCAGCGAGGCGTAGGTGTAGGCAACATGGTCGACCCGATGGGATGGGTCCCCGGTCGTCGGCTCCGCCGTCAGTCGGGTCGAGGAGTGCCATGTTGATGAAAGCGAAGCGGTGGTGCTTGTCGTCGTAGGTGAGGAACGCCAGGGCAGGGTCCTGGTATTGCACCCGGGCGCCAAAGACGGTCCTGTACCAGTCGAGCATGTCGTCGAAGCGGCGCGTGCGGTACACGACGTGCACGAACTTCACCGGAGCAATAGTTATGGAAGTCCCCTAAGTCCTCGTTGGCGCCAATCAGACGATCACGGCGTTGGCCAGCGGCCGGAAGGTCACATCCGACGGCGGGGGTGTCGGCGGGAGTCAACCCGGGCGGAAGGGGTGGGCTCCCCTCGGCGGTGCGATCAGCTGGCGGTCGGGACCGGGCAGACTGTTGCCCGCCATGGCCGAACTCACCAACCTGACCCCAGCCACGCCGGACCTTGACGTCCTGCGCCGGGCCCTCGCGGCCTACGACCGTCTGGTGGTGGCGTTCAGCGGGGGCGTGGACTCGGCGTTGTTGGCCTGGGTGGCCCACCAGCAGCTGGGCGCCTCGCGGGTGGTGGCGGCCACCGCGGTTTCGCCCTCGCTGGCGCCCTCCGAGCTCGACGGGTGCCGGGACCTGGCGGCCCGGTGGGGACTGCGCTGGGTGCCGGTGCGCACCGACGAGTTCGCCCATCCCGCCTACGTGGCCAATGGGCCCGACCGCTGCTACTACTGCAAGACCGAGCTCATGGAGCGCCTCGCGCCTCTGGCGGCAGCCGAAGGAGCGACCGTGGCCCTCGGGGTGAACGTCGACGACCTGGCCGACCACCGCCCCGGCCAGCGGGCGGCCCGGGAGCACGGCGCGGTGTTCCCGCTGGTGGATGCCGGCTTCACCAAGGATCGGGTGCGGAGCGCGGCCCGGGAGCTCGGTCTGGAGGTGTGGGACAAGCCGGCGGCCGCCTGCCTGGCGTCGCGGGTGCCGCACGGCACCGCGGTGACCGTCGGGGTGCTCGGGCGGGTGGCCCGGGCCGAGGAGGCGCTGCGAGGGCTGGGATTCGCTCAGCTGCGGGTCCGCCACTACGGCGACCTGGCCCGCCTCGAGGTGCCCCTCGAGGACCTGGGATCGGTGGTCGCCCTGCGGGCTGAGGTGGTCGCTGCGGTACGCGGCGCAGGGTACGGGTACGTGACCCTCGATCTGGAAGGGTTCCGTTCCGGCAACCTCAACCCGCTCGGCGGCCAACGCGTCGCCGGCGCCGCCATCGGGGCCTCGCACCGGTGATCAAACGCGGCTGCCTTCTGGCCTTGCTGCTCCCGGTGCTGCTGATAGTGGCCGTCGTGGTGGCCGGCGACTACGTCACGGTGCATTTCACCCAGTCGCAGATCGCGAAGCGCATCGAGCAGCGGGTCCCCGGCTCGAAGGCCAAGGTCACCATCTCCTCGTCGCCGTTCCTGTACCACCTGCTGGCCGCGGGCAAGGTGGAGAAAGTCACCGCCGATGTCGCCGACGTGACCGAGGGCAACTACACCTTCCAGTCGATCGACGTCACCGTCGACGACCTGCAGATCAACCGGAACGAACTGCTGAAAGGCAAAGTCCAGCTCGAAGGCCTCACCAAGGCCACCATCGTCGCCACGCTGACCCCCGAGGAGCTGGTGCAGGCCGGGGTGCTCACCAGCCTCACCCAGCTCGGAGTGCTGGGCACCGCCCCTCACGCCAGCGTGGTGGCCGGCCTGAACGATGTAGCGGTCACCATCGACGGCGCCACGTTCAAAATCCCCTACAACTCACTGGTGCCGTGCGCCGGGAGCGCCGGCTTCAGCGACCGCAACCTGGTGCTCACCTGCACCACCACCACGCTGCCGCCGGCGCTGGCCCAGGTCGAGGCCGGCTAGTCGACGCTGGTCTTGACCTTCGGGGCGCGGATGTGGCTGTCGGACAGCGCCCAACGCTCGGCCATCAACCCACCTCCGGGGATGAGGCCGGCCAGCAGCACCAACAGCAACGTCAACGGTCCCCAGTCGAGTTTGCGCTGGAAGACGAAGATCGTGACCAGGTAGGTGGTGAACACGGCGCCGTGGACGTTGCCGATGATGAACAGGGCGAGGCCCGCTCCTCCGGTCACCGAGTGGATGACCGCGATGGTGATGAGCGTCAAAAACGCGAACGCCTCGGTCACCGCCAGCTTGCGCAGCAGGCGGATGGTGAGTCCGGCGGCCACCGGGGTCCGGGCGGTGATCTGGGTCGAGCGGTCTACGGTGGAGATGGTCGTAGTCTGCCGGGCTGTGGACCGCTACGCCAAGCAGCTTGCCGAGGGGATCGACACGTACCTGCCCCTGTGGGTGCAGCGTTGCGTCCGTGACGTGATGGTGGCCTGGCAGGGCGGGCTGCCCCTCGAAGTGGCCGCCGCGGCCCGCCGCGCCGGCGAGGACGCCGCGGCGCACGTGGGCGCCGAAGTTCGCCAGCTGCTGGAGTCCGACATCGACGAGCAGCGCATCACCCCGCTGCAGCTGGTCCGGGGAGCGGTGCGCTACCCGACAGGCGTGCTGGCCGCCGCGGGGGCGCCCCCGCTGGAGCGGGACCCTTTCGCGCAAGCCGCGTTTCCGCACGACGTGTACGACCTGTCGCCGGCCTCGTGGGCGGAGGTCGACCCCGCCCTCTCAGAGATCGGCATCGCCTGGGGAGCGGCCAAGGCGTTTGCCCACATGCAACGCCACCGGGCGCCGTCGTGACGGTCGCCGCCTATATCCCCAATCTGATGGACCGCTCCCGGGTGGCCGCCGCGGCCGACGCCTTGGGGGTGGCCGTCAGCTTTGCCGCGTCGGCTGATGCCCTCGAGCGCAGCGCCACCCTCACCCTGGTCGACGTGGGCCGTGACGGGGTGCTCGAAGCGCTCCGCGGCGTCACCGGCCGATCGATCGGTTTCGCCAGCCACGTCGACCGGGATCTGATCCGCCGGGCCCTCGACGCAGGGTGCGGGCAGGTGCTGGCCCGCTCGGCCTTTTTTGCGCGGCTGCCGGCGCTGCTGGCCGGAGGCGACTAAGAGCGTTTCCGCTTTCCCTTGCCCCGCGTCCCCCGTTTGCGTTGCGGGGGAAGGTCGATCAGACCGTCGGCGGTATTGCTCATGGGTTCGGTGGGCGCCACCGTCCAGCCTGCACCCGTCAGGGTTCGTTCCTCGAAGAACACGCAGCCGTCGGGGCAGTCGAAGGGCGACTCCTGGGCGGCGGAGAGCCGGCAACGCTGCACGGATTCACCGCGCGGCGTGGTGCGCAACAGGTAGTGACGGCAATCGTTACGCACGGCCATGCCTCCATGATGGCGCACGCCGTAGGCTCTTTCGCGGTGTCAGCTGCCGGATCCACGAAAACGTCAGGCCGTATCGTCGTCATCGGGGGGGACGGCGCCGGGATGGCCGCCGCCTCGCAGGTGCGGCGGCTGCAGCGCGACGTGGAAATCGTCGTGTTGGAGAAAGGAAACTGGGCCAGTTACTCGGCCTGCGGGATCCCCTACCTCGTCGGCGGGACCGTCAGTTGGCTGAAAGATCTGGTGGCCCGGACCCCCGAGGAGTTCCGGGCCATGCGCATCGACCTGCGCCTGCACCACGAGGCGGTGGCGCTCGATCTCGAGGCGCGCACGGTCGAGGTGCACAACATTGAACGAGGCCGGACCTTTACCATGGGATTCGACCAGCTGCACCTGGCCACCGGCGCCCTCCCTCGACGCCCCCATGTTCCCGGGATCGAGCTTCCCCACGTGTTCGGGGTGCAGACCCTGACCGACGCCGAGGCCATCTTGGCCGCCGTCGAGCAGGCACCTCGCCGGGTTTGTGTCATCGGCGGTGGCTACGTCGGATTGGAGCTGGCCGAGGCGTTCCTCATCCGGGGCGCGGAAGTCACCGTGGTGGACCGGGCGGCACAACCTATGGGCACTCTGGACCCCGACATGGGGGCGTTGGTGGCCGCGGCCATGCGCAAGATGGGGATCACGGTGCGCACCGAAGAAGGGGTGCTCGGCATCGAGAAGGGAGCGGTGCACGCAGAGCACGGCGACATCCCGGCGGACGTGGTGATCCTGGGCACGGGCGTGCGGCCCAACACCGACATGCTGGCCGTGGCGGGTGTGCCGCTCGGGGAGAGCGGAGCCGTCGCGGTGGACCGACGCCAGCGCACCAGCATCGAGGGGGTTTTCGCCGCGGGGGACTGCTGCGAAAGCGTCCATTTGGTCTCGGGGGCCAAGGTCAACGTCGCGTTGGGGACCCACGCCAACAAGCAGGGACGCGTCGCGGGGATCAACCTGGCAGGGGGCTACGCCACTTTCCCCGGCGTCATGGGGACCGCGGTGACCAAAATCTGCGCCAACGAGATCGGCCGCACCGGTTGCAACGAAGCGGAGGCCATCGCGGCCGGCTTCGAGTACGTCACGGCCACCATCGATGCCACCACCGGCTCCCAGTACATGGGTGACGCCGTCGCTCCCATCCGGGTGAAGATGCTGGCCGAGCGGGGCAACGGCCGGGTGCTCGGAGCGCAGATCGTCGGTGGCCCCGGCTCCGCAAAGCGCATCGATGTGGTCGCCACGGCGCTCAGCGCGCGCATGACGCTCGAAGATGTGATCTCCCTCGACCTCGGGTACGCGCCGCCCCTCTCGTCGGTGTGGGACCCGGTGGCGGCGGCCGCACGAGCCGCCCTGGGAGCCCTGCGGCCGGGACCGGGTGCCAGCCGATAGCCTCAAGGAGATGGACGGGGAACCTGCTGCGATCACCGCACTGGACCTGATCCGTTGGAGCGAGGCCCTCGCAGGGATCGCCCGCACCGGGCTCGGGTTCACGGAGAGTCTCTACGAACGGGAGCGCTTCGAGGAGGTTCTGCGGGTTGCTGCGGACATCCGGGTGGCGGCCGGGCGCGACGCGGGCCGTTTCGAAGCCCCCGAGCTGGTCGACGGGTGGTTGCGGAGCGTGGGCGAAGGCGTGGCCGGCTACGTCACCCCCAAGATCGCGGTGGGAGCCGTGGTGGGCAACGACAAGGGGGAGATGCTGCTCATCCAGCGCGGCGACTCCGGGGTCTGGTTGTATCCGACCGGTTGGGCCGACATCGGCTACTCGGCGTCGGAGGTAGCGGTGAAAGAGGTCGAAGAAGAGACCGGCATTTTGGTGGAGCCCGTGCGGCTTATCGCCTTCTTGGACGGTCTGCGCCTGGGGGCGCGCGCGGCGCCCTTCTACTCGGTGGTGTTTCACTGCCGTGCTGTGGGAGGGACCTTGAAGGCGCACCCACTCGAGGTGCGCGACGTCGGGTGGTTTCCCGAGGACGCCCTCCCCGCGCCGTTGGCCGGCGCCGAGCGGTGGCAACACCAGGCCTTCGCAGCCATCCGCGGCGAAGAGCTCGACGTGGCCTACGACATGCCACGCCAACCGACTTGGCAGGAGCACACCTGAAACTGCGCGGCGGCGGCGATCGCCAGCGACGTGATCGGGAGGGTCGCCTGTTGGGGAGCGCTTCGTCGCCCATCGCGGCTCGGGACGCGGCGGCCGCCGTGGCTTCGGTGGGCGAGGAGGGGCGTGCCGTGCGCCTGCTCAACAAGCGGGTCGGACAGCGGCTGTCCGATGTGGTGGAGCTCAGCCCCCTCACCAGCGAGCTCACGGTGGCCTACGTGGAGCGGGTGGCATCCCCCATGTCGGCCATGTCCCTGCCGGCCGGGGCCCGCCTCATCGCCCGCGGCTACCTGGCGCAGTTGCTCATCGAGCAGGACCCTGCGGCGTTCGCCATCGACGACATCCCGGTATGGGGCACGCTGCCCCCGTTGCGCAACGGCCGGCCCCCTCAGGATCTCTTGACCCGGGTGGTCAAGGCCAGCCGCCGCCATTTCGCCACCGTGTGCTGCCTGTCGCCCGAAGCGTGGGAGGCGTTCGTGGTGGCCACGACGGCCGAAGTTCACGCCGAGGCCCTGTCCGCGGCGCCCCGCGGCGAGGACCTCGAAGGCGCCGGGGTGCTCGCTCCGGAGCTGGTAGACGGCCTGCTGCGCACCGGATGGTTGCTGCGCCAAGTTGACCTGGCCTACGGCCTGGCACCGGAGCTCAAGGCTTAGCTGGGCCGGAGCTGCGCGAGCAGCGCGGCGACGATCGAGGTGGCTCGGTCGCTGCGCTCCCATTCGTCAGCCACCGCCTCGTGATCGACGAGGCCGGAGGCGTCGGGCGGGATGCCCAGCGCTGCGGCGGCCGCCGCGGCGAGCGGCTGGGGTTCGACGTCGTCGCCGTAGGCGGGAAAGACTTCGAGTCCCTCCCACAGCGCTTCGAGCGGCGCCGGCGGCTGCGCCCCGGTGGCCAGAGCCAACGCAGCGGCCGAGAACACCTCGTAGGTGCCCATCCCGTCCGGCCGGCGGTACCCGGCGACGGGGTGCAGACGCCACTCCAAAGTGACACCGCCCGGTCCGTCGTCGCGCAGCCACACCTGGGAGCCGTTGACGTAGGCGTCCACCGGCTCCCCGAAAAGGTCGTCGAGGGCGATCACTACGTCCGGCCGGGCCCGCCACAGGGCTGTCGGGACCAACCTGGAGGTTGCCACGCAACCGGTCAGCCGTCGCTGCGATGCTCGCGCAGGAACCGCTCGACCTCGTCGGTGAGGATCGTGGCGTCCCCGGCCGACAACGGGACGCCGATATCGAAGGTGGGGTGCTCGTCCTCGGCTGCCTCGAGTTGCGTGACGTACGCCGCGGCGTCCTCGTCGTCGTCGACCCGTTCGCTCACCTGGCGTTCGTACTCGTCGGCGGCCACTCGCAACTCGAGTGGGTTGACCCGCGCTCCGAGCACCTCTGCGGAGCGCTCCACCAGCGCCAACGCCGCTTTGGGGGAGGGGATCTGGTGTACGTAGTGCGGCACCGCGGCCCAGAAACTGGCCGAAGGCATACCCGCTTGGTGGCAGGCATAGTGCAGGACGCCCAGAATCCCCGTAGGGCCTTCGTAGGTGGAGTGGGTCAGGCCCAGGCGTAGCGCCAAGGTCTCGTCGTCGGTGCTGCCCGAGACCCGCACCGGCCGCGTATGGGGCACGTCGGCCAGGAGCGCACCGAGGCCGATGGCCATCTCCGCGCCGAGTGAACGCACCACGTCCACGATGGCCCCACAGAAGGTACGCCACCGCAACTGGGGCTCGATGCCCCGCAGCAGGATCACATCGTGATCGATGCCGGGCGGGCTGGCCGAGAGCAACTCCACGGTGGGCCAATCGATGGTCCGGCTGTGCTCGTCGAGCAGCCGGGTCAGGGGTCGCGCGCTGGTGAAATCGAAGAAATCCTCAGGATCGACGGTGGCAAAGCGCTCGGCCCCCCAGGTCTCCGCCAGGTAAGTGATGGCCAACGTCGCCGCGTCGCCGGCATCGTTCCAGCCCTCGAAGGCCGTGAGGAACAGCGGTCGGTGCAGTTCGGGGCGCCGTTCCCATCTGACCAGTTCCATCCTTCGACCGTACCGCCCCCCGGCGGGAGAATGGGAGTGGGAGGGGGCCAGCCAACAGGGGGGGAGTCAGCGGACATCGCACCCCCCACTCGCCGAGCACGCTACCGACGGGGGAAGACGGCTCGGTCACGGCGCCATGAACGTTCCGTAACGGGGTCGGGCCCTCGGAATGTCCCAGGCCCGTCGTACCCTCGACACCGTGGCCTTCTCCCTCCCCACTCAGGCCTGGTTCGCGTCAGCGTTCGCCGCGCCCACCGCGGCCCAGGAGCGGGGATGGGAGGCCATCGGCCGCGGGGAGCACACCCTGATCCTGGCACCGACCGGTTCGGGCAAAACCCTCGCCGCGTTCTTGTGGGCTCTCGACCGCTGCCTGACGTCTCCTGCGGTCACGCCAGGCTGCCGGGTCCTCTACGTCAGCCCCCTCAAAGCGCTCACCTACGACGTGGAGCGCAACCTGCGGGCACCGTTGGCCGGCATTGCGGGGGAGGCAGGGCGATTGGGGGTCGAGTTGCCCACCATCCGGGTGGCTACCCGCACCGGTGACACCCCGGCCGAGGAGCGCCGGCTGATGGCCAAGCGGCCACCCGACATTCTCATCACCACTCCCGAGTCGCTGTACCTGCTCCTGACGTCCAAAGCAGCGTCCATGCTCGATGCGGTGGAGCACGTCATCGTGGACGAGGTCCACGCGGTGGCCGGCACCAAGCGCGGTGCCCACCTGGCCCTGTCCCTGGAGCGCCTGGAACAGCGGTGCCGGGCTGCCGCCGTCCCCCACTCGCCCCAGCGGATCGGTTTGTCGGCCACCCAGCGCCCGCTCGAAGAGCTGGCCCGTTACCTGGGAGGCGTCGAGGACGGGGGGCCACGGCCGGTGACCATCGTGGACGCCGGAGTGCGCAAAGCGCTGGAGCTGCAGATCGTGGTGCCCGTGGAGGACATGGGGGAGTTGGGGCGCCCGTTGCCTGCCGCCGGCGAAGACGACCTCGTCCTGCGGGGCGCGGCAGCCGGGCAGCCCGAGGTCCGCTCCTCGATCTGGCCCGCGATGTACCCCCGGCTGCTGGAGCTCATCTACACCCACCGTTCGACGCTCATCTTTGTCAACTCGCGCCGCCTGGCCGAGCGCCTGGCCGCCCGCCTGAACGAACTCCACGCCGAGCAGCAGGCCGCGGGTGACGGGGGCGACGGCCCGCGGTGGGACGCGTTCGCCCAGGGGGCCAGCGCGCAGATGGCCGCCGGCGCTCCCCACGAACTGGTGCGTGCCCATCACGGGTCGATCGCCCGCGAGCAGCGCCTGGAGATCGAGGACGCCCTCAAAGCAGGGCGGCTGCCGGCGCTGGTCGCCACCTCCAGCCTGGAGTTGGGGATCGACATGGGCGCTATCGACCTGGTCATCCAGGTCGAAGCGCCGACCTCGGTGGCGTCGGGCCTGCAGCGCATCGGGCGGGCCGGCCATCAGGTGGGACAACCCTCCAAAGGGCGCATCTTCCCCAAGTTCCGCCACGACCTACTGGTGGCCGCGGTGGTGGCGCAACGTATGCACGCCGGGCTGGTGGAAGAAACGAGGGTGCCCCGTAACCCGCTCGACGTCCTGGCCCAACAGATTGTGGCTACCGTGGCGGCCGCCGAGGAGCCGGTGGCGGTCGCCGCGCTGGCTTCCATGGCCAGAGGCGCGTACCCCTACGCGGAGCTGCCGGCGGAAACCTTCGAAGGCGTCCTTGACATGCTGGCCGGGCGTTACCCGTCCGACGAGTTCGCGGAGTTGCGGCCCCGGGTGGTGTGGGACCGCCTGGCGGGGACCGTCGCGCCCCGTCCGGGCGCCCGCATGTTGGCGGTGATCAGCGGGGGCACCATCCCCGACCGGGGCCTGTTCGGGGTCTTCACCCCCGAAGGAGGCCGGGTGGGCGAGTTGGACGAGGAGATGGTCTACGAGAGCCGGGTGGGCGAGACGTTTCTGCTCGGCGCGACGACGTGGCGGATCGAGGACATCACCCGCGAGCGGGTGGTGGTCACCCCCGCACCCGGCGTGCCCGGCAAGATGCCGTTTTGGCACGGCGACAACCAGGGACGGCCCTTCGAGCTGGGCGTCGCGGTGGGCGCGTTCACCCGGGCCCTGGCCAGCGGCGAACTGAGCGACGAACAGCTGTCCGCCGACTGCGATCTCGACGCATGGGCGGCCCGCAACCTGCGGGCCTATGTGGCCGAAGAGCTCGAGGCCACCGGAGGGCTTGTCCCCACCGACCGCCAGATCGTCGTCGAACGCTTCCGGGACGAGTTGGGGGACTGGCGGCTGGCCGTGCTCACCCCCTTCGGCGCCCGCGTGCACGCCCCGTGGGCCATGGCCATCGAAGCCAGGTTGCGCCGGCGGGGAGGGGCCGACGCCCAAGCCGTGTGGAGCGACGACGGAATCATCGTGCGCCTCCCCGACGCCGACGAGCCGCCGGACCTCGACGAGGTCGTGATGGGTTCCGAGGAGTTGGACGACCTCATCGTCGACGCGGTGGGTTCGTCTGCCCTCTTCGCCGCCCGATTCCGGGAGAACGCGGCCCGGGCTCTCCTGTTGCCCCGGCGGCGCCCCGGGAGCCGGACACCGCTGTGGCAGCTGCGGCAGCGGGCGGCAGACCTGCTGGGCGTGGCGTCGCGCTACGGGCAGTTCCCCGTCCTGCTCGAGACCTATCGCGAATGCCTGCGCGACGTGTTCGACCTGCCGGCGCTCAGCGGCCTGCTGGCCGACATCGCGGCGGGAAAGGTACAGGTCAGCGCGCTGGAGTTGGCGTCGCCCTCTCCGTTTGCCAGCGGCCTGGTGTCGAGCTACGTCGCCGCCTTCATGTACGAAGGGGACGCCCCGCTGGCCGAGCGGCGGGCCCAGGCCCTCACCTTGGACCGGCGCATGCTGGCCGAGCTGTTGGGCACCGACGAGTTGCGCGACCTTCTCGATGCGGACGCCCTAGCCCAGCTGGAATCGGAGTTGCAGGCGCTCGACGAACGCCGGCGGGCGACCACGCTCGACCAGGCGGCCGACCTCCTGCGCCGATTGGGAGACCTGAGCCCCATGGAGCTGGCCGTCCGCTGCGCGCCAGGCGTCGAGGCTGCCGCGGAGCGTCTGGTCCAAGCGCGCCGCGCCGCGCTGGTGCGCATCGCCGGCCAGGAGCGCCTCATCGCCGCCGAGGACGCCGGTCGCTACCGCGACGGCCTCGGGGTGGCCCCCCGGCCGGGATTGCCCGAGGCCTACCTCGAAGTGGTGCCCGACGCGCTGGTCCAACTCGTGCGGCGTTGGGCGCGGGTGCACGGACCGTTCACCCCCCGGGAACCGGCAACCCGCTTCGGGATCGGGGTGGCCGCGGTTGGCGCGGTGCTCGATGTGCTGGCCGCCGCCGGCAGGGTGGAGCGGGGGGCCTTCCGGCCCGGGGGCCGTGAGGAGGAGTGGTGCGACGTCGAGGTGCTGCGCATCGTGCGCCAACGTTCCCTCGCCGTGCTGCGCCGCGAAGTGGAACCGGCGGACGCCGCTGCGCTGGCCCGCTTCCTCCCCGCCTGGCATGGCGTGGCCCCCCTAGGGCAGGCCCCGGCGGCCGGCGGCCTCGACCGGCTGTGGGAGGTCCTCGGCCAGCTCCAAGGCCTGCCGATCCCGGCCAGCGTTTGGGAAAGCGACATCCTGCCGTCGCGTGTACGCGACTACCAGCCCCGGCTCCTCGACGAGTTGCTGGCCAGCGGCGAGGTCATGTGGCTGGGTTCGGGCGCGCTGGGCGGCGACGACGGGCGCGTGGTGTTTGTGCGCCGCGAGGACGGCCCGCTGCTCCTGCCCCGCCTGGGCCTGATGGGCGAGCTCGGTCCGTCACCGGCGGCGAAGCCGGCGACGCCTGCCTCGCCGCTCCACGACCAGTTGCGCCTCGTGCTGGCCGCCCGGGGCGCCTGCTTTTTCCGCGAGCTGATCGCTGCCGGTTCGGGCCCGGCCGCCGGCCCCGTCCAGCGCGACCACGAGGTCCTCGAGGCGCTGTGGGATCTGGTGTGGGCGGGGGAGGTGACCAACGACGCGTTGGCCGCGCTGCGGGCCACGGTGGGCGGGGGCCGGGCCGGCGGGCGCCGGCGTGCGCCGCCCGGGGCCCGGCCCGGGGCGGGCGCCGGCCGCCGCTCGCGTCCCGGTCTGTCTGGCCTGGGTCCCGCCCGGGGCCAGGGTCGGTGGTCGCTGGTGGAGCGGGAGCTGGGATTCGCGCCGCGAGGTGCCGACGGCGCCGTCGGTGCCGACGGCGACGGCGCTGGCGGGTTGCTCGCCGGCCGGGCGACGGAAGCCGGCGTCGCGCTGGCCGCGGTGTTGTTGGAACGCCACGGGGTGCTCACCCGCGAAGCCGTCCGGGCCGAGAGCGTCCCCGGGGGATTCGCCGGTATCTACGCCGTGCTCAAGACGATGGAAGAAGCGGGACGGATACGCCGCGGGTACTTCGTGGCCGGCATGGGCGGCGCCCAGTTCGCGGTGCCGGGTGCGGTCGACCGTCTCCGCGGCGCCCGGGACGGGGCGGGGCCGCGCAACGCCGCGGCGACCGTTCTGGCCAGCACCGACCCCGCAAACTGCCTCGGGCTGTCGGTGCCGTGGCCGGTCAAGGGACCCCAGCGGGTGGCCGGCTCCCATGTCGTGGCCATCGACGGCGTCCCGTCGCTGTACGTAGAGCGGGGAGGAAAGGGCCTCGTCGCCCTACGCGACCTCGACGGCACGTGGGAGACCGCAGCGGTCGCCGCGCTGGTGCAGGTCGTGCGATCAGGACGGTGGGGGCGCCTGCAGCTGGCCCGGTACCCCAACGGCCTGGAAAGCGCGCTGCGGGCCGCCGAGTTCGTGCCCACCCCCAAGGGCCTGGTCCGGTACGGATGACCGGTGCCTGAAGGCGACACCATCTTCCGCCGGCGGGGCGTCTTGGGCCGGCGGGCTAAGTGGGCGCATCCGCGCGACTGGGGCGGATTATCTACGGATATCCGAAGTTTCTGCGCCCGGTCCCGCAGCCGCCGGGCAGGCCACGATGGACAAGGCCAGTTTGGGGCAGTTGGCGACCGCCCACCGAGCCGATTTGCGCAGCTCCGGGGGGATCGGTCCGCGACGGAGAATAGGGTACCCCCAGTCGTCGAGTCCGATGAGCTCGGGCAGCAGCTGGGCGCAGATCCCGTGCCCGTCGCAGGCCGTGATATCGAGGGCCAGCGCCTGCTCGGCGGCCGCGGACCGGGTTTGCAGTCGTGCCATGGGTTACCTCCAGATCGGGGTGGACGAGGGGACCCGCACCGTTGGTTTGGCATACACGCCGGCGCAACCCCTGCCGTTGCGGTGCCGATCGACGTCCGACGCGAAGACGCTCAGCGCGCTGCGCAGGAGGCGGACGGCGCCGTCGGGATGGCGGCACGCACCCCTCCCCTCCACCTGGCCGGCGACCCGCAGCATCCAGGCCACCGGGTCATGACCGCCGGCCGGCGCACCGAGCAGCGCGCTGCCCTCGGCCAGGTCGGCGAGCCCGTGCACGCAGGGCCCGCATTGCCCTGCGCTCTCCGCGGAGTACCAGGCCAGGATGCGGCTGGTTTCCACCAGCCCGCATGCCGTCTCCGGCAACGCCACCACAATCCCCGCACCGGGAGACGCGCCGAGGGGCCCGAGGCCCGCCCGGCTGCACGGGGCGGCCATGGCCGCCCCCGCAGGGAGCCAGGTGCCGAAGAAGCCCCCGACCAGCAACGCCTGCAGGGGACCCGTGGCTCCTCCGGCCGCGTCGATGACTTTGCTCAACGGTGTTCCGATTGGTGCTTCGATGATCCCCGGTCGTGTCACCGCGCCGCTCACGGTGAAGAGCATCGTGCCCGCTTCGTCGGGCGTGCCTGACCGGCGGAACCGTTCGGGACCCAACTGGTGCAGGAGCGCCACATGGGCCAGCGTCTCCACGTTTTGGACCAGGGTGGGGCGGCGGTCGACGCCGCGTTCGTACGGGCGGGGCGGGGTGGCGGTCGGTTTCGCCTCGCCGCCATTGATCCAACGCACGAGGGCACGCTCTTCGCCGGCGACGTAGCGCGGCGGGGTGTCGTGCACTTCCACGATGGACGCCGACAACTCGACGGGGACGCGCTCGGCCAAGGCCCGACGGACGGCTTGAAGGGCCCGAGTGTTGTCCCGGTCGATGCCGATGATCACCCGCTGCGCTCCGACGGCCGCGGCGGCCCACAACGCTCCGTCGATGACCAGGTGCGGGTTGCGGGTCAGCAGCAGCGCATCCTTGCTGCTCAACGGCTCGCCCTCCGTCCCGTTGGCCACCACCACCCGAGGTCCCCTCCCGGCCGCGACGCTGCGCATCTTGACGGCAGTAGGAAATCCCGCTCCGCCGCGGCCGGTGAGCCCGGCCGCCTCCACGGTGTCGATGATGGTGCGGCGCGGATCGTCCGAAGGGGAGGGGGGCGCCGCGAAGGAGCGGCGGAAGGCGGAGAGGCCGAGGGCGCTCCCATCGGCCGGCAGGCCCCCCAGGAGCCCCGGAAGGCTCCTGGGGCGGCGCTCCGGGTCTGCCGGGTTGACGTTGCGCCCCGCGGGATGGGGGCCGGTGATCGAAGTGGAAGGCATCTCCATGATCATCGGCGGCGGGCCTCCACCGTTGCTGCGCTGCGCCTCAGAGTCCCCTGGGAATCGTTGACTCAGCCGTAATCGGCGGAACCGTAGGCTCGGGTGCTTGCCCCGACGCCGCTTCTTCGTGGACATCTCGCCGCTTCGGCGCTCATCGGACTTCCGGTGGCTCTACAGCGGGCAGTTGGTGTCGGTGTTGGGCAGCCAGCTCACGGTGGTCGCCGTGCCCTTCCAGGTCTATGAGCTCACCCATTCGTCGCTCGAGGTCGGCCTGGTGAGCTTGGTCCAGCTCATTCCTCTGGTCTTTTTCTCGCTGATCGGCGGATCGGTGGCCGACGCCTACGACCGGCGGAAGCTGCTGATGATCGTCCAGGCCTTGGCCGCCTGCACCGGTGTGGGTCTCGCCCTCAACGCGGCGTCGGCCCATCCCGCGCTGTGGCCCCTGTTTCTCTTCAGCGCCCTCATCGCCGGTGAATCGGGATTCGTACAGCCCGCCTACAACGCGGCGATCCCCAATCTGGTGGACAAAGAGCTGCTCCCCTCGGCGTACGCCCTGGGCCAGGTTCTCCTGCAGGTGGGCGGGGTGGCCGGTCCCGCGCTGGCCGGCGCCTTACTGGCCGGGGCCGGGATCGAACCCGTCTATTGGATCGACGCCGCGTCCTATCTGGTGTGCGCGGCGGGGGTCCTCATGATCCGGCCCCTTCCACCCGCCGGCGGGGGCCGCCGCCCGGGGCTGCGCTCGGTGGGGGAGGGGTTTGCCTACCTACGGGGCCGCCAAGCGCTCCAGGGCATCTACGTCATCGATCTCAACGCCATGATCTTCGGGATGCCACGGGCCCTGTTCCCGGCGCTGGGCACCACGGTGTTCCACGGCGGAGCCCAGGCGGTGGGTTTCCTCTACTCCGCGGTGGGGGCAGGGGCGCTGGTGGGGGCCCTGACGACCGGCTGGGTGGCCAATGTCCGCCGCCAGGGCCGGGCGGTCATCGTGGCCGTCGTGGTGTGGGGAGCGGCCATCACCGCGTTCGGCACCACCGACTGGCTGCCGCTGGCCCTGGTCCTGCTGGCCGTAGCCGGGTGGGCCGACGTTATCTCCGCGGTGTTCCGCAACACCATCCTGCAGATGGCGGTGCCCGACCGCCTCCGCGGTCGGCTTTCGGCAGTGCAGATGGCCGTCGTGGCCGGCGGACCGCGGGTGGGCGACACCGAGTCGGGCGGCGCGGCGGCCGCTCTCGGATTGCGGGTCTCGGTGATCTCCGGGGGGGCTGTGTGCATCGTGGGGGCGTTCGTCATCGCCGCCCTCCTCCCCGGATTCCGACGCCAGGAGGCCTCAGGCGTCGCGCCCGAGGACCCTGCGACGGCGGGCCCCGACTCGCCCACAGCGGAGGGCGACCCTCTGGTTATCGAGCCGCCTAGCGTGGGGTGAGTGCTCGACATAGCTCCCGCCACCACCGTCACCGACGAACTGATCGCCGCCATCGCCCGGCTGGTGCCGCAGCTCTCGTCGTCGTCGCCCGCGCCCAGCGAGGCTGAGTTGGCGGAGATCGTCGACTCGCCGGCCACCACGCTGTTCGTGGCCCGCGACGGGCCCGGTGGTCCAGTGGTCGGGACGCTCACTCTGGCTATTTTTCGCATCCCCACCGGGGTGCGGGCCTGGATCGAGGACGTCATCGTGGACACCACGGTGCGGGGTCAAGGGTGCGGGGAGGCCCTCAGCCGGGCCGCTCTGGCTGCTGCGGCGCAGGCCGGCGCCCGTACCGTCGAGCTGACCAGCAGGGCGTCGCGGGAATCCGCCAACCGGCTCTACCAGCGACTCGGGTTCCAGGCCCGGGACACCAACGTGTACCGCTTCTCCCTCGATACTTAGGACCCCGAATGGCCCTACCTTGGCGGGCGGATAGCATCGACGTCCGTACCGATCTTCCGTCCCGACAGGGGGAGTAGTGGCCGAGTCCATCACCGTCACCGACAACCGCACGGGCGAGGCAGTTGAGATCCCGATTCACGACGGCGGTGTGTCCGCCGACGACTTCCGGAAGCTGCTTCCTGGAGTCTGGTTCTACGACCAGTCGTTCATGACGACCGCCTTGGCGTCGAGTTCCATCACCTATCTCGACGGCGACGCCGGCATCTTGCGTTACCGGGGCTACCCCATCGAGCAGCTGGCGCAGCACTCGACGTATCTCGAGGTGGCCTACCTCCTCATCCACGGCGACCTGCCGAACGCCGAACAGCTGGCCACGTGGACCAACGAGATCACGTACCACACCTACGTGCACGAAAACTTCCGGAAGCGGTTCTTGGAAGGGTTCCACTACGACGCCCACCCCATGGGGATGCTGGTGTCGTCGATGGCCAGCCTGTCGACGTTCTATCCCGAGTCCAAGACCTTGGGCGACCCGGAGGTCTTCCACAAGCAGGTGGTGCGGCTGATCGCCAAGATGCCGACCATGGCCGCGGCGTGTCATCGCTTCAGCGTGGGGATGCCCTTCGTGTACCCCGACAACTCGCTGAGCTTCCCCGAGAACTTCCTCTCGATGATGTGGAAGGTGGCTGAGCCCCGCTACGAGGCCGACCCGGTCCTGGCCCGGGCCCTCGACGTGCTGTTCATCCTGCACGCCGATCACGAGCAGAACTGCGGCACGCTGGCCATGCGCACCGTGGGTTCGGCGCACGCCGACCCCTTCATCTCGGCCGCGGCCGCGGCGGCCGCCCTCTACGGCCCGCGCCACGGCGGGGCGAACGAGGCCGTGCTCAAGATGCTGACCGAGATCGGCACCATCGACAACGTGCCCGGCTTCATCGCGGACGTCAAGGCGGGCAAAGGGAAACTGCAGGGTTTCGGCCACCGGGTGTACAAGAACTACGACCCGCGGGCCACGATCATCAAAGAGACCGCGGACCAGGTCTTCGCCGTCACCGGTAAGAACCCGTTGCTCGACATCGCCCTCAAACTCGAAGAGGCCGCGCTGTCCGACGAGTACTTCATCTCCCGCAAGCTGTACCCCAACGTCGACTTCTACTCTGGCCTCATCTACCAGGCCATGGGCTTCCCGCCGGAGATGTTCACCGTGTTGTTCGCCATCCCCCGGACCGCGGGATGGCTGTCGCATTACGACGAGCTCATCACCCAGGACCAGAAGATTTACCGTCCCCGCCAGCTGTGGACGGGCGCGGACCCCCGGGACTACACCGCCCTCGAAGCGCGCTGATCCTCCCGCCGCCGCCCGCCGTGTTCAGACCCGGCCTTGGCGGGCGGTGCGGATCAGGCCTTCTTGGACCACGGAGACCACCAGGGTGCCGTCCCGGGTGAAGATGGTGCCGGTGGCCAGGCCGCGAGCGCCCGAAGCGCTCGGGCTCTGCTGGTCGTAAAGCAGCCAGTCATCGGCCCGGAAGGGCCGGTGGAACCACATGGCGTGGTCCAGGCTGGCCTGAGACCCCCGGCCTTCCCAGATGAGGCCGTGGGGCAGCATCGTCGTGTCGAGCAGCGTCAGGTCACTGGCGTAGGCCACCACGCAGGCATGGAGCAACGGGTCGTCGGGTAGCTTGCCGTTGGCCCGGAACCACACCCGGTAGCGCGGAGCTCGCACCGCCTCGTCGGGCCGCACCCGGATGGGTTCGTCCACAGGGCGCATGTCGATGGCTTTGGGCCGTTCCAGCGGCTCCCCGTCGTTATCGATGGACGGCGCCAGGCGTGACTGCCAGTCGTCGAGGGTCTCGGGGTCGGGGGCGTCGGGCATCGGTGCTTGGTGGTTCACCCCTTCTTCGGCGACGTGGAACGACGCCGACAAACTGAAGATGGCCTCACCGTGCTGGATGGCCGTCACCCGACGCGTGGCAAACGAACGGCCGTCCCGGATCCGATCGACCTGGTAGAGGATCGGTATCTGGGGATCCCCGGGCCGCAGGAAGTAGGCGTGAAGCGAATGCACGAGCCGCGGTGGGCCGTCGAGGCTGGCCACCGTGCGCCCTGCGGCCACCAGGGCCTGGCCGGCCACCTGGCCACCGAAGACCCGGATAGTGCCTTCTTTCGCGGGGCTGAATCCGCGGAAGGTATTGAGTTCGATCGCTTCGAGGTCCAAAATGACGAGCAGGTCGTCGAGGGCGGCGGTCACCCTTCTATCATGGCGGGCGCAGCGGGCCAACGCGCCTTCGTGACCGGTGATCGGTCGTTGATGGCCACTAGGGTCATCAACCATGGCTGTATCGGTCGCCTCGCTGCGCGGCTTCCTGAGGACACCTCAAGGGCGGAAGATGTTTCGCTACTCGATGGTGTCGGTCGTCTCCGTGGGGGTCAGCACCGCGGTACTGGTCTTCTGTAGTGGCATCCTGTCGTGGTCGGCCGTGGTGTCCAACACGGTGGCCACCGCGGTGGCCACCGTCCCGAGCTACGAGCTCAACCGGAAGTGGGCGTGGGGCAAGACGGGCCGAGGCCACATGTTCAAAGAAGTGCTGCCTTTTTGGGTGCTTTCTTTCGTGGGTTGGGGTTTTTCCACCCTGTGCGTATGGCTCGTCGAGGGTTACGCCAAAGACCACCATTTTTCCCACTTGGCGCGCACCGGTACCGTGGGCATCACTTCGATCGCCGCCTTCGGGGTCCTGTGGGTGATCAAGTTCATTATCTTCAACAAGATCCTGTTTGTGCACCGGCCGGTGCCGCTCGACGCGCTCGACGGTCGCGCCGGCATCCCCACCTGAACCTCGTGGCTGCACTGCCGTCTCCTCTGTATGGATAGCGCCTTGCTGGCCGCGGCCCGGGCGGCCAAGGGGTTCATGCCTGACGACGAAGGGGCGGCCCTGTATGCGGCGGGCCGGCGAGCGGCGGCAGCCGGCCTGGGGCCGCTGCTGGAGATCGGCACCTACTGCGGGAAGTCCGCGGTGTACCTGGGGGCGGCGGCGCGCCAGCAGGACAACACCCTCTTCACGGTCGACCACCACCGCGGTTCGGAGGAAAATCAGGCGGGCTGGGCGCATCACGACCTCGACCTGGTGGACCCCCGTACGGGGCGCATGGACACCTTGCCCTGGGCCCGGCGCACCCTCGAGGAAGCCGGCCTCGAAGCGACGGTGGTGTTCGTCGTCGGGGCCTCCACCACCGTCGCCCGGCACTGGTCGACGCCGCTGAGTTTGCTCTTCATCGACGGTGGACACGGATCCGAGGTGGCATGGGCCGACTACCGGGCGTGGACGCCGTCGGTGGCCCCCGGCGGGTGGCTGGCCATCCACGACGTGTTCGCCGACCCCGCGGACGGCGGCCGGCCCCCCTACGAGCTGTTCTGCGAAGCGCAGGCCAGCGGAAACTTCCTCGACGACCCGGACGCCGGTCGCGGCAGTCTGCGAGTCCTGCGTCGGGTCGTCTAGCGCGCCCGAGCGGAGCGGCGTTCGCTCCACAGGGCGATACGGAGACGGGTGAGGCCGAGCAGGGTGCGGGGGATGCGCCGCACGATCGAGGTCCGGGGCGGGCGTTGATCGGCCACCCTCACCGGGATCTCGGTGACCTCGAGGCCCGCCCACTCGGCGCGCAGGATCAACTCGGTGTCGAATATCTCGGCCCCGAAGCGGCACTCCGCCACCAACTCGAGCAGCGGAGCCCGGCGTAGCGCTTTGAGCCCGTGGGTATCGCTGACCTGCAAACCGAATCCCCGCCGCAGGACCATGGAGAACACCCAGGTGATACCCCGCCGGGCCACTCCCCGTCGGTCTTCGGAGCCGGGACCACGTTTGCTGCCCACGATGATGGCCAGCTCCGGTTGCTTCTCGGCCAGGGCCAGCGCGGCGTCAAGGAACCCGAAATCGACCAGGTCGACGTCGAAATTGATCACCAGCTCCCCTTGGGCGGCCAGGAAACCGGCCCGCAGGGCTTGGCCGTAATCGGCTACCGCGAGCCCGATGAACTGCACCTCAGGGTGGGCGTCGGCCAGGTTGCGGCCCTCCGCCTCGGTGGCGTCGGCCGATCCGTTCTCGCAGACCAGGACCTCGAAGGACTCCTGGCGTTCGCGCAGACCGTCAAGGACAGTGCCCACCGCAGCGCGCAGATACGACTCCTCGTTGTGCGCGGGCATGACCACTGAGATCATCGGCCAGCGCCAGTCGGGCCCCACCCCGAACACCCGAACAGGACGCGCGAGGGGGCCGATTGCATTCCGGTCACGGTAGCGCCCCCGTCCCCGCCTGGAGACAGCAAGGACGCTCGGCGGTAGGACCCGCTCGGAGCCCCGAGGTGGCCGAGCACGGCGCCGCCGTCCCCGCCCTGTTGGGCACGGACCGACCCACAACCTAACGCTGTCAAGTGAAACCGGTTGCATTTGACCCGGGTCGTCTCCGGCCACCACAATTTGAGGTTCATGGTGTCGCCTGATTCGCTCAGAATTGCCCTACTCGTCTATCGCGGCAATCCCCACTCGGGCGGCCAGGGGGTCTACACCCGCTACGTGGCACGGGAGTTGGTGGCCCTCGGCCACCAGGTCACCGTATTCGCCGGTCAGCCGTGGCCGCTGCTCGACGACGGTGTGCAGTTCGTCGAGGTCCCCAGCCTCGACCTGTACCGCCAACCCGATCCGTTCCGCATTCCCAGGCCACGCGAGTTCAAGACCTGGATCGATGCCGCGGAGTTCGCCATGATGTGTAGCGCCGGGTTCCCCGAGCCGCTGACCTACAGCTGGCGGGTTCGCCGGCTCCTGGCCGCCCGGAGAGGCGACTTCGACCTCATCCACGACAACCAGTGCTTCGGCCGGGGTCTGTTGAGCCTCATGGACGACGGGTGGCCCATCCTCGGCACCTGCCACCACCCCATCACCGTCGACCGCTACCTCGACATGGAACACGCCGAAAGCTGGCGCCGGCGTCTCACCCTGCGACGCTGGTACGGGTTCTTAGGCATGCAGATCGACGTGGCCCGCCGCTACCCGCGCATTGTCACCGTCTCGTCTTCGTCCAAGCGCGACATCACCGAGCAGATGGGCATCGAATCGGATCGCCTCATCGTGGTGCCCATCGGAGCGGACCACGACAAGTTCCGGCCCCGCCCCGAGGTGGCCCGGGTCCCCGGCCGGATCATGACGACGGCCAGCGCCGATGTCCCCCTCAAAGGACTGGTGCATCTCCTCGAAGCGGTGGCCAAGCTGCGCACCGAGCGTCCCGACACCCATCTGGTGGTCATCGGCAAGGCCCGACCGGAGAGCCAGGCGGGCCGGGCCGTGGCCCGGCTGGGCCTGGGCGACGCCGTCGAGTTCGCGTCGGGGGTCAGCGACGACCGACTGGTGGAGCTGTACGCCGAGGCGCAGGTGGCGGTGGTGCCGTCGCTCTACGAAGGCTTCTCGCTCCCTGCGGCGGAGGCCATGGCCAGCGGTTGCCCGCTGGTGGCCACCACCGGCGGCGCCCTCCCCGAAGTGGTGGGCACCGACGGGGTCAGCGGTCTGTTGGTCCCCCCGGGCGACCCGGGGGCGCTGGCCCAAGCCATCGGCCGCGTCATGGACGACCCCGAACTGGCCGCCCGTCTGGCCACCGGCGGCCGCCAGCGTGTCCTGGAGCGCTTCACCTGGCGCGCGTGCGCCGAGCTCACCGCCGAGCAGTACCGCTGGGTCATCGAAGAGCGGCAGGCCGCGGCATGCTGACCGTCCGCTACGAGCGCCTCGAACTGCGCCCCGGCGACCGCCTGCTCGATTTGGGGTGCGGCGGCGGCCGCCACGCCTACGAGGCCATGCGCCGAGGCGCACTGGTCACCGCGGTCGACGCTGACGCCGCGGAAGTCAAAGACGTGGCGTCGTTGATGACCATGCTCAACACCGAAGACGAACCCACCACCACCAGCGGGGGAAAGGGGACGGCCGGCGTGGGCAACGCGCTGGCCCTCCCTTTCCCCGACGGTGTGTTCGACCGGGTCATCGCGGCCGAAGTGCTCGAGCACATCCCCGACGACCGTGGCGCCATGGCCGAGCTGGCCCGGGTGCTGCGGCCCGGCGGGACGATGGCGGTGACCGTGCCGCGTTGGTGGCCCGAGCTGGTCAACTGGGCGCTGTCGGATGCGTACCACGAGACCCCGGGGGGCCATGTGCGCATCTACCGCCGCCACGTGCTGATTGAGAAGCTGGCGGCCCAGGGGCTCGAACCGTACGGCCACCATCATGCCCACGCGCTGCACAGCCCCTACTGGTGGCTGCGCTGCGCAGTGGGAACCCACCGCGACGACCACCCCGCGGTCAAGGCCTACCACCGCATGCTGATCTGGGACATCAGCGCGCACACCTTTGTCACCCGGGTACCCGAGAAGCTGCTCAACCCGCTCCTGGGCAAAAGCGCCGTCGTCTATCTACGGAAGCGGGCCTGATGGCCGCAGCACCCGAACCTATCGACGCCGGGCTGCAGCCCGACGAGATCGATGCCACCGTCGAGTGGATCGCCTCGGTGCAGCTGCCGGGCGGGATGATCCCGTGGTACCCCGGCGGCCACGCCGACCCGTGGAACCACGTCGAGGCGGCCATGGCCATGTTGCTGGGCGATCGCCGGGCGGAAGCCGAACGGGCCTTCGACTGGTTGGCCGCCAACCAACTCCCCGACGGCGCATGGTGCCAGTACTACCTGGCCGAAGGGGTGGAGGAGCCCCGGCGGGATCCCAATGTGTGCGCCTATGTGGCCACCGGCGTCTGGTGGCACTACCGGCTCACCCGCGACGCCGGTTTGCTCGAAGAGTTGTGGCCGGTGGTGGACCGGGCCATCGGGTTCGTGCTGGGTTTGCAGCGACCGGGCGGCGAGTTCACATGGTCAGTGGATCCCGACGGCGTTCCCGGCCGTTTCGCGCTCCTGACCAGCACCGCCTCCATCTATCACAGCCTGCGCTGCGCGCTGGCCATCGCGGCGGTCCAAGGTATCGAACGCCCGCAGTGGGAGCGGGCCGCCCGCCTGGCCAGCCACGCTGTGGCGCACGCCCCCGACCGTTTCGAGGACAAGTCGGCCTGGGCCATGGACTGGTACTACCCGGTGTTGTCAGGTGCGGTGGCGGGCGAAGCGGGCCGCCGTCACCTGACCGCCCGCTGGGACGACTTCGTCATGGAAGACCTCGGAGTGCGCTGCATCGTCGACAACCCCTGGGTCACCGCGGCCGAGACTTCCGAGTTCGTCATCGCCCTCGACGCGGTGGGGATGCTGGACGAGGCGGAGCAGCTCGCCGGCTGGACCCGGCACCTGCGCGAGGAGAACGGCGCGTACTGGACAGGCTGTGTGCATCCCCAGTGCGTCCGCTACCCGGGCGGAGAACGCTCCACCTACACCGCAGCGGCCGTCCTGCTGGCCGACCACGTGCTCTACGGCGGCACCCCGGCCTCCGGTCTTTTCCGCGACGACACCTACGCCGCCGAAGGCTGGGACCTAGGCCGACCTAGGCCGACCTAGGCCGGCGTGGGTCTGGGCTGGGTTCCCGGGGCGCTGCGGGTCAGCAGCGAGCGGGCGGCACGGCGCCCTGACGCGATGCAGGCCGGGAGCCCCGCTCCGTGGTAGCTCCCGCCGGCCAGTGTGACCCCCGGTGCGCTGGATGCCAACGTTGCGGTGACGGCGGCCACCCGCTCGAGATGACCGACCCGGTAGAGGGGGAACGCATTGGGCCAGCGACTGACCCGCCACGCCGCGGGGGCCGCGCCGGGCACCCCGAGCGCCTCGCCGAGTTCGCGGGCCAGGGCGCCCACCAGGGCTTCGTCACCCATGGCGGCCGAACGTTGGTCGCCGTGGCGGCCCGACGACACCCGCACCACCACCCGTCCGGGCTGCGCCCACTGCGGCCACTTGTTCGACCCGAACGACAGCGCCGTCATCAGCCGACCCTCGTCGGGCGGCACCAGAATGCCGTTGATTCCGTCAGGGACGGGCAGGTCGGCCGCAGCGAAGGCCATGGTCAGCAGGGCCACCGAAGTGGTGGTGGCGCCCAGGTCCACCGGGGCCAACGCGCCGAGCAGGCGGGCCGCCTCATTCGCCCCCACCGCCAGCACCACGCCGTCGAACGCTGCACCGTCGATGGACACCCCGCCCGTGCCGAGGGGCGCAACAGTGTCGACCGCGCGCTTGTCGATGACAACGCCGGCCTGGGCCAGCCCCTCCGCCAAGCGTTGCACCAACCGCCCCAGGCCGGAGCGTGGCGTGAGGAACATGGGTCCTCCCCCCGGCCCGGCGGCCTGCAGTTTCAACGCCCGCAGGAGACTGCGGGAGCGGCGCGCCGCGGCCAACAGTTGGGGGACCACGGCCGCTGAGCTGAGATCGTCGATGGGCGCCGCGTGGATTCCGCCCACCAGCGGTTCCACCAGCCGGTGTGCCACCTCAGCCCCGAAACGACGGCTGATCAGGTCGCCCACGCTCACGTCGCCGGGGCTGGGGCTGACCGGCAAGATCAGGTCGCCGGCGGCCCGGATCATGCCCCGGGGGCTGAGCAGACCGGAGGCGGCGATGGGCACCAGGCGCTTGGGCACCCCGAGGACCAGTCCCTCGGGCAGGGGCCGGCACCGCCCGTTGACCCACAACAGGGTCCGGCCGGCCGCGGGCGCCACCAACTCGTCGCTCAAGCCGAGTTCTTCGCACAGGTCGACCGCGGCGGGCACCCTGGTCAAGAAGGCGTCGGGACCCTCGTCGACAGGGCGGCCGTCGAACTCGGTCGTGCGGATTTTTCCTCCGAGGGCGCCCGGCTCGAACACGGTGACCTTGGCTTCGTCCCGCAGTTCCCACGCCGCAGCGAGGCCGGCGATGCCGCCACCGACGATGGCGACGCGGGCGTCGGTGCTCAACGGGCGGTCCCCGCGTTCACCGGGCCGTCCCCGCGTTCAACGGGCCGTCTCGGTGTGCACCAGGTCGACCAGGCGGGCCAGCACATCGGGGTCGGTTTGGGGAAGGACGCCGTGGCCCAGGTTGAAGATGTGTCCGGG
>Ga0182030_10003751_pt1 | contig 32475 bp, 14 predicted proteins | sample 812S3MmetaG_FD_121299 | JGI IMG/M metagenome (GOLD analysis project Ga0182030, IMG submission 121299) | Permafrost microbial communities from Stordalen Mire, Sweden - 812S3M metaG (Illumina Assembly) | ecosystem: Environmental > Terrestrial > Soil > Wetlands > Permafrost | place: Sweden... | reverse complement strand
TCTCCGCGCTGCTCACTTCCGCATAGATTGAGTCGGAAATGCCGTTGTTGTTGGTGTCGCCGTTCACCAGCGTGTTGGCGATGTTCTCGCTGAAATCGAGCACGAGGCAGGCCTCGAGGCTGATCGACTGGGGCGAGAGCAGCTTGAGGATCACCGAGGTCTCCACCGTGTCGACCTGGGTTTGGTTCTCATAGGCCTGCACCGAGAGCAGGCTCGGGTCCGCCACAAACGGTTTCGTCGTGTTGGTGTCGTCCACCGAAGTGCCCACCAACCCGAACTGGAAATCGAGGAGGTACGGGGCGGAGTAATTCGTGCTCACTCCCACAATCGCCAGGCCGGCGATCGGCGCGTTGCTGATCGAGATGGCGAGTGTCGCCGAGGTCGAACCCCAGGCGTTGGTGGCCGAGATCGTGGTGTAAAAGTTCCCCGCGTAGGCCGGTTGGCCGGCGATCATCCCCGTCACCGGATCCACCACCAAACCGATCGGCAGGTTCGCCGCGCCGTAGGTGCCCGGGGCGTTCGTGATGGTGATCGTGTAGGAGAAGTCCGCCCCCTCGATCCCCGTGGCAGTCAGCGGGCTGGTGATCACCGGCACGGAGGAGTAGTTCGTCAGGATCAACGTCTCCATGTCCGACGAGCAGAGGTTGTAGGCGGTCAAATGGATGCCGAACGTTCCGACATCCACATTGGTGCCCGAGATCAGCCCGTTCGTGGGGTTGAAAGTGAGCCCCGCCGGCAGCGGGGTGGCGGCAAAGTAAGTGGGCGAATTCAACGCCGTGATCTGGTAGTTGAAGGGCGCTCCTTGCGCCGCCGTCTCCACCAGCGGGCTGGTGATCGAGGGCGGTTGGACGGTGACATTCAAAGTCGCGGCCTGGCTGTTGGTCGTCCCACAGGCGCAGGTGATCACCACATCGTAGGGACCGGCGTTGGAGAGCAGCACCGGGCTGATCAACAGGCTGCTCCCGGTCGCCCCGGCGAGGTTGGTGCCGTAATACTGCCACTGATAACTCAGCGGGCCAGGCCCGCCGACCGTCACGGAGAAACCGGCCGAGGTGCCGCACGCGGCGTTGGTGTCCTGGGGTTGGGCGGTAATCGGAACGATGCTGACCCCCAGGCTGGCCACGCTGCTGGTCACCGCGCCGTACGGGTTGCTAATCACCACGTCATAGGCGCCGACGTCGGCATTCAACGCCGGGGAGATGGTCAGATTGGGGCTGGTGGCACCCGGCAGGTTCGTGGCATAGAACTGCCATTGGTAGGTGATCGGCTGCGGGCCGATGGCGGCCGAGGAGAACTGGGCGGTCTGCCCGCAGATGACATTCGTGCCAACGGGTTGCAAAGTGATGGTCGGTGGCAGGCCGAACGGACTCAGCACCGCCGGCTGGCTGACCACCGAGCCAAGCGTGTTGGTGACCACCACCGTGTAACTCCCGGCATCGGTCTGCAGGACGCTGGGGATCGCGAAGGCGGAGGTCGTGGCGCCCGTGATCGGGGTCCCGTTTTTCTTCCATTGGTAGGCGAGCGGTTGCTGCCCGCCGGCGAGCACGGTGAAGACCACCGGCGTGCTAATCTCAACCGATTGGCTGATCGGCTGTGCCATGATCACCGGCGTGCCGTTGCCGTGGACTGCGAGGCAGTGGTACCCGCCCGCCGCCAGCGTGAAGAAGTTCGGCAGAACCGGCCCGACGACCCCCTGGCCGTAGGTGTTGTCCCCCCAGGCCAGCATATTGCCGTCCGCGAGCAGGGCCATGCTATGGTGTGCCCCGGCCGAAACCATCACCACCGGTTGGGACAGGCTCGGGACCGTGCACTGGCCGTAGGTGTTGTCACCCCAGGCGGTGATGGTGCCGTCGCTCAACAGCGCCAGCACATGGTTCGCCCCGGCCGCGATGCCCACCACGTTGGTCAGCGCGGCCGGCACCGCGGTCTTGCCGTAGGAGCCGTCGCCCCAGGCGGTGACGGTCCCGTTCGGGGAAAGCGCCACGCTGAAATTGTCCCCGCCGGCCACCGCCACCACCGTCCCCAGCCCGGCCGGGATGTCGATCTCCCCGTAGGTGTCATCGCCCCAGGCGGTGATGGTTCCGTTCTGCTGCAGCGCCAGACAGTGCGTCCACCCGGCGGCGATTTGGGTCACATTCGCCAACCCCACCGGCACGTTCTTCTCGCCGTAGGTGTTGCCGCCCCAGGGGACGACCGTGCCGGTCGAGCGAAGGGCGAGGCTGAACTCGGAGCCTGCCGCCAGGGCGATGACGCTGGTCAGGCCGGCCGGCACCGTGGTCTGGCCGTACGCGTTCCAACCCCAGGCGAGCACAGTGCCGTTGTTCTTCAGGGCGAGCGAGTGCTGCACACCGGCCGCCACCGCCACGATGTTGCTGCCCGTGGCAGCGGGCGGGGGCTGGGGAGCCTGGCCAAGGGCGTTGTCCCCCCAGTCATACACCGCTCCGCCCAGGGCAGCCTGGGACAGGGGTTGGTAGCCTAGCAGGAGCGCGGTGCCCAACGCGGCCCAGGCGCGGGCCGTCCCGGTCCGTCCCGTCGCTCCGCCCATAATCGCTTTCTTTGACAACTTCTGCATAAAATGAATGCCGTTTTGATCCACATCCGCGGGAAGCGCTCCGGGCGGCGGCTGCCTCCGGGGGCGGAACGCTTGTGCTGCCAGGCTGCGCTCCTCCATGCTTCCCAGCCTGCCACGGCGACTCCGCCGCCGCGGCAAGCGTTGAAAATGCAGATCTTCTAGCATGCAATTCTGGGGGCTTGAGGGGGGCTTGACAAGGAAAAAGCGCGGCTGCCCGGCCAAAAAAAGGGCCCTCACGGGCACAACTCCGGGTTTGCGCCCCGGGGCGCGAACGGTTAATCTCCGCCCCTGCCCGCCGGGCAGACCACCGTCAGAATACCAGTAACTGAGACTATGCGTTCCGACATCATCAAGAAGGGCTTTGAGCGCGCCCCTCACCGCTCGCTGCTGCGCGCCACCGGGTCCATCGAATCCGAGGCCGACTGGGCCAAACCGTTCGTCGCCATCGTCAACTCCTACACCGACTGCATCCCCGGCCACGCTCACCTCAACGAGGTCGGCATGCTGATCAAGCGCCTGGTCCGCGAAGCCGGGGGCGTGCCCTTCATCTTCAACACCATCGGCGTCGACGACGGCATCGCCATGGGCCACGGGGGGATGTTGTTCTCCCTCCCATCCCGCGAGTTGATCGCGGATTGCGTCGAGACCATGATCCAGGCGCACTGCTTCGACGGCATGGTCTGCCTGCCGAATTGCGACAAGATCGTCCCCGGCATGATGATGGCCGCCATGCGGCTGAACATCCCGACGGTCTTCGTCAGCGGCGGTCCCATGGCGGCCGGGGTGGCCGAGCAGGCGGCCGGCGAGGATCTGCCGGCCCACTTGCGCCCCGCGACCCAGAAATCCGACCTGATCTCCGTCTTCAAGGGAGTGGGGGAACTCCAGGCCGGCAAGATCACCCCGGAGGCCCTCCTCAAGCTGGAGCAGAGCGCCTGCCCCACCTGCGGGTCTTGTTCGGGGATGTTCACCGCCAACTCGATGAACTGCCTCTGCGAGGCGCTCGGGCTCGCCCTCCCAGGCAACGGCACCATCCTCGCCGTTTCCAAGGAGCGCGAGGCGCTTTACCAGCGCGCCGCCCAGGCGGTCATCCACCTCATCGAAAAGGACTTGAAGCCGCGTGACATTGCCACGGTCGAGGCGTTTGACAACGCCATCGCGCTCGATGTCGCCATGGGCGGGTCCACCAACACCATCCTCCACACCCTCGCGGTCGCCCGCGAGGCCGGGATCGCTTACGACATCCAGCGCATCGATGCCATCTCCAAACGCGTCCCCTGCCTCTGCAAGGTTTCCCCCTCCTCGGCCTACCACGTGCAGGACGTCCACCGCGCGGGCGGCATCCACACCATTCTCGGGGAGCTGAAACGCATGGGGGCTCTCACGACGAGCTGCCTCACCGTCACTGGGAAGACGATCGGGCAGAACATCGACGAGTGGGACCTGCGGTCTCCGACCTGCAGCCCCTGGGCCCGGGTGGCCCGGGTGTCCGGCGCCTCCGCGTTCGTGCTCGACCCCGCCGACAAGCTCGGACCCGCCGTGCGGACTGCCAATGGCAACCTGGCTCCCAAGCCGATGATGGCCTTTCCGGCCGACCAGGCCGCCATCACTCTGTGGCGGCTGGCGGCCGCGCTGAACGCCAACGACGGGGCCGGCGCGGCGGCGCTCTTCGCCGCGGACGGTGTCCTGGAACTCGGGTCAGGCGCGACGTGGTCCGGCCCGGCGGCGATCGAGGCCGGGCTGCGGCAGAAGTTCACTGAGTGGGCGGGGCTGGTCCGCGCCGAACTGGGCGCGTTGGGCGGGGCGCCCGCGTTGGTGGTCTGGCAGTACGCCCGGGGCGGGGCCAAGACCATTGCCTGCGTCCTCCGGCTCGGCGGGCTGGTGAATTGGGAAATTGCCCGCGCCTGGCATGATTACAGCCCGGAAACCACCCAGGCGGTGCGCGCCTTGGGGCTGATGCCGCACGATTCGGCTTTCCGCTTTGACGCCGCGGACTGCATCCGCACCGCCGCCACCGCGTACTCGCGGGACGGCGGCCTGGCCATCCTCTACGGCCAACTCGCACCGGAAGGGAGCGTCGTCAAGACTGCCGGGATCAGCGAGGCCTTCAAGGCCCAGTGCGGCCCGGGGTTTGTGTTTGAGGGGCCGTGCATCATTTTTGAAAGCCAGGACGAGGCCTGCGCGGGCATTCTCGCCGGACAGGTCAAGGCCGGGGATGTGGTGATCATCCGCAACGAAGGGCCGCGCGGCGGTCCCGGCATGCAGGAGATGCTCTCCCCCACCAGTTACATTGCCGGGATGGGGTTGGGCGACAAGGTGGCCCTGGTGACCGACGGGCGCTTCAGCGGGGGCACCGCGGGCGCCTGCATCGGCCATGTTTCGCCCGAGGCGGCCGAGGGCGGGCCGATTGGTCTGCTCCGGGCGGGTGACCGGGTCCGCATCGACTTCCCCAACCGCCGGATGGACATCGTCGTGCCCGAATCCGAGCTGGCGGAGCGGAAGCGGCACTGGGTCCCGGTGCGGCGCAAACTGACGGGCTGGCTCGCCCGCTACCAGAAGCTCGTGACCAACGCGAGCCAGGGCGCCATCCTGGCCGGGTAGGCGGGGCCCGCCGCTTCCGTCGGGGTGCCTCTCCCGCCCCGGCCGAGGCGGCTTGACGGGACGCCATGCCCGGTGTTTCTCCGCCGCCAGCGGGCGATTTGCCTTGCCCGCGTTCCGGGGGAGGACTTATCATACCGGGTATGAGCGTGTGCCATTTCGGGAGGTTCGTTCTGGTTTGTGTCGCGGCGGCCGCCGCCGCTTTCACTTTCACTTGTTCAGCCACCGCCGGTTTCGCCGTGCGCGCGGTGGTTCCGGGGCATGTTCCCGAGGCGGTCTCCAAGATCCCCGCCAACGGCCGGTTGGACGCGACGAAGGTGATGCATCTCTCCCTCCACCTGCCGCTTCGGGACGCCGCCGGGCTGGCCGCGTTCCTCGCGGACGTCTCCGACCCCGCCAGCCCGAACTTCCGGCACTATCTCGGCGACGGCGAGTTTGACGTGCGCTTCGGACCGACCGCCGCCGACTACGAGGCGGTGGTGCGCTGGGCCGGGTCGAATGGGCTCACCGTTGCCGCCCGCCATGCCAGCCGCCGGCTCGTGCAGGTGACGGCTCCGGTCAGCCAGATTGAGCGGGCCTTCAACGTGACCCTGCGCACCTACCAGCACCCGACCGAGGCTCGATCGTTCTTCGCCCCGGACACCGAGCCGTCGGTGGAAGCGGGCGTACCGGTTGAGTACATCGCGGGGTTGGACAACTTCGCCTCGCCGCGGCCGGCGAATCTGCGCCGCCGCCCGGTCGGACCCGTCACGGGATTCGCCCCGCAGGGCGGTTCGGGCCCCAACGGGAACCTGGCTGGCATCGACTACCGGGCCGCCTACGTCCCAGGCGTCGCGCTCACGGGGGCTGGCCAGACGATTGGGCTGCTCGAGTTCGACGGTTTCAATCTCTCGGACGTGACGTCCTATGAGTCCGAACTGGGCCTGGCTGCGGTGCCCTTGCAGACGATCACCCTGGACTCCTTCGACGGCAGTGCTGGCACGAACAACAGCGAGGTGGCCTTGGACATCGAGATGGCGGTTTCCATGGCCCCCGGGTTGTCCAAGGTGGTGGTCTTCGAGTCGAACCCCGATCCCTCGCTCGGGTTCTTCAACGACATCCTCGCCGTCATGAGCACCAACCTCCCCATCAAACAATTCAGTTGTTCCTGGGGCGCAGGCAGCGTCACCACGGCCCAGCGCAAGAGCATGGACACCTATTTCCAGCAGCTCGGGTCGCAGGGACAGTCGTTTTTCTGCGCTGCTGGCGACGGCGGAGCCACCACCAGCGCCATCCTGGCCCCGTTTGACGATCCTTACATCACGGTGGTGGGCGGCACGGTCCTCGCGGTGGCGGGGCCTGGGGGCGGGGCCCTGAGCGAAGTGGTCTGGAACACCCAGGAGGGGCCGGGGGGCTACGCCACGGGCGGCGGCGTGAGCACCAGCTACGCGATCCCCGCCTGGCAGAAGGGGTTGAGCATGACCGCCAACCACGGTTCGACCACGCATCGCAACTGCCCGGACGTCGCGATGGTCGCCGACAACATCTACATCGTGGCGGACAGCGGGACGCCTGAAACCACCGGCGGGACCAGCGCCTCCGCGCCGCTGTGGGCCGGCTTTGCCGCCCTGGTGAACCAGCAGGCCGTCGCCCACAGCCTTCCCACCATCGGTTTCATCAATCCGGCCATCTACCAGATCGGGACCAATGCCTATTACCAATCCTGTTTCAACGACATCACGTTTGGCAACAACACCAATAATATCGTGAGCGAGTACGTCGCCACGCCGGGCTACGACCTTTGCACCGGTTGGGGTTCCCCGATCGGCGGCAGCCTGCTCCAAGCCCTGCTCCAGCCCGACGGTCTCATCGTCACCCCGGCGCGCGGCCCGGTGGCGAATGGTCCGGTCGCCGGCCCCTTTAATCTGACCTCCCAGGTTTTCAGCCTGACGAACGCCAGCAAGGCCACCTTCAACTGGGCGGTGGGGAACACGTCCTCCTGGCTGACCGTTTCCGCTGCCACGGGCAGCCTGGCCACCGGCACCGTGGCCTCCGTAACAGCCTCCTTGAATCAGGCCGCCGCGAAGCTCCCCGCGGGCGTGTACACCGCCGACCTCTGGTTCACCAACCTGACCAGCGGCCTGGCCCAGGCGCGCCAAGTCTCCCTCCAGGCCGGCCAGGATTTGGTGGTGGATGGCGGCTTTGAGGCGGGCGACCTGTGCTACTGGCTGGTCACCGGGTCTGCCGGGTTTTATACCAACGACTTCCCCGATAACGGCTACAGCACCGGGTATTCGCCGGAAGCCGGGGTTTACTTCCTGGCCATGGGAGAAATCGGTGGGCTTGGCTATGTTTCCCAGAACCTGCCGACCCACCCCGGCCAGCTTTACTCCCTCTCGCTTTGGATGGAAAATCCCCAGGGAATCGCGCCCAACCAGTTCCAGGTCCAGTGGATTACCAACAGCACTTCCGCCACCACCCTCTACAACGGGGTCAACCTCGGGGTCTTGGGCTGGACCCCGCTGCAGTACGTCGTGCGGGCCGCCACCACCAACACCACCTTGCGCATCGGCGCGCGGAACGACCCTGACTTCTTCTGTGTCGACGCCGTCAGTGTGCTCCCCGTGCCGGCCCCCACCCTGCAGGTTTCCACGACCGGAGGCTCGGCCCAGCTCTCGTGGGCGACCCTCGCCGGCGTGCAATACCAGCCCCAATACCGCACCAACATCACCCAGACGAACTGGGTGAGTCTGGGGGCGGCCCTGACCGCTTCCACCAATTCCATCTCCGTGGAGGATCCGCTCCAGCCCGGCCAGGCCAGGTTTTACCGGGTCGAGGTCCTGCCCTGAGGTGCCCGGCCGCCTGCTGCCGTGCAGGCGAGCCTGCGGAGCGGGCGGTCTGGCCGGGTGCCGGGTTCCCGCGACCCCATTCCGCCGAACCCTCCCGCGTCCCGGGGCTACTTCCGCTTCACCGCCGCCGTCGGGTCCAACACCAGCGATTGGATGAAGAATTCCATCATCCGATCACGATTCACCGCCGTGTGCCCCTGGTCGGGCCCAACCTGGACTTCGAAGCTCTTGCCCGCTCGCTGCAAGGCGCGGATGAACTGCATCGCGTTGGCCGGATGCACGTTGTCATCCGCCGATCCGTAATACACCAGCAGCCGCCCTTGGAGGTTCGTCGCGTATGTCGCGAGGCAGCCGGCATCATACCCTGCCAGGTTCTCCGCCGGGAGCCACATGTAGCGCTCCGTGTAAATGGAGTCGTAGTTCCGGAAGTCCGTCACCGCCGAATTGACGCTGGCGGCGTGGAACGCCTCCGGGTGGCGGAGCAGGGCGAGCCCCGAGGCGGTGCCGCCGTAAGAGGTTCCAAAGATCCCGACGCGGCCCCGGTCGAGGTAAGGCCTGCTCCAGAGCGACCGAACACCCGCAGCCTGGTCGTCGATCTCCACGGTGCCCAACCGTTGGTAGATGGCGTCGAGAAACTGTTTGCCGCGGCCGCTTGCGCTGCGGGAGTCGAAACTCGCCACCAGAAAGCCAAATTCCGTCAGCGAATTGGGGGTGGTGAACGTCTCCGACGCCCCGGTCGTGGCCGGACCGGCATAAACGCTCACCAGAAGGGGGTATTTGTGGCGGGGGTTGAAGTCGGACGGAAAATGCAGCATGCCATAGAGGTCGGTCGAGCCGTCCGCCGCTTGGAAGTGGAGCAGTTCCACCGGCTTCAGGCCCAAGGTATGGAACTTGGAAAGATCACTGGCGGCCAATTCTGAGATCGCCCGGCCCTCGGCGTCCCGGAGTGTCGAGGTTGGCGCCTGATCATGGGTTTGTGCCACATCGATGAAATGCTGGGCATCCGGGGCCAGGTCGACCCGGTGGTTGAAGGCCGGATCAGTCAGCCGGCGGTCCCCGTGGCCGTCGAGACTGACGCGGTGCAGTTGGAGTTTCATCGGGTTGTCACCGCTCCGGGCCAGATAGTAGAGCAGTCCGGCGGCCTCATCCACCCGCACCACTTCCTCGACCTCGAAGGCGTGGGCCGTCACCGTGTTCACAAACCCGGTGGCCAGATCGTAGAGGTAGAAATTGCGCCAGCCGGTGCGCTCCGAGGCCCAGAGGAAGCGCTTTCCGTCCTTCAGCCAGTGAATGGGCGGCAGGTTCTCCGTCCAGCTCGCCGGCCACTCCTCGCGAACCACCACCCGGCACTTGCCGGTGTGTGGATCGCCCGCGCAGAATTCCATGATGTTCTGCCGCCGGTTGGTCCGGTGGAACAGCAGCTCCGTGCCATCCGCCGACCATTCCACCCCGTAGAGGTAATGCCCGGTCGCCGCGTTGTCGTACGGCTGGCCGGCGCGGGCATCCAGCTTGGTGGTCTGCTTCGTTTTCAGGTCATAGACGAGCAGATCCACCACCGGGTTGGTGGCCCCGGCCTTCATGTAGGTTTCCACCTCGAGCCGGTTCTGGACCCGCGTTTCGTCCAGCGTCACGTAGTAGTCCTTCACCTGGCTTTCGTCGAAGCGGTAAAAGGCGACCAGGTCGCTGTTCGGCGACCACCAGATGGCCGTGGTCTGTTCCAGTTCCTCGCCGTAGGTCCAATTTGCGCTGCCGTATTTCACGCGGGTGGCTTGGCTGCCATCGGTCGTCACGGCCAGCACGTTGGTCGTCCCGCCGTTCGTGCTGGAGAGCCCGAGATTTTGACCTTTGTAAAACGCCCGCCATTGGCCGTCGGGCGACCGGCTGCTGGTGAACTGCCGGCCGCGCTCCGGCCGCTCGCCGCCGGTCGTCGGCACGCGCCGTCGGCGCCCCTGCGCCTCCCGGGGTGCATTGGCCGTCGTGGCGTTGGTGCCCGCCAGTTCCAGCGAACGCTCCGGAATCCGGTAGCGCCACCGTTTGCCGTCGCGCTGGAAGGTGAGCGAGCGGCCATCCTCCGCCCAGGTGACCGAGACAGCCCCCGACTTCCACGAGCCCGGGATCTCCTTGCTCACCTTTTGAAAGTGCTCATAGCCGGGCATCGTCTTGAGCCGATCCTGCGCGCGGGCGGGGGAAGGCGGGGAAAAGCAGAGACCCATCCCAATCAGGGCCGGGAGGAGCGGCGTGATCCACCGGCGGGACCGGCGTGGGGGGAGAGCGGGGTCGAGATTCGGCAGGGCGTAGTCGTTCATAGCTAAAGGCGGCCTGGCGCGCATCCTCGCATCCCTCAGCGGCACGGTCACGCGAAAAGACACGGCCGGAAGCTGCGTGTTCGACCGATAGCGCTCCAGGGGGGCGGGCGGGCCATCGCCACACCGGAGGCGGAATCTGCGGGCCGCACGCTCTACCCGACCGACGCAGCCTGCGGCGGCCCGGGGTTTTTGCCAACTCGGTTGGGACATCACGCCCCCCTCCACCGAGAACCCCGACCGTTTGCAAATCCGCTGGCGAGGCGTATATTAGCTCGGAGGCGGGCACGGTATCAGCGATATCACCAAGGAGCGTATTATGAGCATCGGACATACATCAACCGTCGCACGACGCTTACCCCCGGCAGCAACCCTGCGGGTAGCCGGGGCTCTTTGCATCTCCGCCATCACGGTCTTCCTCCCGGCTGTCGGGCGCGGCCAAGACTCCCCGGATCCGAAGGCAATCTCGCAGCCCCGGTCGGCGCCGTCCCAGCCCAAGCAGAGGCTGGCCGCGCCACCCGCCCCGGTACGGCGGACGCCGGTGGCTCCGACCGCCACGGCCCCCGCCCAGTCCCCGCCCGGCACCCCTGCTGCCAGGGCGGGTCTCGTCAAGGCGAGCCTCTGGACCTCGACGCTGACCTCGGCGGCGAAGGTTGCCCAGGGGACCTCCAACGCGCCGGCGGAACCGCCCATTTCCTTGACGGAGATCCAACGCCGCCAGTCGTTCCTCGAGGACACTTCGATCCTCGCCCTGGCCGCGCCCGCCCCGAACGATCTCATCCTTGGGGGGCGTACCTTCAGCGGTGTCTTTATCCAGGCTATCAAGGCGGAGCACCCCCTCCAACTCTTGAACCCCGCGGCACCTCCGCAGTACGGCTCCGGTTGGGACAATCTCGAGGCCTTCCCGGCCAGCGTGAGCAGCCCGGGTATCAGGCTTTTCTCGCTCAGGTTCTAACTCCGCACCACGGGGGGGTACCGCGGGCGCGCGCCGCCCCGCCAAGGCGTCCTCGCGCCCGTGGCGGGGGACGATCTCGCTTGCCGGTCGTCAGCCATTTGCGGCATGCTCGGCGCATGACCATCAACCACGCGGGCGCAGGGGCCACCGGTGGCTTGCCTGCCAGTGAAGCGGCCCGGGGGGCGGCGTGAAGGGGATTCAACGGTCGTCGAGGAACTGCCGGCCCGGTGCGCGCGCGCGCGTCGAGGGCGTCCGGGCTTGGGAAGAACGGCTCATCCTGCCGACCTATCTGCCCGCACCGCCGGACAAGAACCCGATGTTCCTCGAAAAGCGGGTTTACCAAGGCAGCAACGGCAAGGTCTATCCGCTCCCTTTCACCGACCGGGTGGCCGACCATCCCACCGACCGGGAGTGGCGTGCAATTTGGATCGAGAACGAATACCTCCGCGCACTCATCCTTCCGGAACTCGGCGGGCGGATTCATGCGCTCACCGACAAGACCAACGGTTACGAGTTGATCTACCGCCAGGAGGTGATCAAGCCGGCCCTGGTCGGGTTGGCCGGACCTTGGATTTCGGGCGGGATCGAGTTCAACTGGCCGCAGCATCACCGGCCCGCCACTTTTTTGCCGGTCGAAGTGGCCATTGAGCGGGACGCGGATGGCTCGGTTACCGTATGGTGCGGGGATCATGACCCCCTGACGCGGATGAAGGGGATGCACGGCGTCTGCCTCCACCCCGGCCGGGCGATCCTCGAGTTGAAGGTGCGGGCTTACAATCGGACGCCGTTCACCCAGACGTTCCTTTGGTGGGCCAACGTGGCCACCCGGGTGCATGAGACGTACCAGAGCTTCTTCCCCCCCGACGTCACGTACGTGGCGGACCACGCACGCCGCTCCATGAGTACCTACCCGCTCGCGGAGGGGTTCTATTATGGGGTGAACTACGGCGAACGGGGCAGGGAGGGGATCCCGGCGGCGGAGCAGCCGCGGCAATTCGTTCCTCCCCACTGCCTGACCCCGCAGGCGGCCGCCGACCTGCCCGCAGGGCTGCCGCGTTACGCCCCCAACGACCTGAGTTTCTACGCCAACATCCCCACCCCGTGCAGTTACATGTGCATGGGGTCGAAGCACGATTTCTTCGGCGGTTACGACTTCGCCGCCCGGGCCGGGATCGTCCACGTCGCCAACCATCACATCTCCCCGGGGAAAAAGCAGTGGACGTGGGGCAACCACGAGTTCGGCTACGCCTGGGACCGCAACCTGACCGACCCTGACCAGCAGGGTGCATACGCCCCCTACATCGAGATCATGGCGGGGGTCTATACCGACAACCAGCCGGACTTCAGCTTCCTGCAACCCGGCGAGACGAAGACCTGGAGCCAATATTGGTATCCCATCCGCGAGATTGGCCCGGCGCAGCACGCCAACCTCGAGGTGGCGGTGTCCTTGCGCGATGCCGGCGACGCCCCGGGAACCCTCGCCGTGGGCGTGGCTGTCACGCGTCCGATGAGCCAGGCGCGGATCACCCTGAACTGCGGGGGGCGGGAAGTTCTCTCGCTCGTTGAGGACCTGGCCCCTGACCGGCCCTTCACGCGTGGGGTGGCCGGGGTCGGGGGAGGGGTGGTCCTTCGGGTGGAGGACGCCGCGGGGCGGCTCTTGATCGAGTTTGTTCCACAGACCCCTCCCCGGACCGCCGTCCCGCCGCCCGCGACGGAGCCACCCGCCCCGCGCGAGATCCCCAGCGCGGATGAGCTCTTTGTCACCGGCTTGCATTTGGAGCAATACCGGCACACCACCCGCTGCCCCACGCTCTATTGGCGCGAGGCGCTGCGCCGTGACCCGGATGATGCCCGGTGCAACAACGCGTTGGGCCGCTGGCATCTCCAGCGCGGCGAATGGGCGGCCGCCGAGGCGTGCTTCCGCCGGGCCATCGCCCGGCTCACGCGACGGAATGCCAACCCGGCTGACGGCGAGCCTTTTTACCAGTTGGGGCTCTGCCTCCGCTACCGGGTTGAAACCTGTACCGATCCGTCGGTGGCCGGGGCTTGGTTGGAGGAGGCCTACGGTGCGTTTTACAAGGCCACTTGGAACCAAGCCTGGGCGGCCGCGGGATACCACGCGCTGGCGGAGATCGACGGGGTGCGGGGGAACTGGGCTGCGGCACTGGAACACTTGGACCGATCCCTCAGGTTCGACACCGAGAATTTGCGGGCCAGGAATCTCAGGGTGGTCGCCCTGTGGCGGCTGGGGCGCGCCGGGGACGCCCCCTCCTTTCTCGAGGCCACCCGGCGCATGGACCCCCTGGACGCCTGGTCGCGTCACCTCGACACCGGCGAGCGGGCCGGGGACTGGCAGGCGCGGCTCGACCTGGCGCATGATTACGCCCGGGCGGGTTGTTTCGCCGAGGCCTTGGACATTCTCGACGGGCCGCCCGCAACGCCCGGCGATCTGCCGGATCAGAACTGGGGCGCGGACCCGATGGTGGCCTACACGCGCGGCTGGCTCGCAGTGAAGTCCGGACGGCCGACGGAGGCCCGGGCGTCGTTTGAGGCCGCCGCCGCCGCCGCTCCCGACTACTGCTTTCCTTCCCGCTTGGAGGAGGTTCACATTCTCGAACTGGCCGCCCGCGAGAACCCGGGCGATGGCCGGGCGCTCTATTACCTGGGGAATCTTTTCTATGATCGACGGCGGCACGACGAGGCCATCCGCTTGTGGGAGAAGGCTGCCCGCCTGACGCCCGGCTTCAGTACGCTCTGGCGGAATCTGGGAATCGGTTACTTCAACATTCGCCGCCAGCCGCGGCGCGCGAAGGCCGCCTACGAGCGCGCGTTCCGCTGCCAACCGGAGGATGCCCGGTTGCTCTTCGAGCGTGACCAGCTCTGGAAGCGCCTCGGAGTGGCGCCCGCGCGGCGGTTGCGGGAGATCGAGCGGCACCTGGCCACGGCACAGCAGCGGGACGATCTGGTTGTCGAACTGGCGGCCCTCTACAACCAGACCGGCCAGCCGGCCAAGGCCCTTGCCGTGGTCGGGCCCCGCGTGTTTCAACCGTGGGAGGGCGGGGAAGGGGGGCCGCTGGGGCAGCACGTGCGTTCCTACCTTGGCTTGGGGCGGCGGGCGCTCGCCCGGGGGGATTCGAGCGGTGCCCGGGCGCATTTCGAGGCGGCCCTGTCGGCACCGCGGAACCTCGGCGAGGCCCGCCATCTGCTCGCCAACCAGAGCGACGTGCATTACTGGCTCGGGCGGGCGCTGGCGGGGCAGGGGGAGGATCCCCTCGCCCGCGAGCACTGGACCGCCGCGGCGGCCTTCAAGGGGGACTTTCAGGAGATGCGCACCCGCACCTTCAGCGAAATGACCTATTACTCCGCGCTCTCCTGGCGCGGACTCGGGCAGGCGGCGCGCGCGCGCAAACTCCTCACGGAGCTTCTGGCCCACGCCCGGGCCATGGAGTCCGCGCCGGCGGAGATCGACTATTTCGCCACCTCGCTGCCCGCCATGCTCTTGTTTGAGGACGACCCCAAGGCGCGTCAGATCACCACGGCGCGCTTCCTCCAGGGCCAGGCTCTGCTCGGGCTCGGGCGTCGTGCTGCAGCACTGCGGTTGCTGCGCGATGTGCTCCGGCGCGATCCGTCCCATGGTCGGGCCGCCGATCTGCTCAACGAGGTGGTGACGCCTCCGGGACAATCTTAATTCTCCAAACCCACTCCATGATTACCCCCACCCCGACCCCGTCCACCGCAGCCGCCGGCGCCCGGGCCAATCCCGCCACCATCTGGCTCATCTCCTGCGTGGCGGCGATGGGCGGCTTGCTGTTCGGCTGGGATTGGGTGGTCATCGGCGGGGCAAAACCGTTTTTTCAACGTTACTTCCAGCTCACCAGTGAATCATCGATCGGCTGGGCCAACAGTTGCGCGCTGGTGGGGTGTCTCGTCGGGGCCATGGCCGCGGGAGTCTTGAGCGATCGATTCGGGCGCCGCCGGCTGCTCGTCGCCGCGGCCTGCCTTTTTGCGGTCACTTCGCTCGGCAACGCGCTGGCTGGCACCTTCAGTGTGTTCATCGCCTGGCGGATATTGGGCGGCGTGGCCATCGGCCTGGCCTCCAGCCTGTCGCCGATGTACATCTCCGAGATTGCCCCCGCGGCGTTGCGGGGCCGGTTGGTCTCGATCAACCAGCTCACCATCGTGATCGGCATCCTCCTGGCGCAGGTGGTGAACTGGTCGCTCGTCCGTCACCTCCCCGCCGGGGCAACCGACGCCTTCATCCGCAATTCCTGGTTCGGCCAGCAGGGTTGGCGGTGGATGTTCGGGCTCACCGCCGTGCCCTCGGTGCTGTTCTTCCTGGGGATGTTCCTGGTCCCCGAGAGCCCCCGCTGGCTTGCGGCACGCGGACGCCGGGCCGAGGCGCTGGCGGTGCTGCACCGGCTGGGCGGCGCGCGATATGCCGCGGAGGCCGACCGGGAGATCTCCCTCAGCCTCGCCGAACCGGGCGCCCGGTCCGCCGGCTGGCGGGACCTCGCGGAGCCGCGGTTGCGCCGGGTGCTCATCCTCGGGGTCGGCTTGGCGGTGTTCCAGCAGTGGTGCGGGATCAACGTGATTTTCAATTACGCGGAGGAGATCTTTCGCGCGGCCGGTTACGACATCTCCGGCGTGCTGACGAACATCGCCTGGACCGGCTCGGTGAACATGCTGTTCACGTTCGCCGCGCTGGGATCGGTGGATAAACTGGGCCGGCGTCCGCTCATGTTGTTCGGCGCCGCCGCGCTCGCGGTGATCTACACCGCCATGGGGGCCTGTTTCGCCAGCCAAACCCGGGGCCTGCCCGTGCTCGTCCTTGTGCTGGCCGCCATCGGCTGCTACGCGATGTCCCTGGCCCCGGTGACGTGGGTGGTGATCTCCGAGGTGTTTCCGAACCGCGTGCGGGGCGCCGCGATGTCGTTCGCCGTGATGGCGCTCTGGACCGCCTGCTTCCTGCTGACCTACAGCTTCCCCCACCTGAACGCCACCCTGGGTCCCGCGGGCACCTTCTGGCTCTACGCGGCGATCTGCGCCGCCGGGTTTCTCTTCCTGTGGTTCGGGCTGCCCGAGACCAAGGGGAAGAGTCTTGAGGAAATTGAAAAGGACCTGGTGAGGTAGCCAGTCCCTCGACCTCCAACCCCGGCGGGGGGTGAAGGCACCAGCGGAATGTCCCCGGGCGGCGTGCTTGCGCTTGGCCAAATGGCAAGAGAGCCGTTTTTTACTGTTTGTTCAGGGAATGCGACTCAATCGGCAGATCTGTGATGACGATTGGCACTGGCAAATCAAAAAACCTGCCGTTCTTGATTTTTCTGCCGTTCAACGCGTCTAGCGCGGCGCGCAGTTGGGCCGTGTCAGTGGCACGAATTATCCCTCCGCCCGGTTGAAGAACGATGATAAAGCCAGCATATCGAGGAGACGGTTTCCAAGAATCCAGTTCGATAAAAAGATTGCAACCCGCCTCAGGCGGCCACGTCGATAGGGCCTAGATTCAGCGCGGACGCAAGCTGTTTTGCTATTTCTTTGGTCTCGTCGGTAGCTTTAGGCGAAACAGCCACCGGCCAGATCCACATGGTCGCTCCTAGTTTTCCATCGTAACGCAAGATCTGACTGGCCGCATCCGAACGGGCAATTTTCTCACTTTCCGAATCACAATAATCCGGCATCGCGGCTAGAACCGCCATTCCGGCTAGAAAAAGGCTGAATCGAGTTCTCATCATTTAGACTTGGGTAATCCTGGATCTCACATTTTGGCGATAATTTTGCGCCCGTCCCGAGGCGTCAGCAAGGGCTTGATGGTGGTTTTGCGGGGCTTTTTGGGTCCTCTTACAGCCTCGGAGGCCGCCCAACTCAGTGGGGCGCGTCTCCCAGCGACTCCGTGCGGCTTGCTGCCGCGCCAACCGTCCAGGGTCTGCGAGCGCACGGCCAGCTCCGGGCCCACCCGGGTCCTGGTCCCGGAGGGACCGCTGAGATAAGCCCAATGTTTCAACATTGGGTGACGTGCCTCATTTGATCCCGCGTCCCGAAGGGACGGCTGAGGCTCGCCGTCGGGATGCTGGCCGGCGGCAGCGCGGGCCGTGAGTGGGTGTCGAAGCCGAACAGGAGTAGAAGCGACTTCCTCCGCAAATCCGAGGGCATCGATCAACACGCGGAATTCGGCCCACCCGTGGTCCCTCGGCAGCCGCCGCTTGACGGTCCGGTTGGGCGCATTCCAGCCGAGTTCTGCCAGGTCGGCGGCGTCCGGGATGGTGATAACCCGGCTCAGGCGGGAGACAAACTCCATGAGCTTGCGCGTGTAGCAGACCGCCGCTCGGGCAAAGGGGGGGCTACCTCGAAGATCAGGCCGCAGCCCCGGCACAGGCAGCGGGGCACCTCGGTGACGAGGTAGCCCGGCCGGAGCCCGATGGGCACGGTCTGGAGGACGCGGCAGCGCCGCCCCTTGCGGAGGACCGCCTCGGCAGTGCCACACCGCGGGCAGACGAGTGCCTCGGGCTTGAGTTCCAGGCGGAACTGCACTGACCCCGAATGAGTATCCACACGGGCGCACCGGTAATCTCGGCTCGCCGCGAAGTCCTGTTCGAGCAGTTTCTGGTTCACCCCACAAGGTGCACCGCAAAGCGCTTCAGGGCCAATGTTGCAAAAACTAGGCACTAGCTTTGCGGATAAACCGGAAAAAATCGCCGGGCTACAAAACCCAAAGCGGCGCCCGGCTAGGGGACTTGTTCATGAGCCTCATCCACACCTGTCGGCTCTGTGCCGCCAACCCACTGGACTATCTCAACGCCATCGTCCGGCACGCCAAGGAGGCAGCGAAGCATCCGGCCCAGTGGTTCCCGTGGTATTACAGGCAGGCGCTCCCGGCAAGCGAAACCGGATGAACCAGACCGAGTTGGCCGGGACAGCCACGACCCGCCGCCCCCCCTGCAACCACCGCGCCGGCCGGGCAACCGGATTTTTTCGGCCGTCGCACGCTTGCCGAAGCAACACAGCGCTCCGGAGCGCTTTCGGGCGTGAACCCGAGGAGCTCCCCGTTGCGCGTGAATATCGTTTCCACCAAGCAAACTCCTCCAAGAAGATCCCGGGAGAACCTGAAATCGTATGTGGCTCACTCTTGGAGGGCAGCCGAGGGCATCTCGGACAGATTCGCCCTAATGAACTCTGCAAGCTGCGGTTCGGTTTCGCGATCGGCATCCCAGAAAAGACAGCTTGCCTGGTAAAAGATGTGCTGATTTTGTAGCACGAAGGCCGCCCGCCCGATCGAGTCCTCCCTCATGATCGAATCGGGAAACAACGACAAGCCCAACCTAATGACTTCTGCGCACTTGCTGCATCCGATTCTTTCGTAGGCTGCGGCGACCGCTGCGGCGTCGAGTCCCTGTTCAAAGAAATACTGGAACCCTCCATTTTCCATAATACCAGAGGCATGCCAAATCAACACCACGGCGAGCTCCTCCTCTGTGAGAAGGCGATCCCCGCGTTTCTCCGCTCGGTGAGCAAGCCGTGAAAAGACCAGGTCAATTAGTTCAAAATCATCCTCCATTATCCCATCCCATAGTTATTCCGATCCGGAACACACCACGCTGGTTGGCCGGACCTCCTTTGGGCCGACAAAGACATCCAACCATCTACCTCCCGCCACGATCTCAGATCCAACGACCGCCGTTCCTATCAATGGGATTGCGTCGACACCCGAATTAACCAGCGCGGGACCAAGGCCGTAGTCCCTAGAGTCCTGCCAAATGCAGTAGATGGCAACAAATGTTCCTACAACCGGTATTGCCTTGCCTAACGCTTTGCTTTCGGCCTTTCTCGCTCCCGCAGCCTCTGCTGCTGCGAGACTACTAGCGGCAGCCTTCTCGGCCTGTGCCGCCAATGCCCTTTTCATCGCGCCATAGGCCTCTTCTGCGACCGCCTTGTTGTAGAGATTGATCGGGTTTGTCGGGGGAAGAGTCTGTAGATGTTCCATAAAGCTCTTCGCCTCGCTCAATGTAAGATCATTAATCGTATCTCTCCCGAGAAACCTCTTCAGTTCGGCGGTCATGATCTTGTTGTACCGCTTAGCCGAGATATTCGCCATCTCCCTGGCGTTATGTGTCTTGTAATACTCGTTGAAGATCCTGTTGAGATCATTGTCAAAAAAATCTCGAACGGCTTCATTCATCCCCTTTGACACCGCTTTCGGGAAGATGTGATGTCCATTTCCTGTCAGTCCCAATACGTCCCAACCGCCCAGGACATCATTTTCGCACAGGGAGTAAAGGGCGACTCCGCCGTCCTCTTCCAAGGGGTCCCTGCTCAGCCATCTTCCTGAGGCTGAGTCGAAATACCTGCATCCATAATACAGCAAGTCCGTCTCGTCATCCTGATACTTGGTAGCGAAGCGGAACGGCTGGGCCTTGGCCATCGGCCCGCTGGCGCGGAGGAGTTCCCCGAAGGGGCCGTATTCGTACTGGGCGGAGTTGGCCGCCGAGGTGGCCGTGACCAGGCCCGCCACGTTGCCGTTTGCGTCGAAAGCACAATAGTGGGCACCGTTGCTACCGTCCCAGACCTCCAAGAGGCCACCGACGCCCCCAGCCCCCTGGGGGGTGCCGGACAGATCCACGCCCCAAAGGTAGGTCTGCACGGCGGCGGAGTTCGTCGCGTTTAGGCGCCCAACGAGATTCCACGCGTCGGCGAGGAAGCTTGTGTTGTTCGTGAGCAGCCCGCCGCACCAAACCTGCTTCTGGATCCGGCGCCCCTGCCAGTCGTAACCGAAGGCCAGACCCTGGGGCGGCGCCGCCGATGTGTTATTGGTCATGCCGATCAGGCGGTTTTCGGCGTCCCAGGTGTAGCTCCAGCGGCCATCCGTCAACAGGTTCCCGTCAGCATCGTAGGTGAACGCTTCAGGCGTTTGTGGGATAAACACCCTCCCGACGGCGCTGCTGGCGTCGGCCGGGCTGGACCCGTTGGTCACCACGGCGACGTTGGTAACGGTGGCCCAAACCGGCCCAACGGCGTTGTTGAGCGATAATTCACCCCAGAAATAGTTGGTCTTGCGGTAGGCAGCCACCCATGCTCCGCGACCGCTAAGGATCGCCACTTTGGCATTTGCCGCGGCGCTGCCGCTGAGTTCCGCGTAGCCGGGCACCGTCCGCGCAGCGTACTGGTTGAGGTTGTTGGCGCTGTATGTGGCGTGCCGCAGGTTATTGCCGTTCTGGTCGCCGCCGGCGTCCGTGCTCAGGCGGTTGCCTATCGGGTCGAAGGCATACTGGAATTGATCCCCCGCCACCAGCGAGTTGTCCCCCCAGCGCTTCACGCCGTTGGTGACCTGGCCGAGAGGATCGTAGCCGTGCGTCCAATAGGAGCCGTCGTTGCCCGTCACGGCCGTCCGTTGGTTGGCGGAGTTGTGCTGGTAGGCGAAACTGACCACGGCCGCTGCGGACGGCACGGAGGAGGTCGCGGTCAGCCGGTTCAGATAATCGTACTGTTTGGTCGTCGTCATCCGCGTCTGGCCGCCGTTGGCAAAGGCAATCTGCCCCACCAGGGGCGACTTGGCAAGGTGCGAGTAGGTGGCCGAGTTGCCGCTGCCGTTGTCGGTCACCGTTTGCAGGCGGGAGGCGGAGTCGTACGAGAACGAGTCGCCGACGAAGGCCGTACCGTTGGTGAGTGCGGTGAAGGACGTGCGGCGCAGGTAAGCGTCGTAGCCGTGCGCGCGGGTTGCCGGCTGGCGGCGGGCGCCCGTCCGCGACCTCCCGGGGCTAACCCCGCGCGTAACGCCGCCCCTGTCCCGGAGGGACAACCGGACTAGGCCCAACGTTTCAACGTTGGGTTCCGCGCCCAGAGGATGAGAGTTCCGAAGGAACGACCGAGCCCCCACCGGCTCGGCCGCCCCTCCGGGGCTTGGTCACATTGTTTGCGACCAACCCAATGCTCAAGCATTGGGCTTATCTCGGGGATCCCTCCGGGATTCAAGATGCTGGCACCGGGTCCGGGATGTGCTTCCGGCCAGCCCGAAACCCCGCTGGCCAGGAGCGGAGAGTCGATCGGACCGGCCAACTCCGCGCAACAGGGCAATGCAACTCTGCTACCACTTACGATGGAAACGCTCTCCATCGAGCCGCCCCCCGTGCGCCAGGCGGTGTCGCCACGCGAGCTGGGGATGCTGCGATGGAGACCGCGAGCGGCCCGCGCCGGGCCTTGGTCGCAAGCGGTGTCCGGCCGGGCTGGTCGGCGCAAGGGGGCCGTTGCCGTCCACATGCTGCGTGCTCGTGAGCTAGCCACGGCTCCCAGCCACGGGTGGAACTGGAGTTCCAAGTGTTGATAGGTGTAGGCCGGCGGTATCCCCCAAGCTCTTGCGCCCCCAGAGCCGGCGCGTGGATGGCGATGCGAAGGTGCTTGGCCTGGTGTCCCCTGGCGCCATCAGCGAAAAGTGGGGTTGAACTTCCGGGGCAAAACCGCTTACCTCTCTGCCATGATTACGCCTGCCCGGTTCCCACGGCCCATTCGCCGCACGCTTCTGGCTGCCTTGGCCCTCTCCGCTGCCTTGGGCACCGCCCGCGCGCAGAGCAATCGAAACCCGGAGAATGTCGACCACGCCGGGATCATCTCGCGCTGGGATGGCGAGAGCCTGGAGCGGGGGCGCAAGCTCTTCAGCATCGCGTGCGCCCCGTGCCACGGGACCAACGGGGTCCAGACGATCAATCCCCAGGCCCGTCCCTTCGCGGTCGAGAAGTTCCAGAACGGCCGCGACCCCTTTAGCCTGTTCAAGACCATCACCCGGGGGTTCAAGAACATGCCGGCGCAGACCTGGATGAAACCCGAGCAGCGCTACGAGGTCATCCAGTACATCCGGGAGACCTTCGTCCGGCCGCTGAATCCGTCGCAGTACCAGGTGGTCGATCCGGCGTATCTCGCCTCGCTCCCCAAATACGATCCGACGCTCCCCGCGCCGGCCGCCACGGCCCTGGCCCGGGAGCGCGATTTTGGTCCCGCCCTGGAGTCGCAACTGGACAGCCGCTTCAGCGATGCTTTGACGGTGCGCCTGCCGGACCAAATTACCATCAGTTACGACGTCCACCACCTGCGCTCGGCCGGGGTGTGGCGCGGGGGTTATTTGGATCTGTCGCGGACGGGCCATTACCAACAGCGGGGTGAGGGTCAGCCCATGCGAAAAGGGGAGCTGGTGCGCGGTTTGCAGGCCTGGGAGTGGGCCTACCACGGCACTTTCGACTACCCGACGAATGACCTCGCCCCGCGGGGCCCGTTGCCGGGCTCCTGGATGAAGTACGAGGGGCATTACGTGTACAACCGGCAGGCCGTCCTCTCCTACCGTATCGAGGGGCGCCACGTCCTGGAGGTGCCGGACGCCGAGTGGACCAACCAACTCGCGGTCCTGTCGCATACGCTGCGGGTCGAGCCAGGCACCAACGGGATGCGGTTGTGCGTCGCACGCGCCGAGTCGCCCCGGGAGGGTGGTGCTGGGTTTGTCTTGCCCGGCAAGGTGGAGTTGGTGCGTGGCAATTCCAGTCCCGCCTCCGGCCATCTGGCCATGGTGAGTGATGGTCTCCCGGGAGCCAGTGACAGTATTGGTGCTTGGGTGGCCGCCGGGATTGCGGGCGGGGCGGGGGACCTTGCCTGGCAGGTCGACGATCACGGACGCGTGATCTTGGAGATTCCTCCGGGCGATCAGCCGCGGGTGGCTCGTGTGCTGCGTGCCTCGGGCCGCGGGACGGATGAATTGCGCCGGTTCTCGCAGCGGGTGAAACAGGCGGCCCGCGAGGAGTTGGTGGATCCTTCGTCCATGACCCACGGCGGTGCGCGCCTCTGGCCATTCGAACCCGTGGTTCGCGGCACACTGGGCCAGCCCAAGGGCGGCTACGCGCTGGATACGGTGGCGCTCCCCGACGACAACCCGTACGGCGCCTGGCTGCGCACGAGTGCCCTGGCCTTCTTCCCGGACGGCCGGGCAGTGGTGACCACCTACGGCGGCGATGTCTGGATCGTCTCCGGCCTCGACCAAGGGCTGGAGCATCCCGTCTGGTCCCGGTTCGCGGCCGGGCTCTACGAGCCGTTCGGCGCGCAGGTGGTGGACAACGAAATCTATGTCACCTGCCGGAACGGCATCGTGCGCCTGCGAGATCTGAACCAGGACGGGGAGGCTGACTTCTATGAAACCTGGTATGCGGACACCGACGTCTCCCGGTTTTTCCACAGCTTCAATTTCGACCTTCAGGTGGACGCCCGGCGGCACTTTTACTACGTCAAGGCGGGGGAGTACACCGACTACAAACTGCCCGGTGCCGTCCTGGACATTTCCCCCGGCGGCGCGGACGCCACGGTGTACTGCACGGGTTTCCGCGTCCCCAATGGCATGGGGATGCTGCCCGACGGCCGGCTGACGGTGAGCGACAACCAGGGCGATTGGATGCCGGCCTCGAAGATCAACCTGATCCACCCCGGTGGGTTCTACGGCTATGTCCAGACCCGCCAGGGTGGCGGAAGTTTCGGCGACCAATGGGCGCCGGATGGGGGGCGGATCGATCCCCGGAAGGTGGCCATTCCCCAGACCTTCGACCAGCCAATCATCTGGATGCCGCAGGAGTTCGACAATTCCAGCAGCGCCCAACTCTGGGTCGAGGACCGTCGTTTCGGGCCGCTCGCCGGGCGGTTGCTCCACACCAGCTTCGGCAAGGGGTGGATGTACTACCTCACCATGCAGGAGGTGGGGCCGGTCACCCAGTCCGCCATCGTGGCGCTGCCCTTCCAGTTTGACGCCGGGCTCATGCGAGCCCGGTGCAATCCCGCTGACGGCCAGGTTTATGCCGTCGGCCTCTCAGGGTGGCAGGGGCCGGCGGACGGGAAGGACGGGTGCTTGCAGCGCTTGCGCTACACTGGCGCGACCGCGCGTCTCTTGGACGATTGCCAGGTCCGCACCAACGGGCTGGCGCTCCGGTTCAACTTCCCCCTCGCGCGCCGCGCGGCTGGGGATCCCGCCAGTTACCACCTTGAACAATGGAACTACCTGTGGTCGCACAATTACGGTTCGGATCAATACTCCCTGGAGCACCCGGGGCAGAAGGGCCACGACTTGTTGCCGGTCCGCTCCGCCACTATCGATCCGGACGGCCGCGGCGTGTTCCTGCAAACCGACCCGCTCAGTCCCGTCAACCAGGTCGAGCTCAAGTTCAACCTGGCAGCGGAGGACGGGACGCCTTGGCAGGAGCTGGTTTACCTGACGATCAACGCCGTGCCAGGCCAGTGAGTCCCCGGGGGGCGGCACGATGATCAACGCAGGGGCGCAAAGACGCAAAGACGCAGGCCTTGGATCGGAGTCCTTTTTTCCTGGCGTCGTTGCGTCCTTGCGTCTTTGAGTTTCCGGCCAAAATGCACCACCTGTTGGGGGGGGCCGGTGTCAACGGCGGACAGGCTCAGGACTCCTGATCGCACCGCACGAATTCTGGCTGACGTGGAAAGTTCCCGACACCAGCACGCGCGAAATCCCGCCTGGGACGAGCTGGTTCAGCGACGGGTTCCCGCTGTGGTGGTGCCGGGAAGAAGGTCAGCCTTTTTCCACGAGATCAGGAGTTCTGAGGCTGTTGCGCCTGGCCGTTCAGCCGGGGGCGTTCGCAACCCACCATCGGCCCTACGGGGTCTTTTTGCAGCATGCGCTGAGAATTGCCGGCCCTGGACTCCTGGGTTGTAACCTTCCGGCCACCCCCTCCGTCTAGAGGGAGACTGTCGTGTGATCCGGCTTGCGCGTTGCGGCCGGCCCACTACGGCAAGCCAAAACAACAAAACGCACCAGTATGAACATCGGACGCAATCACCTCACCGCTTTCCTCAAAACCACCCTCTGCGCCCTGCTCGCCGTCGGCTTCCTCGCCACGGCCCAGGCCGGTATCGATCCCACCGGGAGCTGGAGCTGGACCTCCCCCGGCCGGAACGGCGGCCCCGACCGGAAGTCCACCCTCAAGCTCAAGGTGGAAGGCGACAAGGTCACCGCCACCCTCACCACCCCCGGCCGCAACGGCGCGACGACCGACACCGAGATCAAAGACGCCAAGCTGGCCGGCGACCAATTGACCTTCAGCATCTCCCGCGAGATGAACGGCAACACGATTACGACGAAATACACGGCCACCGTCACTGCCGAGAGCATCAAGGGCAAGATCGAGAGCGAGCGCAACGGGCAGCCGCAAACCCGCAACTTTGAGGCCAAGAAGGAGACCGCCACGGCGGCCCCCGCGGCCAAGTAATCTTCCGCTCCGCCTGGCCACGGGCTCGTCCCGTGGCCTTTTTGCTGTACGGCCACCGGGTGGGCCGGTTCACTCAGTGGCTGGTGGGGAGGAAAAAACGGTTAACCAGATAGAGGATGGCCAGCAGGCTCAGGCCGAGGCCGAGGCTCCAAGCAATCAGCTTCTTTTCAATCGGCAGCAGCGGCTCGTATTCGGCGCGCATCCGATCCAACTCGTCCTTGATTTCAGGTGGTTCAGCCATGTGGGGAGGCAGGATCAGCCGTGGACCGTCGGGGGCCGGATGCCGCCGAAAAACAACCAGGAGACGATCAATCCAAACCAAATGATGAAGCCGAAAAGCCCCACCGCATAGACGGCGGCCAGCCGGCCGATCCCCTGCGCCCAGAGGCGGCGGAAATCAGAGACCACGCCGATGGCGAAAAAGGTCAGGCAGAAGAACTGCACCCGGAAGATGTTGGCGTGCTCGGCCGCGTTCCGGGCCGACCCCGGTTTCGTCTCTTTCTTCATGGCGGGTTTGGCTGCCACCGGGGCCGTGGCCCGGGCTTCCGCCGCCACCGGGGTGGTCACTTCGGTCTTGATCAACCCCGGCCGGGCGACACCCAGCGTCAGGAAGATGGCGAAGGTCAGCACGTAGCCGAGGATGAACTTCGGGAACCGTTGCCAGATCTCGACGGCGCGGACCTTGTCCCCCTCGCGTTTCTCAATGTGGCGGGCCCAAATCCACGCCAGGACGAAGGCCCAGACGCCGATGAAAATGTCGATGAACACCTTGATGCTTGTGGCGGTATTGAGGATCCAATCCGGTTCGTAATTCGTGCCGTTGGCCGCGGCCTTCGCCCGGATTAGCGCTTCGGTCACGGCACCGGCCGCGGTGGCGGCCCCGTCCGTTTTGACCGCCAGCCCCATCCAAGCCCCGGCGACGAGTGGCTCCCGCCACAACCAGGTCTGGGCCAGCACCGGCAGCAGCAGCAGTTCCACCACCGCGAAGATCACCACCAGCGAGGAGACCATGATCGGCACCGTCGGGCGCGCCCGAATGGCTCCGCCGGTGGCGATGGCGGCGGAAACCCCGCAGATCGAAATGCCCGAGGCGAGCGGGGCGGCCCACTCCCGGCTGAACCCGAAGAAACGCCGGGCCACATAATAAATCACCGCCCAATAGATCAGGTAGGCCTCGATCACCGCGCAGAGGCCGCGGAAAAGGATTTCCCGGGCGAGTACGGAGTTTTCCGCGGCTTTGAGGCCGACCCCGGCACCCATGATCACGATGGCGGTTTTGACGAAGAGTTCGGGCCGCAGGGCGCCTTTCAGCCAGGCCGCCAGACGGGGCATAAAGTTGCCGATGACCAGCCCCGCGAGCAGCGCGAGGACGAACCCCGCCTCGCCCGTCAGCTTCAGCGACCAGTCGAGGTGGAACTTCTTCAACTCGGCGGGTGTGGTGGCCGCGATGCGGGCGTGGTTGCCGAGCAGCCAGCACCCGAAGCTGATCGCAAACGCCACCGCGAAGGCACCGCCAAAGCGGCGCAGGCAACCTCCCCCGAGCCGGTGCGCCAGACCCAGCAGGGCGGCCAGGAAGCCAAAGGTGCAGACCACGGCGAGCCAGGGGGGCATCCACTTGAAGGAGGCGGACGCGGGGGTGACCGCGAGCGAGAGGTCGGTCCAAGTGCCCACCTTGGCGCCGAAGCCGAGCAGGTTCAGGTTGGCGAACGTCCCCAGGGAGAGCAGGAACACGATGAGGCCCAAGCCCAGCGCCAACCAATCCTCGCTGACGCCGTTCGGCGGCGCGGTGGGTTCGTGCAGGGTCTTGGTCGTCATCCGGTGGCCGATACTACAGGCGCGCGCCCCGGGATCAACGCGAATATGTTGTGACTTTGGCCTTTGGCCGCCGGGCCCCGCAGAGGTCGCGAGTCCGACGGCCATGCGCGGCCATCCGGCCCGCGTCAGGGCACCGAGATCCGGTAATAAAGTTTGGGGTGATTCACGCTGTTGGTGTCCACGAACTGCCAGACGGGGCCGGCGCTGAGTGGGTTCGTGGTGATCGGGAACCAGGTTATGGCGTGGGACACGTTGGTGGTGGACCAGAGCCGGTAAGGCTGTCCAAGGATGGCGACGCCGCCAAGAGTGACCGTGCCGTCGAAGTTCGGGGTGATGGTGTCCACGGTGGGCCTCATCACCAGAAGTTGGTCGGCACCCCAGATCACGCCGGAGGTGTTGATGGCCACGCTGCGGAAATGGTACTGGCTGCCCAGGGTGAACGGGCCGGTGGGGATGCCCACCGCCTGATCACTGTTCAGGTTCGAGGTCAGCCAGTTGGTGGGGGAGAAGTTCCCATAATTCGCCGTGGCACCCCATTGGAAATACACCTGGGTGGTGGCGCCCTCCGGATTCACCGTCGCATTGAGGGTGGCGTTGGTGAGCGTCAGGATCGAGGCCGGAAGGGTGGTCACGGCCGGCGGTTCGGCCGAGATGGAGACGGTCTGAACGCTGCCGGTGACACTGCCTTCCGCGTTGCCGGCGATGGCCTCGAAATAAATCGTCTGGCCGGGGAGCAGCCCGGAAACTGGCAGGGCCACATCTTGGTTGTCGTTCAGGCTCTGGGTCAGGGTAGAGACCGTGGTTTGGTTGCCGAACGCCGGCGTCGGTCCCCACAGGAAATAGACGGTGGTTTCGGCCCCGCCCGGATTGACCTGCGCATTGAGCGTCGCGGATGAGGCCGTGTTGAGGATTCCCAGGAGGGTAGTGACTTGCGGCGGAGCGGGAGGCAGGCCGTAAGTCAGGGTGTAGGTCGCGGTCCCGGAGGCGTTGTAGTCGAAGAGATGCACCAGGTTTAGGGGCTGGGGCGGGATCATGTGGATGCGGCGCGGCGTTTGCCAGACGTTTGGCCCCATCAGCAGGCTGGAACCGTCGGACCGAGTCACACTGGCGAGGGCGAGCGTGCCGTCGGCGGGATCGCCCACCTCCAGGTAAACGAAGCCTGGGCTGGCCGCCACGCTGATGGTCGCGGTGGGGTTGCCGCTCGACGGGACGCCACTCACCCGCACCCTCAGGTCGCCATCCATCAGGGAGGTGACGTTCGACACCGAGCCGTCGCTGGAGTAAAGGTGGTCCGGCAGGGCATCGTAATTGGTCGAGTCGTTCACCAGGAAATCCGGGATGCCGTCGTCCGCTGGCCAGATGCTCCGCACCACATGGGTCAGCAGGTGGGTGTTGACGCTGTCGATGAGGGAGGTATTGGTGCCGCCGAGCGCGTCGCTGTGCTGGTAGGTTGCCTGGAAGCCGATGAAGGAACCTTCGAGCGAGCAGGTCATCTCCCAGAGGCCGAGGGAATTGGTTCCCGGGTTGATGTTCCCCAGGTTCAGCGTCAGGGTGGGGGCGACGGCCGTGTTGGTGCCGACCTCGGCGCCGATGATTTGGAAGGCGATGAGCAATCCGTTTCGATTGTCCACGATGGTCGGTTGGGCGGAAGTGATGGACACGTTGTTCGCCTGGCCCAGGCCGACGTTCCGCATCATGATGCCGAGATTGAACGGGATGGAGGGCTCGACGATGGCGGTGAACGGGTCATCGCTGTAAACATCATGCTCCAGGAAATAATCCACTTCGAGGCGCGGGTCGGGGAGGACGGTGATCGGCACGGCGAACAGCGGAATGGTGACTTGCTCGCCGTTGAGGGTGTAGGCAAGCGTGCCACCGATGGCGTAATTGGTGGTGCCGTAGGGCGCGGCGGAGCGGGTGGGGATGAGGGTCCAGGTGGCGGTGCCTGAGGCTCCCGGCGCCATGGTGCCGGTGCCATCCACGGCGTTGAGGCCGGTGAGCGTTGGCGTTTGGACGAAGAAGGCGTTGGTTGCCGGGTCGCCCTGGGCGTCCACGGGGTCGATGGTCACCGACAGATTTGAGACGGTGGCGCTGGCGCCGTTGTTCATCTCCAAAGTGGCTTTGAAGGCATTCCTGGTGATGACGGCGGTTTGGTCAATCTCGAGCCTGACCTGCACGATAGCCCCTTGGACCGGGGGCGGGAAGTTGTAGCTCGGAGGCGTGACAATTGGCTGGCTGGGGGAGAAGCCGCCACCGCCGGCCCAACCGCCGCCGCCGCCACCGCCACCTCCGCCTCCTCCTCCGCCACTGGGCACCAAGGTCACCACTGGCGGGCTGGCCACCACGCAATCGTTCGGATTTGCGTCGTACACAAAGATCGGCGTTGCATTGTAGTTCGTCTGGGTGGGCGTGGTGACGAACCAATTCACCTGGGCTCCGATGTTGGAAGGCACCCCGGCGGTGCCGGTGCCCAACCGGGCAATGGTGACCGGTACAATCACACCCGATTCCGCGGCGAGATCGCCCAGGTCCGAGACCAGGGGGGTGAGGGCCCAATCGGGATTCGAGCCGAAGACGATCTGCACCCCTTGGGCGGCGATCAGGCCGCTGTTGGTGATGGTGAGCAGGATCTGGTTTGTGTCTCCGGACAGGCTGCACAGGTCGATCGCCCCCGGGGTGACCGTCACGACCGGCCAGGGGACCTGGGTTTGGTAGGTGGCGGTCAGCGTGAAGTCATATTCGTCCTGGATCTGGGTGGGGACTACGGTCCACGTGTAGCTGACCAAATCGAGGGCGAGGAAAGCGGTCAGGTTGTTCACCTGGTCGGCCGCCAGGAGCAGGGTGGTTTGGAACGACCCGTGCTCCGGTGCGCTGACCGAGACCGTGTAATATGCCGACAGGAGATTGGTAAAAAGCACCATGCCGGAGTCGTCCGTCACAGCGGTGGCGACGTTGGTGCCGGTCAGGAAATCGGTGACGATGACGGTGGCGTTTGAGACGTTGGGCGCGTTGGTGTTGAGCAGATCCAATTGGTCCTGGACCGTCACCAGGAGCCCGCCGCGCAGTTCGGAAACGCAGTTGAAGTTGAAGGGAACAACGACTTGGGTATTGGATCCCGCCACCGTCACCTCGCCTGCGTAGGCGCCCAGGGGGAGCGATAGCGCGGGGGTCAAGGCGAGCGTTACCAGGTTGCTCTGCCCCGGGGGCAGCGATGCCAGGGTCTGGGTGGTAACCAGCGAAAGCCACGGCGAGGAAGGGATTAGGACCTGCAACGGGCCACTATCGGTCGCGCCCTGGTTGACGACCTCGAGGGAGATGAACGTCTGGCTGCCGCCGAGCATTGAGCCGATGAGGGAGGAGGGCTCGGCCACCAGTTGCGGCAGCAATTGGGTGATGGTGGTGTTGACGGTCACCGCAGCGGACGCACCTTCCGTCGACGTGAACTGCACCGAGAATTGCCCCTGGGTGTAGGAGGCGTCGGTGGCGGAAACCTGGAAGGTGGCCGTGGCGGTGTTCGCTCCTGAAAGGACCGAAGGCCAGGAGATGAAGTGTACCTTTACGTTCGGCGGCAACCCCACCGCGGTCGCGTTGATGCCTGAGAGGCCGACCAGGCTTAGGTTGGTCAGCGTCACAGTGTACGTCTGAGGGAAGCCGACGACGACCCTGCTCGTGATGGTGGCGGGGCCGACAGAAAGTCCAAGCACTGTGAGGGAGCCGGTGGCGGGCGGCGCAGGCTGCCCGGGCAGCGCCACTCCGAATTGGAAAGTCCCTGCCTCGCCCGGCAACGGGGTGAAATTGGCGACCGCATGGCCGTTGGGATCGGTGGTGACGGGGATTTGGCGCGCGGCGCCGGAGCGGTAGATCCAGACTACCGCGCCGGAGTTCGCGACGGGCGACCCCGAAGTGCACCCATAGGTGTTGACGCTCATGGGGATGGTCCCGCCGGGCGGGTAGGCGGCCTGGCCGATGCTCACGCCCGCGCAGTAGGTGAGCAGGGAAAGTTGCGCCGGAGCGCTGGTGACCGACCCGGCCGGGTTCGAGATCACTACCGTATAAGCGCCCTGGTCAGCCGCTTGCAGGCCGGTGAGGTTCAACACCGCCCCCGCCACCACGTTCAAGGGGACGCCGTTGTGATACCACAGGTAGCTGAGCGGAGAGGTGCCGGAGGCCGACACCGTGAAGGTCGCGCTCCCACCGGCGCCGCTGGCGGCGCTCTGCGGTTGAGTGGTGATCGCGGGCGGCAGGGTGACCTGGAGCGCGGCAGCCGCGCTCTGCACGGTGGCGAAGGTGTTCTGGACGAACACCCGGTAGTTGCCGGCGTCCGCCGCCGTGAGGTTCTGGACGGTGAGGGCATTGGTCCGCGAACCAGCGATGCGCGGTCCGTCCACGAGGTCCACGCCGTTTAGCTGCCACTGGTAGGAGAGCGGCGCGTCACCGCTGGCCTGGACCTGGAACCGCGCCACCCCGCCCAGGACCAGTGATTGGTTCGTGGGCTGGCTTTGAATGGTCGGGGCGACGCCGAACTCGAATCCGGCCGCGGTGGACACACTGGTGCCATCGGGATTCTGCACGGCGACGGTGGCCGGTCCGGACGGAGCGGCAGGCGTCGTGGCGGACAGGCTGTTCGGGCCGCTCACCACCACGGACGATGCGGGTACACCGGCGAAAGTCACCGTCGCCCCGACCTCGAAGCCGGAGCCGAGCAAGACCACCGTGGTGCCGCCATTCGTGGGGCCCGCCTGGGGGGCGATCGCGGCCAGCGAGGGGCCGGATCCGGCGGAGACGGTCAGGGTGCCGTTTTGAGTGGTGAGGTTGTAGTTACCGGCCCGGTTGCCGGGATCCACCAGGCTGGGGGCGATGGCATAGGTGCCCGGCGGACTGGCCGGGACCGCGCTGCAAGCGTAGGTCGCGCCAATATTGTCGTGGTTGACGAGCCCCGTCACGCTGCCTTGGAAGATCGGGTTCCCCTGGCCGAAAGTGCGGGCGGCGTTGTTCGCGGCGACCAAGAGCGGCATCCGCGCGACCACCAGGGGGGCGTTGGTCGTGACGCTCGCGTAATGGTTCGTGTCGGTGGGGGTGAACGTTGCGGTCAGCAGGACATTGCCCGCATTCGGGATGGTGCCGGCGGCGGGGGTGTATGAGAAAGTGCCGGCGGTGGTCGAGG
>Ga0182030_10003749_pt1 | contig 32478 bp, 31 predicted proteins | sample 812S3MmetaG_FD_121299 | JGI IMG/M metagenome (GOLD analysis project Ga0182030, IMG submission 121299) | Permafrost microbial communities from Stordalen Mire, Sweden - 812S3M metaG (Illumina Assembly) | ecosystem: Environmental > Terrestrial > Soil > Wetlands > Permafrost | place: Sweden... | reverse complement strand
GCACGGTCATACCCCCGTCCAGCTCGCTATCGGGTCATCTCCGCCTGGCCACCTTTGAGAATCTCGCCGCGGAGTGGACAGACGACGTCACGGTGGTCGACGTGCGACGAAAAGAGGAGTGGGACCAAGGGCACCTCGAAGGGGCCCACCACATTCCGGTACACAAACTGGTCGACGCCAACGTTCCCGAGGGACGTCTCTGGCTCCATTGCGCTGCGGGCTATCGAGCGGTCCTCGGTGCGTCCCTCCTCCAGCGGGACGGACTCGACGTTGTCGCCATCGACGACGCATGGACGGCGGCAGGAGACGTGGGCCTGCCCATCGCCACCTCGTCAAGCGCTCGAGTCACTGTTTAGCGCTGGCAATGCGGAGGGGCACATCTCCAAAAGGATTCAGATGGTAGGCCAGTGATACGCGGTGGTAGCCGTCGGCGATATCGGGGCCGACCTCTCCTGACACCACCAGCACAGGACTGAGTTTTTGCCCCGACACCGCCTTGACCAGATCTCGCCGGACTCCCGGGTCGTCAAGGGGAAGGGCGTCCCTCCCGCAGGCGCGAAGGATGTCGTTGGCTCGGCGGGTGGTCACCTTGGCCGAACGAAGGCGGGAGACCAGAGTCTCTGCACGTTTCGGGTCCAGCCGGAGTGACAGATAGGCCTCGGCCGCTTCGAAGTCGTGGTCGGCAACGTCTGCCAGCCACCGCAGGCTCGATTCCGAGTCCGTCGAAGAGGCATCCTTCTGCGTCTGATCTTTCATCGGGCTGGTCCCTTCTCAAACGCGTCTCTTGATCGAAGCCCGACTCTAATGGTGATCGACCAGGTCGTTCCCTGAACAGTTAGCCAGGGCGGGCACGCTCCCACCCTTCGATCGATCGGTCAGAACAGTCCACCGGCAATGGCGCTCCCGACAAGGATGAGCACGATGCCCCCGATCTCCTGGCTGTATTTCTCCACCGCAGCGCCGAGGCGATGCCCGAGCTCCAGGCCGACCAGGGACATGCCAACGCTCACGCCGGCGATCACCACGGCAGACAACGGCACCGAGACCTTCTGCGTACCCAATGCGAATCCCGCCACGAGGTTGTCGATACTCAGTACGGCAGCCGTGACGATGAGCGCCAGGGAACTTCCTCCGATCGGGACCGGCTCTGGCCCACCTCTGCGGGCTTGGATCACCCCGTAGGCTCCGGTGGCGACCAGTAACCCCCCACCCACGTATGCACTGGCTGAACCGATGGCGTGCGCGAGGTGGTGTCCGAGAAGAAGGCCGATCACGGGCATGGTCACTTCGAAGAGGCCGAACGCCAGTCCCACGCGTAGGCGGACGCCGGCGTCAACGCCCGCAAGTCCGATCCCGATCGAAGCGGCAAAGTTCGACAGGCCCAAGGCCACGGCGACGAGGACCAGGCGAATCACATGGTCAAACCTAGACCTCATCGAGATGACACGGACCCGCTCGCCGACTCGACGTGGCGGATTTGAGATGATCGCTCCGTAAGCATGTCGGGATGAATGCGAACGGGCGACGGCCGTGGTCCCGGCTGGGTCTATAGGACTCGCATTCGTGGTGCCACTGGCCAAGGTTTCCGTTATCGGATGCTCGTCGCCGCCAGCGTGATAGGAGGATTCGGGACACCCATCGGCCTGGTGATCCTGTTGCTTCTAGCCCAAGATCAAACAGGTTTGGGCTCCCAGCCCATCTCGCGCCGACTGGCCATCGCAGGCTGGGCGGTCGCCATCATCGTCGGCAGCTTCGGATTGCTGGTGATCGTCTGAGCCTCGGGCGGATGGAGGCCACCCGCTACCGCCTGCGGCGTGTGCCTCCGATGGCGCCCCAGTTGGTTAGCCGCGAGCCGCGGACCTACGGAGTCGGTCGACGCTGTTTGAGGCTCCACGCGGCGATCGCGGCCAGGCTCATCTTGCTGGCCCGGCGTACTGGTTCGTAGCCCAGATCCCGAAGGCACTGTTCGAAGTAGGCGACCACCCTCGCCACGGTGTCCCCCTGCAGGTCAAAGATGGTCTCGACGACAGAGCTCCGGCTGACGAATTGGGGCCAGCTTCGTCGGGCTCGTCCGGAGCTGAAGATGACGTACCAGCCTTCGTCATCGGGAACCAGCTCGGCCCGCGTCGCCTGTTGCTCGAAACTCAACACCATCCTCCACAGGCTAACGGCGCGTCACCCCGGATTTTGGGATACAGGTTGATTATCGGTGAATTGGGCCAACCACAACCCGCCGGGTCGGCTCCCTTAACGTGACGGAGAACGCCAGTTGGGCGTCAGGAGCATCACACCCATGCTCCGCACCACGGTTTGGCACGCTGTTGAGCAGCCTGATTACGGATTGATCCCGTCTCACCTGAGCCATGGGCCGGTACCCTTACGCTCTGACCACAGAAGATTACAGTTGCCTCCTGTGGCCACCTCGATTGCGTCCCCAGCCCTGGGTGGCGGCACGAATGAACCGGCGACCAAGCCTCGGCGGACCCGGGACACAGCTCTCAAGGGCAGCCTGCGGACGGTGTGGCTGATAGGGATAGTCGCCGTTGGGGTCCAGTTCGTTCTCTTGATGCTGCACAGTTGGTACCTCTGGGACCACTTCGATCTGACCGCCGACTTTGGCCAATACAGTCAGGCGTGGCAGCAAATCGCCACTGGTCACCTCAACCCCTACGACACCACCTACCCCTGGTTCTACCCACACTACGGGTACCCGTTCTATCAGGGCGACCTTGAACTGATCATGTGGCCGCTGGCCCCGTTGTACTGGGTATGGCCACACGCTATCGACCTGCTGATAGTTCAGGACGTAGCCCTAGCCGGGTCGGGACTCTGCGTCTTTCGTTGGTCGCTCGAGCATCTCCAAACGCACGCCCCGAACCGACGGTTCGCTGTGGCCATATCAAGCTGCGTATTGGCCATCGTGGTGCTGCAGCCGTGGACCTATTGGGCGGCATCCTACGACTATCACTCAGAGCCGCTGGCCACCTTCTTCACGTTATTGGCGGGACGAGACCTTTGGAACGGTCGACGCCGGGGTTGGATTTGGGTTGTCTTCGTCCTCTTGTGCGGCAACGTGGCAACCTCTTACATTGCCGCCTTGGGGATAGCCGCGATCGTGAGCGGTCGGCACCGATGGCGCATCGGGGTCGTCCTCGTCTTCATCGCCGTGGTTTGGCTGGGGGTTGTCGGCCTCGTGCACTCGGGAAATGGTGCCGCCTTGGGTGCGTATGCCTATCTGGCCCACCGAATGACCGTGAACGACACCCTGGGCGGGATCTTCACCATTGTCACCGGGGTGGCGAGGCATCCGGGCACTGCGGCTCACGTACTCGATTCTCGTTGGGGCCAGATATACAAGTTCGTGGGCGGGGTAGGAACTGTCGGAGTGTTCTCCTGTGTGGGGGCGGCCTTCTCGGTGATCGTGCTCGCACCCAGCGCTCTCAATTCGTCCCCCGGTTTCATCTCCGACGTCGGAGGATCCCAGAACATTATGGCCGTGATGGCCTGTGCCGTCGGAATCGCCATGTTGGCGACCTGGCTCACCCGCCAGGGTCAAAGCCGTGGCCCGCTGCTGCGGGTCGGATTCATCGCCGTCGCTCTGGCCCTGAGCATCGGCGCCGTGGCCCAAACCGCGGTGGAGAGCGCCCACTGGACACCCTTGTCCGGCCAGACGTTCGAGCGGGTCGACTCAGCCACAGCCAGCGAGCTTGCCTCCGTGAGTGCCCAGATACCCGGAAATGCCGAGACCATTGTCTCGCAGGGCGTCGTCGGCCGATTTGCCCAACGTCACAACTTCTACCCGTATCTGGATGTATTCGCCAATGGCCAAACGGTCCCCTTATTCGGCCATGTCGTCTATGTCGTCCTGTTGCCCAACCAGGGGCTCGAGTCGGCACCGGCATCGGGCACCTTGGCGGCGATTGCCCTCATGCGCCGGCTCGGTGCTCGTCAGATCACCGACCGCCACGGCGTATACGCTTTCGAGTGGCACGTGCCGCGGGGGCAGACCGAACTCACATTTCCACCGCCTTGATCGCCGCGGACCGGGCTTCGGCCCTTTCATATCTCCTCTATCCGGTTGGACCGACAACGGGAACCGGTCCCGAAAGGCTGATTGGCCGGATGAAAAGGTCCCGGCTGTGCGGGTACCCGACCGCCCCGGGGATCCAGGCATGAAACGCAATCCAGTAGGTCCCCGACGCGCCGGCGAATACCGACTCGCCGCCGGGGCCATCCATTCCCGGGCCACTGGACAAGAGAGGAATCGTAGAGAGGTTGCTACACGGCCCAGTCGGACCGGCGCAGGTTGCCACCCCGACCGCGTAGTCAGAAGTGTCCCAGCGATTGGCTGAGTAGAAGAGGTAATAGCGCCCTCCGCTGGTGACAAGATCCGGACCCTCGATCACTCCTTGCTGCCACGCGGCATCCGCCTTGAGCAGCGGCGTCGGGGTGGCATGCGCGGCAAAAGCAGTACCGGCAGCGTCGAGCTGCTCCGACCAGATGGTCGTGGGCCCCTTTTGAGATTTCCACACCAGGTAGATACTCCCGTCGGCGTCGATGAACGGGCACGGGTCGATGGACCCGGAGAGTGAAGGTTGGCACTCGAGGGGGCCCTTGGATTTGTCGATGAAAGGTCCTTGCGGCTGGGTGGCACTGGCATCGGAGATGCACTCTTCTCCCCCATGAGGGCCGGCCACATCGGCGGCGTAGTACATGATGTAGGCCTGACCGATGTGGGCCACCCCGGGAGCCCACGTGGCGTCTGGGGCGGCCCAGGCCGGCAGGCTGGGAAGGGCGTTCCCCACGGCGGTCCAGTGCGTGAGGTCGTTGGACTCGATGATCTGGATGTTCCCGGCCACCGAATTGGTGGCATAGGCGAAGTAGGTGTTCCCGGCCAGGATCACGTCGGGATCGGGGAAGTCGAAGGGATAGACCAGACCGTCGGTCGTGCCCCCGGCCGCCGCCAGGCAGGCGCCGGATACAGCCGAGATGTCCTGGGCGGCCTGGTCTGGATTGTTGCCGCCGATCTGCTGATAGGAGCTCTGCACCCCTCCGAGGCAGGTTTGGAGGGTCCCGATGCCGACGCCCAGCAAGTCCACCTCTGCGTTGGTGCCGGCCAGCGACTTGTCGGTGATCCCCAAATTCCCGAGCGTCGACAGAATGAAGGCTTCAAGCCCATTCCGGTGATTGTTGGCCCCGTCCTCGGTGTAGGTCGTGGCCCGGAGGTCAAAGTCTGTTGCCGAGAGCGTCCTCTGCGCCCGGACCAGATCCGTATGCTCTTGTCGATCTCTCGCTCGGGCATGGACGTCACTGGCAATGGTGGTGGCGAGGACACCAGCCGCCAGGAGCACGGCCACCACCCACAGCAGCCGACCAAGCCTGGTGCTAGCCACTGGCGGCCACCGCGCCCTGGCAGCTCGTGGAGACGGCATTGAGGGCACCGATGGCTACCGACTGTGCGCCGACGGCCAGTGCGTTCAATGCCTGCTCCACTCCGCCCAGGCATTTCTCCAAATCAACGAAGACCGAGGTCTGATTCGTTTCGTGAGCCTGGGCATTGGCGAGAGCCGCTTTTGCCTCTCTCAGTTGTGACGAGTCGCTGGCCAGCGTGGTGGTGTCGTCGACAACCTGGCCGTCGACGACGGTCAGCTTGTGACGAGTGGCATCCAACCTGGTCACGACCCCGTCGATGGAACGTTGGGTCGCCGTTAAGGATTGGTGGACCAGGTCGAACTGGGTATTCGTCGCTCGTTCGTTGCTGGCCACGTAACCCATCGCCACTCCGAACAGCGCCAGTGCCAGCACCCCGACGACCCAGCCCCAAAGGCGAGTGGCTCTCCTCCTAATGACTTCCGCGCTCTCAAGGTCTTGATCCGGATTTCTCACCAGCCCCTCGGTCGCCATCGGCCCTCCGCCCTGTCCCGCCAGATTTGAGAGCCATCGTCGCGCATGCAATCCCTGAAGTCTGGTCAGGTCGACCGGAATCGTCCGATCTGGCCGAACGGGACACCCGGAATCACACCCGGAAACCTCTGCCGCGGAAGGAATTCCGTGACAGTAGCGGGATCGAGCTCCCAACCACCCCGCCCTGAAGCCACCAGCCACCCCGATGCCGCACCGTGGGATGCCAGGACACCCACCGATGCACTACCCCACTACCTGCCTCCAGTGCGAGCACGCCGACTACTGGCGACGACGCCCTAACTCCCGCCAGACGCCGACCCGTGCAGTGCCCGCAGCTTCGTTCACGTGGTGGGGGTGAAGGTGAAGCTGGACACCCTCACCGACACAGCCTTGCCTTTCGTCGGCGCCGCCCCCCGGAATAGCCACAGGCTCATGTGTACTTGCTCAGCACCGTGATTCGGAACAGAAGAAGAGATATTCGTCCAGGGCTGGAGAAGCGCGAGCTGCCCGCTTTGCCCCGCCTCGCCGGAATAGGCGACGCGACCCGGCGTCCATCGGAGAGTAACCTCCGTGACACCGCCTTTCGGGATCAGGATTCGCTTCAAGTTGCCCCGCGTGGTGGAAGGCTGAACCACATACTGTGCGTTCGTCCGATTGAAGAGGCCCGAAAACCTGGACGCCTCAAAGTCAATTTCTCTATTTGACGGCGTCGAGTTTGTACTGTCATAGGTGAAGAGCGCGAGTACCACGCTCGGGTTGAGGATCGCCACCGGACCGATAACCGTCCAGTGGTAGGTGCCGTACCCCAGCGAGGGTTTGAGGATGACCTCGGATGACTCCCACCCCAATGCCGTCTTCAGGATCCGCAGATGCATGTACCCGGACGAGTCGACATAGGGTCCGTTGGCGTCAAATAGATTCGGACCCGGACCGATGGGTGTGGTCGAGCTCTTTACTGCCCACGTGTAGCCGGCAAACTTCAAGTCCGCAGCCGGGGGCGCGACGGGCTGCGCTCCGCTTCGGTTCGCAGGCGTGCCTTCGGCAGAAGCGCCGCTGGCGGCTTGGATCGATGCACCACCAGGGGTGCCAATCGGCACTATCCGCCCGAATTCTACCGGCATCAGGTTGGTGATCATCGCCCGGCCGACGACTGGACCCGACCTGGGGACCGCCGCGGCCGGCATGGTGGGCGTTCCCACCGCCCCAACTGGGGCCGTAGATGTGGCAACAGCCATCAGTGTCGCGCCCGCAATAAGCGCTCCGACCGTCCAGACTCGAGATGACACATGGTGGACCGAGGCTCCGGTCGCAGCTCGATTGCGAAATGAGAATCTCAACTCGGCGACCATCTGGCCGCGGGTATTGGTGGAGCTCGAAAGTTCTCCATGCGGCACAGACTCCTCACGAATCGGTCTCTCTTACGGGCTGGACCCCGAGCAGGATTGCTCCACCCTCCCAATCGATTCTCCACGGAAACTGTCACCGATGGATAGGGCGTCCAGCCTAAAAAACAGTGGGTACACCCTTGAAATACGTGGCAGGATCCTCTGCCCCGGCGAACGGTAGAACCATCGCTAGTCAAGAGCCGACAGTGCTCCTAGGCCACGACGCTCCTACGCCTCGAGGGTGGAGGCCAGAACGATCGAGCTGTTCTGTACCATCATCTGATGCTCGAGGCTTTCCCCGCTCATCGGGGTGGCGAAGTAGAACCCCTGACAGAAGTCGCCTCCGAGTTCAGCAATGACACGGTGTTGCGCTTCCGTTTCAACCCCTTCGCAGACAACGATTAGATCGAGGAGGTGGGCCATTTCGATCGTCTTCGACACGATGGCGTAACTTGAAGTGTTACGGGCAAGATCTTCGATGAAGCTCTGATCTATCTTCACTGCGTCTACCGGAAACCGATTCAGATAGGCCAACGACGAGTAGCCGGTGCCAAAATCGTCCAGCGCCAGAGCCAAACCGAGCTCCTTCAATTCGGTCAGGACGAGGCGGGCCCTCTGCGTGTCACGAACCAAGGCCCCCTCGGTTATCTCCAGGACTAAGTGTCGAGGGTCTGTATCAGTATCATGGAGTATGGCCTTGACCATGGCCAAGAACTCCGGCGCAATGAGCTGATGGGCCGAAACATTTACGGACATCGTAAAACCACGGTCAGAGGGATCGGCCACCTTTCGATCGATGCAGGCTTGCTCAAGTACCCATCTTCCCAACTCGAAGATCAACCCCGAATGCTCGGCCAGAGGAATCGTCGTCGCTGGCTGAATCGTTCCCCTCTCCGGATGATCCCAACGAATCAACGCCTCTGCCCCGGCAATCTTCCCGTCAGCTGCGCCAACGATCGGCTGGTACACCAACCGGAACTCGCCCCGCTCTTCTGCCTTGCTCAGCGCTATCCGCAGATCCATGTGGTCCTGTGCGAGCTGATGGGCTCGCAGATCGATGATCTGATAGCTCGCGCCTCCCTTCCTCTTGACCTGGTACATGGCGGTGTAGGCAGCGTGCAGCAGCTGCTCGGGGTCGTGATTGGTCTGGCTGGCAAAGGCGATGCCCACACTGGCGGATGTTTGGACATCGATCCCGGAAATCAAAAAGGGCGTTCCAAGGGAATCGACAACCCGCGACGCTACGACCTGCACCTGTTCGTCCCTATCCAGCTCCTCACAGAGAATTACGAACTCATCTCCGGAGATCCGAGCAACCGTATCGGCCGGTCGAAGAGCGCATTCCAGTCGCTCACCGACGGCCACCAACAGTTCGTCTCCCACCTGATGGCTGAACGAATCGTTTACGGCTTCTAAATCGTCGAGATCGATGAAGAGGACCGCCACCACTTTCCTGGACCTGCCACTTCGGACGATGGCATGTTCGATTCGCTCGAGGAGCAGTATGCGATTGGGTAGCCCGGTGAGAGGGTCGTGGAGAGATCGCTCATGGGAGGGCTCAGACGCCGGCTGTAACTCTGATCGACCTTGGGCATTTACCAGATACGCCGAAGTCACGTCGGCCAGTGTCTGGGCCGCCTCCGCTTCGTGAGCAGTTAGCGGGCCAGTGGATTCGCGATACAGATCGAGTGCACCGAGACAACTTTCGCCCTGCCACAGCGGAAAGGTGAATACGGCTTTCAAACCGATCCTGAGGGCCCTGAGTCTGAACGTTGCAAAACGGTGCTCAGTCTGAAGGTCAGCAACCAGGATCGGAGTCCGAGCCCGATACGCGGCGACGCACGGCCCTTCACCGAGTTCAGTTTGCAGCTCCTCGAAGTGCATCGCCGAATCGTTTGACGCAGCGACATGGCAAGGTTCCAGCTTTGGATCGATCAGGGTCACACCAGCTGCCGTAATTGGAAGCACGTCTACAATCTGCTGGACAAGATGATCCAAAATCGCTTGAATCGAATACTCGGTGACCATGATCCGAGCAAATTCGCTCAACACGCCCGAGAGCGCCTGATCTGCTTCCGTCCTAATCATTGGGACTTCGAAAGTTGAACATTCGAGAACTCCGGCCCGCCCTACCAGCCCTGCACTTTCGAAGGCACAGCTTTTGTACCACACCGGTTCCCCGATGTCACTATCGCACAGGGTGATTGCCTCTCATCAGGCTCTGCGGGTTGGTCGACCTGCCCTGATGGGCGTTCTACCATCTGCGATCCACCTCGGCGAAGCGCCCGACTAACCCGATGGGACCCGTCTCGATTCCGGCTCCGGACGAATCCCCTTGCATGCGCCGGGGAGACGCCACTTCGCTTCCCGTAACTCTTCGACTTCTATCGGCTGTTCACGAGGGAAGCGCGGCCCATGGCCGGTTGCGACAAGGAGGGTATACACCCGCACCATTAGGGTTCGCCCCACTCCTGCGTGTGCCGCAAGCGCCCGATACTGGTTCAACGAAGTTATGCAGCCAACCACGGCGAGGGTGACTTCTAAACGCCAACCAAGGCCCGGATGCACCGACGAGAGGAGTACAGTGACCCACTCTATACGCAGCAAGCGCTCTACCGGCGCCGAGCATGTGACCCGCAGGTCGTCAGGTACGACGACGACCGCCGACACCGTACAGTCCCGTGCCGAGTGCGGCCGTGCGGAGGCCTAGACATGACGATCGACGTCTTAGATGATGCCTCATTGGGCTCCGCGCTCGCCGCACTCTGGCAACGCCACCGCCAATCAAACCTGGACCGCATCTCGGCCCTGGAGGCCGCTACCGCGGACGTGCTCCGCGGAATTGTCGACGATGAGGTCACCGCAGCGTGCGCCGTTGCTGCGCATCAGCTGGCAGGTTCCCTCGGCACATTCGGATTCGATGCCGGCAGCCGAGCCGCTCTCGAGGCGGAGTTCCTGCTCCGTGAGCCCTCCATTGACGGTCTACGGCTGGCCGAAGCCGTCGTAACTCTGCGCTACTCGGTAGAGGAAGTCGGCGAGGCGTCGAATGCTGCACCGACTGCGGGGCCAGGCCAGATGGTCCCAGAAGCAGGTAGTACGGCGCTGATCCTGTCCCTGGACCTGGACCTCATCTCCCGGCTCACTGCCGAATCGTCGGCCTTCGGAATCACCATCGTCCCCATTATGGATGCACGTTCTCCCCGTCCCAGTGGTGCGGATTCATCCACCCCGGTATTCGTGGACGATGACCCCACCAGATCGTGGAGCCGGTCGGAGATGCTGCATCTGATCTCCACATTGGCCGACGGGGCATCCGTCAAGGTGCTTACCGACGGTGACACCTTGGCCGAGCGCCTCGAGCTTGCCAGAGCCGGGGCGACAGGCGTGATCCCCCGCTCGCAGAGCGCCCGGCAAATCGTGCTTGATCTTACTGAGTCGTTAGGCAACTGGGATTCGCCTCACTCCATTGTTCTCACCCTCAACGGCGATATCGAACTACTCGACATGATCAACAGCTCATTGAATACGGCGAACTGGCGGGTTGAGAACCACGACAACGCAACGCAATTCTGGCAGGCGCTCGAAGAGCGGGGCGCCGACATGGTCATCATCGATGCCGAAAGCGGTGAGGCGACCAGTCTCGAGCTCTGTCGCGTTATTCGGGCCCACCCCGGATGGCGACAGCTCCCGTTGGTCCTGGTTGGCGACCAAGGAACGGATCGGCGGCATCGCGCCCTTCTCGCCGGGGCAGACGACTACCTCGACACTCGGCTGTCACGTCACGATGCCGGGGCGCGGCTCCGCATGCAGCTGGAGCACGGCCAGGCCGTGAGGACGCGGAACCACATCGATCCGTTGACCGGGGCGGAGAACCGCCAAGAGGCCGAACGGTCGATGGACCGACTCCTTCGCCGCTCCCATCGAAATGCCACACCTCTGGCCTTCGTCCTCATCGTGATCGACGAAATCGACGAGATACGGGAAACAGAGGGCAACGCCATGGCCGACGTGGTGTTACGGGGGCTCGGCGCCCGGCTCATCGACCACTTCCGCGGCGATGACCTCGTCGGGCGGTGGACTCCCGACGGGTTCGTCCTCGGCATTTATGGGGCCACCAGAAAAGTGGCGTCCGAACGGGTCATCGAAGTGTCTCAGGCCTTCTCGGCCGAATCGTTCTCCACCACGTCCGGGGCCAGGGCCAACTACACGTTCAGCGCCGGCATCGCCTCATCGCCGGCTGACGGATCGAGCCTCTCGTCGTTGGTGCGCGTTAGTGAAACTGCACTTCGCCGGGCGCGTGCCGGCCAGAACTCGGTTGTATTGGCCGGCGAGCGGCCCCCCGAACACCCCAGCAATTATGTCGATGTCGTCGTCGTCGAAGATGACGACTCGGTCGCTGACGTGATCGAGTATGCCCTGAGCCTTCGTGAATACGACTTTGTCCGGTTCAGCGACGGGGCCGAAGCAGCACGGGCCCTCGGTGGTGGGGAAGTCAAGGCTCAGGTCGTACTGCTCGATGTCGGGCTCCCGAGCCTTGATGGGTTCGGAGTGCTCCAAACCCTCAGCGACCAGGGCGTGCTGAACGACACCAAGGTGATCATGCTGACCGCACGATCGAACGAAGCCGAAATGCTCCGTGCACTCGGCTTGGGGGCCACCGAGCACATCGCCAAACCGTTCAGCCTCCCAGTGCTGCTGGGAAGGCTGGACCAGATACGGGTCCGGGTGCAGGCATGAGCGCTCTCGATCTGCTGATCGCCATGTTGATCGCCATCTCCTCGGCCATTCTCGTGGTCCTGGCGACTGTGTGGATGAGCAGCCTCATACGCGCCCATCGCATCAGAATCGAACCGTCCCTGTCCAAGGCACGCTTATCCATCATTACGTCCCTGTCCGGCGCGGAATCGACGGCCGGCGACGAACTATCTCACCTCGGGTGGTTCTCCAAGCGCTACGTCATCGGAGTCATGCTCGACCTCGCTCCCTCCGTAACGGGGACCTCGCGGTCGATCCTGGTTTCTCTGGGCGAGACCGTCGGTGTGGTCCAAAAGGCCCAGCGGAACGTCTACTCGAGGAGATGGGGAGCCCGGCTGTACGCGGCCAGGGTTCTTACTGCATTCGGCGTCCAATCCGATGCGCTGTGCCGATTGCTGGTGGACCGTGCCCCCGAGGTGCGGGCACAGGCATCGGCTTGGACTGTGGTCACTCCCAACCCCCAGGCGATCGAACTTCTTGTGGGACTGCTCGCCGACCCCGATGGTCTCTGCCGGTTCGCCGCTCGGGACGCCCTGGTCCGGATCGGTCTACGAGCATCGGAACCCCTGCTCCGCGCTCTCGACTCTGCCGATGTGGATGTGACCAACCAAATCCTGGAGGTCGCAGCGGCCATGGGTGACGGTCGATTCGTTCCCGGCGCCATGGTGTGTACGAGGGCGTCGGAATCCACTACCAGAGCCCTGGCCGCCGAGGTGCTGGCATCTACTGGCGACAGGAGCGCAGGCCCTTCCCTGGTTGGCCTGTTAAAGGACGATTCCGAGGAGGTCGTCGTGGCCGCCGCCGCCGGTATCGCCAGGCTCTCCTACTGGCCCGGTGCCTCCGCCATCGAACCGCTGTTGAGCAGCCCCTCATGGGCCCTGCGCAAGCAGGCCAGCATCACCCTGCTGGGACTCGGGGCACCAGGGACCGTCCTGCTCTGGGCGAACACACGAGGCGAGGGCGATAAGCCGGAGATGGCGATTCAGGCTCTCCACTTGCGATCGATATCCCACCGTTCGGAGGCAGCATGAGACACTTCTACAGCACGTTTATCGTTCCGTTGAATTGGGGGGTGCTCTGCTATTTCGTCGCACTCGGCCTTTTCTATCTGGTCCTGTATGTCTCGGCTGCGCTGGACATGCGCCAGTACCTGCGAGAGGTGCGGTCCGAGAAGTACCGGGAAGTCCTGTCTTCGGACATAGCCCCGAGCATCTCCATGCTGGTTCCCGCCTTTAACGAAGAGTCCAGCGTAAAAGAGAGCGTTATGGCTTTGCTCACCTTGGCGTACCCGCAACTGGAGATCGTGGTGGTCGATGACGGTTCGACAGATCAGACCCTGTCAATCCTCATGGAGACGTTCCATCTGCTGCCAATCCAGCCGGTCTACGACCGGCGAATCCCCACCAAGCCGATCCGGGCCATCTTCCGCTCCCAACAGTTCCCGAACCTTATCGTCGTCTCCAAGGACCAGGGCGGCAAGGCCGACTCATTGAATACCGCCCTGAATGTGTCTAGCAGCGAGCTCGTCTGCGCGCTCGACGCGGACACGATCCTGGACCCGGACGGGCTCCGGCGTCTGGTCCGTCCGTTCATCCGGTCCCATGATGTGGTAGCTGCGGGGGCCACCATCCGGGTCGTTAACGGCTGCACCGTCTCGAGAGGTCGACTGGTGTCCGAGCGTGGCCCGCATCGCGCCCTGGCCGGCATCCAGGCCGTGGAGTATCTGCGCGCCTTCCTGTTCGGGCGTCCTGGTTGGAACAGGCTGGGAGGGAATCTGCTCATCTCCGGGGCGTTCGGCCTCTTCCGCCGTGAGAGCCTTCTTGAGACCCACGGCTACGCCAAGTCGGTCGGTGAGGACATGGAACTGGTCGTCCGCCTCCGGCGCCACGGCTACGACACGGACCAGCCCGCCCGGGTCGAATTCGTGCCGGATCCCGTGGCGTGGACCGAGACCCCTGTGTCGTTCAGGGAACTTGGCCGGCAGCGAGAGCGCTGGCAACGGGGATTCACCGATACCCTGTGGCGCCACAGGAGTTTGCTCCTGAACCCCAGGTATGGTGTGTTGGGTCTCGTTGTGGTCCCAGCCTTCGTCCTGTTTGAGTGGCTGGCACCGATCATCGAAGCTGTCGGCCTCGCCCTGGTTGTCGTGGGCCTCGTGTTCGGAGAGGTATCGGCGACGTTCGCCATCCTGTTCTTCTCGTTGGCCTGCGGAATAGGAATTCTGCTGTCCATGCTGGCCCTGATGCTCGAAGAGCTGTCATTCCGCCGCTACGGACGCGCTCGGGATCGGGCGTTGCTGGTGGTGTGGGCTGTACTCGAGAACTTGGGGTTCCGGCAACTCACGGTGTGGTGGAGGCTTCGCGGTGTGTTCAGCTACCTGCGCGGCAAGAAGTCGTGGGGGAAGATGACGAGGAAGGGCTTCGAGTCTGCTGATGAAGAAGGCTCGCGGCCCGTAGGCTCTGAGGCACAGGCAGCCGTCGGGATCGCAGGTCCGCCTATCGCGGTGATGATCCCTCCCATCCGGATCGCCGCTATGTCGGGATCCATGCCGGCTGAATCGAATCGGGAATCATGAGCGTGGTCACCGCCAGACCGCTCCAAGATGTGGATGGGGCCTGGGGTTGCCGGGTGCTCGTCGCCGAGGATGATGCGACGAGTCAGGACATCGTCCTGTTGATGTTGGACCGCCTGGGATATCACGCCGATGTGGCCAGCGACGGCGTCGAAGCCGTCTCTGCTTTTCAGGCTGCGATCTATGACGTTGTTCTCATGGATGTCCGGATGCCCCGCATGGACGGAATGGAAGCAGCCCGACAGATCCGGGCCGACCTCGACCCGACCGAACAACCGACCATCATTGCCATGTCCGCTGATACGACGTCCCAATGTCGCCAGGAATGCTTCCGCGCCGGAATGGATCAGCATCTGGCTAAGCCGTTGCGCATCGATGACCTGGCCACACTTCTAGCGAGTCGGCTGCACCCTCAAGGAAACCTTGCTGCGCTTTCTGTTGACGGCGTCGGCGACAATCTGGCTGGCAATGGCTCTGGCTCTGGAGCCGAGGTCTTCGACTCTGCGGTACTCGATGTGCTCCTCGCCGACCTGGGCGGCGACGCCGACCTGCGCACCGACCTGATTGAATCCTTCATTCTCGATGCCACGGCACGCTCCGACGCCATCGTCGCCGCCGGTGAGTTGGCTGACTTCGATGGGCTCGTATTTCAGGCTCATGCGTTAAAGTCGGCGAGCGCTACGCTCGGCCTACTGGCGCTGGCTGAGTTGGCTCGGGAAATTGAGGAGTCTTCAGAAACATCATCGGACGGCTTCTCGATCGCATCACAATCATCTCGCCTGGTCGCTGAATGCCGGAAGGCCATTGAGATACTTGAGTCCGACCTGATCGCCTAGCGTCTTCCGGATGGGCCAAACGACATGACCGGTGGTGTCAGTTACCGGGTCGACGTCCCAAGCGCGACTGTTGGCCTTTAGTCGCTCACGTCGGGCGATCCGCTCCAGCCGAATACAGGTTGGCCCCTTTTGAACGCTGGAAGCTCAACGCAGCCGTCACCCTGCGATCCACATTGCTCCGGTCATTGAGATCTAAGTTCCTGAAGATCACCGTGATGCACTTCTCTATCGACTTGATCGAGATGTTCATCTCCTCGGCAATGGCCCGATTGGACAGGCCCTCGGCTATCAGCTCTAGCACCGTCGACTCGCGGAGAGAGAGGTCATCGAGGGAGACTCGGTGGTGCTTCACGAGAAAATCCACAATGCTCGGATCGATCACCGACTGGCCCACAGCCACTTCATGCAAGGCGATGACCACCGAATCCATGCTCGGGAGCTGGTCGTCCAAGAGATAGGCCAGCCTCGATGCTCCATGCCGCAGGAGCTCGACGGCGAACCCACTGCCGCAATCAGAGATGAGGACGATCCCCATTTCTGGCCATTCCTCACGAAGCATGCGGGCTGCGGCCACTGTCATCATCGAGTCGTCGTCCGGATAACGGATGCTGACGATGACGGCCCGGGGTCTCATGGTGCGGCACAAGTTGGTCATCTCCCGGTAGCCACGTGCCCGGCCGACGACCTCCACATCGGCACGATGAGTCAACAAGGAAGCAAGTCCATCTCCCACCAGGAGACTGTCTGTAGCCAGGATCACCGTAAGGGGTTGATCCGGCAGATCTGATTGTGGCAATGGCGATGGGGCCGGACCTGCCCGGCCGGGCGGTTCTGTGGACAACGGAAAGACCTGAGCCGGACCCATGGCCTCCGAGGCATCCGGGAGTATCTCGGAGAAGAGCACCATCCGGCCGACAACCTCACCAGCTGGGTCGCGGACGGCGTTGCTAGTCGATCTAGCGTTCACCGTGGTGCCGTCCCTTCGGCAAACCGTAAGGGGTCCCGACCATGTCGCCGCTTCAGGTAGCGGCATTCCTGCCAGCGACACCTCGGAATACGAGTCGCCGAACAGGTCAGTGCATTTTCGACCCATTGACTCTTCCGGGCTCCAGCCGAAGAGGAGACTTGCTCTCTTACTCCAGTAGGTAATTCTCCCCTCGTTGTCGGTGGCGACAGCTGGGAGATCAAACGTCTCGAGCGAGACCACAGCGTTTCCAATCACCAGAGACGGGCCGGAAACGGCTGACGTAGAACTTCCGTTCTCAGTAGGCCCATCGGGCGCCAGCATCAGGGGTCGGAAGGCTGGAGCGGCCAATCGAGCTCCGGCTCAGGCCGACAAGCTACAGCCGCAGTTCTCAGCTGTACAGCATGGTCATCGTCCATAGCCACCACTTCAAATAGCGCCCACCCGTTTGCTTACCATCCCACGGTGTGGGCCTGCTGTCTAGGGGGGTACACCCTAAATTGTCCAAAAGGTGAAGCTTCCTTTTGGTCGAACACGCTGTATTCCCGGCTGGACCATGACTCGCCACTGGGTCACTTCCTACCTTTGGTAAGCACCGAGCAAACGAAGGATGGTCATACGTCCACAAGGTGTGGGGCACGATGCAAAACACGTCGGACTTTGATGGCTAACGCGTGGTTCTCGTCCGTAGCGATACGCAGTGAGAACGTCCTTCCACAGACACCCGCCCTTCCCCTCCATCGACAGATTTGTCAGTCTCCTGAAGTCCTCGCTAACCGCGCGCACCCGCGGCTACTACATAGGCGCCGAACTCAAGAAAATACTGAAGTCATTGCGTCTATCAGGATGGCCAGGTGTATAGTTGTAGTGAGGCATTAGCTGCTCTAGACCCAGGCGACCGATGCTCCCGACGGATGGGGAGGCATAACGGTGGACGGGCAGAGCAAGCAGATCGGCGCCGAGTGTTGGTGTTCAACATTCGGACTCACTGATAGTAAATATCACAGAGCCGGTGAGCAATGACGGCGACGCGGTACTGCCGTAGGGCACTACGACATCCTCCACCCGATGATCCCGGCCATCTCCAGGAGGCGCAGACGACTGGGGCGCATGCACAACCACACTCGTTGCTGCTCGCCCACTGCTTTGTGGTTTGCAGCTCGTCACGGGCGATCGTTCCACGAAGCCGATCCATGGCTTTCTCCTACCCCAGCTCCGTCGATGGACCGTCACTGTGACGAACAGACTGGACACTCGGCTCGGCACGTTCGAAGGAGCAACATCCTCAGCATCGCCCCCGTTGTTGCCATTGCGAGCTCTCATCGTTGATGACGCCATATCGGCACGCCGCCTGCTCCGGGCGGTGCTCGAGCACAGTCCCCACTTTGTCGTTGTTGGCGAAGCTGGCAACGGAGCGGTTGCCATTGCATTGGCCAAGGCGCTGCAACCCGACTTTGTGTTGCTCGACATCACCATGCCCCGGTTGGACGGAGCCAGCGCATTGAATCGGTTGGTGACGGTGGCTCCCAACGCTTTGGTAATCATCGTGTCCGGGACAACGTCGAGTGCATGTGAGGCGTTGATCGAGGCAGGTGCAACCGCCTTCATCCCCAAGGGGATCGCACCACACGAGCTGCTCATGCGACTTGGGACCATCGTAGGCCGGTGGGTTGACAGTGAAAGCCCGATTGGGTGGCAGGAGGCGCATCCTGGTTCTTGCCATCACGAAATCAAAGCGACTCTCCCTCACGCCTCGAGCCAAAGGGCCGTCGTCTATGACGACAACCCCGTGACTCGTCAGTTGATCACCGAAGCGTTCCTGAGTTGCGACGTCAGTGTGATTGCCGAAACCGATACGGCGCCGACCCTGTTCACGGTCATCGACCTTGCCCAACCGGAGTTTGTAGTGCTGGACATCGCTGTCAATGGGGAGCCTGACACCGCCATTCTTGCCGAAATCACGCAGCGGTCGCCCCGCAGTGTTGTGGTCGTCTATTCGCCGCTCACCACTTGGAGGGAGAGAATCCTCGCCACCGGAGCTTCTGCTTTCATTCCAAAGCCTCGGATCGATGAATTGACTGAGCGGTTGGCTCAATTGACTTTGAGGCGATCAGCATGATTGTCACGCTGATCGGATCGATAGCCGCGGGCCGCAATGACGTACTCGTGCAGGTCCAAAAGGGCGATGAGGGCGCCGCCTCCCGCTGCAGTCTCATCGCCCTTTTGGGCAGGTATTGAACATGGACCCGCAAGGAAGAGAGATCTTGCCGCCGAACGCAGTCGAGGCCATGGACAACGACTTCGACCCCGTAGTGCTGCTATCGGTTCTCTCCCGGCTCAAACAGGGCGACTTTTCATCCCGCATGCCTCTGGCGTGGACCGGAGTGGCCGGCAAGATTGCAGACAGTGTCAATGACGTGATCATCGGCAACCAGGTACTCGACGCAGAACTGTCTCGAATCAGTCGGGTGGTGGGCCAGCAGGGCGAACTCTCGCAGCGGATGGTTCTCGGCGGACTCGGCCAGAACTGGACCACGAGTGTCGAATCAATCAATGGGCTCATCGACAGTCTGGTGCGACCCACTGTTGAGATGCAGCGCGTGATCGGTGCAGTCGCCGACGGAGATCTGAGCAAGAAGATATCCGTGGACGTCCACGGAGAGATGCTGGAACTCAAGAACACTATTAACGGCATGGTGGATCAGCTCAATCGGTTCGTTTCTGAAGTAACCAGGGTCTCTCGCGAGGTGGGTACCGAGGGGAAGCTTGGCCAGGCGGCGGCAGTCACCATCGAAGTCGGAGGCGTCTGGAAGGACCTGACGGACAACGTCAATCTGATGGCTGGGAACCTGACCGGTCAGGTGCGAAACATCGCCGAGGTGACCACCGCCGTAGCCAAGGGAGACCTGAGCAAAAAGATCTCGATCGACGTCAAAGGCGAATTCCTCGAGCTCAAGAATACCGTAAACGGCATGGTGGATCAGCTGAATGCATTCGCCAGCGAGGTGACGAGGGTTGCCCGAGAGGTCGGCGTCGAGGGCCGGCTGGGAGGTCAAGCCCAAACTAACGAGGTCGGCGGAGTATGGAAAGACCTCACGGACAACGTCAACCAGTTGGCCGCCAATCTCACGAATCAAGTGAGAGCTATCGCCGACGTGGCCACGGCGGTAACAGACGGCGATCTGACCAGACAGGTCCAAGTAGAGGCGAGCGGGGAGGTCGCCATCTTGAAGGACAAGCTCAACGAGATGATCGGCAACCTTCGTGAAACGACCAGACAGAATGTAGAACAGGACTGGCTCAAGACAAATCGGGAGCGATTTACACGCCTGCTACAAGGTCAGCGCGACCTCGCTGCTGCGTCAAACATGATTCTCTCCGAGTTGGCACCACTCGTGCAGGCCCAGCATGGGGTGTTCTATTCGATGAGCACTCCGTCGGACGAGAGCACACCGAGGCTCGTGTACCAGGCCGGCTACGGGTTGGAAGAACGAAGGAATCTCTCGCTCTCCTTCGGGCTTGGCGAAGGGTTGGTCGGACAGTGCGCAAGAGAGAAGAAGCGAATCCTGATCACAGAGGTGCCCAATGACTATGTCAGGATCAGCTCCGGGCTGGGCGCATCTCCTCCGCTCAATATCATCGTGCTGCCAGTGCTCTTCGAGGGATCGGTCCACGCTGTCATCGAATTGGCCTCCTTTTCTCCATTCAGCCCGATCTACCAGACCTTTCTCGAGCAGCTCATGGAGAATATCGGGCTCGTTCTCAATACTGTCGAGGCGAACACGCTCACCGATGAGCTACTCAAACAGTCCCAATCGCAAGCCGATTCTCTCCGACTCCAACAAGATGAATTGCGGGAATCCAACGAGGATCTCGGCCGTCAGACCAGGCTCTTGGCCGATCGGAACGTGGAGGCAGAGAAGAAGAAGCGTGAGGTCGAGGAGGCCAAGCTTCTGATCGAGGAGAAAGTTGGCCAACTGGCCGTCTCTTCAAGATACAAGTCCGAATTCATAGCCAACATGTCGCATGAGCTCCGCACCCCTCTCAACAGCCTGCTGATCCTTGCAGAACAGCTCGAAGACAATCCGGGCGGAAGCATGACCGGCACTCAAGTCGAGTATGCCAGTACCATCCGCGCATCCGGCCAGGACCTGCTCAAGCTGCTGAACAGCATCCTGGACCTGGCCAAGATCGAATCAGGAACCACCACGGTCGAGATGTCGGAGATCCGTTCCGTTCAACTCCGGGATGACCTCGTGCGCGATTTCGGACCGGTGGCCCAGGGAAAGAATCTTGCCTTCTCCGCCCAGGTCGCACCTGCGGGCCCAGTGAGCATCGCCACTGACCCTCAACGGCTCAGGCAGATTCTCAAGAACCTTGTTGCCAACGCCTTCAAATTTACCGAGCGTGGTGGTGTCTACGTGGAGATCGACTTCGCGGACTTCGGATGGAGTGCCGAATCCTCAACCCTTACAAACGCGCCTTCCGTCATTGCGGTCTCCGTCCGCGACACGGGTATTGGGATCGAGGAAGATCAACAGCTGAGGATCTTCGAGGCTTTCGCCCAAGGAGACGGAAGCACCGCACGACTCTATGGAGGCACGGGCCTGGGCCTTTCCATCAGCCGAGCGTTGGTGGCTCTGTTGGGTGGCGAGATCGTGCTGGTGAGCACGCCCGGTCAGGGGTGTACGTTCACCATCTACCTTCCCCAAGGTCTCCTGGTCGGAGAGGAATCGAGCACCAACACCAAAGACCACACCTCGGATCCGGGGCTCGATCGGCCGAACACCGCCACGAACGGTTTGGTCGGCAAGGGGAAACCGGCGGACTTCTCCCTTGGTAGTGCGACTGGACTGGATGACCATCCGTTCGCCGGAACGACTGTCCTCGTCGTCGACGACGATTTTCGCAATGTATTTGCCCTGTCAGCTCTACTCGACCGCGGAGATGCCAAGATTGCGGTGGCGGAGAATGGCCCGGATGCGATTGCCATGTTGGAGCAAAAGCCAGGCATTGACATCGTCCTGATGGACATCATGATGCCTGGCATGGACGGGTACGCAACCACTCGGGCCATCCGGACCCAGGATCGATTCGCCTCCCTTCCGATTATCGCCGTGACGGGGAAGGTAGTGAACGGGGAGCGTCAACGTTGCCTGGATGCGGGGGCAAATGATTATGTTCCCAAGCCGGTCAGTACTGAGGAGTTGCTGAAGGCCATCGGCCCATGGCTACGGGCGACAGCGGAGTTCACCTAGTGCCAACGGCCGGACGGGACCGAGCGAGTGTCCCCGTTGTTACTGACAGCCAGCGATCTGATCTCGTCCTGGTGGTGGACGACGATAAGGCAAAACGTATGGCGCTGAAGGCCGCCTTGTCACCGCTGGGACACAGCGTTGTGGAAGCCGACTCCGGGGTGGCGGCTCTGAGGCTTCTGATGGATCAGCAGTTTGCCGTTATTTTGCTCGATGTCTTCATGCCGGCCATGAACGGGTTCGAAACAGCCTCCTTCATTCGGCAACGCCGGCAATCGGAAATGACGCCGATCATCTTCATCACCGCGTACGGAAGCGACGAGATCGCCGAGACCGACCGATTCGCAGAAGGTGCGGTGGACTTCATCTTCGCGCCCGTTGACCCCACCGAGCTGCGGGCCAAAGTCACCTACTTCGTCAATCTATTCATGAAGGCAGAGCAGTTGGCCAACCGAACTCTTGAGCTGGAGATGTCGGCCGACCATTTGAGGCTGCTCACTGATGTGGCACCTATCGGAATCTTTCAGACCGACGCGGACAACAGGTACGTCTACACCAATCCGCGATGGTCTGTGATTACGGGAATCGCCGCCGAGACCGCCAAAGGACGTCACCTGGATACGGTGATCGCCTCGGAGCTCCGCTCCGACTTGATGAACCAGCTGAGAGACCCTCGAGTCCACAGAGGAGAATTTTCCTATCGGTTCGAGATACCAAGGGCTTTCTCGGATCCATTGGTTGCATTGATGACCGCGGTGGCGATCCCCAATGATGGAGGTGGGATCGCCGGCTGGATCGGGACGATCGCCGATGTCACGGCCGAAGCGGGTGCGGAGGCAGCGATGGCGAAAGCCCGCGATGTGGCTACCGCTGCATCACAACTCAAATCTGATTTTCTGGCCAATATGAGCCACGAGATTCGTACGCCGATGAACGGAGTGATCGGCATGGCTGATCTTCTGCTCGACAGCCAGCTGGATGCACGACAGCGCGACTACGCGCAGATGGTTCGCGACTCGGGAGAGGCTCTCCTTGCCATCATCAGCGACATACTCGACTTCTCGAAGGTCGAAGCGGGGATGTTGTCGGTTGAGAGTCAGGACTTCGACTTACGCGCCGTACTTCACGATGTCGTCGACTTATTGGCAGGATCGGCGCAGACTAAGGACATCGAGTTGGTGGCGATCGTTGAGCGCCATGTACCAGAACTAATCCGGGGCGATACCGGCCGCCTCCGCCAAGTCCTGTTGAACCTGGTAGGAAATGCCATCAAATTCACGGACTCCGGGGATGTGTCGGTTCGGGTCACTCTGGACAGAACGAACTCTGTTCTCCGCTTTGACGTACGCGACACCGGAGATGGAATTGCCTCCGACAAGATAGGGGTTATCTTCCAGCCGTTCGTTCAACTCGACACGTCTACAACCCGACGATACGGCGGAACCGGCCTCGGGTTGGCGATCAGCGGACAGCTAATTTCGCTGATGGGTGGAGACTATGGCGTATCTAGTACGCCGGGGGAGGGCAGCGACTTTTGGTTTACCCTCCCTGCGCCCCAGAATGCCAGTTCAGGTATCGAAACACCGGCGGTCCACCGCGACCTTCATGGACTCTCCGCTCTCGTCGTTGATGACAGCTGTTCCCAACGCAGTCTTCTAGTGGAGTTGCTCTCCGAATGGGGAATGGATGCAACCGCGGTCGACTCAGGCGAGGAAGCCCTCTCTACTTTGAGGAGCGCCTCTGATCAGGGAGCGCCGGTGGCCTTGGCGCTGCTGGATCTGTCGATGCCCGAGATGGAGGGGTACGGCCTGAAGCAGAGCATTGAAGCGCTGGGAATCACCACGGCTTTGGTGCTCATGGTCGGTATGGGTCAGGGGGTCGAACTGGACAAGGCCGAAGAGATGGGATTTCGCGCCGCCTTGTCGAAACCGGTGCACCGATCGAATCTTTTGCGTTGCGTGCGGTCCGCACTAGGGCTTCCCTTAGCCGTCCCAAGTCTTGAACCAGAGGTCCGCGCTAGTGAAACTCTGGACATAGCCCATAGAGGCCGCATTCTGTTGGTCGAGGACAACATGATCAATCAGAAAGTAGCGCTGGCGATGTTGTCCGGTACGGGATATCAGGTTGACGCCGTCGCTGATGGAGCAGCCGCCGTCGAGGCGTTTGGTCTTCAGCGCTACGACGCCATTCTCATGGACTGCCAAATGCCCGGAATGAACGGCTACCAAGCGACAGCCGCGATCCGGGAGTGCGAGGTCCCCGGCCGCCATACGCCGATCATCGCCTTGACGGCTGGGGCACGCTCCGAAGACCGCACCCGCTGTCTATCTGGAGGCATGGACGGCTATCTGGTCAAACCGGTCGACAAGAACGTGTTATTGGACCTGTTGGCGGCATCAGTTGGCGCCGGGCCAGATTCGTCGACTTCACCTGGGAGTCGTCATGGGTCCACCGATGATTTCGCCGGCTCGACGGTAGAGTCTCGAGACGGCGACCCCGGTAATCTACAGATCGAGTCCGTTTCTTCGACTGACGATATTGGTGTCGTTCAGGGCCGCCGGCCGGCGATCAACAGTGAGATCCTCGATCAACTGCATCTGCTCTCCGAGTCAGCCGGCGATGACTTCGTGATCGATTTGTTCGATCTATTCGTGGCCGACGCCGGTTCACAGATGGACTTGCTGCGTCAGGGATTTGCCGACGAGGATGCCCGGCTGGTCGCCCAATCTGCACACAGTTTGGCTGGTACCAGCGGCAATGTAGGCGCCGCTGAGCTCGCAGGGCTATGTGCCAAGTTGAGCGTGGATTGCGCCGAGGCCGGAGTCTTGGACGATGGAGCTGTTCTCGGGGACATCGAAATCGAGTTCGCCCGCGTCCGGAGTGCCATTGATTCGCGTCGACCGAGCAACCGCTAGGGCTGTCGACGGACGACGATGGCCAAACGGCCCGGCGTCGATCCTCTTCCCGTCAGGAGCGAGTAAGACTGCCGTCCGCTAGCATGCCCGGCGTCGACCCGGTCCCCGGCGGCCTGCGCAGTCGTGAGGGAGGGTACTCGTGGATGAGGGAGGATGGGAGCAGTTCGGCGCTGCTCTGACCGGAGCTCCCGAGGGCGAGCCATTTTCGCTTGCGACAGTCTGTCGAGGAATTACGACGTTGCTCCCGGTATGTGGAGCGGCCATCGTTTTGATGGGTAATCGATCTACTCAGGGGATTGCCAGTACCACTGACTCCCTGACCGCCTCGATCCAAGACCTCGAGTTCACTCTGGGAGAGGGACCGGGCATCGATGCGTTCAGTCAGGTTGAGGTCGTCTGCATCCACGACCTGGACTCAGTTGCGCCACGCTGGGCGTTTTTTGCTCCCGCTGCATCCGGCCTCGGTGTTCGCTCCATCTATTCGCTTCCCCTGCGTTCCGGTCGGCTGGCCATGGGGACCGTCACTCTTTGGTCCGACCAAGCCGACGGTCTGGACGACTCTCAACAGATAGATGCGGTTCTTGTCGCCGAATTGGTTTCCGGAGTGGTGTTGACCATGCAGAGCAAGACGGCTTCAGAGTCGCTGGCCTGGCCATTGGATCTCAGCGACCATCGAATAGTCGTCCACCAGGCAACCGGAATGGTAGCTGCGCAGTTGAGCTGCGCCATCGACGAGGCCCTGGTGCGTCTCCGTGCCTATGCATATGCGGCGGAGCTACCGATGGACGAGGTGGCGAAAGCGGTAGTAAGTCGTCAACTCCGATTCGACAGGTAGAGAACCGCGAACGTGAGACTTTGAGGGTATGCTCGCCCAAGTGCCGAGAGTGACCATGGGTAAGGGATTCAAAGGCTTCCGACATTTAGTCGCACCATGAGTCCAGGTGGGATGATGGACGACGGTCGTGAAGAGTGGTTGGCAGACACGTTTGTAGAGCTGGCCGATACCTTGGTCGCCGATTTCGATGTGGTGGAGTTCCTGGGCATGTTGGTTGCGCGCTGCGCGATTCTCCTTGACGGGTCCGAAGTTGGTTTGGCAGTAGCCAACCGCCAAGGACGACTTCAGGTCCTGGCCTCGTCAAGTGAACGCATGAGGATTCTCGAGTTGCTTGAAGTCCAAAACAACGAAGGGCCGTGCCGGGACTGCTATCTCACGGGAGGCCAGATTCTCAACAAGAGTGTCGATGCCGCGGAGTCGGAGTGGCCACACTTCGCGCCGATGGCCAGAGAAGCTGGCTTTCAAATGCTGCATGCGGTCCCTATGAGGTTGCGGGGTCAGACCATCGGAGCCATCAACATCTTCGACCCCACGCTCCGGAATCTATCCGTCCACTCTGCGAACATGACGCAAGCGTTTGCCGACGTCGCCACAATCGGAATCCTCCAGGAGCGCAGCTCCAAAGATCAGATGATCTTGACAGCCCAACTCGCAAAAGCACTGGACACGCGCGTGGCCATTGAGCAAGCGAAAGGTGTACTCGCCGAGCGCTTGAAAATAAGCATGGATGAAGGCTTTGGCCTGCTGCGAGGATACGCGCGCAGCAACAATTTGCGACTTTCGGATGTGGCCCAAGCCGTCACGGGAGGAGAACTCCCCAGCACCGCTCTGGTCGACGATCTCACAAAGCGGCTCAACTGAGCAGGTCTCCTGCCTGGGGGCGAACTAACAATCGACGTCTTACTTCGCAGTTCACTCGAGCTTCTGACCTCCTGGGGCGGTTCGTTCCCGTCTCAAGAACCCTTCAGCTCTCGGGCGATTCGGTCACCAATCTCCTTGTCGATCTGGTGCCAGTACTCGAAAGCCCGCTCGAGGACCGGCTCGGAGACACCTTGGCTCAGGTGTCCCGCCACGTTGGAAACCAACCGATCACGCTGGGCGTCGTCCATCACTTGGCGGACCAAGGTCCCGGCCTGGCCCCAATCGTCGTCCTCCTGATGGAGGGTGTAGGCGGCATGGACGAACTCGCCATCGGCCTCCCACCTCTCGACAGCGGGATAGCGCACAGGGTCCGCGGCCGGGCCGCCCTTGGAGTTGGGGGCATAGACCGGATCGGCCACGTTGCGGATCCGCATGGCGCCGTCCTTGCTGTAGCTGTGGACGGGGACTTTTGGTGAATTGACCGGGATCTGCTTGTAGTTCACCCCGAGCCTGGCCCGATGGGCATCGGCATAGGAGAAGATCCGCCCGAGCAGCATCTTGTCCGGGCTGACGCCGATCCCTGGCACCAGGTTGTTCGGCTCGAAGGCGGCCTGCTCGATCTCGGTGTGGAAGTCGGTGGGGTTCCGATCCAGCGTGAGTCGCCCGACCTCGTGGAGGGGATAGTCGCTATGCGGCCACACCTTGGTCAGGTCGAAGGGGTTGAAGCGGTAGGTCCGGGCGTCCTCGAAGGGCATGATCTGGACTCGCAGCGTCCAACTCGGGTACTCGCCCCGACCGATCGCCTCGAAGAGATCACGCCGGTGGTAGTCACCATCCTCGCCGGCCAGCCGGTCAGCGTCGGCCTGGGTGAGGAAGTCGATGCCCTGGTCCGTCTTGAAGTGGTACTTGACCCAGAACCGCTCTCCCCCGCCGTTGGCCCACATGTAGGTGTGGCTCGAGTAGCCGTTCATATGGCGCCACGACCTGGGTATCCCCCTATCTCCCATGAGCCAGGTCACCTGGTGGGCCGACTCGGGCGAGAGCGTCCAGAAATCCCACTGCATATCGTGGTCGCGCAGATCCGAGTCGGCCCGCCGCTTCTGGGAGCGGATGAAGTGCTGGAACTTCATGGGGTCACGTATGAAGAACACCGGGGTGTTGTTGCCGACCAGGTCGTAATTGCCTTCGGAGGTGTAGAACTTGAGGGCGAAGCCCCGGGGGTCCCGCCAGGTGTCCGGACTCCCCCGCTCGCCGGCCACGGTGGAAAACCGGGTCAGAGTGTCCGTTTTCGTGCCGGGCTGGAAGACAGCGGCCTTGGTGTAAGCGCTGACATCGGCCGTCACTTCGAAGTGCCCGAAGGCGCCTCCACCCTTGGCATGGGGCTGGCGTTCGGCGATGCGCTCGCGATTGAAGTTTGCCATCTGTTCAATCAGGTAGTGGTCCTGCAGGAGAATCGGGCCGTCTGGTCCCACCGTGAGCGAATGATCGTCGCTCGGTACTCCGATACCCGCATCAGTTGTGGTCGGCACAGCCGTCTCGTCAGCCATAGCAACATCCCCTTTCGGCATGGTTCTAGTCCGGTCCTCCGCCATACCTACCCAAATTTACCGGGAACCCGTGGCCCAATGTGTCGTCCGCCACCCTCGCCATCGCCTCTACGCCTTCGAGGTCGGAGGTTCGCCCGAGTCACACCGGACCCGCCATAACCGCAGCGCCCGTTCGGTACGGTCAACGTGCCCATCCACACTCGCTGCCTAGGGTCAAGTCAAGTTCACCTCCCGAAGCCATAGCATCGGCATTGGAGCGCCACAACAACAACATCATGCGCTCGACGATTGAGGGGGCGGAGCCCAATGCGGGCCGTCCACCTGCAGCCGTGCGGTCGGCCCGCAGGCCGCAATGGCCAGCAGCCGCCCATTAGGGTGAGTTCATGGAGTTCAGCCGGGAACTTCGTTCCTCCGTCTTGTCCGGTTGCATAACGGTCTCGTTCCGCCTATGGCAGCGTCCCCAGGTGAAGCCTGGTGGTCGGTACCGTGTGGGCGATGGTCAGATCGAGGTTGAGTCGGTCGAACTGGTCCCTTTCGCATTCATCGACGAAGTCGACATCCGCCGAGCCGGCGAGACAGATCTGGAATCACTGCGGCAACGGGCCGCCCATGCCGGGCCGATCCATGACGACACGGTCCTGTATCGGATCGAGTTCCGTGTCGTGGGGTAGTCGGATCTGTGGGCCTCTCACGGTACGACCGTCCCACCGGAAGGGGAGAAAGAACTCGCTCCATCGGCCACACTTCCCGGTGGAGGTTATGGGACTATGTTCGAACCCCTCCTGCTCCGCTGAACTGGGGTTATGTGACACGAGTGCCTAACGTACGGCGGATCCAGGCACCTGAACATTCACCGCTAGGGCGGCTCAGGAAGTGACGGGACTATGTCCAAACCCCCGCCCTAGGCGCTGTCGAGGTGGACGTTCGGTGACGTCAGGAGTGCTGTTCTCGCCGGAGCGCCAGGCTCCTCACTCTTCAGGAGGAGGTGGGTAGACGGCCACAAGCAGCCGCATGAGCTTGGGGAACAGTGGGGTGAACCGGCCCGTGCCCCACTCGAGATCGGGCTCGTTGGCGAATGCCTGGCTCAGGACTCCGACGATCAGTGTGGAGATCAGGAAGACGGCTTCATCAGAGGCGGCACCAGGCCCGAGTTGGCCGACTGACACGGCCTCGACCAACGCGGCGCGCTGGATATCGACCATCTCCTCGCTGATGGCCATCGCCTCTGGCGACGGTTCGAATCTCGGGACAGGCCGCCAGAACAGCAGCTCGGCCAGAGCGCGGTTGGCCAGCAACCAGCGCCCACTCGCTTCGAGCCCGGCGATCAGCGCATCGAGTCCAGGATCGGCGGCGGTCATCGCGTCGCGCATGACGTCGAGGTGCACGCTCTGGCCCCGAAGGAATAGCTCGTCGTAGATGGCCATCAGCGAGGGGAAGTACTTGTAGATCGAAGGGGGCTGGACGCCGAGTCGCCGCGCCACCTCCGACAGGCTCAGCCCGTTCACGCCCTCCTCGGACATGATGGCCAGGGCGATACCGAGGATCTCATCGATGGTCTCCTGCCGTCGGCGGGCTCGGCGGTCCGTCGCAGGTGGGGCAGTCGGTGCCGAGCTGGTCGTCCTGGTCATTTATTCCACTGTAGCACAAATGAGACTTGACAGCATAAGCTATAGCCATTAGCTTCTCTACTCGTGAGGGACGAGTCGACCGATGGAGGAGACATGGCCGAGACGAGCACACGGTGGTGGCTGACGCAGGACAGCACCGAGACCGTCATCAATGCGCCACCCGAGCGCATCTACGCACTCGTGGCCGAGATGCCCCGGATGGGCGAGTGGAGCCCGGAGTGCCAGCGAGTGGAGTGGTTGGGTGGCTCCGCCGACCCCGTCGTTGGAGCGACGTTCATCGGGCACAACGAGGGGGGACCGGCCAACTTGATGAAGTGGTCCCGAAAGGGCCGGGTGCTGGCTGCCGACCCGGGTCGCGAGTTCGCCTTCGTCACCGAAGAGGGCGGGCGCGAGTCAACCGAGTGGCACTACCGATTCGAGCCGGCCGAGGGTGGTACCCGGGTCGTCGAGTCCTACGTGGTGCGATGGATTCCTCTGTGGGCCCGGATCGTGGACGTCCCGACCAACCGGGCCCGCGAACTGAGGGACGGCATGGACCACACGCTCGGCCAGCTCAAGACGGCCGCCGAAAACACCACCGCACCGGAGGCGACGTCATGACGACCGAGGTGGCACCCGCCGCCTTCCTGTTGGGCTCCGATGAGGGCGAGGGGGTCTGGTTCGCAGACAGCCTGCTCAGTTACAAGGTGACCGGCGACGAGACGCACGGACAGCTCGCCCTGGCCGAGGTCCGTGCACTCCGCGGGTCGGGGTCGCCCGTCCACACGCACCGTCACGAGGACGAGGCCTGGTACATCCTCGATGGGGAGTTGACGTTCTGGCTGGGTGAGGAGTCCCTCACGGCCACCGCCGGCGATTTCGTCTTCGGACCCCGGGGAATTCATCACAGGTTCCGTGTCGACTCCGAGGTGGCCCGATTCCTCATCCTCGTCACACCGGCCGGGTTCGAGGGCTTCACCCGAGCGTGCGGCTGGCCCGCGACGGCCGGGACCCTCCCGCCTCCGGACCTGCCCCCCCACCGCGAAGAGGAACTCGTCGCCGCAGCCCGACTGCACGGCATCGACATCGTCTCGACGTAGCGGTCCGTCAAACCGGCTCGATGGGACCGACCCTGGGCGAAGCCATGCCCGATGCACCAAGTTCCGCTGACGAGCACCAGATCACCAACGCAAAGGAGCACTTCATGATCACCACCTACAAGGCAGCACCGGACATCGACGTCCTGACCACGAACTTCCCCATCCCCGGCCTCGGCCAACTCGCCATCAACTCATTCGTGCTCCATGGTGACGTCCCCGTTCTGGTCGACACCGGTCCGGTCGTCGAACGTGAGAGCTTCATGACTGCACTCAAGTCGATCATCGACCCGGCTGACCTGCCTTGGATCTAGCTCACCCACACCGACGGCGACCACATCGGCGCCTTAGGCCAGCTGCTCGCCGAGTACCCCGACATCAAGGTCATCACCACGTTCCTGGGCGTCGGCATCATGAGCGTTTCCGATCCACTCCCGATGGACAGGGTCAACCTCGTCAATCCCGGACAGAGCATCACGCTCGGCAGTCGTTCCCTCACCGCATTCAGGCCTCCAACCTTCGACAACCCATCGACCACCGGCTTCTTCGACACCACCTCGGGCGTGCTCTTCCCGGCCGATTGCTTCGGGGCACTCCTGCAGGACGTCCCGCAGAACGCTGCCGATCTTTCCGAAGGTGACCTGCACGAGGGGCAGGTGTTCTGGGCAACCATCGATTCGCCCTGGATGCACGAGGTCGATCGTGGGAAGTTGGCCCGCGAGTTCGACGCCGTCGCCAAGTTGGAGCCATCGTTGATCCTGAGCAGCCACCTGCCTGCCGCTCCTGGCAGCATGATCGACCAGTTCCTCGCGTCGTTGTCGGCGGTTCCGGACGCCGGACCGTTCGTGGGACCCGACCAGGTAGCGCTCGAACAGATGTTGGCGCAGATGACTGCGGGGCCGCAGTAGGCGTGGCGCCGGTTGATGACATGGCTCTGAGTAGGGGAACATCATTGTAATCCCTACAACATCGAGTGGAGGTTATGGGACTACGTTCGAACCCCTGCCGGGTCGCGCCGGTGTCGATCTATTGCGGCGACGGCCAAGGCTGGATGGGCTGCCGAGACAGCGGGCCTCGACAAGTTCCGGGGTTCATCTCCGCGCGCTCTCGCCCGCCTCGCTTTTCTACGATCAACACTTGTGCCGGGTTCATGTTGCATCAGGTAGCGACTCGCCCCCCGTCGACTGGAAGAGTGACGCCATGGACAAAACTGGCATCGTCGCTGGCGAGGAAGACGATTGCTGCTGCGAACTCTTCAGGTTCCCTTTGGCGGCCAGCCGGCGCCAACGCCGCGATCTGGTTGGCCATATCGCCGAACCCCTCGTTCATTGGGGTGCGGGTCGGGCCAGGAGCAATAGCGCAGTTCGTGTCGCTTCGTTGGCGGGCGGACCAACCCAACGGCTAGATGGAGCTTCCTCACCTCGCCGACCCTCAGGGTATCCCATACCGGTTCGCGGCGTGTCAAACGATGTCCGATGGAAGAGGCGCCTCCTAACCGCAAGCGCTCGATTTGGGGCCTCGATCGACCCCCGGCCTGACCGCGCCAAAAGCCAGACCCTGCGGGTTCCAGCGGTCGACTGACGGGAGCCAACACCTACGTTCCGGAAGGCGATCCTCTTGTGGGGACGGCACAGGTACGCCAAGACGCGTCGTCGTAGTGCCAGTCGCCATTGGCCGAATGGGCCATCACGTCCTGTGAAGTCGAGCTTCTACGAGTCGTTGCAGTGTTCGGGTCAGGGTGGCTGAGTCTGCAACCGAGAGGGGCGCAAGAGCTTCCTGCTCGGCTCGCTCTACCGCCTTGAGGGCATCTCGAAGCTTTTTACGGCCCGCCGCCGTGACCTCGAGTAGGTAAGCGCGCCGATTGCCTGGATCCCTGTGGCGTTCAACCAGCTTTTTCTCTTCGAGAGCGTCGATGAGCCCGACCATCGTCGTGCGGTCGACGCCG
>Ga0182030_10003748_pt1 | contig 32482 bp, 25 predicted proteins | sample 812S3MmetaG_FD_121299 | JGI IMG/M metagenome (GOLD analysis project Ga0182030, IMG submission 121299) | Permafrost microbial communities from Stordalen Mire, Sweden - 812S3M metaG (Illumina Assembly) | ecosystem: Environmental > Terrestrial > Soil > Wetlands > Permafrost | place: Sweden... | reverse complement strand
TGACGAGGCCTTTCAATCCTGGCCAGTCATGTAGCTTTCGCAGCCATTCGACATCATGGAATACGGTGTAGCGCCGCGTTTCGATGCGGCCGTGATCGCCATCGATCGTCTCGTGTCGGCTGATCGCCGCATCCTTGAAGTCATTGGCCTTCTGCTCGGCGACGTAAAGCTTTCCGTCTTCATGCAGCGTTCCCCGATTGCCCTTGAGCGCGATGATGTAATCGGCTTTTTTGTCGAGGATTTTCCTGGCGATGGCGCGCGGCGAAGGCCGAGACCATGTGGATCGGCTCCTTCGACCCCTTCTTCCGATAGGAGCGGCGCGAGGTTTTGCCGTCGATGGCGACGACCTCCATCGGCGTGTTGGTCGGCGCCGCCGCCCAGGCGACGAAGCAGCGCTGGAACGCCTGCGCGTCGAGCGTGGCGAAAATGTCGCCGAGATGGTCATGCGTCGGCGTGCCGTCCTTGAACGGGCGGAACCGCCGCAAAAGCTCGATCTTTTTCTCGCCGAACCGGGCCATCTCGGTGAAAGCTTCCGTCCCGGCCAGCACCGAGAGTAGGCAAAGCAGCAGGATTTCATCGAGCGGATAGGTCACCTTGCCGGCCTGCCGATAATCAAGCATATCCTTGAAATAAGACAGAAATACCGTCGTCTCGACAAGCGTCTCCAGTCCCGCCGCGTCCGCGTCCATCGTCAGTCTCCACCATGCGAATCAGTGGATCACGACAGATTCAGCACTTCAGGCGTTTGTCACGCGCTTCTTCACCCGATTGCCCGGGGGGCGCGAACGAGACGGGTAGACGACCTCCGCGCGACTACCTAGACTTGGATTAATCCACGCGGGAACGAACCGCTGCGCCGGCCACGCAAAACCCTGCGCGGTTTCATAACGCCGAGCGTTGCGCTATTTCAACGCGCACCCATCTCCGCCAGTCTAATCCCATCAGTTCCAACATGAACACGGTCCCGCCATGTCCGACCCAACCGACCTGCTCCCTGGTTTCGCCTCGCATTGGATAGATACGCAGGCCGGCCAGATCTTCGCCCGCTCGCATGGCGCCGGACCGCCCGTGCTGTTGCTGCACGGCTTTGGCGAGACCAGTATCGCCTGGCGCAAGATTGCGCCGGCGCTGGCGCGGCGTTTCACCGTCGTGGCGATGGATTTGCGCGGCTATGGCTGGTCGGCGGCGCCGGGCAGCAACAACGGCGAGGCCTACACAAAGCGCCAAATGGCCGCCGACGCCGTGGCGGTGATGGAAAATCTCGGCTTCATCCAATTTGCGCTTATTGGCCATGATCGCGGCGCGCGCGTCGGGATGCGGTTGGCGCTCGATCATCCGGGGCGGTTGACCAAGCTCGCGATGCTCGACATCGCTCCGCTGGAGGAAGGCATTGGCGACGCCAATCTGCAACGGGTCGGCCGCGCGAAATTCCTGAGCTTCGAGGCGCCGCGTCCCGAAAATCTGATCGCGCTCGATCCCGTAGGCTTTCTAAACGACGCGCTTCAAAGCGGGACCAAATCGAAGACGCGGGACATTTTCGGCGAGGCGGCGCTCGCGGCCTACGCCCAAGCCTTCAACGATCCGACGCGCATCCACGCCTTTTGCGAGGATTTTCGCGCCGGCGAAGGCGCCGACAAGGAGCAGCTCTTGGCCGACAAGGCGGCCGGCAAAAAGATCATCGTCCCGACGCTGGTTCTATGGAGCGCCGCTCATTTTCCCGCAACGCCGTCGCTGCTCGACGTTTGGCGCGACTGGGCGGCCGATCTGCGCGGGGAGGCCATCGACAGCGGTCATTATCTGGCCGAAGAAGCGCCCGACGCAGTGCTGAGGGCGCTGGACGCGTTTTTGTAAAGGAGTCGCATGAGCTTCGAGGCCATTCGCATCGACAAGGACGACGCCGGCTATCGCGCCGGCTATGCGGTGATTGACGACGCCGACCTGATGCCAGGCGACGTCGACATCGACGTGACTCACTCGACCATCAACTACAAGGACGGGCTGGCGATCACCGGCAAGGGGCCAGTGGTGCGCCGCTTTCCGATGATTCCCGGCGTCGATTTCGCGGGCCGGGTCACGCGCTCGACGCATAAGGACTTCGCGCCGGGCGATCTCGTCGTCGCCGGCGGCTGCGGGCTCGGCGAGGCGCATTTCGGCGGCCTGGCGCAAAGGGCGCGGGTGAGCGGCGATTGGCTTGTCCCGCTGCCGCCGGGGTTGTCGCCGGCGCAAGCGATGGCCATCGGCACGGCGGGCCTCACCGCTATGTTCTGCGTGCTCGCGCTGGAGCGTTTTGGCATGACGCCGGAACGCGGCCCGATGGTGGTGACCGGCGCCACGGGTGGCGTCGGTTCGGTTGCGGTGGCGCTGCTGGCGCGGCGCGGTTGGCGCGTCGCCGCTGTCACCGGCCGACCGGAAGAGGCGGATTACCTCAAAAGCCTCGGCGCTGACGAGATAATCGACCGCGCCGAACTGGCCGAGCCGGGAAAGCCATTACAAAGCCAGCGCTTCGCGGCGGCCGTCGATACGGTCGGCTCGGTGACGCTGGCCAATGTGCTGGCGCGAACGCAATTCGACGGGGCCGTCGCCGCCTGCGGCAATGCGCGGGGCATGGATCTGCCGACCAGCGTCGCGCCGTTCATCCTGCGCGGCGTGACGCTGCTCGGCGTCGAGAGCGTGCGGCCGCGTCCGACGCTGCGGCGCGACGCCTGGGCCAGGCTCGCGCGCGATCTCGACAAGCAGGCGCTGAGCCGCATGAGCGAAACCATACCGTTCAGCGAGGCGCTGGAGCGCGCGAAAAAAATCGTCGAAGGGCAAGTGCGCGGCCGGATCGTCGTGGCGATTGGGTGAAGCAACGGGCGATTTTGCGACTTGGCGGGAAGCGGCTATTAACGCTGCGAACACCACCACCCGAGAGGGCCGAACGGCGTGACAAATCCGCGCGACGACAACGACAAACTTCATGGCGCGGCGATGGCCATCTTTCTGCTCTGCGCCTTCGCGCTCGCCTATCCGTTTCTGTCCGGCGCCTACACCGTTCCCTGGGACGCCAAAGCGCATTTCCAGCCGCAATTCGCCTTTCTCGCTCATGCGCTGCGCTCCGGCCAATCGCCCTTTTGGACGCCGAACGTCTTCGCCGGCATGCCGCAAATCGCCGATCCGCAGTCGCTGATTTTTTCGCCGTTTTTTCTGCTCGCCGCGTGGCTTTCGCCGGAACCCTCGTTTCAGTTGGAGGACGGCGTCGTCTTCGCGATGCTGGCGATGGGCGGCCTCGGGTTGATGCTGTATTTCCGCGACCGCGGTTGGCATCCGGCGGGCGCTCTGCTCGCGGCGCTGGCCTTCGCCTTTGGCGGCTCGGCGAGTTGGCGCATTCAACATACCGGGCAGGTGATGAGCCTCGCTTGGCTCCCGGTGACGCTGTGGCTGCTGGCGCGCGCGCTCGACCGCCGCTCGGCGGCCTATGGCGCCGCCGCCGGCGCCGTCGCGGCGTTTCTGGTGTTAGGGCGGGATCAGGTCGCGTTTTTGTCCGTGCTGCTGCTCGCGGCCTATGCGCTGTTTCGCGTCGCCACCGACAAAGAGGTCATGCTAAGCGCGCTGAAGCCCTTGCTCGCGGGCGCGCTCACGGGCGTGGCGATCATCGCGCTGCCGCTGGCCTGGACGCTGGATCTTGCCGCCAATTCCAACCGGCCGGAGATCGATCTCGACGGCGCCTTCAAGGGCTCGCTGCCGATTGGCTCGTTTCTGACGCTAATCTGCGCCAACCTTTTCGGCACGGACGGGCCGCTCAAGGATTTTTGGGGACCGCCGTCGCAGGTCTTCGGCACCAGCGACATTTATCTCGCCCGCAATATGACCGCGATCTACATGGGCGCGTTGCCGATGCTGGCCTTGCTGGCGGCGTCGGGCAAAGGTTTCTTCGAGGAGAAGGAAATCCGATTTTTCGCCGGCGCTGCCGCGCTGCTGACGATTTACGCCTTGGGGCGTTACACGCCGCTTTTCGCGCTGCTGTTTCACATTCCCGGAGTCGATCTATGGCGCCGGCCGGCGGACGCGACCTTCCCGCTTTGCTCGGTGCTGGCGATTCTTGGCGGCTATGCTCTACATCGGTTGATGCGCGGCGCGGCGCGGCCCAATTTGTGGGCGCTTGCGGGCGCGGCGGCGGCGCTGCTGGCGCTTTGCGCCGGCGTCGCCTTGGCCAAGGACCGGCTGACGCAGGCCAGCGCGCCGCTGCTCACGAGCGCCGGCTTTTGGGCGCTGGCTTTTGCGGTGATCGCCTTCGCGCCGCGTCTCGCGCAAAGAAGCGGTCTCGCGGCGCTGGCGTTGGTTGGGGCGGTCGCGACGGCCGACCTTGCTATCGGCAACGAGCCCAACGAATCGACGGCGCTGCCGCCGGAAAAATTCGACGTGCTGCGCGCCGACACCAAGAACGACACGATCGCGCTGCTGCGCGAAAAACTTGGCCATCAAGCGCCGGATCAGCGTGACCGCGTCGAACTCGCGGCGATCGGCTTTCACTGGCCGAACGCCAGCCTCGTGCACGGCTTCGACCACGATCTCGGCTACAATCCAATCCGCCTGAAACTGTTCGAGGACGCGACCGGCGCCGGCGATCACCTGGCGTTGCCGGAGCAAAGGCAATTCTCCAAGCTTTATCCATCCTATCGCTCGCCGATGTCGGATTTGCTGGGCCTGCGCTATATCGCGACCGGCGTGCCGATCGAAGAGATCGACAAGAACATCAAGCCGGGCGACGTGAATTTGATCGCGCGCACGAAGGACGCCTATGTCTATGAATATCCGAATGCGTTGCCGCGCGTGCTGTTGCCGGTCTGCGCATTGCGAGCCGATTTCGCGAAGATGATCGCCGAGGGCGAGTGGCCGGAGATCGATTTTCGCGAGGCCGTGCTCCTGGAGGAATCGCCGATCTGCCACAGGCAAGCCGCTGGGCAGCCGGCGGCGGCGGCGCGAATTGTCTCTTACGAGAACACTAAGGTGGTGATCGAGGCGAAGGCGCCCCAGGGCGGCGGTTGGGTCGTGCTGAACGACGTCTGGCATCCCTATTGGTTCGCTGAAGTCGATGGCGCGCCGGCCCCACTGTTGCGCGCCAATGTGCTGTTCCGCGCGGTGGCCGTTCCCGAGGGCCGGCATGAAGTGATATTCCGCTTCGAGCCGCTCAAGGGGCTGTGGCGTCAAATGACGCGTGGAAGCGGCGGACCTTCCTGACGGGGGGAGGAGTAGACCGGGCTCTTTCCGGTGCGGATTGAACCGGTTTGCCGAAAGCCCTCTCACGGGGACGACTGTCCGCGGCAGTTCGAAAGCCTTTCGGCTCCGTTGGCGAAGGTTAGCTAATATTTAACGGAATTTTGAGGCGGCGGCGTTAGCATTTGGCTCCGCGAATCGTGAAAACTAAGGCGCTGGGCGCATCTTCGCGAGAGCGCAAACGTTCTTGCGCGGTATATGCCGCGCCGCAGACGGCGCGCGACGCCCGGTTTGCTTTAGATCGATTCGGGACGTTTCCCGCGGAGCAGGCGTCGCGGGTGGAGAGGCGGCGCGCGGTGACGAGAGACTTTTCCAATATTGCGATCGTCGGTTGCGGATACGTCGCCGATTCCTATCGGCAATGCCTGCGCCTCCATCCGCATTTGCATCTTCTCGGCGTTTTCGATCGCGATCCGCAACGACTCGCCGCATACCATGCGTATTGGGGGGATAAGACTTACCCTTCGCTCGACGATCTGCTGGCGGACCGCGAGATCGAGATCGTCGTCAACCTCACCAATCCGGAGAGCCACGCCGAGGTCACTCTGGCCGCGCTTGGCGCCGGAAAGCACGTCTACACGGAAAAGCCGCTCGCCATGAACGCCCATGCGGCGATTGAGTTGCGGGATTGTGCGCGGCGGGCGGCCCTTCGGCTCGCCGGCGCCCCGTGCAATCTGCTTGGCGAGAGCGTGCAAACCGCTTGGGCGGCGGTGCGCGCCGGACGGATTGGACGGGCGGCGCTTGCATACGCCGAACTCGACGACGGCATGGTGCACCGGGCAAATTACCGGCAATGGCTGAGCCGCAGCGGGCGCGCGTGGCCGGCGCGCGACGAATTCCACACCGGCTGCACCTTCGAACACGCCGGCTACGCCATCACGGTGTTCGCCGCTCTGTTCGGACCGGTCCGCAAGGTCACGGCTTTTTCATCGCTGCTCATTCGCGACAAGCAAACCGATCCGCCGCTCCTCGATCCGGCGCCCGACTTTTCCGTCGGCGTTTTGGAGTTCGACGGCGGCGTCGCAGCGCGTCTCACCAATTCCATCGTCGCGCCCTACGACCACCGGATGCGGATCATTGGCGAGGAAGGAACAATCGAGATTAAAGAGGCGTGGGAATATGCGTCTCCTGTGTTGATCCGCCATCCCGCGAAAACGCGGTTGAGCCGGCTTTTGGAGCGTCGCTGGGGCGGATTTGGAGCGGCGCGCCTGAAGCCGGCGCGGCCAACGCCCTTTAAAGGCGGCCGAGGGCGCCCGACCATGGATTTCATGCGGGGAGTCGCCGAACTCGCTCAATCGATCCGTGACGACAGGCCGTGTCGGCTGGACGAGGACTTTGCTGTGCATGTGACGGAAGTGACGGAAATGCTCCAATATCCAGAACGATTCGACAGGCCCGCGCTTGTTCGGTCGAGTTTCTCTCCCATCGAACCGATGGATTGGGCGCGATGACCGTTGTGTCTTCGGCGACCGATGGCGCGCGGCGACCGGCGCTCACGACAAGCCTTGTCACCTGTTCGTTCCGCGGCGACTTCGAGGTCTGCCGTCTCCTGTGCGAAAGCATCGATCGCTTTGCTCCGGAATCGATCGGACATATTATTTACGTCCCCCCCGGCGATCTGTCGCTGTTCGGCGATCTCGCCTCGGCGCGACGCCAAATCATCTCGGAAGAAACCTTGTTGCCGCGATGGTTCTGGAAGCTGCCGATGCCCGCGCCACGCTGGCGCGCGCTTTTGCGGCTGCCGCGCCGCAATATCTATCTGACGCCGTTCAGCCCGCCGGTGCGCGGCTGGATCGTTCAGCAGATGATGAAAATTGCGGCGACGGCGGCGGCCAAGACAGACATTGTCGCGCATGTCGACAGCGACAACGCCCTCGTCCGCCCGCTAAACCTCGATCACTTCGTCCGCGACGGGAAGGTCCGCCTTTATCGCGATCCCGAAAAAGTCGAGTTGGACTCGCACCGCGTCTGGCACGCCGCCGCCGGGCGCCTGCTTGGTCTGCCACCCCGCGACTTTTACGACGCAGAATATATCGATTCGTTCGTTGTGTGGCGTCGTTCGACTCTCCTCGGCCTGATCGGTCGACTCGAGTCGGAGGCGCGACGCGATTGGAGAGTGGCGCTGGCGCGCACGCCGCACTTCGCCGAATATATTCTCTACGGCGCGTATGCGGATAAGGTGCTCGGCCTCGACGCGGCCGGGCTGTTCGCGGAAACCCGCTCCTTGTGCCACTCCCGTTGGCTGGGCCGTTTCGACGACGCCGACGAAGAGCGCGCGTTTGTCGCGGCGCTCGACCCAGAGCATGTTTCGTGTCTGATACAGTCGACGATACCGGTGTCGTTGGAGGCGCGGAGGGCGATTTTCGAACGCGTTACGCTGTTCGCGGCCGAACAGGACCGGCGCCGTGGCGGCAGCCAATAGTTGAGGGGCGCGGCGGGTCATCGCACGATCGTCTGGTAGCTTCCGAGCTTTCTTTTCGCGATGATCAGCAATTGCGACAATAGAAACGAAAGTTCCGATCTTGCGGCGAGAGTCGCCGCGTGAAGAAGTTCAAGCTTCTTTACATGTTGTTTGATTTTGCGCCACTCTTTCTCGCGCTTAAGACGCTCGCCATGTTCTCTCAAAGCGTCGATTAGCACAGTATCGTCGGAGGCTGTTCGTGCGATGTGATCAACCACCAAGTCGTTGGCTTTTTTCAAGCTGTCCAACCCGTCGAAGCCATAATCCGTGCGCGAGCCCACCGCCGCTTGGCCCGAAAGCACGCTGTAAGGAAGAGTATAAAGATATCCGACGTCATTGAGCAGCACGGCGCTTTTTGTCTTCTCCAGCAGCAAGAACAAAAAGCAAAAATCTTCGCCCAGCCTGATCTCCTCGGGGTAAGAAACTCCGGATTCGCGCCAAAAACTCCTGCGGATAAACGGTTTCAGATGGCCAAGTCCGGCGAGGCGCGGCGGCCCGTCGTTGTCGACAAGGCGCCGTGTCGTCAGCGGCAAAGAGTCGCCGGAGAAGAAATAGGCTCGACAAATGACCTTGCCGGCAGTCTCGTCGTAGAGACCAAGATTGTCGGCGACAAGGTCGGCCTGACGAAATGTCGCCTGTTCCAATAGAGCGCGCAATCTGTCGGGTTCGTATCGATCGTCGCTGTCGAGGATCGTGATCCACTCGCCCCGCGCCAGCGCGAACCCCAAATTGCGTGCGGCGGCGGGGCCCTTGTTTTCTGGCGTCCGTTGGCAAATGATACGTGCGTCCGACTGTTGGAAGGACAAGACGATTTCGCGCGTATTGTCGCAAGAGCAGTCGTCGACGACCACGAGTTCCCATTCGTGCAATGTTTGCTGCTCAAGGCTCGCTATCGCTTTACCGATATGGTCGGCGGCATTGTAGGCCGCCATCACAACCGAAACGCGGGGCGCAGCCACCATTCGCGAAGTCCTTATTATTCACGGGCGTACGCCACGCCGAAACGCGTCCAGGGAGAGCAGGCGCGCCATTTCGGCTCGCGCTATCCCGCCTTCTTCGAATAAAAATGTCAACTCTTGGCTAACAGCCGGGATGCAGGCGCCGCTTAAATTCGCCGCATGTCGCGGGCCTTTCCACGCCCCTCGCGCCGAACCACGAGAAGAGATCGTCTCATGCACTCGTCGGCTCGCACGATCTGCCGCCTCTTGGCCACGATCTGCCGCCTCTTGGCGTAGCGTGAACTTAACTATTTTCCAAAAAGCCGCCGCGGCGTTTCCGCGACAAAATCGATATAGACACGCCGCTTATCGAAATGTTTGCGTCGACCGGGGGTCGCGCGGCGCGGCGAAGTGTCGCGAAAACGTCGCATTCCTTACGCAGACTATGCAACAACCTCCGGCCCCTATTTTCCGGGGCTTTTGTGATCTGGCAGGAGCAGAAAATGAGTAAGTCTAAAGTCGACGCGCACGCGGACGAACACGAGAACGCCCACGCCGTCGTGGAGACCGCGCACGACAACGACGACGAGTTGAGCGAGGAAGAGACCAATATTGTCGCGACCGTCGCCACGGTCGGTGTGGTTGGCGTTGGCGTCGTGTTGTTCGAAGCCGCCTTGTTGCCGGGCCTGGTGCTTGGCGTCGCCGCGATGGCGGCCCCTAAATTCGCGCCCAAGATCGGCTCCGCGCTGGGCCCGATATTCAAGTCGACGGTGCGCGGCGTCTATAGACTCGGCCAGAAGACCAAGGAATTCGTCGCCGAAACCAATGAACATGTTCAGGACATCGTGGCCGAAGTCGACGCCGAAACGAAGGGCAAGCCCGCCCCGGCCAAGGACACGGCGCCGGTCGCCTGACGATCATGCAAAACGTCTCGACGGAAAACTCCGCCTTATCCGAGGACGCGCCGCTGGCAGCGCGCCACGATGATATTCAAAATGCCCCCCAAGCGGCGAAGCGAGCCGCGGACGAAACGTTCGCGCCCGTAGCGCCAAAGGGCCACAAAAAGAAAAAGAAAATCAAACATGTTCTGCGGATGGAGCACCAAACGCTGGGCCGCGTCCGGATGAAATTCAGTTCGGCGAAGGGAAATCCAGAGCTGCTGGACGAGATCGGCAAAAGGTTCGCCGGCATCGTGGGGGTGGAGAGATGCGAGGTCAACCCGATCACCGGCAGCGTCGTCCTGCTTTACGACACGCGGCGACACGAAGATTTCCATGATCATCTGAGGCGCCATTGCGAGGAGCACCATGGCGGCGCGACGCCGCGTCCGCCGGGCACGCAACTCGACGAAATCACCCGGAAGATCGAGGACGAGGCCGAGTTTCTCGCCGAGCATTCCCACGCCGCCAGAACCATGGTGCATATCTGCAAGCAGTTTGATCGCCACATCAAGCTGGCGACGGGCAACACGATCGATCTCAAGATCGGTCTCGCCGGCGGAATCGTCGCGCTGTCGCTGCTCGAAATGGGCGCCTTCGCCTCGACGCCGGTCTGGCTCACCCTTGGTGTGTTCTCGCTCAATCATTTCGTCGAGTTGCAACAGCATCATGTGCTCGCCGAAAAAGTGAACGCGGCCGACAAGGCCGCCAAGTCGGCGCTGCCCAAGTCCGCGCCGCCCAAGTCCGCGCCGCCCAAGTCGGCGCCGCCCAAGTCGGCGCCAAGCGCTTAAGCCACAGGACCGCATCGAATGCAGTTCGCGATCCGCCACTTCATGCCAGGTCGCGTTCGCCTGTGGATCCCAACGCTCTGTTGCGACAGGGGCCTTGCCGAGGAGACGCTCGCCTGGCTGCGCGGCCAGAGCGCGGTGCGCGGCGCCCGGATCAATTACGCCTGCGCCAGTCTCGTCGTCGAATATGAAATCGCCTACGAGCCGATGTTTCGCCTGCTGATCGGCCGGCTGCGGCTGATGACGCTGAGTGATCTACGCGAGCTCACGCAACTCGCCCCGCCGTTGGGCGACGCCGGCCAGCATCTCGCCAAGGAGCTGATCGCCGCGGCCAAGCCGGCCGAAGAGCCTCATCGCTATCCGTTGTTGTTGCCCTCTGTGTCGATGGTCCTGGCCTTCGTGGTCAATCCCGTCGCGACAGCGATAAACATTCCGCTGATGCTGTGGAACGGCTATCCCATCGCCGCGAGAGCCTATCGCGTCCTGCGCGACGAGCATCGGCTCAACGTGGATTTTCTCGACACATTGGCGATCCTCGCCTCGCTCGCGCAGGGCAATCACGTCGCCGGCGCGCTGATCACCTGGCTGATAAAGCTCGGCGATTGGATCAGGGATCTGACTGCCGCCGGCTCCAAGCGGGCGATCGGCGATTTGCTCGAATTCGAATCGAAGACCGCCTGGATCGTGCGCGACGGCAGCGTGGTTTCCGTCCCGGCGCGCGACGTGTTGGTCGGCGACGCGGTCGTGGTTTATCCCGGCGAGATGATCCCGGTCGATGGCGAGATCATCGACGGCAGCGCGTTGATCGACCAAAAGACCCTCACCGGCGAGGGCCTGCCGGTGATGCGCGGCGTCGGCGAGGCGGCTTTCGCCGCCACGGTGACGCGCGAGGGACAATTGACCATCCGCGCGACGCGGGTCGGCTCGAACACCACCGCCGGTCAGATCGTGCGACTGATCGACTCGGCGCCGGTCGGCGACACGCGCATGCAAAACCACGCCGAAAAGCTCGCGGATCGGTTGGTGCTGCCGACGCTGGGCGTCGCGGCGGCGACGGCCGCCGTCACTTTCGACTTCGACCGCTTCCTGTCCCTCGTCATTGTCGATTACGGCACCGGCATCCGCGTCGCGGCGCCCACCGCCGTCTTGTCGTCGATGACGCTGGCGGCGCGGCGCGGCATCATCATCAAGAGCGGACGCCATATGGAGCGCCTCGCCGAAGTCGACACGGTCATCTTCGACAAGACCGGCACATTGACGCAAGGCCATCCGGAAGTCGTCGACCTCATCACTTATCAGCAGAGCCTCGCGGCTCCGCGTCTGCTTGGGCTCGCGGCGGCGGCGGAAAGTCGGCTTACCCATCCCGTCGCCGAAGCCCTGCGCCGCAAGGCTGTCGAGGTCGACGTCGACATCCCGGTCTGCGAAGAGACGCAATACCGTCTCGGCCTTGGCGTCGAGGGACTCGTCGACGGCTTTTACGTGCATGTCGGCAACGAGCGCTTCATGCGCCAAAGCGGCATTAGAGTCGGCGCCGCTTCGAGCGACCGCGCGCGGATGGAAAAGCAAGGCTATTCCTGTCTGTACGTCGCGACGGACGGCAAATTGGCCGCGCTCGCGCCCTATGCCGATCAAATCCGCCCCGAAGCGCCGAGCATCGTCGAGCGGCTCTATGCCCTCGGCGTCAAGGACGCCATCATGCTCACCGGCGACAACGCCGTGGTCGCCCGCGCCGTTGGCGAGCGGCTTGGCCTCACGCGCCAATACGCCGACATGCTGCCCGCCGACAAGGCGAGCGTCGTGCAACAGTTGCAGCGCGAGGGACATGTCGTGGCGATGGTTGGCGACGGCATCAACGATTCGCCGGCCCTCAGCTTCGCCGATGTCGGCGTCGCGATGAAGCACGGCGCCGAAGTGACGCAGGAATCCGCCGATGTCGTGCTGATGGAGGATTCGCTGTGGAAGCTCGTCGAGGCGGTGGAGATTTCGCGCGACGCCGTCAAGCTCATCAAACAAAATTATGGCGTCGTGGTGGTTCTCAACACGCTGGCGCTCGGCCTCGCGCTGCCGGGCGGACTGATTAGCCCGTCGTTCACCGCGCTGCTCAGCAATGGTTCGGCCATTCTCGCCAGTTTGAACGGCGTGCGGCCCCTGCTGCGGCGGCGATGAGCGGGGCGGAGCCAGAGCTTTCCCCGCAACATCGACAGGAACTCGCGCGCGCGTATAGGCTGTTGGAGTCGGCCAATTTTGCGACGCGTCTGACCGATTACGCCGGCACGCCTATTCATGGCGTCTTGGCGCAGATGCCCAAGCCCATGCGCCGCGCGGTGGATCGCGCTGTCGAGCGGGCCATTCAGGAATGTCTGAAGATCGCGCTCAAATCTTTGAAAGGCGCGCCCAAAAAGCGTCCGTCGATGCGGCTTGCTTCGGCTCTCGCGGGCGTCGCCGGGGGCTTTGGCGGGCTGTTCGGCGCGGCGTCCTTGCCGATCGAACTGCCGGTGACGACGATATTAATACTGCGGGCCATCGCCGACATCGCGCGCCACCACGGTGAGGATCTCTCGACGATCGAGGGGCGTCTCGCCTGCGTCGAGGTCTTCGCCTATGGTTCGGGCGGGGCGTCGGGGCTTCATCACGCCGCGCGGACGTCGGCTATTACGCCTCGCGCGCCATGCTGGGCAGGCTCGCCAACGAGGCGTCGTCGCTGCTGCTGGAGCGCGGCGCGACCAACCTCGCCGCGCCGGCGGTGGCGGCGCTGACCGGCGAGGTCGCGTCGCGCTTTGGCGTCGTGGTCTGGGAGAAGATCGCCGCGAGCCCCATTCCGCTGGCTGGCGCGGCGGGCGCCGCGACGATCAACGTGGTGTTCATGAACCACTTTCAGTCGATCGCGCGCGGACATTTCATGCTGCGGCGGCTGGAGCGCACCTATGGCGAAGAGGCGATCCGGAGCCATTATCGGCTGTTGGACGCGATCAAGGATTAAGGCGCGACCCCGCCGCCACAACATATCAAAAAGAGCAACAACCGGCGTTAACAGGAGGGCGAACTGAATCAGCCCGCCCTCCGGCGCCGCTTTATTTCTCCGCGGCTTCCAAATGCGTCAGGGCCTCTTCGGCGTGCTTGGTCGCCACCTCGGCATGTCCCTCCTTGCCATGTTCGATGGCGGCCTTCAAATGCGCAATCCCTTCCGCTGTATGAGGATTCGCCTTGGCCTTCTCGGCCGCCTCGGCGTGCCCAAGCGCCGCTTCGGCGTGGGTCACGAGCACCTCGGCATGGCCCTGCTTGCCGTGCTCAATGGCTTCCTTGGTGTGACTGATGGCTTCGGCCAAATGATCCTCGGCCAAGGCGAGGCTTGGCGCGAGAGCGAAAGCCGCTCCAAGACCAAGAACCAACGAAAATGTCCTGCGATCCATCATATTATTCCTCCCGTTTTGTCGTCCCCCAGCTCAGGGGGAAGCTAATACTTGGGGCGGTCGGCGCGTCGCGGCAAGGGTCGCCTCCGACCCGCGCCTTTTTCGGGCGCTTGACGATTCTTTACAATCACGCGCATTTTCGCGCATAAACCCTCGATCTGAGTGCGCTTGCGCGCATTTTCACGCAACACCAACACCCTGCGTTTTAGCGCCCAAGGATTTTGGGCGCGAGGCGCCAGCGCCAAAAAAGGGCGACGCGATTTGGAAGCCTCGGTCTCGAAGACGCATCCCGCGGCCACGTCGCTTTGCGCGCTGCGCTCCAGCAGCCTTTCCGGACGCCTGCGTCCGCCCGGCGACAAATCCGTCTCGCATCGCGCGCTGATTCTGGGCCTGCTTTGCGTTGGAGAAACGTCGATCGAGGGCCTGCTCGAAGGCGAGGACGTTCTCCACACCGCGAGCGCCTGCCGCCAGCTCGGCGCGACAGTGACGCGGAGCGCCGACGGCGTTTGGAGCGTTTTTGGCGCCGGACTGGGTTCGCTGCTCAACCCCTGCGAAAAACTCGACTTCGGCAACGCCGGCACGGGATCGCGGCTGATGATGGGCGTCGTCGGCGGCCATGCCGTCACCGCGCGTTTCGACGGCGACGCCTCGCTGCGTAAGCGGCCGATGCGGCGCATTCTCGACCCGCTGCTGCTGCAGGGCGCGCGCGTGCTGGAGCAGGAGGAGGGCGGACGCTTCCCGATCCTGCTCCAGGGAACCAGCGAGCCGCTGCCGATCGAATACACCACCCCGGTCGCCTCGGCGCAGATCAAATCGGCGGTGCTGTTCGCCGGCCTCAACTCGCCGGGCCGCACGGTGGTGATCGAGCTTGAGGCCTCGCGCGACCACACCGAGAAAATGCTGCTGCATTTTGGCGCGGCGCTAAAGGTCGAGCCGCACGGCCAGCATGGCCGCAAGATCACGCTGGAAGGCCGCCCGGAGCTGCGTGCGCAAAAGGTTCGCGTGCCGGCGGACCCGTCCTCGGCCGCCTTTCCGCTGGCGGCGGCGCTGATCGTCGAGGGTTCCGACATTGTGGTCGAGGGTGTGATGACCAATCCGTTGCGCGGCGGCCTGCTGACGACGCTGCTCGAGATGGGCGGCGACCTCGCGCTGGAGAACCGCCGTATCGAGGGCGGCGAGGAGGTCGCCGACATTCGCGCGCGCTATTCGCCCAATCTCACCGGCGTCGAGGTTCCGCCGCAGCGCGCGCCCTCGATGATCGACGAATATCCCGTTCTCGCGGTTGTCGCGGCTTTCGCCTCTGGAACAACGCGGATGCGCGGCCTTTCGGAATTGCGCGTGAAGGAATCCGACCGCCTCGAAGCGATCGCGGCGGGACTTGAAGCCAATGGCGTCGATTGCGCGATTGAAGGCGACGACCTCATTGTACGCGGTGGGGCGGTCGCGGGCGGCGGAGTCGTCGAAACACATCTCGATCATCGCATCGCCATGAGTTTTCTGGTCATGGGCCTCGCCGCGCAAAGGGAAGTCACGGTCGACGATCGAACCATGATCGCGACGAGCTTTCCCACCTTCCGCGCGCTGATGGAAAAACTCGGGGCGCGATTCGCGTGAGCGGGCTCGTCATCGCCATCGACGGTCCGGCGGCTTCGGGCAAGGGCACGCTGGCGCGTCGTCTCGCCGAACATTTCGAGCTGCCGCACCTCGACACCGGCCTGCTCTATCGCGCCACCGCCTGCGCGTTGCTCGACGAGGGGTTGCCGCTGGAGGACGTGGAGGCCGCCACCGCCGCCGCGCGCGGCCTGTCGCTGACCGATTTCGACGATGCGCGGTTGCGTTCGCGCGAAATGGGCGAGGCGGCGTCGGTTGTCGCGGCCTTGCCGCAGGTGCGGGCCGAACTGGTCGATTTGCAGCGCCGTTTCGCGGCGCGCGAAGAGGGCGCTGTGCTCGACGGGCGCGACATCGGCACGGTGATCTGTCCCAGCGTGCGCGTAAAAATTTTCGTCACCGCCAGCCCGGAGACGCGGGCGCAAAGACGCGCGCTGGAACTGGCGAGACGCGGCGAGAACGTCGACTATCCGACCATTCTCGCGGATGTGAAAAAGCGCGACGAACGCGACAGCGCCCGCGCCGTGGCCCCGCTCAAACCGGCCGCCGACGCGGTGATGCTCGACACCAACGACCTCGACATCGAGGCGGCGTTTCGCGCCGCTGTCGCCATTGTCGAAAAGGCGCGGGGATGAACCCGGCGCGCCGCGTGTTTCGCTTCGCGCCCTCGCCGAACGGTTTTCTGCATCTTGGCCATGGCTTTTCGGCGCTGCTGAATTCCGAGCTCGCGCGCCAATGCGGCGGCCGCTTTCTGCTGCGCATCGAGGACATTGATTTTTCGCGCGCGAGATCCGAGTTCGAGGCGGCGATTTACGAGGATCTGGCTTGGCTCGGGCTCCAATGGGAACGTCCCGTGCGAAAACAGTCCGAACATTGCGCCGACTATTTTGAAGCGCTCGAAAGGCTGGAGGCGCTGGGGCTGCTCTATCCCTGCGCCTGCACGCGCGCCGATATTTCGCGCGATGCGCCGATAGGCGGACCGCGCGACCCCGACGACGCGCCGCTCTATCCGGGAACCTGCCGGGACAAGCCGCGCTTGGCCGTTCGCGAGATTTTGCGCACAGGGGGAGTCGCGTTGCGACTGGATATGGCGAGGGCGCTTAAGCTGGCGAACATAAGCCCGTCATTGCGAGCCGAAGGCGAAGCAAACCAGGAGTCGCCCAGTCCCCCTGGATTGCTTCGCTCCGCTCGCAATGACGGCGTTGAGGCGCCGCCCCTCTGCTGGCGCGAATTTGGCGTCGGCGACGTGACGACGCACCCGGAGCAATGGGGCGATGTCGTTTTGGCGCGCAAGGACACGCCGACGAGCTATCATCTCGCGGTCGTCGTCGACGACGCGCTGCAGGGCGTCACCGATGTCGTGCGCGGCAAGGATCTTTTTCACGCGACGAGCGTGCATCGGCTGTTGCAGCACCTGCTCGGGCTTCCCGCGCCGGATTATCGCCATCACGACCTGCTGCTCGACGCGCGCGGCGAAAAACTGTCGAAGAGTCGGGAGTCCAAAACGCTGCGCGCGTTGCGCGCCGAAGGCGTGACGCCGCAGGAGGCGCGAGGCGCTTCATGCGTCAAGGGACTCGCGTGAGTCCAACTGTTCGTGGCACAATGGCGGAAGGAGCCGCCATGCCGCAGGATGTCCCGACCTTCGCCGCGCCCTATGCGCCGCCCGACGAGGCGCTTGCGCAAGACTTGCTCGCGACGAAACCCAGCGCCGAGGTCGCCGCCGAAACGCGAGCCCTCGCGCAAAAGCTTCTCGCTTTGACGCGGGCGCGGCGCGGCGGGATCGGCGGCGTCGACGATTTTTTGCACGAATTCGCGCTGTCCTCGCGCGAGGGGCTCGCCGTCATGGCGCTGGCGGAATCGTTGTTGCGCGTGCCCGACGACGCGACAGCCGACCGGCTGCTCGCCGACCGCCTCAAGGCCGGGGATTTCGCGCATCATCACAGCGTCTCCGACTCGTTATTGGCACAGGCCTGCGCCTTCGCGCTCGGGCTTTCGGCGCGAGTGATCGCAGCGGAGGAGTCGCCGCGCGTAATCGTCGCCGATCTCGCGCGCCGGCTTGGCGCTCCGACGCTACGCGCCGCGGCGAAGCAAGCAATGCGGTTGATGGGCGCGCATTTCGTCTATGGCGAGACGATTCAATCGGCGCTGGAACGCGCCGAGAGCGATGGCGGCCGCCATTCCTTCGACATGCTGGGCGAGGCGGCGCGTAGCGCAGAGGACGCCCGGCGCTATTTCAACGCCTACGCGGGCGCGATCAAGGCCATGGGCGCGGCGGCGGGAGACGCGAAGGATCGTCTGGGGATTTCGATAAAACTATCGGCGCTGCATCCGCGCTACGAGGCGATCTCGCGCGTTCGCGTGCTGGCCGAACTCGCGCCGCGACTGCTTGAACTCGCCCGTCTCGCCAAGGCGCATGATCTCGTCCTCACCGTCGACGCGGAGGAAGCCGACCGGCTCGAACTCTCGCTCGACGTTTTCGCGCGCACGCTGGCCGATCCGTCGCTAAAAGGTTGGGACGGCTTTGGTCTCGCGGTACAGGCCTATCAGAAGCGCGCGCTCGCGGTGATCGATCATTTCGCGGCGCTGGCGCGGGCCTACGATCGCCGGCTCGCCGTGCGGCTGGTGAAGGGCGCCTATTGGGACAGCGAGATCAAGCGCGCGCAAGAACGCGGCCTCGCCGATTATCCCGTGTTCACGCGCAAGGCGATGACCGACGCCAATTACCTCGCCTGCGCGCGGCTGTTGCTGGCGAGCGAGCGGCTATATCCGCAATTCGCCACGCATAACGCGCAGACCGTCGCGGCTGTTCTCACCGAGGCCGGCGCGCGCGAAAACTTCGAGTTTCAGCGCTTGCACGGCATGGGCGAGGCGCTGGCGGCGGCGTTCGACACCTCCGGCATTCCCTGGCGCGTCTATGCGCCGGTCGGGCCGCATCGCGACTTGCTCGCCTATCTCGTGCGCCGCCTGATCGAGAACGGCGCCAATTCGTCTTTTGTCGCGCGCGCCGCCGATCCCTCGACGCCGGAGGAGGCGTTGCTCGCCGACCCTTACGCGCTGATCGGCGCGCCCGAACAGGCGCGCAACCCGCGCATCGTCGCCCCAGCCGAACTTTATTCGCCGCTGCGCGCCAATTCCGCCGGCGTCGAGTTTGGCGACCTCGCCGCGCTTTCCGTTTTGCGCGGCGAGGTTGACGCTCAGCGTGGGCGCCATGTCGCGGCCATTTCCTCGCAAGGGACGACAAAACCAGCTCGCGCCTGTGTCTCTCCGATAGACGGCGCGAAGATCGGCGACGTCGCCGAGGCGGACGCCGGCGCCGTCGACGCCGCGATGGCGGCGGCGTGCGCAGGTTTTCGCGACTGGAGCGCGACCGGCGTCGACACGCGCGCCAACGCGATCGAGCGCGCCGCCGATCTGATCGAGGCGCGGCGGGGGCCGCTGATCGCGCTGCTGCAAAGCGAAGCCGGCAAGACGCTCGACGATGCGCTGGCGGAAATCCGCGAGGCGGCCGATCTTTGCCGCTATTACGCGCGGCAGGCGCGCGAGATTTGCCGCGAGACGGCGTTGCCGGGACCGACCGGCGAGGAAAATTCCTTGCGCCGGATCGGGCGCGGGGTGTTCGTCTGCATCTCGCCGTGGAACTTTCCGCTGGCGATATTCATCGGCCAGATCGCCGCCGCGCTGGTCGTCGGCAATAGCGTCGCCGCCAAGCCCGCCGAACAGACGCCGCTCGTGGCCAGCGAGGCGATCAACGTGCTTGTCGAGGCGGGCGTTCCGCGCGCGGCGCTGCAATTTTTGCCGGGCGGCGGCGATATTGGCGCGCTGCTCGTCAAGCATCCGGCCTGCGCCGGCGTCGTCTTCACCGGTTCGCTCACGGCCGCCAAGGCGATCAACCGCGCGCTGGCCGAAAAGCCCGGCCCGATTGTTCCGCTCATCGCCGAAACCGGCGGCGTCAATGCGATGATTGTTGATTCGACGGCGTTGCTGGAACAGGTCGCCGACGATGTTCTGGCATCCGCCTTTCGTTCGGCAGGCCAGCGCTGCTCGGCGCTGCGGCTGCTGTGTGTGCAAGAGGACATCGCGCGCCCTTGTCTCGCCTTGATCGAGGGCGCGGCGCGCGAGCTTCGCCTGGGCGATCCGCGCGACATCGCGACCCATATCGGCCCGGTGATCGACGCCGACGCCAAGGCGCGGTTAGAGGCTTATCTCGCGCAGCGGGCCGACGAGGGCAGGGTGATCTACAAAGGCGCCGCGCCGGAGAGCGGCTTCTTCGTCGCGCCGCATATTGTTCGTCTCGATCATGTCCGCGACCTCGCCGAGGAGATTTTCGGGCCTGTGCTGCATGTCGCGACTTGGCGCGCCGAGGGGTTCGGCGCGTTGATCGAGGAGATCGCGGCGCTTAGCCCGTTTCTTGGGACGGGCGTCCTTCGGCCGCCCTATGGTTACGGCCTCACGCTGGGGCTGGAGACGCGCATCGAACAACGCCAGCGACAACTCGCGTTGAGAGCGCCGGCGGGCAACATCTACGTCAATCGCAATATGATCGGCGCCGTCGTCGGAGGTCAGCCCTTCGGCGGCTTTGGCCTCTCCGGCACGGGGCCGAAGGCGGGCGGACCGGACTATCTGCGCCGATTCACGCGCGAAGTCACGTTGAGCGTGAACACGGCGGCGGCGGGCGGAGACACGGGGCTGATGACGATGGAGGGATAGGAAGGCGGGCGGCGACCGCCCGGTTGCATTCGCCGACGCGTCATGCCACATCGATGCGCCGGCGCACGATACAATAGAGGATCACCGTTATGCGCAACCTGGTTTGGATCGCGATTCCGCTTGCGCTTTTGGCGTCCCCCCCGGCCTTCGCCGAAGGCACTGCCGAGCAACGCGCGGCCTGTAGCGACGACGCGTTCAAATTTTGCAATGACGACATCCCCGACGCGACAGCCGTGGAACAATGCCTGCGGGCGCATATGACGGCGCTCAGCGCCAAGTGCCGCAAGGAATTCGGCGTCGGGTCCGCGAAAAAGCCTCGCTGAGGCCGCATGCAACAGCCTGCGCTTGCAGCTTGCGCGAATTTGCCGTGCGGCTTTGGTTCAAGTCTTAACACGTCGGCGCAAGGGACCTAGCGCCAGCGCCGCCAGCAACGCGGTTGCGATGTTGAGACCCGCCGCGATGTAGAAGACGACATGCCATCCGCCGGCGCGGGCGGCGATCATGCTGGATAAGGGAACGAGCAGCGCGGCCGTTCCCTTTGCCGTGTATAGGAGGCCAGCGTTGGCCGCGGCGTATTTCGTGCCGAAAATATCGGCGCAGGTCGCCGGAAACAGGCTATAAATCTCACCCCAGGCGAAGAATACAAAGCCCGTGAGCAGCACGAACATGCCGGGCGTGTGTCCATATTTGCTGAGCGCCAAGATGGCGAGGCCTTCGAAGCCGAAAGCGATGAACATCGTCGTCTCGCGGCCGATGCCGTCGGACACCCAGCCGAAAAACGGACGCGTTAAGCCATTGAGCACGCGATCGATCGACAGCGCGAATGTGAGCGCGGGCAGCGTCATGCCTAAAGCGCTCACCGGAATGTCGGCGACGCCGAAGTCCTTGGCGATCGGCGCGAGTTGCGCGGTCGCCATCAGGCCGCCCGCCGCGATCATGACGAACATGCCGTATAACAGCCAAAACAGCGGGGTCTTGGCCATTTCGAGCGGTGTGTATTGGCGATGGCGGTGATCGGCCGCGATGACCGGAATCTCTTCGTCGTCTTGTTTTTCGGGCGAACTCATGCCAAGCGCGCAAAGGCAGACGACAACGCCTTGCAACAGGCCGAAATACAGGAAGGCGTCCTGATATCCGCTCTTGTCGATGAGCATCGAGATCGGGACGATGGTCGCCGCCGATCCCATGCCAAAACCCGCCGCCGTCACGCCCGCTGCGAGGCCGCGACGATCGGGGAACCACTTCAACGCGTTGCCGACGCAGGTTCCATAGACCGCGCCCGCGCCAATGCCGCCGATCGCCTGAGCGAGATAAAGCACCGGCAGGCTCGTGAGCTTCGCGTTGATCACCCAGGCGGCGCCGACGAGCAAGCCGCCAAACAGCACGAGCGGCTTGGGGCCGAATAAATCTTCGAAATAGCCTTCGAGCGGGACAAGCCAGGTCTCGGCGACGACGAAAATCGTGAAGGCGACCTGGATCGCGGAGAGATCCCAGCCGAACCTCGCCTGAAGCGGATCGACGAAGAGAGTCCAGCCATATTGCAGATTGGCGACCATCGTCATGCAGAGCACGCCGACGAAAAGCTGCAACCATCTATGGGATTTATGCCGAGGCGCAACCTTTGTCTGTTCGGGAGCAGCCGCTGTCATCTCTTCCACTCGAATCCGACATTGTCGCCTTGCGCCGAGAAAATTTGCGCCGCGCCGGATTTGGGTAGGCGATTTTTGCCCGACGATACAATGTAAATTTGGAGTCCTCGTTTGAAATATAGCGCTGGACAGCCCTCGACCGGATGCCGCATGGAGTTTCGCGCGCCGGACTTTTGCGGGCGTGGGGCGAGAGAAGAGGGTTCCAGGGTCATGAAGGTTTGCGTCATCGGCGCCGGGGCGATCGGCGGCCTGCTGGCCGCAAAACTCGCTTGCGCCGGCGAGAAGGTCAGCGTCGTCGCGCGCGGCGCGCATCTGGCGGCGATCGCTTCGAACGGACTGACCTTGATCGAGGAAGGCGCGGAGACCGTCGCGAAGGTCCGCGCCAGCGACCGCATCGCCGACGTTGGCGAACAGGATTTGATCATTCTCGGCATGAAGGCGCACCAGGTCGCGGCGGTGGTTGGCGATTTGCCGACCATCATGGGGGCCCAAACGGCGGTGTTGACCGCGCAGAACGGCATTCCCTGGTGGTATTTTTTCAAGCATGGCGGCCCGCACGAAGGCGCGCGGCTGGAGAGCGTCGACCCCGGCGGCGTCATTGCCGATCATGTGCCCATCGACCGTGTGATTGCGAGCGTCGTCTATCCGGCGGCGGAGATCGAGCGGCCCGGCGTCATTCGTCATATCGAAGGGAATCGCTTGTCGCTCGGCGAGATCGACGGCTCGAAGAGCGAACGCATTGTCCGCGTCGCCGAAGTTTTTACGCGCGCGGGTTTCAAGGCGCCGGTCGTGAACGACGTGCGCGCCGAAATCTGGACGAAGCTTTGGGGCAATCTGAGTTTCAATCCGATCAGCGCGCTGAGCCATGCGACGCTCGAGGACATCTGCAAATTCGCGCCGACGCGTGCGCTCGCCGCCAATATGATGCGGGAGGCGCAAGCGATTGGCGAGGCGCTCGGCGTGCGGTTCAGAGTTTCGCTCGAAAAGCGCATCGCCGGCGCCGAGGCGGTGGGCGCTCACAAAACATCGATGCTTCAGGACATCGAAGCTGGTCGCGCGATCGAGGCGGACGCCTTGCTCGGCTCGGTGATCGAACTTGGCGTCCTCGTCGGCGTCGCGACGCCCCACCTCGACGCGATCTATGCGACAGTGAAGCTGCTCGGCGAGACGCTGGCGCGCGCAAAAGGACGGCTCGCCGTCGCGCCGACGTGAAGACAAAACCTACGGGAACGCAACCATGACATCTGGGCGCACATTCGAGACCTTGCTGGCGGCGGCGCGCGGCGAGGCGGTCGCGATTTCCGCGCCAGACGCCAAGCCGCTAAGCTATGACGGCCTGCGAGGGCTGGTCGCGAAAACGATCGCGGCGCTGAACGGTTTTGGCGTCGGACGCGGTGACCGCGTGGCGATCGTCCTGCCCAACGGCCCGGAAATGGCGACCGCCTTCATCGCGATCGTTTCCGGCGCCGTCTCCGCGCCGCTCAACCCCGCCTATCGCGCCGACGAATTCGAATTTTACATGAGCGATTTGGGCGCCAAGGCGCTCGTCGTCGAAGCGGGCAGCGAATCCCCGGCCATCGAGGCGGCGAAAAAACTCAAGATCGCGGTTCTGACCTTGACGCCCGACGCGAGTGCGGGAGCTGGAAGCTTCACGCTTTCCGGCGGACAGGCAGGCGCCGCCGCGCGTCCGGGCTTCGCCGGTCCCGAAGACATCGCGCTGATCCTGCACACGTCGGGGACGACCTCGCGGCCCAAAATCGTGCCTCTGTCACACCGCAACGTCACGACTTCGTCCGATAATATCGCGCGGACGTTGGAGTTCTCGGAAGCCGATCGCGGCCTGAACATCATGCCGCTGTTTCATATCCACGGGCTCATCGCCGGCATCCTGGCGCCGCTGTCGCGTGGCGGCTCTGTCTATTGCACGCCGGGCTTCAACGCGCTCAAATTTTTCGCCGCGATGGAGGCCGCGCGGCCGAACTGGTATACGGCGGTTCCGACCATGCATCAGGCGATACTGACGCGTGCCGCACAAAACAAAGACGTCATCGCGAGTCATCCGTTGCGTTTCATCCGCTCGTCCTCGTCGTCGCTGCCGCCGCAAGTCATCGCGGAGCTGGAAGCGACCTTCCACGCGCCGGTGATCGAAGCCTATGGCATGACCGAAGCGTCGCATCAGATGGCGTCGAACCCTCTGCATGGCGTTAGAAAGCCCGGCTCGGTCGGCCTCGCCGCCGGACCGGAAGTCGCGATCATGGACGAGGTCGGAAATCTCTTGCGCGCGGGTGAAATCGGCGAAATCGTCATTCGCGGCGACAACGTCGCCGTCGGCTATGAGAACAACGAGAAGGCCAACGCCGAAGGCTTCACGAACGGCTGGTTCCGCACCGGGGATCAGGGCGTCAAGGACGCCGACGGCTACATCAGCCTGACTGGCCGCCTCAAGGAAATCATCAATCGCGGCGGCGAAAAAGTCTCGCCGCGCGAAGTCGACGAGGCGCTGATGGATCATCCGGCGGTTTTGCAGGTCGTGACTTTCGCCGTGCCACACGACAAACTCGGCGAGGACGTCGCCGCCGCCGTGGTCTTGCGCGAGGGCGTGACCGTCTCCGAGCAAGAATTGCGCGCGTTTTTGTCGACAAAGCTCGCGGCGTTCAAGACCCCGCGAAAGATTCTGCTTCTCACCGAAATCCCGAAAGGCGCGACCGGCAAGTTGCAACGCATCGGCCTTGCGCAAAAATTGGGGCTCGCCTGACCGGAGTGGAGTTCCTTGTGACGCGAGAGAGTGTGGGAGAAATTTCACACGCCGCGAATTTTTGATGAGAGGCTACAATGCGGCGTCTTCGAGGTTTTATTTCGTCGGCGCGATTGTTAGCGTATCGTTAACAATCGTCAGACTCGCATATTTCCGATTTCTGCTTCCCCCCCCCCCCAAAAAAAAGGCGAGCGGAAGCCTCGGCGCCCGAGACGCTTGAGATTTAGCCTTATTTTCCAATGGGCTGAGATGGTGGGCGCGACAGGGATTGAACCTGTGACCCCCTCGATGTCAACGAGGTGCTCTCCCGCTGAGCTACGCGCCCGAGCGCCTTAACGACGACTCGTGTGGACGGGGTATAATCGCTCGCCGGCGTCGGCGCAAGCCAGTTTGAGCGGGGCGCTAATTTCGCGCGCCGTCGCGTTTTGATTTTTTGCGACAGACGTCAATCGACGCGTCACACATCCAAATTCGCCACGCTCAGCGCATTCTCCTGAATAAACTCCCGGCGCGGCTCCACCACGTCGCCCATCAGCTTGACGAAGATGTCGTCGGCCTCGGCCGCCTCCTTGACCCGCACCTGCAGCAGCGAGCGCGCCTCGCGGTCGAGCGTCGTCTCCCAAAGCTGTTCGGCGTTCATCTCGCCGAGGCCTTTGTAGCGTTGGATCGTCAGGCCCTTGCGGCCCTGGCTGTTCATCGCCTCATACAGCGCGGTCGGACCGGCCACCGACGCTTCGTCGCCACGCCGCAGCAAAAACGCCTGGCCGGCAAAAATCTCGCGCAAGTCCTGGGCGCGCTCGGTCAGTTTTCGCGCCTCGCTGGAGGCGAGCAGCGAGGCGTCGAGCATCGCCACATGCTCCACCCCGCGCAGCGTGCGGCGGAAGATGTAGCCGTTTTCGCGCAACGCGCCGCGCCAGCCGCGCTCCGTCTCTTCCGCCACGGCGTCGAGCCTGCGGGCCACCTCGTCAGCGAGCTTTTGCGCCTCATCGGCGTCCGCCGGCAGCGGCTGCAAGGCCCCGGCGATGGCCGCCTGTTCGACCACCCTGTTGTCGTAGCGCGAGTGCAGGCTGAGCAAGACATGGCGAAAGCCGCGCGCGTCCTCAAGCAAGCGGCGTAGATCGGCGCCGGCGCGGTCTTCGCCCGAAGCGCTGCGCAGCACCGCCCCGTCGAGCAGCGCGTCGATCAGATAATCCTCCAGCGCGCGCTCGTCCTTGAGATATTGCGTCGACTTGCCCTTCGTCACCTTGTAGAGCGGCGCCTGCGCGATGAAGATATGGCCGCGCTCGATCAGCTCAGGCATCTGCCGATAGAAGAACGTCAGGATCAGCGTGCGGATATGCGCGCCGTCCACGTCGGCGTCGGTCATGATGATGATCTTGTGATAGCGCAGCTTCTCGATGTTGAACTCGTCGCGGCCGATGCCGGCGCCAAGCGCGGTGATCAGCGTGCCGATCTGTTCGGAGGCCAGCATTTTGTCGAAGCGCGCCCGCTCGACGTTGAGGATTTTGCCGCGCAAGGGTAGCACCGCCTGGAACTCGCGGTTGCGCCCCTGCTTGGCCGTGCCGCCGGCGGAATCGCCCTCGACGATGAACAATTCGGATTTGGCGGGATCGCGCTCCTGGCAGTCGGCGAGTTTTCCCGGAAGATTGGCGACATCGAGCGCGCCTTTGCGGCGCGTGAGATCGCGCGCCTTGCGCGCCGCCTCGCGCGCCACCGCCGCTTCGACCACCTTGGAGACGACGGTCTTGGCGTCGGCGGGATGCTCCTCCAACCATTGGCCGAGAGCTTCATTGACCACATTCTCCACTGCCGGACGCACTTCCGAAGAGACGAGCTTGTCCTTCGTCTGCGAGGAGAATTTCGGATCGGGAACCTTGACGGAGACGACGCAGGTGAGGCCCTCGCGGCAGTCGTCGCCGGTGAGATCGACCTTCTCGCGCTTGGTGAGGCCTGAACTCTCGGCATAGCCGGTGATCTGGCGCGTCAACGCGGCGCGAAAACCGGCGAGATGGGCGCCGCCGTCGCGCTGTGGAATGTTGTTGGTGAACACCAAAACATTCTCGTGATAGCTGTCGTTCCACCACAACGCGACTTCGACGTGGATATGTTCGCGCTTGCCGTTCACCATGATCGGCGCGGACAGCAGCGGCGTCTTGGCGCGGTCGAGATAGCGCACGAAGGCCTCCAGCCCGCCCTCGTAATAAAGATCGTCCTGCTTGATCTCGGCGTGGCGCGCGTCGGTCAGGATGATATGCACGCCGGAATTGAGAAAGGCCAATTCGCGCAGGCGATGCTCGATGGTCGCGAAATCGAATTCGACCATGGTGAAGGTGGCGGTCGACGGCAGGAAGGTGACTTCCGTGCCGCGCTTCGGCTTGCCGTTCTCGATTGGCGCCGGGCCGGTGACGATGAGCGGACTCACGGCGTCGCCATTGGCGAACTCCATGAAATGCTCTTTGCCGTCGCGCCAGATGCGCAATTTCAGCCAGACCGAGAGCGCGTTGACGACCGAGACGCCGACGCCGTGCAGGCCGCCGGAAACCTTGTAGGAATTCTGGTCGAATTTGCCGCCGGCGTGCAACTGCGTCATGATCACCTGCGCCGCCGAAACGCCTTCCTCGTCATGGATGCCGGTGGGGACGCCGCGACCGTTGTCGGTGACGGTGCACGAGCCGTCGGCGTTGAGCGTCGCGGTGACCAGCGTGGCGTGGCCGGCCAGCGCCTCGTCGATGGCGTTGTCGACGACCTCGTAGACCATATGGTGCAGGCCGGTGCCGTCATCGGTGTCGCCGATATACATGCCGGGCCGCTTGCGCACGGCGTCGAGCCCGCGCAACACCTTGATGGAGCCAGCGCCGTATTCTTCTATATCATTGTTATTATTGTCTTTATCGGTCATTAGGTCCGGCCTTGGGGCGGGCCGGGGCGGCCCTTGATTCGATTGAGCCCATTCTACCCCAGGACGCGGGACGTTTGCAGGATTTGTGACGCCGGCGTCGCATTAGCGCGTCGCCTCCGCCAAGGCCTCCAGAAACGCCTCGCCATCACGCGCGATCTTGCGTTCGCCTCGTTGTCGCCAGGGGGCCAGGGAAACGCGCTTGGATTTTGGAAACGCGCTTGGATTTTTGCCGCGAACGAGCGGCTGACAAAAAGCTCGTCAGACGCTGCGGAGCATCATTTGGGCCGAAATTTCGGCGCGAGCCCGATCAGAGACGGCCAAGTGCGATTCCCCGGGCCTGCGGTCGGCGAGGCTTCACAACCGTCGCGAAAGAGTCTACTAGAAGCGCCGACTCAAATTGGCGCATCTTTCCCGCGCCGCCGTCGGCGTCATCCTTCGAATGTCCGTTTACAGGACATGCAAGGCGCGGCGATGACCGGCAGATTACGCGATCGCTTAACGCGTGGCGGCATTTTGGTTGTTTCTGGCGTATGCGTTCTTCGAGGAAGTTCAAGGGAGCACGCGATGTTGAGATCGTTTGTTGAAAAATGGATGAGGGGTAGTCGCGTTAGACGGCGTCTTCCTAATGGTGTGCTAATCTACGTTTCGCCGGACAGTCAACTTAAGTATCTCAAGAGGACATTCGATATTGATCTATCGGAAATGGCGGAAAAGTTTGTTACAAATTCATCGGTCGTGTGGGATGTGGGCGCAAACTGCGGCGTCATGGCGTTTAATGCGGCGAAAGCTCGACAGATCGTGGCGATTGAGGCCGACCCTTTCCTCGCCAACCTGATTCAGGAGTCCGTCGCACTCAATGGTGTGCCAGTTACAGTGGTGACCGCTGCGGCGTTCTCGCGCTCATCGCTGGCTGAGTTCTCAATCGCGCGCCGCGGGCGGGCGTCCAATTACCTCACAGACGTTGGCGGACATTCGCAGTCCGACGGAGAGCGTTCGCGGATCGTTGTGCCCACGATAACGCTAGACAGCCTCCTAGAGCGCTTTGACCCGCCCACCTTTATAAAAATCGACGTCGAAGGCGCGGAAGCGGAAGTGTTTGAAGGAGCCCAGAGCATCTTGAAGGGGGCGCGCCCCATCATTTATTACGAGGCTGTGGCGTCCACTGAAGATCGCTGCAGTCAAATTCTCGCTTTGGCAGGGTACAAGGTGTCCAAGGGCGCAGGAATGAACTGGCTCGCTATGCCGCAATGAGGCCGACGCCGCGTTTGCCGCGCTGCTCGATACGTTCGAGCTGCTGTCGGAGGCGCCGCACGGTCGCCGTCCTGGAGAGCGGCGCATTCTACCCATTTTGGCTGCGCGCAAATGTTAAAATATTAAAACCGCCAGTGGAAAAGCCCGTTTTTGGCGCGTCTCGAAATCACGGAATCCCATAAGCTGCGGGACGGAAAAATGAGCCCCGTCAACGCTCAAAGGCAAAACATGATGCAGAAGCGGCAGCAAGAGCAGCCTTCCTCCGATGTGCAGGCGTCAAACCAGCAGTGGTGGACCGTCAACACCATGTCGTACGACTGGAAGGACAAGATCGGCGCGGAGCGCTTTTCGGAGCAATGGTTCGACGAGGTCGACCGCAGATTTATTTTTGCCCATCGGTTGTTCGCTCATAACGAGCGCCCGTTCGGGCGCATCATTCCATTCGATGCGATCAGCGGTCGGCGCGTTCTCGAAATCGGATGCGGTATGGGCCTGCACACCGAGCATCTCGTGCGCGCGGGCGCCGATGTGACTACGATCGATATCTCCCAGACTTCCGTCGATGCGACCGGCCGCCGGATGGAAATCAAGGGCTTGAAAGCCGACGTGCGCCGGATGGACGCGGAGGTTCTCGAATTTCCCGACGCGACTTTCGATTTTGTCTGGTCCTGGGGCGTCATTCACCATTCGTCGATGACGGGACGAATCGTTCGCGAGATTCACCGCGTGCTGAAACCTGGCGGCGAGTCTCGCGTGATGGTGTATAATCTTGAGGGAATGCCCGCCTATATCATAATGGTTCGGCGCTACTTGCTGGATTTCTGGCGCGGCAGATCGCTCGACGAGTGTCTTTGGGCCGACACGGACGGCTTCACCGCGCGTTATTACTCCAAGGACCAGTTGCAAGACTTGTTCAATATCTTTTTCGCCAAAGTCGGCGTCCAAAGTTTCGGACAAGACGCGGACGCCGTGCCGCTGCCGAGACAGTTACGCCCGATCGTCCTGCGTCTGATGGGCGCCGAAAGAGCCAGCCGCATCGGCAACAAGCGTGGCGGTTTTCTTTTCGTTACAGCCTCCAAGTAGACGCATGACCGGGCTCGAAATCGCCAAGACGCCATCGCCGCTGCGCCAATTCGTCAGCGGGATCGCCTGGACAATGGCGGCGACGGGCGTGGAGCGCGGCGTCGCTCTGGGCCAGACCATTATCATCGCCCGCCTTCTCGGGATCGAAGCTTATGGTCGCTACGGATTGCTGTTCGTGACCGTGGGCCTCGTCTCCTCGGTCGCGGGTTTGCAGCTTGGTCTTACCGCCACGGTCCACATTTCTCGGTCTCGCATATCCGAACCCTCGCGCGCCGTCGCGGTCGTGCGCCTGTGCGAAATCGTCAGCGCCGCAATGGCGTTGGGGGCGTTTGGCGTGCTGTGGTTCTATCCGTCGCTCTTCGCCACCGCTCTGCCCGGCGACGGCTACTCGGACGCCCTGCTGCTTGCGGGAATCATGGCGGTCGCGGGCGTCGTCTCTGGTGTGCAGGACAGTGTTTTGCAGGGCTTCGAGCAATTCAACACGCTGGCTGTCATCAAGACGACGACCGCCGTCGTCGGACTCGGGCTCGTGCTGATGCTGGGCCGACCGGGCGATTTGGCGTCGGTCCTGCTGCCGCTCGCCCTGGCGTCGATTGTTCGACTCGGCGCCGTCCTGGTGATGAAGGAGTTGCTGATGCGGCGGGAGGGCGCGCATGCGAGCCTCGCCGCGATCTGGGCGGCCCGTCAAGTGCTGTGGTCGTTCAGCCTGCCGTCGGTGCTGGCGTCGCTTATCGGCGGTCTCGCCAATTGGTATGGCCTCGTGCTGATCACCAAGCTTCCGAGCGGATTGGAGGAGGTGGCCATATTGACCACGGGCCAGCAATGGCGCGGGATGGTCCTGTTCGCGACCAGCGTGTTGGCTTCGGTGGCGATCCCGATGATGGCGCGTATGTCCGAGTCGGGAGATCGTGCGGGCGTCCGCAAAATTCACCAGCTAAGCTTGGCCGCCAACATGCTTTTTGGCGTTGGCGTGGTGGCGGTGGTCGGCGTAGCGACCGGGCCGATCCTCGCCGCCTATGGCAAGGGGTTCAATGGGAGCCATTTGGTGTTCTGGCTGATGGTGGCGTCGGCCGTGCCGATGTCCTATTTGAACGTGCTTTTGCAATATCTCGTCAGCCACGGCCGTATGTGGCTGCAACTGCTTCAATATGGCGTCTCGAACGCGGTCCTTGTGATCGGCTATGTTATATCGATCGCATATTGGGGCTCCCTCGGTTTCGCGGTCACGACGCTGATCGTTTCGGCCGCCACCGCCCTGGCGCTCGACCGCTGGCTCCGCGAGGAACTAGCCATGGGCGCAGCGGCTGAATGTTCAAGCAGCGGCGTCGCGGGGAGCGAGCAAAAATTGGGGAAGATTTGAAATGAGAACGTCTACCGATGCGATCTTCTCTAGCACCATTGTCGATGTGGCGGCCCAACTCGATCTGACGATGCTCGACCTCGGCGCGCGTGATGGCTTCGACACCGAACTGATGCCTCTTGCCGGCGGCGTTCGGGCTATCGGCTTCGAGCCCGAGCCGCAGGAGGCTGATCGGCTGCAGAAGGCGATCGCCGGACCATGGCGTTCAGTTAGGATGTTGAGCTGCGCGGTCGGCGGGCAGAAAGGGAAGGCGAGGCTCTACATCCCGCCCAATCCGGTGGGGGCGTCGCTGCGTCCGCACAACGCGGAGATGCTCGACGAGTTCGGACATGAGAGTCTCCACAAAACCATCGCGGCGACCGACGTCGACGTGCTGACCCTCGACGATCTTTTGGCCGACGGCAAGATCGAAAAGACCCAATATCTAAAGATCGATATCGAGGGAGCCGAGTTGGAAGTGCTCGCCGGCGGAACGCGCGCGCTAGAACATTGCCAGGCGATCAAAGTCGAGGTGTCGTTCTTGCCACAGCGTATCGACCAGGCTCTCGCGCACGAGGTGGCGGCTCTGCTCGACGCAAGGGGCTTCGCCTTGGTGGACATCCTCGATCCCCATCATTGGCGCCGGCGTCCGCTGCCCGCACACCCTTATGTCGTCGGCTTCGATGTGCCCTATTCACGCGGCCGTCTGGCTCAGGCCGATATGCTTTTCTTTCGCCGCCACGACACCCTTCCCGATCATGCCGATTTGAGCGCTTTGGTGCTGATATCGGCTGCGATGGGCTATTTCGACCACTCCTTTTCGCTCCTGCGGCGCTTCCCGGAAAATGTGGCCTGGTGGTCGGAGCAAGGCGTTGATATCGAGGCCGAATTAAAGGCCGCTTCGGGGCGATATGGTCGGGGTCAGTTGAGGCAGGCGATTCAAAAGAATTTGCGCGGCTTCATTCCGCTCCTGCGATCTCTCTTCGGCGGACTTCCTTATAATCGGCCCGAGCGTCCCTATTGATGAGAAACTTGCGGCGACGCCCGGTGGCGCTTCCGCACGTCGCGCAATCGGCATATGTCGATTAAGAGGAACTTCGAACCCAAGTCGCGACGGCGACGACCTCCTGTCGCTACTCCGCGCGTGGGCAAAACGAACAGGTCGATAAAATGTGCGGAATAGCTGGCGCCTTGGCGCTGCACGAAATGCAATTGCCGCGGTTGGAGCCGATGCTCGCCGCGATGGCGCATCGCGGGCCCGACGGCGACGGCGTCTGGATGCAAACGCTGGACGCCGGCGCCGTCCGTTTGGGTCATCGACGGCTGTCGATCATCGACCTCACGGAGGCGGCGAGCCAGCCGATGGCCGACGTCGATGGTCGCTATGAACTCGTATTCAATGG
>Ga0182030_10003745_pt1 | contig 32502 bp, 30 predicted proteins | sample 812S3MmetaG_FD_121299 | JGI IMG/M metagenome (GOLD analysis project Ga0182030, IMG submission 121299) | Permafrost microbial communities from Stordalen Mire, Sweden - 812S3M metaG (Illumina Assembly) | ecosystem: Environmental > Terrestrial > Soil > Wetlands > Permafrost | place: Sweden... | reverse complement strand
TTGCGCCACTTCGGGTTGGGCGCGTACTCGGCCACATGCGGCGCCACCCGCTGCTTGCGCAGACTACCCACGAACGTCTCCTCCTGATCACTCTTGTCCGCGCCCAGCGTCATTGGCTTGCCGCGCTTGATTCGCGTGAGCATCTTCAGCGCCGCCTCGCGCTCGGCAGCGTTGCCCGATTGCGTGGCCATCGCAGCCACCACCAGCCCGTTGCGATTCTCCGTGATCACATGGCCCAGATAACTGGGTACCACGGCACCCGAGCTGCTCTTGCGATACAGCCGCGCCGCCGGATCAGTCGTCGACTCATGCGTGTCGCGCAGAAGCTTGCGGCCACGCGCCCCTGTGCCACGATCCGGCAGCTCCCCTTTCTCCTTGAAGCTGCGCCGACTCGCCCAGGCCTGGATCAGCGTTCCGTCCACCGTGAAGTGCTCCTCGCTCAGCAACTGTTCGCCATGCGCCTCTTCTACAACTGCCAACAACAACTTCTGGCTGGCGTCGCCGCCGATCAGACGCTCCCGGTTCTTGCAGAACACCGTCTGATCCCACACCGGATCATCCATTTCCAGGCCTACGAACCAGCGGTAGAGCAGGTTGTAGTTCAACTGTTCCATCAACTGGCCCTCCGAGCGAATCGAGTAAAGAACCATCAGCAACTGCGCCCGCACAAGGCGCTCCGGCGCGATAGACGGCCGGCCCATCTCCGAATAAAGCCGATCAAACTCCGCGTCCATCCGGGCCAGCGCACGGTCTACAAGCAAGCGGATACGACGCATCGGGTGATCGGGAGCAATCCGCTGCTCATCGTTACGTAACTCAACATCGCTGCCTGCTGCTTGTCGTCTCCGCGCATACCAACTTCCTAAATCAACTCGCTGTGGAGAAAAAGTGACTCCAATGGGACTTTTTCAGCAAGCTGTTCAGCCGTGCCGCACAAGGGCAAGCTGCCGAGAATCGAGTTTAGTCGCAGCCCGGAAGGCTCGCTGGCACCCGCTCCTCATTTCCCCTTGTAGTCCTGAAACAGCTCGGGAAACTGCTGCTTGAGGGCGGCGATCTTGGGGCGGTCACAGACCAGGATGTAGGGGTTGTTGGGGTTTGCGTCGGCGTAGTGCTGGTGATACTCCTCGGCGGTGTAGAAGCCTTTGAGTGGCGTGACCTGGGTGACGATCGAGGCAGGGAAAATGTGGGCTGCGTCGAGCTGCGCGATATACGCCTCCGCAATCTTCTTCTGGTCGTCGTTCTCAAAGAAAATCACTGACCGGTACGACGTTCCCATATCGGGCCCCTGCCGGTTCAACTGCGTCGGGTCGTGCGCGACCGAAAAGAAGATGCGCAGAAGCTGGCCGTAGGTGATTTTGGACCGGTCGTAGACCACCTTGACCGACTCGGCATGGCCCGTTGTTTCGGTGCCCACCTGCGGGTAGGTCGCGGTCTCGGCCGATCCACCGGAGTAGCCAACCGTCGTATCCAACACACCCTTCACGCGTTCGAAGACCGATTGCGTGCCCCAGAAGCAGCCGCCGGCAAAGACGGCCGTTGCTTTACCCGGAGCCTGGGCGAGCGCAACATCGTATGAAGCAGGGGGGATCGGAGACCGACTCGCTCCTCGAGCGTTGGTGTAGACAACGGCGACGGCAATGACGAGGAGAAACGCTGCGATGAGAGAGACGATTCTGGACATTCGAACCTCCGGGCGAAAAACAACGGGGATACGCCACTGGTGAGATGAAGCCCGTGCCGAAAGGTTACCAGGACAGAGATCAGGGTTCAGCGCGGGACGGCAAAATCTGCGCGGAGCAGCGGCTTGAGTTCCTCCCATTGAACCGTCACCGGCTGCGGTGTGCAACAGTAAGGCGCAACCGCGTATTTTTGGAATGTGATTGTGAGACCACTCGCGTCGAGTCGCCAGTTCTCCGGGTTGGCGACAATGCTGTGCAGGCGTTTCGGCACTTCGCCAAGTCCAAGCCAGGCGTCATGGTGCTGATCGGCCTGGTCCAGCTCGCGGTGGAGATCTGCATCGCACCGATTGAAGAGCGTGGCTTCCCATCCAGAGCTGGCGCGGAAAACATCCTCGGGCCGCAGTTGCCGGCGTTCGTTGAGCATCCAGTTGAATTGAAGCAGGTTCTCGTTCGGGTGAGCCGCCCCGTGCCCGTACCAGTGGCTTTCGATCTCCGCCGTGACCAGATCGGCAGTCATGGGGCCGAGTGAACCCGTGGCCTCTTCGTCCAGATCTTCGGAATAGATTTGCTTCCATTCCGTGGCGGGTGGGTTCTCAAGCGACGCAATTCGCAGCATTGCGGATTCCATGGCTTTGTTCCAGGCCTGCCACTTGGGTGTATCCGACAGCGCCACCGGCCAGGAGGCATTGAGGTAGCCCTGGCCCGGCTTTTCGCCGCCAAAGTTGGTAGAGTTCCAGACGAAGGTCACGCCGCCGTCCTTCACCAGCCGGTGATGCAGGTCTCTCGTGCGGCTTTCACGGTCGGCCAACAGGCATTTTGTCAGCTCTGCCTCAGTCTGCTCAGGATTCGTATTGCAGCGCCTCGCCACACCCCGCAACCAGGCGCGCTGGTCATTGCGGACGGCGTCTTTCATCTGCGACGTTGCGGCATTCAGCAGCTCCCGGTAGGCTGAGGCCATCTGTTCGTCGGATGCCTGCAGGGCCGGGCTGGCACAGATCGCTCGCTCCTGAGGAGTATTGGCCTTGGAGCAGTCCACGCCCGAAGCCTGCGCAACTGCCACGGCCAGAAGGACTGCGGAAATCACCATGCCCGGCCCCTCCCGGCAGGCCGCCTTTCGGCCATTTTGCCATGTCCAGCGCTCCACGCGCCCGCTCGGGAACAAACTGTGTAAATCCCGCGTACTAGACCCGTATGGAATGCGTGGGTACATTAAGCTGGAACGGGATCGGATTGGCAACACTGCCGAGGCCCACCCGTGACCGGCACATGTCGCCGGAGAATTCCTCAAGGCCATCGCGGCGCGCCCCCTCAACGCGTACGATGGAAGCGCCGCAAGTTGGCGATTCAAAAAGGCCTATCGCCGGCAACCTCCAGGGAGGCAAGATGGTCGCTCCAGACGCCCGCATGGCGCGCATGGAGGTCAACCCGCAGGAGATTGACTGGCCCCAGCTGGTCCGCCTCTGCATGAGTGGCGACTCCGGGGCATGGGCCCAGCTTGTGCGCACGCATCATCGGCGCGTCTACGGGCTCTGCTATCGCTTTACGGGGAATCCGGCCGACGCGGAAGATCTGACCCAGGACGTGTTCCTGAAGATTTATTCGAACCTGACCAGCTTTGACACGACACGGGGCAGCCTGCAGGTTTGGATCACCACCATGACCCGGAACCTGCTGGTGGACAACTTCCGCCGCACCCGCAACCAGCGGGCCACAGGCTCGCTCGACGAAGGGTGGGAAACCAGCGAGGAGCTGAGTCCCATTGACCGGCTCACCTCGCAGAGCACCTCGCCGCATGAAGCCGCAGCCCAGAAAGAACTCGCTTCCATGGTCCAGAGCGCGCTGGCGCGCGTTTCCGTCGAACTGCGCGAAGCGGTGATTCTGCGGGATCTGCAGGACCTTGATTACAAAGAGATAGCCCAGGTGCTGGGCATACCCGAGGGGACCGTGAAGTCCCGCATCAGCCGGGGGCGCGCGGAACTGGCCCGCCTGCTGGAACGTAATAAACGGGAGGTAATGTAATGGCAGAGCGCACGAACATCCCGAACTCTCCCGAATGCGGACACTGGGAGACCCTTTTGGCCGATGCCCTCGACGGACTGCTGCGGCCCGAAGACGAAGCTATTTTCACGGCGCACATGGCCGTCTGCCCGGCCTGCACTGCGTTGTTTGAAGAGTCGCAGCGAGGCCGGCAATGGCTCGAGTTTCTTTCGCCGGAGCCGGAAGTTCCCGCAGGTTTGTTGGACAAGATTCTTGCCCAGACGGGGCCGGGTCAGGTTGCCGGCTACGGGTTGGTGCCTAATGACAGTGCACTTCCCATGGCTCCGGTCTGGCGGCAACAGCATGCGGGCTTTATGGGGCGTGTGGTAGCCCAGGCGCGCCGATTCGCCGAACCCCGGCTGCTGATGACGGCTGCCATGGCTTTCTTTTCCATCGCACTGACGCTTAACCTGACCAACGTTCGCCTGAGCAGCCTGCGCCTCAGCGACCTTCGCCCGGCGGCTATCCGCTCCGTGGTTGAACGCCGCGTGACTATGGCGTCAACACCCATCATTCGTTATTACGATCACCTGCGTTTTGTCTACGAAGTTGAAACACGGATGCGGGAACTGCGCCGCACAACGGAGAACGACAACCCATCACCAAAGCCTCGCGATTCAGCCCCGGGCGAGTCGCAACAGAATCCTGGCCACAAGGATGGCGGATCGCGCGTCGATCCTCCGCAGCAGTCGGCCAGCCCGGAACCTTACGATTTTGATGCCCTGGAAGCTTCCCTCACGATTCGTGCCTTGAAGGGTCAGCCCGCGCTGTCCGGCGGCTCCGTATTGGAAGTTGGGGAAAGGAGCAAATCATGGACTGCGTAAATCATCCTGGTATGACGGCAACGGCCTTTTGCCAAAATTGCGGAAAGGCCCTATGCACCGGCTGCGTTCGCAATGCCCCAGGGGGGCAGGTGCTGTGCGAGCCGTGCTTTGCAGCCTGGCAAACCTATCAGCAACCCTTTGCGCCCGTGGCCACCGGTTCGCCGAACCCGGCGGCAGCGGCGGTGCTGGGACTGATTCCCGGCGTGGGCGCAATGTACAACGGACAGTTCTTCAAGGGACTGATTCACGTGGTGATCTTCGCCGTGCTGGTAAGCATGGCGCATGTTTCGGGAATCTTCGGAATCTTTATTCCGGCCTGGATTCTCTACCAGTCGTTTGAGGCGTTCCACACGGCGAAGGCGTTGCGCGATGGATTGCCGGTGCCCGATCCGCTGGGACTGAACGAAGTGGGCAACTGGCTCAACCTGGGCAAGCCGCCACAGTATCCCGGCCAGCCTCCCGTTGGTCAGCCGCCCGTGAATCCGGGCGGATATGCCGGACCGGGCAGTCCCGGATCGAGTTCGGGATGGACTGTGGGTTCAGCCGGCACGCCGCCGCCGCCCGGTGCACCGTATCAACCTCCGTACACCCCGCAGCCGCCTTACACCCCGCCAGGCGCGTACCAACCACCGATTCAGGGCCAATGGCAGACCCCCTATGCTCCGCCGGTTCCGGGAACTGCTGCACCGACGGATCCGAATGCTCCGCCGCCCATTCCACCGGATCCTTCGGCCTATTGGCATCCGGCATTCTGGCGCCGTGGCGCGCCGGTCGGGGCGATCGTTCTGATTGCTTTGGGTGTGCTGTTTTTGCTGGGGCAGCTCGACATTTTTAATGGCCGCCTTCTGGAGTTTTCATGGCCGGTGTTCCTGATTGGCCTGGGCGTGTGGCTGGTGGTTCGCCGGCTTGGAGAATCGCAAGGAGGTCCCAAGTGAGTCGTTACATTTTGATTCGCCGCCTGCGCGGCCCCGCATTTCTTCTGCTTGTCGGCATCAATGCACTGTTGGCCCAGGCGCATATTCTCGGCTGGAGCGAGAGCTGGCCTTTCTACCTGATTCTTGCGGGCGTGATTTCGCTCGCCGAACGCGCGGCACTGGCGACCGACAGCGGGATGCAGCAGCAGCCGTACCCGGCCGCGCCTTATCCAGATTCCAGTGTTCCGCCTGCCAGCGAGTCGACGTCGATCGTCCCTGCGCACTCGCACGATTTCGACAATTCGAACGGAGGCCAGTCATGAGCAGCGTTCCTCCAGGCGCACCTCCCGGAGGCGGACAGCCCCCGTACACACCGTATGACCCGAAGACGCAGTGGCGCATCTACCGCGAGCAGCAAAAGGCCGCGTGGCGGGCGCAACGCGATGCCATGAAGGCGCAGCGGTATGCGGCCAAGGCCGGCTATTACGGCGGCGCCTATGTCCCGCATGTGCCTTCGGTGATCGGTCCAATCATTCTCATCGGCATTGGCGTTGTTGCCCTGCTTGTGGTCACGGGGCACATCGCTGCAGGTGAGTTCTGGACGTGGTATGCCCACTGGTGGCCGCTGCTTCTGATCGGCTCGGGCCTTGCTCTGCTGGGTGAATGGTTCCTTGACATGCGCAGCAAGACACCGGTGCGGCGCGGCGGAAGCTTCATTGGCATTCTTGTTCTTCTAGCTATCATTGGCATGAGCGCCGCCGGATGGGACCACTGGTGGGGACCATTCCGCGCGCAGTTCGGCGACCAGAGCGACGATTTCTTCAACGCCTTCGGACGGCCCGAACGGGATAATGACCAGCAAGTTCTTACGGCGCAGATTCAGCCGAACGCTGCCATTGAGATCCAAAATCCGCGCGGCGACATCAGCATCACTTCGGGCGACGGATCTGAGATTTCGGTGAACGCGCACGAAGTGGCCTTCGCAGATTCTGACCAGGAAGCGCACAAAATCTTCGATTCTGAGGCGGCGCACTTGACCGTCAGCGGTGGTGCTGTTTTAGTCAAGTCAAATAGCAACACAAGTGGACGGCTGAACCTCACCATCGTTGTGCCGAAGTCTGCCAAAGTTACAGTCGACGCGGGACACGGCGACGTAACGGCCGCGGGCCTGGGCAACGGCCTCAACCTGACGGCCGGTCACGGCGATGTGCATCTCAGCGCGATCGATGGGTCGGTGCAGGCCCACTTCCCCAACGGCCGTCACGATTTCTCAGCGCACCAGGTGAATGGCGACCTGACAGCGGATGGAGATGTGAACGACTTGACGCTGTCAGAGGTGAAGGGAAAGGTAACGCAGAGCGGCGAGATTCTTGGCGACGTTCACATTGAAAATACGGCCGGGCCGATTCATCTGCATACATCCGTTACCGACCTGCAGGTCGCCAACCTGATCGGCGATCTCACGTTGAACTCCGACGATCTGCGCGTGACCGAGGCCAAGGGCCAGGTGCGCGTGACGACGCATGCGAAGGACGTGGACCTGAGCGAGATTTACGGTGACAGCACGGTGGAAGATCGCGACGGGCGCATCTCTGTCGAGCCGGCTGGGAACTTCGCCGTAGACGCAAAGAACAGCAAGGGCGATGTCGAGCTGACGCTGCCTTCCACAGCTTCGGCTTCGGTAAGCGTGCACACCCACAACGGCGACATCATGTCCGATTTCCCCATGCCGACCAGCGACGACGAGAACAAGTCAGCCAACTTCCAGATCGGCGGCGGTCAGGCCAAAATTCAACTCACCACCGAAAACGGAGACGTCCGCATCAAGCGGGGTACTGGGTTCCCTGCGGCTCCGCCTCCGCCTTCGACAGCGGAAAACAACGGGATTGTCGCGCCAACAGCTCCGAGCGCGCCGCATCTGAAGACCCCGAAGCCGTTGCCTCCACAGCCGGTGACGCAGTAAGGCAGCGGCCAGTGATCATTTAGCTGGTTAGCAGAAGCTAACTCACGAGGGCCCTTCACAGGGACTGGCGATGGGAACGCTGATCCCTGAACATTGAACACTAACCACTATTTTCTCACTCCGTTCGCAGTGCCTGCATGGGATCGAGGCGCGACGCCCGCCACGCCGGCACAACGCAAGCCGCGACCGCGGCCAATAGTAGGGCCGCACTCACGCCGGCGAACACAAATCCATCCATGGACTGCGTCCCATAAAGCATGGACTGCATGCCCCGTGCGGTTGCGACGCTCGCCGCCAAGCCCAGGACCAACCCCACCAGCGCGGGCCGCAATCCGTCGAGCAGTATCCGCAGGAGCACTTGCTCTCGACGCGCGCCGAGTGCCATGCGAATCCCGATCTCTCCGGTCCGCTGCGCCACAAGAAACGACAGCACGCCAAAGAAGCCCACCGCCGCCAGCAGCAAAGAAAGTCCCGCGAATACCGCCAGCAGCGTTGCGTCGAAGCTCACATTCATGGCCGATTTGCCCAGAAGTTGATCCATCGTCATTACGTCGGATACAGGCAAATCCCGATCGATCGACTGCAAAAGCTACTCGACCGGCAACGCGAACTTATCCACATCCTGCGAGGACCGGATTACCAGTGAGCCGTGGTTGGGAAATCCCGAGTAGAGCGGAAGATATTGCATCGGCGCAGGCTCTTCCGATTGCGCGAAGCGAGTGTCACCGACCACGCCGACAATCGTGAGCACACGATCATCCACGCGCACATGTTTTCCTATCGGATTTTCTCCCGGCAATTTCCGGTCTGCGAATTTCTTGCTGATCACAATCTCGTTCGCCTTGTCGAGACGTTTGCCGTCGTCGAACGTGCGCCCGCGCAAAACTGGAATGCCCATGGCCGCGAAATAGCCTGGATCAGCCCAGCGATAGATGGCCATGTCCGTCTGACCGACAGACAGCGACGGGTGTTCCACAATTGAGAACGGTCCGTCTCCCCAGAAACCTTGCCCCGGAACCGCCTGCACAAAGCCTGCCGCCTGCACACCCGGAAGCGCCCGCACCTTTTGAAGAAAATCGGAAAAGAAGTTGACACGTTCGCCGCGATCGCCAAAGCGCCCGCCGAACAAGGCAATACGCATGGTCAAAACATTGCTCGTTGTACAGCCCATGTCAGAGGAACGCAATCGCTGATAGCTTTTCAGCAGCAGGCCCGCTCCTACCAGCAGGACGACGGTCAAAGCGACCTCAAGCGTCATCAGGGCCTTGCGCAGCCTCACGCGCCCATGGGCCATGGTCGATCCGCGCCCCGATTCCTGAAGCGAAGTAAGCATGTGCTCACCTCGCGAGGCGCGCGATCCAATGACTCCGGCAACCAAGGCGCACAGGCAAATCAGCCCGACTGCAAATGCGACAACCGGCACATCGATGTGGACCGCTTCAACGCGGCTCAAATCGGGCCGCGCTTTTGCCAGCCACCCGATGGCAGCCCACGCCAGTGCCAACCCCGCCGCGCCACCGCCGGAACACAGCAAAAAGCTCTCCATCAACTGTGCGCGCAACAGGCGCATCCCGCCGCCACCCAGGGCCATGCGGATGGCATGCTCTCTGCGCAGCGCCGCACCACGCGCGACGAGGAGGTTCGCCACATTGAGGCACACGATCAAAAGCATGCACCCCGTTGCGGCAAAAAGCATGTAGAGAGGCCGGCGTGCATCCACCACCATGTCATCGAGCAGGGGTCGAGTCACCGCCGACTTTCCGATGATCGGCTCATCGAGATGTGCATCATGCAGCCGTCGCGCAATCAGCGCCAGGTCCGTCGACGCCTGCTCAGCCGTCACCCCCGGATGCAGGCGCCCAATCACCACAAACTGGTGGTTGCCACGCGACGCCATTCGTTCTGCGGGCTTTTCGTGATAGACCGGCGTCAGCAACTGGACCGCCGGATCTTCAGGAAATACAAACCACGCCGGCAGAACGCCGATCACTGTGCACGCACGCCGATTGATCTGCACTGTCTGGTTGAGGATTCCCGGATCTCCGCCAAACCGCCGCTTCCACAATCCCCAGGTCAGCATGACCGTACCGTTGGCTGCCCACCGGTCATCGTCTGCCGTAAAGCTGCGCCCCAGCGCGGCCTTCACGCCCAAAAGCGGCAGCAGGTTCCACGTGCAGTTCACACCGTGCAGCTTCTCCGGTAACTGACCCCCCGCGCCGGAGACGTTCGACTCAAACCCGCCCGCGAGGCCCAGATTCTGAAATGTCTGGTTCTGCTGCTTCCACTCCGCGTACATGCCCCCGGCAACCACGTTGAACATCGAGTCCGGATCCCCGACCACGTCGCGCTCGTAAACCATCATCAGCCGGTCAGGATCCGGATAGGGCAACGGCTTCAACAGCACAGAGCGGATCACTGTGAACATTGCCACGTTGGCCCCAATTCCCAGAGCCATCACCACCATCGCAATCGACGTGAACGCCGGAGCCCGCGCCAGCGTCCGCACCCCATAGCGCACATCGCGCAACAGGCCTTCGAGCTGACTCCAACTCCACCTAGCACGCGTTTGATCCCGCAGCAGCGCAAGATTGCCAAACTCTCGCAGAGCGGCGTAGCGAGCGTCGTCCGCACTCATGCCTGCAGCAATGTTCTCGGCAGTCTGACGCTCGAGATGGTCGCGCAATTCCGCATCGAGGCACGACGCCGCGGTGCCGCGCGCGAGCAGCATGAGGGCCCACATGCGTAATTGCGCCAGGAAACGCATCGGAACCTCCTCAGGCCTCGGTCACGACGAGGTCGATCGCGGCTGAGAGCCGGTTCCAGTTGGCCGTTTCGGCCTCAAGCTGCTTGCGGCCCGCGGCGGTGAGTGCGTAGAACTTCGCCTGCCGTCCGGTTTCGCTTTCCGCCCACTTCGCTTTGATCCATCCCTGCTGCTCCAGCCGATGCAGTGCTGGATACAAAGAGCCCTGCTGTACCTGCAGCACTTCGCCAGAAGCCTGCTGAATCCGCTTGGCGATGGCCCAGCCGTGCTTTGGTTCCAGAAGGATTGTTTTCAGGATCAAAAGATCGAGAGTTCCCTGCACGAGATCACTTGGCTTTCCCATACCATGATTATCTACAACAAGCTTGTGTAGATCGTCAAGGTATCGCGCCAATTGGTTTGCGTGAGGCCATCGCTCGACCGTGGAAAACCAGGGACATTCCGCGAGGCTTGGCACCCTTGTGGGCTGCACGGAGGAGCCAAGCGCGCTCAAGGCCATTTCGCATTCTTGCGTTTTCGTTGTATCCTTCGCTCGCAGGAGAATGCTTCCCCCATGCCGCATGCACCTATCCGTGTGATTACCGTCGAGCGCGAGTACGGATCGCGCGGCGGCGAGTTTGCCCATGACCTGGCCAAGCGCCTGGGATGGCGGCTCCTCGATGCCGACTTGCCCTGCGCGGCGGCCCGTGCCGCTGGCGTTTCTGCCGAACTGGCCAAAAAGTACGACGAGCGTCTTGACCCCTGGTATTACCGCTACGGCAAAGCCTTCTGGCACGACTCGGGATACTCCATGTCCGGGATCTCCGAGGACCAGGTGTTCGATTCCGAGCGTATGCTGAGCCTGATTAAAAAGGAGATTCTCAAGGCCGCCGGCGAAGGCAACTGCGTTCTCGTTGGCCGCGGCTCCGCCTGTGCACTGGCCAATCAGCCCGGCTGTTTTCACGTGTTTGTCTACGCCACAGCCGCCGCCAAGCGTGAATGGTTTATTCGGTCGTTCCCGGAGAAAGCCGATCAGGCCGACCAGGCTTTGGCCGCGTTTGATAAGCGCCGCGCCGCGGTCATTCGCAAGGCTTACCAGCAGGAGTGGTGCGCGCGCGGCCTCTATCACATGCTGCTGAATTCGGCCATCGGCCACCCAGCGATGATCGCCGCCGTAGAAGGCGCCGCAAACCTCATCCCAGTCGCTTCTTAACTGGCCAGGAGAAAGTCATTTGAAAACGCTCTGCTGAAGGATTCGGGCTTCAGCACTGCCTCAAGCGTCCGCGTGCTTCTTGCCAAACTGCTGCAGCTTCGCCAGCGTCAACGCGGCTTGCCCGGAGTCAATCGCCTCCGCACCCAGTGCCACGCCTTCCTTCAGGTCCCCGGCAAGGCCTGCCGCAACCAGACCGGCCGCGGCGTTCATCAGCACAATGTCGCGGCGCGGCCCGGGAATCCCGGTGATCACGTCATAGAGCAGCGAAGTATTCATCGCGATATCGCCGCCCGTGAACTGGTCGTGCGTCGAGCGCGGCAGCCCTGCCATTTCCGGTGTGACGCGCGCAGCTTTCAGCGTCGGCGGACCTTCCTCGGACTCCTCAACGCGTGCCACGATGGACTCACCGCTGGTGGTGAGCTCGTCGATGCCATCGGTTCCATGGACGACGTAGGCCCGCTTGGCCCCCAAAGCAACAAGAGTTCTGCCGACGAGCAGGACGCGGCTGGGGGCGAGCACGCCGATGACCTGGTTGCGGGCCCGGGCGGGGTTGGTGAGCGGCCCGCAGAGATTGAGGATCGTGCGGAAGCCGAGAGCGCGGCGCAGCGGCGCCAGTGCCTTCATGGCGGGGTGGTAGTGCGGCGCAAACAGGAACATGAAGCTGGTTTCGCGCAGACACTCCGCCGCAAGCCCCGGAGAAAGGTCGATGGGAACTCCGAGGGCCTCAAGAACGTCGGCAGCCCCACATTGCGAGGTGACCGCGCGATTGCCGTGCTTGGCCACCTTGGCCCCTGCGGCCGCAGCAACCAGTGCCGCGCCTGAAGAGATGTTGAGGGTGAGCGGCCCGCCGCCGCCGGTGCCGACGATATCAACCAGTTCGGCGCGCTCTTCTTCTGAAAGTGGAAGAGAGATGGCCCGTTCGCGCATGACTTCAACGAAGCCGGCGAGTTCCGCGGCTTGTTCGCCGCGCGTGGCCATGACGGTCAGCAGGGCAGCCACTTCCACATCGGGAACCTCGCCTGTGAGGATCTCAGTGAGTGCGTGGGCCGCCTGTTCGCGGGTGAGAGCCGCGCCATCTTCGGCCAGCGGCTTGAGGAGTTCCTTCAACGACGCCATAAGCCATTATGGTAACTGCCCGGGCGGCCACTGCCCGAGCGGCCACGACAGGATTGGCTGGGCGGGCGCGGAGTGGTTTGCGGCACCTTTGGCGGGCAAGATAGTATTTGAATACCGCTGGTACGGTTTCGCTGGCCTGAGTGTCCGTGGGCCTGGCGCCGAATCTTCGAAAAACGGCGGCCTGGATGGTTCCAACTTGAAAATCCACGAGTATCAGGCAAAAGAAATACTGGCCAAGTACGGTGTTGCTGTGCCCAAAGGCGAGATGGCCAACACGCTGGAAGAGGCGAACGACGTAACCCGCAAGCTATTTGCGGAGGGCGCGAGCGGCGTGGTCGTGAAAGCCCAGATTCACGCGGGCGGCCGCGGCAAAGGTGGCGGGGTGAAGGTGGCCAAGACCCGCGAAGACGCCGAACTGTACGCCAAGAACATCCTGGGCATGCAACTGATCACACACCAGACCGGCCCGCAGGGACAGAAAGTTCAGCGTCTGCTCGTCGAAGAAACCGCGGCCATTGACCGCGAGCTCTACCTGGGAATCGTCCTCGACCGTGCCAGTGGAAAGCTGGTCTTCATGGCTTCACGGGCGGGCGGCATGGAGATCGAAGAAGTCGCCGCGAAAACGCCCGAGGCAATCTACAAGGAGACCATCGATCCTGCTATTGGATTCGGCGCATGGCAGGCGCGCAAGCTGGCGTTTGCGCTGGGACTGAAGCCGACGCAGATCAATGCCGCGGTGACGTTTTTGCAAAGCCTTTACAAGGCATTCATTGATACCGATGCCTCGCTGATCGAGATCAATCCATTCATCACCACCAAGGACGACAAGCTTTTTGCACTCGACGCCAAGATCACCTTCGACGACAACGCCCTATTCCGTCATCCCGCTATCAAGGCGTTGCGCGATACGGCGGAGGAAGATCCGCTTGAAGTGGAAGCGAGCAAGTACGCACTGAACTACATCAAGCTCGATGGTTCCATCGCCTGCATGGTGAACGGCGCCGGCCTGGCCATGGCCACCATGGACATCATTCAGTACGCGGGCGGAAGCCCGGCGAACTTCCTCGATGTGGGCGGTGGGGCTACGCAGGAGCAGATCGAACACGCGTTCGAAATTCTGCTATCCGATGCGAACGTAAAGGCAATCTTCATCAACATTTTCGGAGGCATTCTGCGCGTCGATCGTCTGGCGACTGGCGTGGTTGCGGCGGCACGCAATCTCAACGTCAAGGTGCCAATCATCCTGCGCCTCGAAGGCACAAACGTCGAGGAGGGTCGCAAGATCCTGAAGGATTCCGGACTGGATTTTCAAGTGGGCACAACGATGGAAGAGGCTGCAAATCTGGTTGTGAAGGCAGCCGCAAAGGTGGGTGCATAAATGGCAGTTCTAGTCGACAAAAATACGCGTCTCATCGTGCAAGGCATCACCGGCAAAGAGGGAACGTTTCACGCCAAGGGCGCGGCGGAATATGGTACGAACGTCGTTGGTGGCGTCACGCCGGGCAAGGGTGGGACCACCCATGAAGGCTGGCCTGTCTTCAATACTGTTGCCGACGCCGTCGAAAAGACCGGCGCGAATGCGACGGTGATTTTCGTCCCGCCGCCCTTCGCAGCCGACGCCATCCTCGAAGCCGAAGACGCGGGAATCCCCTTGATCGTCGCCATCACGGAAGGCATTCCGACGCTTGACATGGTGAAAGTCTGGGCCAAGCTCAAAACTTCCAAATCTCGCTTGATCGGTCCCAACTGCCCCGGCGTCATTTCGCCCGGAAAAGCCAAAATCGGCATCATGCCGGCGCGCATCCACAAGGAGGGTTCCATCGGCATTGTCTCGCGCTCCGGAACCTTGACCTACGAAGCGGTTCATCAGCTCACGCAGCGCGGCATTGGCCAATCCACAGCCATCGGCATCGGTGGCGATCCCATCATTGGAACTACGCACATCGACGCGCTGCGCCTGCTCAACGACGATCCTGAAACTGAAGCCATCATCATGATCGGCGAAATTGGCGGATCGGCGGAAGAAGCCGCGGCCGAGTTCGTAAAGCAGTACGTGAAAAAGCCGGTGGTCGGATTTATCGCAGGACAGACGGCGCCTCCGGGACGACGTATGGGCCATGCAGGTGCCATCATCAGCGGTGGCCAGGGAACGGCGAAAGACAAGATGAAAGCCATGACCGAAGCCGGAATCCACGTCGTCGTTTCTCCCGCCGAGATCGGCGCAACGCTCGCCCGTGTAATCGGAAAGGGCTAAGGCCAGCTTTGGGCTGTCATCCGTAAGCAGTCATCTGTGATCTGCAATCTCTTAAGGAGCAATACTCGTGGCACAACGCACATTCAGCATCATCAAGCCGGATGCTTTCCGCAAAGGATTTACCGGAGCCATTTTTGCCGAGATCGACAAGGCCGGATTTCAGATCGTGGGCATCAAAAAGCTATCGATTTCGAAGGCGCAGGCACAGGGTTTTTACTATGTCCACAAGGAGCGCCCCTTCTTCGACGACCTGACGACCTTTATGTCTTCCGGGCCGATCGTGCTCCTGGTTCTTGAGAAAGAGAACGCCATTGCCGACCTGCGCAAGCTGATGGGCGCCACGAATCCCGCCAACGCCGAGGAAGGCACGATCCGCAAGAAGTTTGCCGGTTCCATTCAGGAGAACGCTATTCACGGATCGGATGCTGAGGAGACCGCGGCGTTCGAAATCGGGTATTGGTTTGCGGGGTACGAGTTGATCTAAGACTGACGTCTACACCTGCGTGTAGTTCGAAGCTAATCGAATGGGAGATCGCCGTGCAGGCATCGAGCACGCAGGAAACCGCAACATCGGAATTTAGTAAAGTCGCCGCAGTAACCTTCTCGTTCTGGCTCATCAAGATTCTGTGTACCACGCTAGGGGAGACTGGCGGCGACGCGGTTACCATGTCGATGAATCTTGGCTACGCGGTCGGGACCTCGATTTTTGGCGTCATCTTTCTTGTTGCTGTAGTCGCCCAGGTCTTCGCGAAGAAGTTCCATCCATTCCTGTACTGGTTCACGATTATTGCTACCACCACGGTGGGGACCACGATGGCGGATCTGGCCGACCGGTCAGAGGGGCTTGGCTACGCGTGGGGCAGCGCTCTGCTGCTGGCACTCGTTCTAGGGTCTCTTGGGCTGTGGTACTGGTCGACGGGCACAGTCGCCGTGAATACGGTCAGTTCGCCGAAGGCGGAGATTTTTTACTGGGTCACGATCATGTTTTCCCAGACCCTCGGCACGGCGCTGGGCGATTGGGCGGCGGACGATGCCGGTCTGGGCTACCTGGGCGGCGTTGCCGTGTTCGGTGGCGCGCTGCTGGTGGTTCTTGGCCTGCATTTCTTTACAAAAATTCCGAAACCAATCCTGTTCTGGGCTGCGTTCATTCTCACGCGGCCTTTGGGAGCCGTATCGGGCGACTTGTTTGACAAGCCGGTTGCACAGGGCGGCATGGCAATCAGCCGCTATACGGCCTCAGCGGTATTGGCGGCAGCCATTCTGGTCTGCATCCTGATTTTTCCGCAGCGGGCGGCACGACGATCGGAACACTAGCGCTCAGCGCTGCAAAACTCAATCGCCAAAGAGATCGTCGATACGCTTGTTCAGTATCGCAACTTCGCGTTTGAGCTCTTCAACCGCTGCCTCAAGCTGAACCAATCTGGAATTCTGCTCAGGAAACGGCACGACATTGGAAGACTTGGGTGCCTCGATGAAGGCAGCCGCCTCAACCTCACCGGAAAGCAGATGGGCGTAGCGAGATTCTTTGGTTCCGGGCTGTCGCGGCAGCACCGCCGCAAGCGGCGGTTCCCGCTCCATCAGCTTTTGCAGGCCGGCCAGCACATCGCCGACTTCTTCAAAGCGGTGCAGGCGCTCAGTGCGGTTGCGGAGTTCGCCGGGGGTCTGGGGGCCACGCAGCAGCAGCACGCAGATCAGCGCAGTTTCAGCACGGGTGAAGTTGAAGGCTTCGCCCAGCCAATGTTCGTATTTGGCGACTCGGCTGTCGGCGCCGCGAGCCCGGCCCGCTAGGCCCAGGTCCTCAAGTCGGCGCAGAGCGAGATGGGCTTCTTCGTCGTCAAGGTGCATCACAGGTTCGCGGTTGGTGAGTTGGTTGCAGGCGTTCACAAGAGCGTTCAGCGACAACGGATAATAGTCCGGGGTTGTGACTTCTTTTTCAACCAAGGCGCCGAGAACTCGGGCTTGCGCAGGACTCAGGATGATGGGGTGCGTGACGGGCATAGGCTACTTTCCACTTTGCGCTGGCGGGTGGCTTCAGTCAAACGGCCTGGAAGTCCCGGTAGGCCGCAGGAATTTTGTTGGAGCAGCGAATTCAGGGAGTCTGCCCTGGAGTTTCCTTTTCTTCCGGGCCCAGCAGGAACTGCACTCCGAGATACGCAATCCAACTGGGCTCAGAGTTTTGGCGCGTGACTGCCTGGATGGCGCGCCCAGCCATGAAGAGCAGCCGGAGATGGCCTTTGCGATCGAGCGTCTGGCGACCGCCCACATCGAAGGTCAGTTCACGCTGCTTCGGAGTTGAGCCGATGCGGTTGGCATCCTGCAGATCGTAGATTTCAGAGTAAAGCTCGAAGCGGTCGTTGAATTCGTGGCCGGCGATCAGTCCGCGGCCCCAGCGGCTGGGAATCAGTTGGTTGCCGAACCAGCGGCCGACTTCTCCGTTGAAGTTGAGGGGGCCCCATTTGGCTGTCATTTCCATGGGCAAATAATACTGCGGGCCATTCTCAACAATGCCCCTGCGCACGGCGCTTGTGGGATTGTTGATGGAAGCCTGTGGGTACGTGCCGATGGAGAAATCCATATTCTCGTCGGAGGGCGCATCTCCCGCGTGGTGATGTTCGTAGGGCCGCCATTTAACGCCGATGAGCGACTCGCCCAAACCGGAGCGCGTGGTGTTGTTGGGATCGGTATAGACGGCCATCGGCAGCTCATACTTGAGCTGAATCCGGTCGCCCCAGCCGTAGTTCATGTCAATGTCGGGCGTCTCGTAGTAGGCGTTGCCGGGATTGTGGTCCGCGATCCAGCCAAAGTCGATCTCCCAATGCTTGTTGCCGGGCGTGCCGGGATCGTCAGTGATGAACGGAGGCCCGCCTTGCGCGCGTGCGCAGAGAGAGGGGAGGAAAGCGGTAAGCAACAGGATGGAGAATTGAAGCCGGCGGATGAAGATGAAAAGAGCCATCGGGTAAACAGGGCGGTATTCGCTGAATCGGCACATTCTCTGATTGAAGTTAGTATCGCAGACGGAAATTTGAGCATCCGGTCGTCGAGGCGCTCCCAGATGTGAACAATTGGTCAACACGGATCCGATTGCAGGGACGCAAATCGCAGAAAAGCGTTAAGTTTCTGTGAGCTGGAAGGCGCATCCGGCCCGGCTCTGCGATACTAATTTGTTATGCCACTCGATGACTTGCAGCAGGCCGCACAAAAGATTGCCGGGTTCCTTACCTCTCTGAACAAATTGGGCGGCTTCCGCCTGAAGTTCCGTATCACAGCGGGCAATGGCGCGCGCGATCCGCAGGGCCTTGAGGGGCGTGTGATTTACGTGGAGCTGGGCGGCCCGGATGTGCCGCTGGTAACACAACATAACGGCGAGCTGTTGCGCGCACTCGAGACGATTGCCGCGCAGATGCTGCGGCTGGAACAGCGCGAGCACGATCTGATCAGCTTTGATGCCGCCAACTTCAAGGCCTTGCGCGCTCAGGAGCTGAAGTTGCAGGCAGAGGTGGCTGCTGACAAGGTCATCCGCACGGGCACACCCTACGCCTTCCCTGCGATGAACAGCCGCGAGCGGCGTTTGCTGCACATGTCCTTCAAAGACATTGAAGGCGTTGAGACGGCAAGCTCCGGCGAGGGCCAGGACCGTTTTCTGGCAGTTTTTCCTGCTGGAAAAACCCACTTGCCAGTTGTCGCGCCCGTGAAGCCGCGCGGATTTGATCGCCGGCGTTAAGCCCGGGCCGATTGATTTTTCGTTCCCGCGACAAACTGATCGAGCGCCTGCATTGGTGTGCCACAATACCCCCAATGAGAAAACTCTCTGTGGCCGTGCTGCTGCTGGCAGCTGGTCTGTGCTCCGCGCAAAAGCGGTTGGTGTTGATCGATCAAGACGGCTCCGGACCCGGCGGTTCGAACCAGATGGCCATGCTCGCCTTGTTGCAGGCTCCGAACGTTGAGGTGCTAGGCATCACCATGGTGACGGGCAACGCCTGGCGCGATGAAGAGACACTGCATACGCTGCGCATGCTGGAGCTGACAGGGCATGCGCATGTGCCTGTGGCACGTGGCGCCGTGTTTCCGCTGGTACGGACCGAGAGGGAAACGAAGCTTGAAGAAGCAATTTCTGGCGGAGTAGCGTGGCTGGGCGCCTGGGGCGAAGGCCAGACGACACTGGTGGAGTCGGCCAGCGGAGTGATCCCCATGAACGCGGGCAAGTTTCGCGAGCACGGGCCGTATGAGATTGGGCCCATGCCGGAAGGCATGCCTGCGATCAAGCCCATTGACGAGGATGGTGTGCATTTTCTGTTGCGGCAGGTCAGGGCGCATCCGCACCAAGTCACAATCTATGCGGCCGGACCGATGACCAATATCGCTCTTGCGATTCGGATCGACCCTGAGTTCGCGGCGTTGACCAAAGGAATTGTGTTGATGGGGGGCAGCCTTAATCCGGAAACGGACGATCCGGAGTTTGCGACGAGTCCGCGGCACGAGTTCAACTTCTGGTTCGATCCCGAGGCGGCGGATATTGTGTTGCGCGCCGATTGGCCGCGGGTGGATGTGACGACGGTGGATGTGTCGATCAAAGCTCCTTTCACGCAGAAGATGCTCGACGCGATTGCAAAGGCGCAGACGCCGACGGCCCGTTACGTTGCCGCGTGGAGCCAGGACCGCTACTATCTCTGGGACGAGTTGGCGGCGTGCGCCTGGTTGGATCCGACGCTGATTACCAAGGAAAAGCTCGTGTACATGGATGTGAACCTGAGCCATGGCCCGAGCTACGGCGATACGTTGACATGGACCGAAGCGTTCAAGCCCATCACCGGCGTGCGCCTGGTTCATGCGCAGGTCAATCTCGACCTGCCGCGCTTCCAGCAGATGTTCGTAGACTTGATGACGCGTCCGGCAGCAGAATAACCAGACTGACGAAGAGGAGCACACGATGTCGCACGATTCGATTCTGGGTTCTTGCAAGCTGATGGCCTTCGCACCGGTGACCGACCCGGCCAGGGCGCGTGCATTTTATGAAGGCGCGCTGGGCCTGCGCCTGGTTGAGGATGAAGCGCCCTTTGCGCTCGTCTTCGACGCACATGGAACCATGCTGCGGGTGACACCGGTGGGCGAGTTTCGTCCGGCGCAGTTCACAGTGCTTGGGTGGGAAGTGGACTCGATTGAAAACACCGTGGAGCGGCTGACCAAGGCCGGCGTGAATTTTCTGCGCTTCCCGGGAATGAACGACAACAACTCACTCGGCATCTGGGATGCGCCCAGCGGCGCACGGATCGCCTGGTTCAACGACCCAGATGGCAATGTACTGAGCGTGACGCAGTTCTAAATCAGCGACCACCGGATTTTCTTGCGGTCGCGGCCTTGGCGGGCGCAGCGGTGTCGGCGAGTGCCTTGTCGATGTCGGTGTAGAGCTGCTGCGCAGGGTTGAGCACCTGCGTGAACGGCGCGCCCTTACTGTTGGCGGCCACGACGAAAATGGTTGGAGTGCTCTTGATGCCGGTGCGCTGCGCCAGCGCGATGTCGGCGTCGACCTCGGCGGCCAGTTTGCCTTGCGGATCGATGGCGAAGGGCAGAGCCACGCCGTGGCTTTGCGCGAACTTCTGCGTGAATTGATTCAGCGTATCCGGATTGTAGATGGAATTCTGATTGGCGAAGAGCTGGTCGCGATACTCGTCGCCCAGTGACTTGCTTTTCAGATCGAACCAGCGTGCGTTAATGGCTGCCTGGCGGCTCCAGTTGTGATAGGGGATGAGGAAGTCGTGGCGGATCCAGGGAATTTTGTACTGAGCCGCGGCGGCCTTGAGGACGGGGTTGGCAGCGGCGCAGGCCGGGCATTGCAGGTCGTCGAATTCCACGATCGCTACGCGCGCGCCGGCTGGCGGATGCAGCGCGGACGCATCGAGAACCTGGACGGGCGTCTGCGCACGGGCTGCGAGGGACAGCGCGGCAAAGGCAAGCAGCGAAGCCGGCAGAACGCAGCGGCGGCGGACGGCGTTTTCTAACCTGGGGAAGCGAGGCATATTCATTGGACGACCATTCCTGCTTGATTGTAACGGGAGGCGGATTGGCCCGCGTCCTGGAGTTCTGATTCCGAGATGCCGGGAAGGGAAGCTAAGATTTGCGAGGAAAATGACATTGCGCCGAGTGGCGGCCATGCCCCTCGATCCTTTTTCAAATCAAGCGAGCGCCATACCATGTGCACCTGAGGCATTTTATTTGGGCCCCGAATTCAAGCGAATTGATTCGCGGATGGTGGTTCGCCGCCGATCTTTCTTCCCAGGAAAAAGAAAAAAAGGGTATCTCTGTAAAGAAGTTCCCTGGAATCAAGTAGATGGAAGGAGGGCTTCCTTGCAAATTCTTGATTCCAGAGGACTTCTTTGCAGAATCTAGACAGCAAAGGAGTTACGGGAGCCAAACGGCTGCGCTAGCGTTCTGCAATGGATCTGAAGTGATTATGCTCCCATGAGCTGAAATTGCATGCAAACTCGGGAGAAGGAACCTGGATCCCCGCTTCGCGGCTTTGACCGAAGCATGAAAATCCAGTTCAGCTTTCCTCATGACTATCCTGGAACCTCAACCTGGCCCCAGATCGCACCGGGTTATACTTCGGGGGCATGAAGAGCCAGCTTGTCCTCGCAGTGTTCACGGCGTCAGCCCTCCTCACGATGGGCTGCAAAAAGTCAGTGCCGCCGCCCAGCGCGGCTTCTCCGGCTGCTGACTCAGGGGGGAGCCTGGCCGACAGGCTCAAGGCTGTCCAGAACCCGCAGGCCGAGACGCATGCGGCCTTCCTCAATGGCAGCCTTTCCCAGCGAACGGCTCTCCCCTTTCAATTCCGCTTCAGCAGGGTCTCGAAATTGCAACGGTCGATCCGGATCGCGCCCGGAACCATCCAAGTGAAGATCCGCTCTCGACGCTGGTTGTTGCCCTCAATGCATCGCAGATCCTGGTACACCATCGCAACAATCCCCAGGCCGACAAAGAGCGCCACATGGGCCAGCTCGACAATGAACAAGGCCTTTCGAGCCAGCCGCAGGCTGAAGTGGACCATCGCGAACCGGAGTGTGACATCGTAGTCGATCGCGCCGATCTCGCAACCACCCACAACCTGCGCAACTATGTCTGCCAATCGCAGAAAGAGCACTTCCCGGATACCGAACCCTGGGGCGTCTCCACCGAGGTGCTGAATCAGCTCCGTGCCGGCCAGCAGGTCGAATTTCACTTCATTCCTGACAGTGAGGCCACTTCGTCCATTGGCCAGGTCATGCAGACGATGGGCAAATCCGGCCTTCCGCCCCTCACGAAGCATGCCAGCCTGCTCATGTTCTCTTGTACGCTGCATCGCGTGGAGGCCTTCGACCTCGCGTTTCCGGTCGAGCTCAACGATCGGCAAGTGCAACTGCCCGCGCTGCACGCCATGTGTGTGTTCCCCGACAAAACTGAAGCGCACGTCTACCTGCTTGACGAGCCCGAGAACCCTTTGTTGCTGTGGAGCAACATGGGTGTCTTGTCCGAAACAATGCAGATCGTGAGCATCAAGCTGCCGCGCTGAACCGGGCCGAAGGTTCCGGTCGCCGGGGACGGGAAGCCTATCGACTATGAAACCAGCTTCGTGAACCGCAACGAAACCGAGTTCATGCAGTAGCGCAGTCCCGTGGGAGGCGGCCCGTCGTCAAACACGTGGCCCAGGTGCGCATCGCACAACCGGCACGAGACAGCCGTCCGCACTTCCATCAGGCTACCGTCCACGGTCTTCGCGACGTTCTCTTCGGCAATGGGCTGGTAAAAGCTGGGCCAGCCTGTGCCTGATTCAAATTTCGCGCCGGAGCTGAACAGCGGCAGGTCGCAGCAGACGCAGTGGAAGATGCCGCGTTCGTGTTCGTTGAGCAAGGCGCCGGTGAAGGGGCGCTCGGTGGCCTCGTGGCGCGTCACCTGGTACGAATCGCCGGAAAGCTGGCGTCTCCACTCATCGTCCGACCTGGTAAGCCGAGGAACCGTGACAGTCCCGGTGCGCTTTCCATCGGCGGAAAACTGGACAATGGAGACAGTAGCCGGCCCTTCGCCAGGCGTGAGCGGCCGGGCAGCGGCCACGGTCGAGCGGCGCAGCCCCCAGAAAGTGATAGCGCTCAGCGCGCCAGCCGCGCCCAGGATGAAAGCGCGCCGGCCCATTCGACCTGGTTCACGATTCGTCAGATCTTCAAAAATTGCCACGCCGATGCACCTCGTCTGTGAGCCCGTCTGTAAGATGGGTCCGCGCGAAAAAGGTTACACGCTCGGTCAGGAGGGAAACAGCGAATCTGTCGGGTAGGGCAGGGTAGAAAGGCGTGGGCGCCGACGTTGCGGCCGCGTTACGGGGTTGGCCAACAGCGCGGCAATCTCGCGCAACTCGGCCCGTGCGTGACCGATGGTAGCGGCTACGGCATCGCGGCGCTGGTCGACGGCTTGTGCCGGGAAGGAAGCCCGCGCGGCCGGATTTTTCGGTGCATCCTGACGCGGCTCCTGAGCGGCGGGGCGGCGGCTGCTTTGATCCAAAGCCTGTCGCGCCCCGGAGAGCGTGTATCCCTCGCCGTACACGAGACGCTTGATTTCGAGAACGAGTTCGACCTCGCGGCGGCGATAGAGCCGCTGACCGGTTCCGCTTTTGTTGGGCTTGAGCTGCGAAAACTGCGACTCCCAGAAGCGAAGAACATATGTTTCAAGGCCGCAGATTTTCGCCACATCGCCGATCTTGAAGTAGAGGCGATCGGGGATCGTGGGCGTTTCGACAGCGCGCTTGTGGGAAGCCTGTGTCGCCATGGGAAAAGAGTGGATGCCGCGGCGCGTTCCTCACTCACATGCAGTATAGGCCATGCTTTCGCGTGTTTGTGAAGCGAATTCGCAATGAAATCGCCACTTTTAGCCGCATGGTGGAAAACCAGTCCGAAACCAGCGAGCCCGCGCGCAGAAAAACGAACGGTCTCTCGTCTCGCGTTTTCCAAAGAGTCGGGTGCCCGGGTTTCGCAATTGAAACCCGGGAAGGAACGAACCTATCAATTCCCATCGTCGATCGGAATTCTCTTCTCACTCCCGCGTGGCGCAGCGCGCAGATACTGCTTCGGCCATGTTGCGGTCTCGTCAAAGGCAGCGGCAGCATGCAGCGGCCAGTAGGGATCCCGCAGCATTTCGCGCGCCAGAAGCACCAAGTCGGCTTCGCCATTGGCGACAATCGCATTGGCCTGCTCAGCGTCGGTGATCAAGCCCACAGCGGCTGTCGCAATGCCCGCCTCTTTGCGAATTCGTGCCGCGAAAGGAACCTGGTATCCGGGGCCGAGGGGAATCTGCACATTGGGCACCAGTGCGCCGGACGAGACATCGACGAGATCCACACCGTGATCGCGCAACAGATGCGCCAACTGGACCGATTCATCGATGTTCCAACCGCCATCGGCCCAATCGGTGGCCGAAATGCGAATGAACAGCGGCAGGTCCGCCGGCCATTCGGCGCGCACTGCGTCCACAACTTCGAGCACAAGCCGCGTGCGATTTTCAAAGCTGCCGCCGTAGGCGTCGCTACGCTTATTTGCGAGTGGCGACAAAAACTGGTGCAACAGGTAGCCGTGGGCGGCGTGGATTTCGACAAGATCGAAGCCTGCTGTTTGAGCCCGACGCGCGGCCAGTCGAAACGCCTCAACCGTCGCGGCAATGCCGGCCGCATCGAGCGCTGAGGGAACGGAGTAGGCCGGAGAAAACGCAATGGCGCTTGGTGCAACGGTCTGCCATCCCCCCTCAGCGGGCGAAAGCACATGCTCACCGATAAAGGGTGACGACATGCCTCCCTTGCGGCCTGCGTGGGCGAGCTGGATGCCGGCATGCGCGCCCTGCGAATGCAGAAAGCCTGCAATGCGGGCCAGCGCCGGAATGTGCTCATCCTTCCAAATGCCCAGGTCGACCGAGGAGATGCGGCCTTCCGGCGTGACCGCCGATGCCTCAAGGATTACCAGCCCGGCCCCGCCCTGGGCGCGCGCGCCGAGATGAACAAGATGCCAGTCCGTAGCGAATCCGTCTTCACTTGAGTATTGGCACATGGGAGAAACGCTGATGCGATTGGCAAATCGGACAGACCTGAGCTGGAAGGAAGAGAAAAGCGGAGGAGTCATAGAGGCTAGATGTTCCATACGCGCCAAGGTTGCAATCAAAGCCTTGTGCGGCCGCGATGAATTGCCTCAGGCGAGCAGCGCCTCGATCTTTCCCGCAAGCCCTGCGGGGGCGGAGGAAGGACCGAACCGCTCCTTCACGATGCCATCGCGGTCAATTAGAAATTTCGTGAAGTTCCACTTGATGCGTCCGCCATCGAGAAAACCGAAAACGCCGGGATTCTGCTTCTTCAGAAAGCGATACAGCGGGTGGGCGTCCTGGCCGTTGACGTCAATTTTGGCGAACATCGGAAACGTAACGCCGTATTTTGTCTGGCAAAACGTTTGGATCTCCTGCTCTGATCCGGGCTCCTGCCGCCCGAATTGATTGCACGGAAACCCTAAAACCTGAAATCCGCGGCCGTGAAAGGTTCGATAGAGGTCTTGCAGGCCCTGATACTGCGGCGTGAACCCGCATCGGCTTGCGGTGTTCACGACCAACAAGACTTTGCCCTCAAAGGCGCGCAGCGCGATGTCGCGACCGTCGAGCAACCGCGCCGAGAAACCATAAAGCGACGAATGCGATTCGGACACGAATTGAATCCTCTACGAATGAGGATGCCATGTGAATGGGCGCTGCGTCTAAACGGGATGCAGTTCAGGAAGAAGCGCAAGCGCGCCGGGCTAAACCCATCCGGTTCCGGTAGACTGGGGGATAGTCCGCGGTCCAATGGACCTGTGCGCGGAACAGATACTGAAGGAAAGATTCGGTCCCAGGGCCGTCTCGGCCGCCCGACGGTTTGGGAATGGTGGCTGCGGTCCAATATAATCAATCTTTCTTCGTCGCAGGAACCGATTTTTTCAAGCAGTGAGGGTGTGCTTATTCTTCCCGTGAAGCCGAACTTTGGAACGCACCAGTACTTGTGTTCGCCGCAGGGCTCCAGCCCGGTGAAGATCAAGGACACTTTGATATCCCACGCCTGGTGGGCTGGCGGGCGGCTATGCCGGTTCGCAGTCCTGATGGCGTTGCTGATTGCCGCGGGCGCGGCCCTGGCCCAGTCTCCGACCACGATCGATTCGATCCGCGTAATCGGCAACCGCCGCATTCCCAAGGAAACGGTGCTGGCGCGCCTGTTTACGCACCCCGGCGACACGTACGATCCCATTTCCATCGAACGCGATTTCAACTCGCTTTGGAATACCGGCTACTTCGAAAATCTGCGTATCGAGCGCGAAGATACGGAAAAGGGCATCATTCTTGACGTTTTCGTGAAAGAAAAGCCCACGATCCGTGAGATCAACTACAAGGGCCTGAATTCGATCACGCAGTCGGACGTGCTGGACCGGTTCAAGAAAGAGAAAGTCGGCCTGTCGGTCGAGAGTCAGTACGACCCCGCTAAAGTGCTGCGCGCAACCACTATCCTCAAAGACTTGCTCTCAGAGCACGGCCACCAGTTCGCCACGGTCAAACTCGACATCAAAGACATTCCCCCGGCGTCGGTGCAGGTGAACTTCAATATCAAAGAGGGCCCGACAGTCAAAGTCGGCGACATCAAGTTCCTCGGCAATCAGCACCTCAGCGGCCTGATTCTGCGCCGCGCCATGAAGAATCTCAAGCCAATCGGCATTCCGTATTCGCTGATCTTCGAGAATCTGTTTCCCCAGACCTTCGACGCCTCAAAACTCGAAGAGGATACGGAGCGCGTGCGCCAGGCTTATCGCGACAAAGGATATGCGAATGCGGCCATCGAAGAGCCGAGGACGCAGATTCGCGACGAAGGCGGCCTGAACTGGTTCACCTTCCGGCCCAACAAGGGCAAGCGCATCGACATTCTGATGCCCGTGGAAGAAGGCGCCCGCTACAAGTTGGGAACGATCACCTTCACCGGGAACAAGGCTGTCTCGAATGCGAAAGCCCTGCGCGCAACCTTTCCGCTGCGAGACGGCGACTATTACAACGCGACACTGATGCAAAAGGGCCTTGAGAACCTGAAGAAAGCCTACGGTCAGCAGGGCTACATCAACTTTGGCGCCATTCCCAAGCCGAGCTTCGACGACCAGAAGAAGACGGTTTCGTGGGACATCGACATTGACGAAGGCAAGCCGTTTTACGTTTCCCGCATTGAGTTCCAGGGCAATACGATTACGCGCGACAAAGTCATTCGCCGCGAGCTGATGCTCGATGAAGGGTCGGTATACAACTCGCAACTGTGGGAGTACAGCCTGCTCCGCTTAAATCAGTTGGAGTATTTTGAGGCGCTCAAGGTGGATCAGGATTCCGAAGCGCATCAGGATGCCGAGGCGGGCACCGTCGACCTGCTGCTGAAGGTGAAGGAAAAGGGCAAGAACTCCATCGGATTGAACGGCGGCGTCAGCGGACTGTCCGGCGCCTTCCTGGGCGTGAACTACCAGACCAACAACTTCCTGGGCCTGGGAGAAACGCTCAGCCTGCAGGGCAACCTGGGCAACGTCAGCCGGCAGTTCCTGTTCGGATTCTCGCAGCCGTACATCAAGAATCGCCCCATCAACGTCGGCTTCCAGCTCTTTAATACGAAGCAGGACTTCAATGCGGCCAAGGCCTACCAGACGTCGACCGGCCTTTCGGCAAACTTGTCGTCCGCGCAGCAATCGCTGACGCAGAATTACAACCAGGCGTCACAGGGCTTGAACTTTTCGCTCAGCTATCCTCTGAAGCGTCATGCCTTCCAGCTCGTCGGCATGACGTACCGGATCGACAAGTCGAACATCACGGCTTTCTCAACGGCATCGCAGACCTTCTTCCAGACGATCAGCTTCCGGTCCGGCATTCAGGGCAGCAACGCGCTTGCGGGCATCGTCAGCAGCTCCGCATCGTTCAGCTATATCTACAACACCATCAACAACCCGCTGCGTTCCCGCACCGGCAAGGAATACTCCGCGGTTTTCCAGGTTGCCGGTATTGGCGGCAACGTCCGCTATATCTCGCCGCTGGTGGCGTACAAGCGGTTCCTGCCGATGCATTACCTGACGCCCAACGCCAATGGCCGCAATGTTCTCGGAGTCCGCGCCCAGCTCGGGTATGTGCAGGGGTTTGGCGGCGACGTCGCGCCCCCCAACAACCGCTTCTATACTGGCGGCGAAGGCGATTTGAGAGGTTTCGACATCCGTGGAGCCACGCCCTATGGCTACGTTCCCAACCGGGTCAATGTCCAGCTCACCAACCCCGACGGCAGTTGCGTTCCACGTGACCCAACGAATCCGCAGTTGAACCAGTGCCTCCAGGTTCCATTGCCGATCTACGGCATTGCCTCCATTGGCGGAGACACAAGCCTCACCACCAACCTCGAATACCGCATTCCGATCGCCGGGCCGGTCATGATCGATTTCTTTGATGACTTCGGCATCGACGCCGCACTCAACAAGGGCCAGTTGAAGCAAAGCCCCGAAGGATTCGCCTCGCTGACCGCGCCTCTCTATGGTTGCCCTGTCTTCAACAACGGCGCTTGCCAGGGAGGCATTCCTGGCACCGAGGTCGGTTTCCGCCCGGACATCCGCCCCATCTCCGGAACCAACTTTGTCCCGCGCATGTCGCTCGGCGGCGAGCTTTCGGTCATCATGCCCGTCATCAACGCGCCCGTCCGGCTCTATTACGCGTACAACCCGCTGCGCTTGTACGAATCGCCTTACTGCAACTCTGTCCTGCTCGGTGGAAACAAGGGCAGCTGCTCGGCTGAGTTGATCACGCGCGATCTGTTCCCGCCGGGTGGCGCGGGCGACTACACCTACCAGGAAGCCCTGCAGGCCTACGGTTCGCGCTACGTCTTCCGCGAGCCCCGAAAGACCTTCCGGCTGACGGTTTCAACCACGTTCTAACCACAGCCACGCAATGTATCGGCTCCACGCGGCCGCTCTTCCTGAGGGCGGCCGTTTTTCTCTCGGTATGATCGGGATGCCTTAGCCGCCGGCGCGACCCGGCCCGATGCGTGGTCGAATCCAATGCCGTCCGATTCGAAGCAATTCCTCGGCGCTCACTTTACCGTCTCAACCCGCGCCCCCTATAATCCAACCAGTTCCTGCTGACGTCTCCGCTCGCGTCCTATCCTGTTTACGTCTCCGCGTTGAAAGTGGAACGGAATTGGTTTCCAACGACAGGTTCCGGAAAAATGGGAAGCGGTTTCCCAAAGACGGGGTCGTTTCGTCTAAGGGACATGGACTGACGGGTGGATCTCGAGGAAGCACAGGCCTGGGTTTCCAGGACGAATCCTGGACCGCCTGCTGGAATTCTGAAGGAGTTTCTTGAATCAGATGAAGCGTACTTTCGCACTTGCCCTCACGCTGGTTTCGAGCTTAGCGCTCACCGTTGCCGCTCAAACTTCGCCCGCACCGACCGCTGCCGCAGCGGCGCCCGCCGGGCCGCCCAAGGTTGCCGTCATCGCCTTCCAGGCCGTGGTTGGCCAAACCAACGAATTCCAGCGGGATTTCGCCGATCTGCAAAAGAAATACGAGCCCAAGCGCACGCAGCTCAAAACGCAGACCGATGAGATTGAAGGGCTGGAGAAGCAGCTGCAGGCTCAAGGCGACAAGCTGAGCGAAGCCGCACGCGCATCGCAGACCAAGACCATTGACGACAAAAAGAAGCTGGCGCAGCGCTTCGCTGAAGATGCGCAGAACGACCTGACCGGTGAGATGAACGATCTTTACAACAAGATCGCGTCGAAGGTATTCGATGTCCTGAACAGTTATTCGACCCAGCACGGCTTCACGCTGGTAGTGGACGACACGCCCGGCCAGCAGCAGGCGCCCGTGGTTCTCTATCACGCCGAGAACACCGACATTTCCAAGGCCATTGTGGAGGCCTATAACACGAAGTCGGGAGTTCCGGCTCCGCCGCCGCAGGCAGCCGCGCCGCCTGACGCCCCTAAGGCCGCCCCCAAGACACCCGCAGCTCACTGATCATGCGCTTTGGCCGCGATTCTGAATCCGGCTGAATTTCGAAAGGCCCGGCGAGGCTCTGAAAATGCAGAGCTGCGCCGGGCTTTTCTTGCAGGGCGACAGCAGATTTGTCGCCTTGGCACGCCCTTGCAACGGTCGCCGCTGGTTTGACCATCCCACCACGCCCTCCTATAATCCAAGAAGTTCCGCTGACGTCTTCGTCCGCGTCTTTTCCTGTCTCCGCTCCCTCCGGTTTGCCGCTGGGTTGGTAAAGGACCGAGAGGTTGCTCAGGAGGCACCGGCTTGAGCACGCATGGATGCGTGGAAGCCGAAATCCGCCACAGATATGAAGGAGTTTCGCATTCAAATGAAGCGTACGTTTGGTATCGCCACTTTGCTGGCTTCGGGCCTCGTCCTGAGCGCAGCCGCACAAACGCAGCCCGCCGCTGCCGCCGCAACCGCGCCGACGACCACGAAGATCGCCGTTATTGCTTTTCAGGCCGCTGTGGCCCAGACCAATGAGGGGCAGCGGAACTTTGCCGATCTGCAGAAGAAGTATCAGCCGAAGGAAACTCAGCTGAAGGCGCAGAACGACGAGATCGACACACTCACCAAGCAATTGCAGTCGCAGGGAGCCTCGCTGAGCGAGTCTGCCCGCGCCACCCAGGCTCGGACCATCGACGAAAAGAAGAAAAAGCTGGAGCGCGACGCGGAAGATCTGCGCAACGAAGGTGGCCAGGAAGCCCAGGAGATGTATGGCGCCCTGGCATCCAAGGTCTACGACGTTCTTTCGGGCTATGCCCAGCAAAACGGCTATACGCTGGTGCTGGACGTCTCTCAGCAGCAGAATCCGATTCTGTTCGCCCTTCCTTCCACGGATATCAGCAAGGCCGTGGTGGAGGCTTACAACCTGAAGTCTGGTGTGCCGGCTCCGCCGACGCCTCCCGCGGGGACAGGTGCAGCCGCTCCCCGGCCCGCCGCCAAGCCTCCGGTCACGCACTGAGCTTTGCGCTCTTTCCAACAAGAAAGGCCCCGAAATTCGGGGCCTTTTTTGTTGGACGATGAGTTACTATCACAAAGCTTTCAACTGCGGCGCATCGATCCAGAAATAATTCCGGCGCAAAACCCGCTCATCTGTGGAAAAAAATGTGGATTAAATAGCACGAGTACAACTGGAAATCTTTATTTCTTCTCTTGTCAACGATATTGGATTTCTGATAGGGACGCTAAGTGGTTATTTTTCAACGATGAATTGTGATGCAGGACACATCCTGGCGGAAACCCTGAATGGAAGCTGGAATTGAACCCGAAATGCAGCTTTCCACAATCGGCGATGAACGGGACATGACTAAAGTATCTGCATAGTAAAGGCTTTCCCTTTACTTTTGCTGATCTTCACCCACCCTGAGAACGGCTAAAAAGGCCTCTTGCGGGATATCGACCTTGCCAATCCGCTTCATCCGCTTCTTGCCTTCCTTTTGCTTCTCCAAGAGCTTGCGTTTGCGTGAGATATCGCCGCCATAGCACTTGGCTAAAACATTCTTGCGCAGCGCCGCTACCGTTTCGCGGGCAATGATCTTGGACCCGATCGCGGCCTGGATTGCGACCTCAAACTGCTGCCGCGGAATCAGCTCCCGCATCTTCGAAACCAGCAGCTTCCCGCGCTCATACGCGAAATCGCGGTGCACAATGATCGACAGGGCGTCGACCGGTTCGCCGGAGACCAGAATGTCCATCTTCACCATGGGCGATTCCCACTCGCCGGCAAGCTGGTAATCGAGCGACGCATAGCCGCGCGAAATCGACTTCAGCCGGTCGTAGAAATCCAGAACAATCTCGTTCAGCGGCAGTTCGTAGGTGAGCATCACGCGCGTCGGCGTCACGTATTCAAAGTTCAGCTGGCGGCCACGCTTTTCCTCTACCAGTTTCAGAATGCCGCCAACGTATTCTTCGTTGGTCAGGATCTTGGCGGTGATTACCGGCTCGCGAATCTCGTCGATGTTCGTTGGTTCCGGCCAGCGCGAAGGGTTATCCACTTCGAGCGTACTGCCGTCGGTCAGTTTGATGTGGTAGCGCACGCCCGGCGCCGTGGTGATCAAATCAAGCTCGTATTCCCGCTCCAACCGCTCCTGAATGATTTCCATGTGCAGCAGGCCGAGAAAGCCGCAGCGAAACCCGAATCCCAGCGCCACCGAGCTTTCCGGCTCGAAGAAAAACGACGAGTCGTTCAGCCTCAGTTTCTCCAGGGCATCGCGCAGCAGGGTGTGTTCGTGCGAATCCACCGTGTACAACCCGGCAAAGACCATTGGCTTAATGTCTTCGAATCCCGGCAACTGCGCTGTCGCGGGACGCGTATCGTCCGTGACCGTATCGCCGATTTTGGTGTCGCCCACGTTCTTGATGGTGGCCGCAAAAAACCCGACCTCGCCCGCGGTCAACTGCCCAATCTCCACCGGCTTGGGCATGAGCACGCCCATGGACTCCACTTCGAACGACTTCCCATTCGACATCAGCCGAATCCGCTGGCCCTTGCGCATCGTTCCCTGCATCACGCGCACCAGCACAATCACGCCGCGATAGGCGTCGAACCACGAATCGAAAATAAGCGCCTGCAAGGGCGCATCTGGGTCACCGGTCGGCGGCGGAAGCCGGTGCACGATTGCTTCCAGCACATCGGCCACACCGACGCCCGTCTTGGCGCTTACGGGAATGGCATCGGTGGCGTCCAACCCCACAGCCTTCTCAATC
>Ga0182030_10003744_pt1 | contig 32522 bp, 28 predicted proteins | sample 812S3MmetaG_FD_121299 | JGI IMG/M metagenome (GOLD analysis project Ga0182030, IMG submission 121299) | Permafrost microbial communities from Stordalen Mire, Sweden - 812S3M metaG (Illumina Assembly) | ecosystem: Environmental > Terrestrial > Soil > Wetlands > Permafrost | place: Sweden... | reverse complement strand
AGGTCTTCATTCAGCATTAAGCGCCGGGCTATTGAGCGGCCAATTTGGGCAACTTCGATGCTGTGAGTTAATCTGGTGCGAAACAAATCACCTTCATGATTTACGAATACCTGGGTTTTGTATTCCAAACGGCGAAAAGCGCTGGAATGAATAATGCGGTCGCGATCTCGTTGAAATTCGCTTCTGCCCGGCGGGGCGGCTTCAAACACTTTGCGCCCGCGTGTTGACTGGGCGCTCGTAGCGTAAGGTGCCAGTTGAAAATTATTCACTGCAAGACTCTAATGTTTGTATCAGCAGGTCTGTAGGCACATCGGCAGTTATTACCGCTTGCCCCAATGCTTTTAGCAAGATAAATCGAATTTTGCCATCGGCAACTTTTTTATCCAGCCCCATGAGTTGCAAATATTTCTCTGTTCCCAGTTGCGGGCCTTTGATCGGCAACCCTGCCTTTTTGAATAATTCTTTTGTGCGCTCTACATCTTGTTCTGTTAACCACTCCAGCCGACTGGATAAATCGGCCGCCATGATCGTGCCCGCGGCGACAGCCTCGCCGTGTAACCAGACGCCGTATCCCATCGCGTTTTCGATTGCGTGCCCGAAGGTGTGGCCCAGATTCAAGAGGGCGCGTTCGCCGCTTTCTCTTTCATCGTTACCGACTACTTCTGCTTTGTTCTGGCAACTGCGCACAATGGCATATTGCAGCGCTTCCGCATCGCGCAGGAGCAGTTTTTCAATGTTAAGTTCCAGCCATTCCAAAAATGCCAAATCGCGAATCAAGCCGTATTTGACAACCTCGGCTATTCCGGCTCTCAATTCTTTATCGGATAAAGTACCGAGCGTGGCAACATCGGCAATCACGACTTGCGGTTGATAAAAGGCGCCTATCATATTTTTGCCCAAGGGATGATTGATCCCTGTTTTACCGCCCACCGATGAATCAACCTGCGCAAGCAGGGTTGTGGGGATTTGAATGAACGGGACGCCTCTTAGATAGCTCGCCGCTGCAAAGCCTGTCAAATCGCCTATTACGCCCCCTCCCAAGGCTATTAATGGCGTGGTGCGCTCGCTCCGGCTAGAAAGCAGAGCGTCATAGATCGAATTAAGCGATGCCGAGTTTTTGTACTGTTCTCCATCCGGCAGTATGATCGTTTGCACCTGAATGCCGTTGCTCGTCAGCGTGCCGGTTAATTTTTCCAAATACAACGGCGCGACAGTGGTGTTGCTGACAATTGCCGCCCGTTTGTGCGGGAGATGTTTTAACAATAATTCAGCGTGGTTAATCAAGTCTTGACCAATGTGGATTTGGTAACTTCTTTCGGCAAGACCTACGTCTAATGTTTGCATGTTTTGTATACCCGGGAAAGGGTCAACTGGCGTATTGATTTTCTTTATCAATCGGGCTATCAGCGATTGCACACTTTGTTTGCCCGTATGAACAACGTAATCAGCAACTTCTGTATAAAGCGAATCACGTTGCTCGAACAATTCTTGCAGTTTTGCCCGTGGATTGGCCGTTTGTAATAATGGACGGCTGTGATCATGGCGCGTGCGTTGCCACAAATCATGGACGCCACTTTTTAAATAGATAACGACACCATTTTTTTTTAATGCATCGCGGTTATCCTGTTTTAGTACTGCGCCGCCCCCTGTTGCCAAAATGATATTGTCCAGCTTGATCAAGTCCTGAATAACTGCACTTTCACGTTGGCGGAAACCCTCTTCACCCTCGACATCAAATATATGGGATATTTTGACGCCCGTGCGTTTCTGAATCTCTTCATCGCTGTCGATAAAAGTTTTACCCAGTTGCCGGGCAAGCATTTTACCCACGGTCGTTTTGCCTGCGCCCATCATTCCGACGAGAACAATATTTCCTGAAGGGCGCTTGTCTTGGAATAAGTTGTTAATTGTCATGAGGGTGAATTGTAGCGGAAATAAGTTTCTTTAAGCATTTCCCATAAAGTAAAAAGCCCGGCGTAACCGGGCTTTTTGCATCTTCAGAAAAGATCAGTTCAAATTAAGGCTGTCTTTCAAGATCTTTGGTGTAATGAATACCAGCAGTTCACTCTTGGTATCCTGCTTGGTGTCGTTCTTGAATAGCCACCCAAGTATTGGTATGTCTCCCAACAAGGGGACTTTTGCCACCGTATCAACTAGTTCCTGAGTATAGATTCCGCCAATGACAACCGTGCCTCCATTTTCTACTAATATTGTGGTCGTAACTTCTTTGCTATTAATACTCGGTATTCCGCCATAAAGTGAACCGACTGTGTCATCGTGCAAATCCACGGTCATCATTATCCGGTCATCCGGTGTGATTTTTGGTGTCACAGTTATACCCAGTACTGCGTCCGCAAATGAGACCGTAGCCGCCCCACCCAAGGTTCCGCCCGGTGTTGTATAAGGTATTTGGACACCGGACTTTATCGTTGCGGGAGTTGAGTCGCCTGTCATTATCCGAGGACTGGCAATTGACTTCGTTGTTCCATCAACCTCCGATGCATTCAATTCCAGACTCAATGTTTTGGTTGCGAGTGCATTGAACAACGATACATTGACACTACCACCCTGACCGGAAACAAATCCGGTGTTGTTTACGCCAGCTCCCGTAAGTAGTCCTGAAACTCCAGTTCCTCCAATCGGAGATCCGGAGCCCGAGGCTACTGCTGGGCCAGTATATCCCAATTTGCCGCCAATTATCGCGTTGTAAGAGGTCGTTGCCTCTACAAACCTGGCTTCAATCAATACCTGACGAATCGGGATATCAAGTTTTTTTACAATTTCGCGAACCCGTTCCAGTTTGCTAAGTGACGCCGTGACATACATGGTATTTGTGCGCGTATCAAATGCGACGCTTTCAGAAACGGGATTGTTAGTTCCAGCGGCGGCTCCTGCCCCTGCTGCCCCTGCTACCAAGGGTGCTGCAACCGCAATATTTAAGGCACCAGCAAGCACGCTTTTAACGTCGGCTACTTTTGCATAACTCAGCGGAAAGGCCTCCGTTTGCAGGGGCTCCAAATCTCTGATTGCTTTTTGAGATGTTAATTTGTCTTTTTGGCGCGCGTTAATTTCATCACCCGGTGCAACCATGATCACGTTGCCTTCTTTTTCCTGAAGCAAACCGCGCGAATCCAGAATGATTTGCAGAGCCTGATCCCAAGGCACATCTTTCAATCGCAACGTCAAGTTCCCTGTGACCGTATCACTGATTACCATGTTCAGATTGGTAAAGTCGGCAATTACATTTAAGGCTTCACGAGTGGAAATATTTTGAAAATTCAAACTTAGTTTCTCGCCGGCGTAAGTGTTGCGGCTTCCCTTGGTCAACTTACTGGTGTCCTCTACGACGGGTTTGATTTCAATAATAAATTTGTTGTCAGTCTGGTAAGCGGCATATTCCCAAGAGCCCTTCGGTTCAATCACCAAGCGAGTATTCTCCCCTTGAGGAGTGGCATCAATTAATTGCACCGGTGTCCCAAAATCAACCACATCCAGCTTGCGCTGCAAGTTTCTGGGCAGGTTGGTTTGTGCAAAGTCGACCAGCAAGCTCTTGCCTTGTTGTTTAATGTCGATTCCCACGCTTGAGTCTGACAGATCAATTTCGACACGTCCTTCGCCATTTTTTCCGCGTCTAAAATCCACATCACGTAAGCTATGCGGCTGACTGCTCGGCTTGGCTTCTGCAAAGCGCGTCGTGGTTACTGCCGCCAAGCTGCCTGCTGATGATTCTTTCGCCTGCAATGTGATAAGTACATTGTTCCCATCTATTTGGGTATCGTATTTCAGCATCTGATTTAGATTTACAACCAAGCGAGTGCGATTTCCCGCTTGAACAATGTTTACGCTGCGCAAATCGCCTTCGCTAAAACTCTGAATAGACTTACCCAAGTCATTCGTCGTGTTTGGAAAATCAAAGGCGATACGGGGTGGAGTATTGATCGTGAATGCAGCCGGCTGGTTGGGCAAGGCTGACTTTAGTCCAATTTTAAGAACGATTTTTCCACCTACCGAAGGGCCAGCGCTAATCGTCTGAATGCCGTTTGCATCTCCTGAAGCGACTTCGGCATTTGCGCCGAAAGGCAGTATTGCTGCGGTTATAAAAACCAAACGAAGTATTCTTCGGACAGAGTTAAAATAGTTTTCCATAGATTTGCTCCCGATCACTCAACCAACTGCAAACTGCTTTCGCGTTCAGACCAATCGCCAGCACTGTCTTGCACCATTTCTTTGATTTTTATTTCGGTGTCTGTTACCGAAATAACCTGTCCGAAGTTCATTCCGACATAGTTGCCCACTTTGATGCGGTGAAGCTTTCCATCTGTTGAGCGGATAACGCCATAGCCCACAGAAGCCCGCTGCAGATAGCCGACCATTTTAAGGCTTTCGAGCGGAAACTCTTCCAGCTCTTCTTTTGGCCGATCCAAATTTGGCTGATTTTGTCCGGTGCGACCCGAGTTTTTGATATCACTCTTGCGCGGTTTAAACGGATCCTGTATTGCCGTTGAGTTATCGTAGCTGAAAGGCTCGTACGGTTTTATTTCCGGGGGCGGAGGAACTTTGCCGCGCATATCAGCGCCCGAATCCCGCACGAAATCCCGCAAATCCTGAAATTCCTCGCCGCCACACCCGGCAAGCAATATGGACGCAATCACTACCACGCTCGCGCCTCTCATTTCTTGGCTCCTTGTTTAGCGGCTTTTTTCTGGGCGGCCAATTCATCATCGTCCAAGTAGCGATATGTCTTTGCCGTTGCATCCATACTTAACCCTCCACCCGTATTGGGTGAAATGGTAATGTCATTTAGTGTAACAATTCTAGGTAGTTGTGAAATGTCGCTGCTAAACTTTCCCAAGTCGTCATAGTTCCCGGTAACACGGATTGCAATGGGTTGTTCAGTAAACCCGCCAGTTGCAGTTGCCACTTCCGGACTTGGACGAAATAAATCAAACTGCAGTCCGCGCCCCAATCCGGCTTGATTTATATCAGTCAACAGTGCATCCATTTCAGACTTGCTGGGGAGTTGTTTCAGCAATGCGCCAAAAGATTGTTGAGTTTCTATCAGTTGTTTTTTGATAATGTCCAAATTGATGGCTTCTTTTTTCTTGGTCAAAAAAGTTTCCCTCAACTTCATCTCTTCCTCTTTGAATCCCTGGTAGCTTGACCATTCCTCCTGCCAGTCGGCCACTGCGCCAAGAATGACTACACCGACCAGAATCGCAATGAATGTACCTATTTTAATGGGCCAAGGCCAACTTCCCGGTTTTTTGGGGTCGACGTTTTTTAACTCTTCCATAAAATTCATGGCCATCTCTTAACCTTTCGGAGCAGTTTGCTTATCGGAGACAGGAGCCGCTGAGGCATCTTGTTTCGTCAGATTAAAGTTTAGAGAAAACTCACTTAGTCGTGCGCCGGCGGTTGTTGATGCATGTATCTCAATCAGCGTTGGGGAGTTTAACCACGGAGAGTCTTCAATTGCACGCATCAACGTTGAAACGCGGGCATTTGATTGCGCGTAACCCACTATGCTGATTTTATCCCCGGTTTGTTTGAGATTTTTTAAATAGATTCCGTCCGGCAATATACGTAACATCTGATCCAGCAAATGAACAACACTGGCGCGCGTACTTTGCAAGTTCTCAACAACCGTTTTACGTGCCAATAGGGATTGTGTTTGCTCCCTGAGTTTTTTGATTTCGGCAATCTGTTTGTCCAGAACAACAATCTGTTGCTTCAGATATTCATTGCGACGCTGTTGATATGAAATTCTCGTATCAATCGCCACGTGCACCAAGCCGACTATTACTATACCCGCGAGCAAAAAGATTCCACTAAGAATCGCGAATTGAATCTGTCTGGCACGGCGTTTTTCTACGCGGTGCGGCAGTAAGTTTATCCGTATCATGATGGGTCAAACCTCCGCAAGGCCAAGCCGCAGGCAATCATGAGCGCGGGTGCATCTGTTTGAAGTTGTCGCGGCTTAATGCGGCTTGACAAGGTCATTTGTGCAAATGGATTTGCGACCAGAGTACTAACTTGGGTGCGGGTTGCAACGGCGTCATCCAATCCGGACAAAGCCGAGCATCCGCCGGCTAATACAATATAGTTTACTTCGTTGTACTGGGTAGAGGTAAAGAAAAATTGCAATGCACGTGTTATTTCAGTCGCCACGTTTTCCCTGAAAGGCATAAGTACATCATTTTCATAATTATCGGCCAAGCCGCCATTGCGCTTGGCCACTTCGGCCTCTTCTGCCGACAGGCCAAAGGCGTTTTGAATCATTTGGGTTAATTGTGCCCCGCCGATTTGCTGATCACGCGTGTAAACAGATTGATCGTTTCGCATTACGTTCACGTTCATTACTGTGGCACCAATATCAATTAACGCCACGCATTGATCCAGCGCGCCGCCCGGTAATTGCGAGCGAACTTGTTCAAATGCGGCTTCGGCGGCATAGGGCTCAACATCGACGATAATTGTTTTAAGGCCCGCAACTTGTGTACAGGCCACTCTATCCTCAACATTGGCCTTGCGTGATGCTGCCAGCAATACTTCAACTTCATCCGGGCTTGCGGGCGATGGACCGATCACCTGGAAGTCCAGATTAACTTCTTCAAGCGCGAACGGTATATATTGATTAGCCTCCGCTTCTACTTGGATTTCCAAGTCATCTTCGCGCAGACCGCTGGGTAAAAGAATTTTTTTGCTGATCACCGCAGCAGCGGGTAAAGCAACACTCACATTTTTTACCCGAGTCCCCAACCGTTTCCACGCACGGCGCAACGCTTCGGATACTGCATCCAAATTGTTGATATTGCCATCGGTCACGGCATCTTGAGGCAGAGTCTCTATCGCATAGCGTTCGACTACATACCCGCCTTTTTTGGGAGCCTGACTTAGCTCAACCAGTTTGACCGAGGACGAGCTAATATCCACCCCAATCAGGGGTGGCGTAGAGGTACTTAAGAAATCCAAGTGGATATCAAAATTTCCTTTAATCATAGGCGGGTTAGAGATTTTCCGTACAAAGTGGTTTAAATCCTAGCAATAACATCCAACGGTGTAAAGTATTTTTTTTATTGCCTTATTAATCTGCCCTAGAATAGCTATAATAAAAAAAGACAATTTATATCATTCATACATGACTTCTCGCTGGTGGTTTCTTCCTGCACTCTCCGTATTTGCGTTGCCAATAGTTTTATTGTTATTGGTTGTGTTTGCTGCGGTTCTTACTTATCCAACTCTGCCAACGCTTGAGTCACTGACGGTTTATCGCCCCAAAGTTCCGCTGCGTGTTTTTAGCGCGGAGGGCGTGCTAATTGGTGAGTTTGGTGAGGAACGCCGTGAGCTTGTCAAAATCGCTGATGTGCCTGATTTAATGAAAAAGTCCATCTTGGCTGCGGAAGATGACCGCTTTTATGAACATGGCGGGGTTGACTATGTTGGTGCTTTGCGAGCGGCACTTTCAAATATTGTCTCTGCAAGTAAACGTCAAGGCTCATCGACTATTACGATGCAGGTCGCGCGCAATTTCTTCCTCACTTCGGAAAAATCATGGGTGCGCAAATTTAACGAAGTTTTGCTGGCTTTCAAGATTGAGCACAATCTAAGCAAAGACGATATTTTGCAACTATATATCAATCAGATATATCTTGGTCAACGCGCTTATGGTTTTGCAGCGGCAGCCCAGGCTTATTATGGCAAGCCCCTAAACCAGCTTAGTATCGCAGAAACCGCGATGCTGGCGGGGTTGCCCAAGGCACCCTCTTCGTACAACCCTGTAGTAAATCCCAAGCGTGCAAAACTTCGCCAGATGTATGTGCTTCGCCGCATGCGTGAGCTGGGTTTTATCACGCAAAACCAGTTTGAGGTCGCCCAACTTGAGCCAATGGTAACAAAACGGGCAAATCAGGAATTTGCTGTTAAAGCTGACTACCTCGCGGAAATGGTTCGTCAAGTAATGTTTGACCGCTATCAGGAGGACGCATATACGCAAGGATACAAGGTTTACACCACCATTCGCCAACAGGATCAGGTGGCCGCTTATACTGCTGTTCGCAATGGCGTTTTAGAATATGACAGCCGGCACGGTTACCGCGGCCCGGAAGGGTTTATTGATCTGCGCGAAGACAAAAGTGAGGAGTTTCTTGAAGACGCGCTGCAAGACGTTTCTGATAGTGATGATTTGATTCCGGCAGTGGTTTTATCGGTGAATTCAAAAGTTATCAAGGCTTATGGCAAGGGCGGACTGGAAATTGAGGTTAGCGGAGAGGGTTTGCGTTTTGCCCAAAGAGCCCTTGGTGACAAGCTTTCCTTGAATCAGCGGATTCGCGAGGGCTCGCTGATCCGTGTTCAGAAAAACAGCAAGGGGCTCTGGCAAGTTACCCAACTACCGCAGGTAGAGTCTGCATTTGTTTCGGCCAACCCACGTAATGGTGAAATATATTCGCTGATAGGTGGTTTCGATTTCAATCACAATCAATTCAATCATGTAACCCAAGCTTGGCGGCAACCAGGCTCGGGCTTTAAGCCATTTATTTATTCTGCCGCTTTGGAAAAAGGTTTTACGCCTGCATCCATCATTAATGATGCGCCTCTGGTTTTTGATGCCGCACAGACGGGCGACCAGCCGTGGCAACCGAAAAATTTTGATGATAAATTCGATGGCCCCATGCGCATGCGCCAAGGATTGATCAAATCGAAAAACCTGGTTTCTATTCGTATTTTGCAGGCTATCACGCCGGAATATGCGCAAGACTATATTACCAAGTTTGGGTTTGATAAAGAAAAGCACGGCCCTTACCTCACCATGGCATTGGGAGCAGGTTCAGTTACTCCCATGCAGCTACTAACCGGATATTCCGTTTTTGCAAACGGGGGTTATCGCATCATGCCATATTTCATTCAGCGGGTAGAGGACTCTCAGGGAAAATTGTTAAGTCAGTCTGAGTCCGTTGTAGCCGGAGAAGGTGCCGAACAGGTCATTGATGTGCGCAACGCTTTTACTATGGTCAATATGATGCAAGATGTTGTGCGCCATGGCACGGCGATTCGCGCCATGACGTTGGGGCGTCAAGACCTTGCGGGAAAAACCGGAACCACCAGTGATTCGATGGACGCCTGGTTCTGTGGATTCCAACCGACAGTTGTAGGCATTGCTTGGATAGGATTTGACACACCACGCAGTTTGGGCGATAAAGAAACGGGTGGAGGGGCGGCACTTCCCATTTGGATGGATTACATGTCCAAAGTCTTGAAAGATGTTCCCGAAGCAGTCTACACGATGCCGGAAAATATGGTTACCGCTCGCATTAACGAAAGTGGACTACGTGACCCCGAGGGAAACAGATTAGAATACTTCTATCAGGAAAATATTCCACCCGCCGTGGGTGAGGCTCTGCCCGGAGAAAGTGGTGTACGTATAGATTCAGTTAAAGACCAACTCTTCTGATTAATTCATGAGCAAGCCACATCCACAACGCCGCGATCTGATGCGGGAACAACTCGCACATCAGACCGCACGACTGATTGCCGAAGACGGCATTGTCGATTTTGCCTTTGCCAAACGCAAAGCTGCCCGGCAAATGGGAGCAGCGGATACGCAACATTTGCCCAGTAATCAGGAAATAGAAGAAGCGCTGCAAAGTTATCGCGCGCTTTACCAGCAACACAGCCATCCTGATATTTTGTATCAACTACGGGAAGAGGCACTTGTTGCCATGCGACTGTTCGGATCGTTTCATCCCTACCTCACAGGTTCAGTTCTAAGCGGAACTGCGGGTGAACGCTCCGACATTAACCTCATGGTTTTCAGCGACGACGCCAAAGCGGTTCTGTTATTCTTGCTGAAGAATAATATTGAATTTAATGACGGGGAATGGCGAGTGCGGTTGGGTGGACATGATGAGAGCGTGCCGAGTTATACCTTGACGGGCGAAGCAGGCTCGCAAATCCACATTATCGTATTACCCGAAAACGCCCGGCACAGCGGCACCCGCCATCCCGAAAGACATGCGGACATTGCCGCGGTGGAGGCTTTGTTGACAGCGTAATTACGGGAAACTTAAATTAATTACCGAAGTTACCAAACAGGTTTATTCCTTTAACCACTTGGCCGCATCCAGAGCAAAGTAGGTCAATATTCCGTCAGCCCCCGCGCGCTTGAATGCCAGCAGCGCTTCCAATACGCACGCTTTTTCATCCAGCCAGCCATTCAATGCGGCAGCTTTGAGCATCGCATATTCGCCGCTTACTTGATAAACGAAAGTTGGTGCTTTGAATTCGTCTTTAACGCGGCGCACAATATCGAGGTAGGGCATGCCAGGTTTGACCATCACCATATCGGCGCCTTCCTGCAAATCGAGGCCGACTTCCCATAACGCTTCGTCTGAATTGGCGGGGTCCATCTGGTAGGTGTATTTGTTGCCTTTGCCGAGGTTGCCGCTGGAACCAACGGCATCACGGAACGGGCCATAGAAGCTGGACGCATATTTGGCAGAGTAGGCCATGATGCGCGTGTGGATGTGTTTGTGGGCATCCAGAGCCTCCCTTATAGCACCAATACGGCCATCCATCATATCTGAGGGCGCAACAATATCTGCCCCTGCCGCAGCATGCGTTTGTGCCTGTCTGGTGAGCACCGCAATGGTCTCGTCATTAAGGACATAGCCGTTTTCATCAATGAGACCATCTTGGCCATGGCTTGTATACGGGTCGAGGGCGATATCGGTCATCACGCCTAGTTCAGGAAAAAGTTGCTTTAGTTCTGAAACCACACGGGGCACGAGTCCATCGGAATTATAAGCCTCACGCGCATCCAAACTTTTTAATGGCGCTTCGATCACCGGAAAGATCGCCATGACAGGAATACCCAATTTCACACATTGTTCGGCATCAGCCAGCAACAAATCCAATGTTTTGCGTTGCACTCCCGGCATAGATTTCACATCTTCAACTTTATTGCTGCCTTCCAGTACAAAAACAGGATAGATAAAGTCTGCCGGAGTGAGTATATGCTCTCGCATTAAATCCCGCGAAAACTGGTCATGACGCATCCTGCGCATACGTTTGAGTGGGTATTGTCCGAGTGTTTGCATTAATGTTTCCTAAAAATTTTTAATTTCTTTGAACTTTTTTCTGTTCATCCCGTCTGAGTATGCAGATGATGTGAGTCATCTCCTGTTTCTCCTCCCTGAACAGGTGTCTTAACCCCTAATAGTTAAGACTTTGCCCCTGACCTACCCCTTTGGTTCAGGGGCATTTTTTTCCTAAAATCCAAATGTCGTCGCTATGCGGCGTTGCAGTCAGTGGAAATCTTGCTTGCATACCGATGTATGCGGCGCGGCGATTTCCTCTGACCGAGCCTTGCCTAGCTTAGACATTTGAATTTTAGGCTTCGACCTCTGTTTCGCTGGAAAACCAACTCGCTATAACCGCTTCTGCCTCTTCTGTACCTTGTTTCTTCAAACTGGAAAAAAGTTGTACTGTACAAAATGGGAAGTTTTCTTTCAAGTAAGCCGTCACTTCGTGTAAAGTCTTGGTGGATTCCTGTCGGCTTAGTTTATCGGATTTGGTTAGCAGGATGTGTACGGGTTTGCCGGTTTCAGAAAACCAGTCCAGCATTTGCTCGTCCAATGGTGTCAACGGATGGCGTGAGTCCATAATGACAACAAGGCCGCATAAAGCTTCGCGGGTTTGTAAATACTGACTTAACAGTGCCTCCCAGTGTTGCTGAACGTCCGGGGGTACTTTTGCATAGCCGTAACCCGGGAGATCAACCAGAAAACTGTTGTTGCCCAAGGAAAAATAATTGAGGTGCTGAGTTCGTCCCGGCGTTTTACTGGTATAGGCCAGCCGGACATGATTGGCTAGCGTGTTGATGGCGCTCGATTTGCCCGCATTTGAGCGGCCAACAAACGCGACTTCTTTGCCTCCATGCAGGGGCAAGTCTCTCATGTGATTGACGGTGGTAAAGAAAGCTGCCTGCGAAAATAAGCCCATTACTTCCAGGCCGCAAAGATTTTATCGGCAGCGGCAATAGTCGCGGCGATATCAGCATCAGTATGAGCGGCAGAAACGAAGCCCGCTTCAAATGCCGAGGGCGCGAAATACACGCCCGCGTCCAACATGGCGTGGAAGAAACGATTAAATGCCTCTTTGTCGCTTTGCATCACTTCTGCATAGCTGCTCGGCAAAGTTTTGCTGAAATACAAACCAAACATGCCACCGACAGATTGCGCGCTAAACGGAATGCCATGCTTCTTTGCCGCTTCAGCCAGGCCTGCGGTAAGCTGCGTTGCCAGTTTTGAAAGATGTTCGTAGAAACCGGGAGCTTGCACCAACTTCAATGTGGCCAGACCGGCTGCCACTGCCACCGGATTGCCGGACAACGTACCCGCCTGATACACCGGGCCCAACGGCGCGAGGAATTGCATAATGTCGCGGCGTCCGCCAAACGCTGCGGCAGGCAATCCGCCACCCATCACCTTGCCTAAAGTAACCAAATCCGGTTTGATACCGTAATACCCCTGTGCGCCTTGGAGACTGACGCGGAAGCCAGTCATCACTTCGTCGAGAATCAACACTGCGCCGTACTTGGTACACAAATTGCGCAACGCTTCCAAAAATTCACGCTTGGGCGCGATCAGATTCATATTGCCTGCTACGGGTTCGACAATTACAGCAGCAATTTCTTTACCTATTTCGGCGAATGTCTTTTCTAGTCCCGCCGCATCGTTGTAGTCCAGCACTGTTGTGAGTGCGGCGATTTCGGCGGGCACGCCTGACGAGCTGGGCTGGCCAAAAGTCAGCGCGCCCGAGCCGGCTTTTACCAGTAGACCATCTGAATGACCGTGATAGCACCCTTCGAATTTGATGATTCGGGAACGTCCGGTAAACCCGCGCGCCAAACGAATCGCTGTCATCGTTGCTTCTGTACCCGAGCTGACCAAACGCACCATCTCTAAACTGGGCAGCAATTTGCGCAACAGATTCGCCAGCTCTAATTCAGTCGCCGTTGGTGCGCCAAAACCCAAGCCTTGCGCTGCTGCATCTTGTACTGCCTTGACGACATCGGGATGACAATGGCCGGCAATCATCGGCCCCCAGGAGCCGACGTAATCAATATATTTTTTTCCGTCCGCATCCCATACATAGGCACCTTGCCCGCGTTGAAAAAATAACGGCGTACCCCCGACTGAACGAAAGGCTCGAACGGGCGAATTCACCCCGCCAGGAATAACCTGTTGCGACTGTTCAAACAAGGATTGATTTCGGGAAGTTTTGGGATTGTTAAAGGTCATCGCTTACGCCCTGCTGAAAAGTATTGAAAATTGTTGTGCGCTGGCTCGTATGTCTGCGGCATTCCATAGTGCCGAAATTACCGCTAGCGCATCCGCGCCGGCCTCGATCAATGAAACTCCATTTTGAAGCGTGATGCCGCCGATGGCAACAATGGGCAGATGTAATTCGTTCCTCGCGGTTTGCAGCATTTTTACCTCTGCTTTCACGGCATCCGGTTTTATCTCTGAAGGAAAGAAAGCGCCAAACGCGATGTAATCCACGCCTTGCGTTGCAGCCTGATATGCCAGCGTTAAGCGATTATAGCAAGACACGCCGATGATCTTGGTTTCTCCCAATAATTCACGCGCCGCCGCCACACTTCCATCTTCGCCACCAAGATGTGCACCGTCAGCATTCACCTGTACTGCGAGTTGGGCATCATCATTGATCAGATAAGTGCAATCAAATTCGCTGACCAGTTGGCGCAAAGCCAATGCTTGTTGGCGTTTTAGTTCTGCGTTGGCAGTTTTGTTGCGGTATTGCAGCACGCTTGCGCCGCCCAGTAATGCAAGCCGGACTTTGCGCAGCAATTCGTCCGTATTTGACTCGTCGGGCGTTATGGCATACAAACCTTTAATCACTTTTTTATCTATGCTGTGAGGTGAAACTCTTTGCACTTTTAACCTCCCCTCACCTCAATCCTCTGGTGGAACAACTAGCCATTCGACTAAGCCCGCAAGCGGGCAAGTCGCTGGTTATCCCGCTTGCAGGAGAGGAAACGACCGAGAAAAGCAATTTAAATTCAATGGCGGGTTTCTTCCTCATCCTCTTCGTCTTCGTCGCGCGCCCAGAACAATCTGTCCGGAATGTGCTGACCCATTCCGGGACGGAAACCGTACTTCAACGCTTCCCAAGTGTATTCTTGTGCCTCCCGCACCGCCTCTTCCATTGGCAACCCGTTGGCCAATAAAGCGGCAATGGCAGAAGCCAAGGTGCAGCCTGAGCCGTGATAAATGCCGGGTAAGCGCGGCCAATTATCGCTGCGAACCAGGCCGCGTTCACCATATAGCGTATTAATTACTTTGGGCGTATGCTCGTGCGTGCCTGTAATCAGCACATATTCGCAACCCAGTAGCAAAATTCGTTTGGCGCATTCTGCCAGCGACGGGTCATCGATCTCATTTTCTTCGTCCTGTACCAGTCGTCTCGCCTCCATACTATTCGGCGTAAGAATGGTTGTTTGCGGCAACAGCAACTCGCGCAACGCATCCACCATGTCTTCATTCGCCAATTCATCTCCCCGACCGGAGGAAAGCACCGGATCCAAAACCAGCGGGATATCCGGATAGTCGGAAATCACTTCGGCAATGGCGGCAATGTTTTCAACACTGCCCAGCAAACCGATTTTAAATGCCGCAACCGGCATATCTTCAAGCACTGCACGCGCCTGATCTGCCACCATTTCAGCATCCACCGGCTGGACATCATCCACACCGCTGGTATCTTGCACGGTGATAGCGGTAACAATGGACAGAGGATGACAACCCATGCTGGCAATTGTAAGAATGTCAGCTTGCAGACCTGCACCTCCGCTCGGGTCGGTAGCCGCGAAAGTCAGAACAATTGGAGGGATATCAGACATAGGGAACAGATATTATTAGTGGCGAACTGTAATTCTAACCGAAATCGGACTTTACCCTGCAAATATGCAGGGTAAAAAAAGATCAGTAACCGGGATATAACGTAATCGAAACGAATTACTTATTTGCCAAATCACGAGGTGGTGTGTCCATGATGCTTCCCGCACCATAGCCAACCAGTGTAATTGCCAGCGCCATTAAAATAACCCCCCAAGCATTAACCCCGACAAAGAAGGCGGTAAAATTCAATGCTGCTCCCACGACAACTAAAACGGTGCCGAACTTTATTTTCTTTTCCATAATTTTCTCTCCCAAGACTTGTGGTTTGTTTTAATTTCCCAAGTGTGTACTTTATGACCAAAACGCTTATTTGGCAATTAGGATGTTAGCGAATTCGTTGTACCGCCAACCAGTTGCTCATTTTGGCATATTCCAAATATCCCAGATTTTCAGCACGCAATTGTGGGTTAATGCCGAGTTGCTCAAAGTCAGACTCGGAAATACGCTCACGTAGTGTGTTGCGCAACGTCTTGCGGCGCTGCCCAAAAGCTTGCATAACGATTTCAGCAAACAGCTTTTCGTCTTGAACCTGAATTTCTTTTCTGGGCATGGGAATCATGCGCACAATGGCCGAATCCACCTTGGGCGCAGGCCGAAAAGATTCGGGTGGAACGTCAAGTAATTTTTCCATATGAAAACGGTATTGCAGCATCACCGACAAACGACCATATTCGGGCGTGGAAGGTGCCGCGACCATTCTCTCCACTACTTCATTCTGTAACATGAAATGCATATCGGTGATGCGCTCGGCATAATCGGCAAAATGGAACAGCAGCGGCGACGAGATGTTATACGGCAAATTGCCAACAATCCGCAGTGGCGCAGGCAATTCTGCCACATTAAACTTCAGCGCATCACCTTCATGTATGACGATCTGGTGCGGCGGGTAGTCCGTCTTTAGTCGTGCGATGATATCCCGGTCAATCTCGACCACGTGCAGCGTATTCAAATGCGTTAACAATGGTCGCGTAAGCGCACCAAGACCGGGACCAATCTCCACCATGTTATCATCCGCAGCCGGACGAATAATGCGAATAATGTCCGCAATAATTTGTTGATCGACCAAAAAGTTTTGACCGAAACGTTTCTTTGCTTGATGACTCATCGTGAGACCTTACAAATGTGAGCATTCATGCCGCGCCATTTCTGCCGCAACCTTTATCGCTTCCAGCAGACTGCCCGCTTCGGCCTTCCCTGTCCCTGCCAGCTCTAGTGCTGTGCCGTGATCAACCGAGGTACGAATAATTGGCAGACCGAGTGTAATGTTCACGCCTCCGCCAAAGCTCGCATGTTTTAATACCGGCAGGCCCTGATCGTGATACATCGTCAGCACCGCATCGCATTCGCGTAAACGGTGCGCGGCAAACAAGGTATCAGCGGGTAACGGAATGCTGACGTTCATACCCGCAGCACGCAATTTATCCAGTACAGGCACCATTATTTCGACTTCTTCCCGGCCGAGATATCCGCCCTCCCCGGCATGGGGATTAAGTCCGGCCACAAAAATTCGCGGATGTGCAATACCAAAACGACGCTGCAGCTCGCGCTGCAAAATCTGCAACACGCTTTCCAACAATTGCGCGGTAATCGCGTCCGCCACCTTGCGCAGCGGTAAATGCGTTGTCGCCAAAGCTACGCGCATACCCCCACCCGCAAGCATCATCACTACTTGCTTGGTATGCGTTTGTTCAGCGAGATATTCGGTATGGCCTGTAAAAGCGATTCCCGCATCGTTGATAACGCCTTTGTGAACCGGCGCAGTAACCATGCCTGAAAACTCACCCGACAGACAGCCCTGCAATGCCCTGCTTAGCGTTTCCAACACATAAGTGCTATTCGCCGGCTCAAGCTTTCCGGCCTGTACAGTACAGGTTACGGGAACATGAAGAACACTCAGTTTCCCTGTTTTGAGGGGGGTTGCGGGTAGATAATCATGCAGTTGCACATCAAGACCGAGTTGCCGGGTACGTTGTTGCAACAGCAATTTGTCGGCTATCACCACCAACGGCTGTTCGTGGTGTGCCAACAACAGGCAAAGATCGGGACCTATTCCTGCCGGTTCACCTGCCGTTATGGCCAGTGGCTGCCGCATCAGTTTGTTGCGTTGCGATATTCGATGAAAGCACGGTCACGCAATTGCCGTAGCCAATCTTGAAAAGACTCATCCGAGCGTAATGAGCGAATTGCATTTCGCGCCTGCAATTTCTTTTGTTCGATGCTCACATCGGCATTTCTTCGTTCCAATACCTGAATCAAGTGCCATCCGAAACCGGACTGAACTAATCCGCTGATTTGCCCGACTTTAAGTGCATCCATGGCTCCTTCAAATTCGGGCACGGTGTCACCGGGAGAAAGCCAGCCTAAGTCTCCCCCTTGAGGCGCGCTACCATCTTCGGAATACAATTTGGCCTGTTCGGCGAAGTCTGCCCCTTTATCGATGCGCAGCTTAACCTCGGCCAGACGACTTTTTGCTTCACTTTCCGGAACCAATTCGCTGGTTTTAATCAAAATATGACGCGCGTGGGTTTGAGAAATAACGACAGGGCCATCCTTGCTGCGTCTATCTATCAGTTTGATGATATGGAAACCGTTTGGACTACGCAATATTCCACTCAGCTCACCCGGTTTCAGTTTCTGGAGCGCCTCGGCAAACAAGGCCGGAAGACGATCTGCAGAACGCCATCCCAGATTGCCGCCCTGCAGTGCATCGCTCGCATCCGAATAACCGGCCGCCACTTGAGCAAAGGGCGAACCACTGTTTAATTTTCCCAGAGCCTGCTCTGCACGTAGTTTATACGTTTGAATTTTTTCAGCGCTGGCCTGTTCGGGAACGACGACCATGATGTGCGCCAAATTTAATTCTTCGCCTTTGCCAACTTGTTTAGACTGGTTGTTGATGTAATTGTCTATCTCGTTGTCACCAATAACGAGCTTGCTATCAACTTCACGCTCACGCAGGCGGGAGGTTAAAATTTCGGTGCGAATTTCTTCACGGAATTTATTAAAGTCCACGCCATCTTGTTCGACCTTGGCCCGGAAGCTGGCCAGAGAGTCTATTTTATTTTGCTGGGCAATCCTGAGGATGGCTTTATCCAACTGGGCATCATCAATTTTTAAACCCGTCTCTTTGGCATATTGCTGCTGCAGGAGATCGCCGATCATGCGTTCCAGAATTTGCTTTTCCAGCACAGCACCTTCGGGTAACGGCGTGCCTTGTTTTTTTAGTTGCGTTACAACAACTGCAAGCCGCGAATCCAGCTCATGACGTGTAATGACATCATCGTTAACAATCACCATGATTTCATCAATGGGCTGGATTTGCTTCGGCGTATCCGCCGCGAAAGCAAGTGAATCTACCGCGAATATCAAACAAAACAATAATTGGATTACCCGGTTTTTGTAAAACATAATTTCTCTCAATCTAAACAATTTAAGGAGTGTCTTGCACAGGCTTGGTGGTGGGCGAATTCAATTTGGAATACCCTGGAATACTGCTGCGCAAAGAACTGATCGGGTCATTGCCCAGCGGAACAAGATCATTTAATTCCAACTGGATGAATAACTGACTGCTTTCCTGTGTGGCCGATGTCCAAAATTTCTGCGTCACCAATCGAAATGTCCAGCATGACTGATTATACTCAAGCCCGATTAATCTTTGCGTCATCATATTTGCTTGCACCGAATAGCTCAAGCGCGCAACGGCGTACCAACGCCCGAATAGAGGCCATTGCGCAGAAAAGTCATCTTGACGAATATCGTTCGCAGGGGTAATCAAATCCTGATTAAAATGGTATCCCAAATTCAGCAGCTTTCCTGTTTCTGGCTTATAGGTAAGAGTAATGCTACCCGCCGGCGTAAAGTTAAGTAACGGATTGTAGTCAAACAAACTATCCATACTCAGTGCGTTAGTAATTTTACCCCCTACCGATATCATAATATCTGAGTCGCTGTTCACATAAGGTGCAACGACTGTCGGCGGGATAGTGGGTGCTATCGCTTGAGTAACCAGTGGTGTTGCAAAGTAAAACCTCTCTGCTACACCTATGTGCAAGCGCTCTACGCCACCCGCTCCATCGATTAAGCGTGTGGTTAGGCCTACCGTTGCCATATCTGCATCGCCTATCCGGTCATTACCGTAAAAGCGATTTTCCGTAAACAACTGGGCAAAACTGATTGGTGCCAATGAAGAGTCGAAAACCGGCAGGTTATCTTGATTTTGATAAGGAATCTTCACATAAAAAACTCGGGGCTCCAATGTTTGCACATATTCGCTCGTCCCAAAGTTCAAATCGCGCTCGAATGTCATTCCACTATCCACGCTGAAAATTGGCAACGTTCTGGCAGTATTTGGAATATTTGTTAAGTTGTTGTCTCCCATTTCATATTGGGTATAGTTAATGCCAAATTTTGGTTTTACGTAAAATCCGGGATCATTAAACAAGGAATAGGTTACTGAGGGATATAGCACCGCTCGCTGGCCTTCTACCTGAGTGGGATGTCGAAAATCAACATATTCGCTCACCATGCTCAACGTCGTATCATTGAACACTTTTTGGGCTGAAACAGTTACCTGTGGCATAAGCTCATAAGGTATCGCCACATCGCCTAAAGCATCCTGCAAAGTTTGAAAAGTCTGTGCCCTGACTGAAGCTGACCACCATCCCGCACCATAGGTTAAAACGCCTTCATTTAATAACTGTGTCTGAGTTACATCTTGTACTGCCGTGGATAAATCCTGAAAATAATTGTTATCCGAAACCCGGTTAAGGTTTACTGTTGCACCGAACCCACCCCCTAGATTTTGACTTTCTTTGAATGAGGTATGCCAGCGTGTCGTGTCGGTAGCCCGGTCATTCGCCAGTTCGTCGTAGTGAATTTCTCCCAATGAATTTGCTTCCTTAAACCGAAATTCGTTTTCGAGTAATGTACCGCGTTTGGACATATCCCTCGGAGAGAGGGTGTAATCATAATTAGGTGCAATATTCCAGTAAAATGGTACCGTTAGCTCATATCCTGTCGTTGTAGTGTTGCCATAGATTGGAGCCAATAAGCCAGTATGCCGGGCACCATCCAGGGGAAAGTTCATCCAAGGAGTATACAAAATGGGGACCCCTTCAAATTCGACCCAGGCATTATGCGCGGTTCCGATTTGGGATTCACGATCCAGATCCAAACGGGACATATGTAACAGCCAATCATCGTCACCCGCAGGGCAAGTCGTGAATGTGGCGTGTTCAAATTCATAGAATGACGGCCCGGTTGTAATCATTAAATCGGCGGATCCGCGCGCACTATTCTGGCCATTCTGTTTTAGTTCAAATACCGGGGTGGTCATTTCTCCGATATGCGTGATTGTGTTCATTTTCAACTCCGGCCCGGATACAGACTCGTTAGCCTGCTCCATCCGTACTGACCCGTTTGCAGTCAGATCGCCGGATTTTTGTTCATACAACACATGATCGGCAAAAACCTTTTGCGTTCCTTGTTGCATCCCTACGTGACCGTTTGCCTCCATTTGAGCATCTTTTTTTCCGTCGACTTCCTGCGCTTCGATGTAAGTCGTTTTATCGGACGAGGCCGTACCTGCACTGACGGAACTTGCGGGCGACAGTGAATCCGCCGCATTGCCATGCGGCGAAATCAAGAGGAAAACCAGAGGGAAAAACAGGTAAGAACAAAAACGCATGGTACGAAGCAAATAAATTAAGATGCTAAAATCGCACAAAAACACTATTAAGGCAAACCCAATGCAACGCCAACGACTTCTTACCGACTGGCTTACCAGTCTTTTTCCGAATGAATTCTTTACTATTGCACCGGCCTCTGCCGATGCCAGCTTCAGGCGCTATTTTCGTGCCTCATTTATCAATAAGAGCTTGATTATTATGGATGCGCCTCCCCAACATGAGGACTGCAAACCATTCTTGCATGTTGCAAAACTGTTCGAAAATGCGGGTGTCCACGTGCCACATATCCATGCCCAAAACTTGGAACAAGGCTTTTTGGTACTTTCGGACTTGGGGGCATTCACCTACCTGCAAGCCATGAAAAAGGACAATGCAAATGAACTTTATTCAGCGGCAACGGACGCTCTGATCAAGATTCAGCTTTCGTCGCGGGAGAACGAGCTGCCAAATTATGACGAGGTTCTTCTCAGGCGCGAGTTAAATCTGTTTCCTGAATGGTACATTGCCAAGCACCTAGGTGTGACCCTAACCAAAAAACAAAACGACAATTTGGAAAAAGTTTTCCAGCGCATCATCACCAATAATCTGGCGCAGCCAAAAGTGTATGTGCATCGCGATTTTCATTCCAGAAATCTGATGTTGAGCGAACCCAACCCCGGCATCCTTGATTTTCAGGACGCGGTTTACGGCCCTATCACCTATGATCTCGCCTCTCTTTTTAAGGATGCCTACATCAAGTGGGAAGAAGAAGAACTCATGGACTGGATTATTCGCTATTGGGAAAAAGCCCGCAGCGCCGGACTTCCGGTGCGCGAGGATTTCGGAGAATTCTACCGTGACTACGAATTAATGGGGGTACAGCGACACATTAAAGTGCTGGGAATTTTCGCGCGTCTGTATCACCGCGATGGCAAAGACGGCTATTTGAAGGATATGCCACTCGTGATGGATTACCTGCGCCGGGCATGTGAACGCTATATCGATCTCAAGCCATTACTCAATCTGTTGATGGAGTTGGAGCAACAAAAAGGCGCAACAAAATGATGCTGCGCATTCCCTCACCCCAACCCTCTCCCGCAAGCGGGCGAGGGGGCAATTGTGGAAGGCGTATTTAATGCTTGCGATGATTTTGGCAGCGGGGCGCGGCGAACGCATGCGCCCGCTTACTGACCATACACCCAAGCCGCTGCTCCAAGTCGGCGGCAAGCCGCTTATAGTATGGCATATTGAACGGCTGGTGAATGCGGGCGTTGTCGAACTTGTCATCAATCATGCTCATCTCGGTGCCCAGATTGAACAGGTATTGGGTGACGGCCATCAGTATGGCGCCCGGATTCGTTATTCGTCCGAAGTAACCGCGCTTGAAACGGCTGGCGGCATTGCATTTGCGTTGGCCTTGTTGGGGGACGGGCCTTTTGCTGTGGTCAATGGTGATATTTATTGCGATTACGATTTTAAGCAACTACCGGTTTTGTCCGAACAAATGAAACATTCTCACGATAGTGCGCATCTGGTATTGGTGAATAATCCTGTCCACCATCCGCTAGGGGATTTTCTTCTGCGCGACGGGCGTGTATGTCCGGCAGGTAATTCGCTCAACCCCTCTCAACTCACTTTCAGCGGAATCGGGTTGTATCAGCCATCGTTGTTTGCGCCTATTTTGAGAGGGGGCAAAGCACCTCTTGCTCCTTTGTTACGCGAACAAATCGCGCTAGGCAAAGTCAGCGGGGAGCATCACCGGGGAATCTGGGTCGATGTCGGCACACCACAACGTCTGCAGGAACTCGACAAGAGTCTTCGCACACCGCAGAATATCACCCATGTCTGAACCCACACCATTCATCCAGCGCAGAACGCAACTGCAAACCCGTATGCAACGGGGCATCGCCATTATACCCACTGCACCGGAGGTCATTCGCAATGCGGACGCCCATTACGACTATCGCCATGATAGTTATTTCTATTACCTGACGAATTTTGCCGAACCGGCATCTGTTCTGGTATTGATTGCCGGAGACAATCCACAAAGCATTCTTTTCTGCCGCGAGAAAAATCTGGAGCGCGAAATTTGGGATGGTTTTCGTCATGGACCCGAAGCAGCACGTGAAAAGTTCAGCTTCGATGCAGCCTATCCCATTGAGCAACTTGACGAGAAAATCATCGAATTAATGGCGAACCAGCCGGTATTGTTTTACCCTGTTGGCGCGGATGCGCTCTGGGATGCGCGCATAATAAACAATCGGGAAAAAGTAAAAGCAAAATCACGCAGTGGTATTCAGGCGCCAAGCGAAATTCGCGATGTGCGCGAATTTCTAAATGAAATGCGCTTAACAAAGGATGCTCATGAAATTGACATCATGCGCAGCGCTGCCAAAATTACCTGTGATGCACATAGACGCGCCATGCGCACCACTCTTCCTGGCAAGTTTGAATACGAAATTGAAGCCGAGTTGCTGCATCAGTTTTGCCGCAACAGTGCACGTCACCCGGCTTACACGAGTATTGTTGCAGGAGGGGCGAATGCCTGCACGCTGCATTACGTTGGCAACAATTCCCGCCTTAATGACGGCGAGTTGTTACTGATCGATGCGGGTTGTGAACTTGACAGCTACGCTTCCGATATTACGCGCACTTTTCCTGTGAACGGCAGATTCAATCCCGCACAAAAAGAAGTGTATGAAATCGTACTTGCCGCACAAGCCGCTGCGATTACGGTCGCCAAGCCGGGCAACACATGGAACATGCCACACGAAGCCGCCTTGCGGGTGTTGGCACAAGGTTTTATTGATCTTAAAATATGTCAGGGCAGCGTCGATTCAGTGATAGAAACCGAAAGTTATAAACAATTTTATATGCACCGTACCGGACACTGGCTTGGCATGGACGTTCATGATGTGGGTGAATACAAAATAGGCGAACAGTGGCGCACTTTGCAGGCCGGGATGACACTCACCGTCGAACCCGGCTGTTACATCCGTCCCGCGGATAATGTACCGAGAGAACTGTGGAACATGGGTATACGCATTGAAGATGATGTGTTGATCACTGAACAAGGCAATGAAGTACTCACACTTGCTGCACCGAAGACGGTCAGCGAGATTGAGGCGGTTATGCATCATGAGTGAGCTCTGCGATATCGCCATCATCGGAGGGGGGCCTGTAGGAACGGCACTTGCTCTTGCACTGCGCGAGAGCGGACTCAAAATTGTGGTGCTCGAGGCGCGTAAGCCCGAGGAACAAAATGCCGACCCTCGCGCGCTGGCTTTGTCTTACGGCAGTCGATTGCTTCTCGACAAGCTGGGCGTGTGGAAAAATATTGATCAGGTAACGCCCATTAAGACTATTCATGTGTCGCAAAAAGACACTTCAGGCAGCACTCTGCTGCATGCCTTGGAGATGAAAGTAACCGAGCTTGGTTATGTTTTGCCTTATCCCGCATTGCAAGCTTCACTGCATCAGGCATTGCTGCAAACCGATGTGACATATCTGGAATGTGCCAATGTGGGCAGCTTGGCGGGCGAAACAGATGGGGCGACTCTAGTTTACCAACATGACGGCTACGAACATCGACTAACAGCGCGTCTCGCCGTGGTAGCCGATGGCGGCAAATTACTTGAAACATCAAACCCGCCGCAAGTGCGTGAATATGGTCAGAGTGCGGTTATTGCCCACATTACCTGTACGATGCCGCAGGTTGGCGTCGCTTTTGAACGCTTCACTAAACAAGGGCCGGTCGCTTTGCTGCCCTACAAAGATGGTTATGAAATCGTTTGGACCGGCTCTCATGACCAAGCCAAACAAATGTTGCAATGGGATGATTCAACTTTTCTTGCCGAACTGCACCGGCACTTTGGAAATGGAGTTGGAGACTTTTTATCTGTCGGAAAGCGCCACAGTTTCCCGCTGCGTCTCAAACGCGCACCCGTTACCGCACTTCCTCATACTGTGCTCATCGGCAATGCCGCACAAACTTTACATCCGGTGGCCGGACAAGGGTTTAATATGGGCGTACGCGATGCTTGGGAACTGTCTCGCATTATCTTGCATTCACAGCCTGCGGCTCTTGGTTCCGCCTCAATGTTGGAGAATTACCGCAAATCCCGTCGTATTGACCGCAATGCCGGTATCGGCTTTACCGACAGTCTTGTTCGCCTCTTTTCCAACGACTTTCCTCTGCTCAACCGGGGGCGCGGATGGGCAATATCAGCTTTAGACCGGCTGCCATTCGCCAAGAAGTTCGTGGCAAAACGCATGATGTTTGGAGCAAATGGATAATATGCCGGATACGCCCAAATCAAACAAACTAGCCATTCTGTTCGCGGACATCAGCGGTAGTACGGCGCTTTACACCCAACTGGGTGACGTGCAGGCACTTAAATTAGTCGCCAAGTGTCTGGATATCCTGATCGGGGAGCTTGCTTCACGTCAGGGTGTACTGATTAAAACTATCGGCGATGAGATTATGTGTTCTTTTCCCAATGCAGCGCTGGCATGCGAAGCTGCATGCGAAATGCAAAGGATTATCGAACAAAAACGGCCTGGCGGGGATCGCCCCATCTATATTCGAATAGGTTTCCACTACGGTGATGTTATCGGCGTTGGTGAAGATTTATTCGGCGATGCCGTTAATATTGCCGCACGCGTCACCTCAATTACCCGCGCCCGACAAATATTAACGACGCAGGCAGTACACGATTCGTTACCCGAAAAACTGCGTCGCAAAGTACGTTTGGTTTCGCGCGCAGAATTCAAAGGCAAAGAAGGGGTTCTTGACGTTTTTCAAGTCGACTGGGAGATTGATTCAACCTTAACCACACGCATTGGTTTGCCAAAATTCCGCAAACCTACAGAGGCACGGCATGAGCTACTACTCCGTTATCATCAACAAATTTTGACTTTGAACAAATTGCAAAGAAGCATTGTGATTGGAAGAGGTGATACCTGCCAGTTGATCATTCAAAGCAACTTCGCATCCCGCCAGCATGCAAGTATTGATTTCAGTTTTGGGAAGTTCGTCGTAACCGATCACAGCGCAAACGGAACGTATGTCCGTTTTAGTGACAATCAAATAATCCATCTCACACATCAGGAGGTTATGCTGCACGGCACCGGTGCGATTAGTTTGGGACAGCCCTTCAGTGAGAGCCCGGCTGATATTATCGAGTATCTGGTGCAGTAAAACACCCCCATAGCACGCGCTATGCGTTGGCGCACCGACTTTGCCAACTTCCGAGACCAATATTCTACAGGTTATATTAATTAACTTGTTGGCTGGGGGTCGAATGGACACAAATATAGATAACGCCTGTGCGGCCTTGTCAGCCAAGGATGCAGACATGCCTGCCGAATTTTTTTTCAAGCTCGAGGTTGAAAAATATCTGGACCAACTGGATCAAGCTGTTCCGCTGGCAACAGGGGAGCGTCATCATTTGAATAAACTGTTGGACACTGAGGCACATGGCTCTTTCAAACAACTTGATAAAGACTATCCCAAACAGCAACGAGGCAACGAACTGTTAAATGAGGTTCTGATCAATAACGCGGAACTCTCGCAACGCGAGAAAGAAGCGGTCATGAAGTTTAAACAGCATCACACTAATACCACCCCGTTCTCGGGGGATTTCGCACTGGGAAATATACTTGTTGCGAACGGCAATATCACCCGGCCGCAACTGGAACAGGCTTTGCGTCAGCAAATTAAAAGCGGTCGTCGCTTGGGTGAAGAATTGATTACGTCGGGCCATACAAGCACCGGACAAGTTGAAAAAGGCTTGTTGCTACAGAGTAAGCTGCTGGCGTGTGCATTGGCTGCCACAGTGGGCCTTGCGCCCGTAGCTGCGACAACCGCAGAAGCGGCGCAAACCAGCGCTGCCATGGCCGTTTCTGTCACTGTTGTCGCTCATGCCAAAATGCATACCTACTTTCAGGAGTCCCAACTCAATATTTCCAAAAAAGATATCGAGCGCGGCTACGTAGACGCTCCCGCAGCTTTACGTTTTTCAGTAGTATCAAACAGTCAATCCGGTTATCTCATGGAGTTTTACCCCGTTGGCAACCTGTTTGATTCGGTACGCATTAGTGGCTTGGGAAATGCTGTTCAGATGGGCACCGATGGGGGTGCAGTGGTGCAACGCGGTCCTTTACGAGCCAATCCAGCCGTCGAACTAAGTTTTCATTTTGTGCTGCACCCGGATGTGCTTCCCGGAAACTATCCTTGGCCTCTGCAACTCTCGGTTCGCTCGCTTTAATTCCCTGATAGCAGGGCTATCGGGCATCAAAAACTTATGGTCGTGGTAATGTTGTCGGTATATGCGCCCACCGCGGCATCCTGCCCGGCTGGAATTTGCCCGAACACGCTTAACGTTGTTGTGTTGTTCCTGTTTACTGACATGGTACTGCTGCCGCCGCTGCCATCTCCCCAGACAACGATTCTCGCGGCGCTAGTGTAAAGATTGTAATTCAGAATGTTTCCACCGCTTTTCATTATTCGTAAAATGTAGCTGTTGCTCTGCCCGCTACTCAAATTTACAACAAAAGTTGGCGGTCCATTTTGACATCGGACAGAGACGTTACCCACACCGTTGGTGTTTGATTGTGCGCTAAACACGTTATATGTTCCAAAGTCGACTGCTGATAATGACGTGATCGAGCAAAAGGCTGCAGCAAACGAAATGCGTGACAACATGAAAAGCATAAGAAATGTTGCACCAACCACTATTCGAAGACGTAATAGAGCAGTGCCAAATATTCTGTGATTTGGATTCATCATAGTTTTACTCCTTTGCAAATATAGATACCCAAATCTGGCAGTGGGTTGGTACTTTCGGTAAAGACCACATCAAATTTGCAGCGCTGATCTCCCCAAGTCGCCATGATTGTAGTTCTTGAACCCAAGCCGAGGATATAGACTTCGCCTTCGTAGCCGACCGTGTATATTTCCACCTTTCCGATTTCTTGTACTGTTGCGCCCACGGGCACCGGCTTGCCGTTTTCAAGATGAATGGTCAGTGTTGCTCCGTGTGAGCGCTTTATTGGAAACGTAACCTCAACACCACTGCGAAAATACGGAACCGCATCTATTTTAAGGGAGTTGATCTCCGCATCCATAGGCAAGTCGCGCTGGTCTATCGAAATTACATTGTTATCATACGCGCGCAAATGCGGAATCAGGGCATTGCCAGCGGCATTGGTTCGCCCAGCCGGTTGATTGTCGGCGAGCACGCGTACGTCAGGATAATCAGCAACGCGAACGAGCGCAAAACTTTGGTCTATGTTTCGGCTCAGAAAGGCTTCCCCGTCGAGGAACGCAATGCCACCTGACGCGTCCAGGCGCGTCGATGTCGTATTCTGACTTTGTGCGACATCGACTATGTATGTGCCAATATTATTCTGTAAAGAATAGGAAGCCCCTTCTAAACCGTCGGTGCTACTTTGCAAACGATATCCGTAACCGGCACCGAGTGGTAGATTGCGTTGCAATGTACCTGTAAATTCATTTTTCCGGGGCCGTAACTGCGAACTTAGCAACACGCTTGTCAACGGGCCCAAGGGAATGCTGAGCATGGCGAACAGCGTAGTGCTCTCGTCTCCCGTCAAGTTTTCCAAAACTGAAATATTGAGTGAACCGATATTCTCGAAAGTAACGCTGTAACTCAATGTTGCGATACGCGCATCCGGCTGATCCCGATTGCGTTGCCCGACATAGGCTATTCCAAGCGAACCACCCGAGTGAAACGCATAACTCAGATTGGCACTGCTCTGTTGCGCCGGTGCAAGCTGCGTCGACGCCAAGCCAAGCTGTGTGTAACTGCTTGTTGTCCATTGTGTACGCGCACCGATGCTCCAGGGTTGGGCCAAGCGATCGAAACCAATCAGGGTGAGCAGACCCTGCTCTGCGCCATTTTGGCTGCCTGCAATATAGGTGTTAATCGTGCCGATCTGCGGAAGCAGGGTGTCACCGCCTCCCCCGATAATTGTCTGACCTTGCATCGCCTCTGCATGGATTTCTCCGGTAACGCGTCCACTTAGGCCGCGCCGATATGTACCGCTGCCCAGCCAGTCACCGTAATCATCGCTTTCGATGCCATAACTTTCCCGCACCTTGCCGAGCTCGTAGGAATAACTTTCCAACCCCTCTCGCAACAGCATCTGGCTACCATAAAATGATTGGGTTACAAGTTGTTCGCGGCCTAAGAGATCACGCACCACAAGACGTACTTCGCCCGCGCCGGTAATAACCGGCAGGTTGCTGATTGAAAACGGACCCGGGGGTACTGTCTGATGAGAGGCAAGCGCATTATTGATGAACACATCAACAGTGGACGGCATTGTTGCTTGACCTACTATACTTTGAGCAGGTGTCATTACAAACGTCGGCTGCGTGCCAAAGTTTGTCGTGAATTGGACTCCGGCAAAACGCAGCGAGCTACCCCAAGTACCGGGGTTCGAAATTGCATCACCCAAATGCAGCGTTTGCATTCTGTCCGGATAATCTGTTGTCCACGTCGAATCAAGTCGTGTTGCTCGAAATTTGTTATCTATGCTTTCGGCAAGACTACTGCTGGTACCGACGCCAAAGCGATTAAAATATCCCAGCTCAAATTGCCCCGAACGCTGCACAACCTCCTGCGAATCTGCCGCCAGTAAATCATAGTTGATAAATCCGCCTAGGCTAGATGTTGCTAGTGGCAATGATTTTTCTGTTTGTGCAGATCGAACAGTTTCAGTCAATGCTTGCGGAAACACTTTAATCGAGAGCGTCAGTTTTTTTCGATCGTAGATATGGGATATGTCTGAAATCGCGCTGAGCGGATAGTATTTCTCGCCTTGATAATCAATTGCCGCATTCGCATCCGGAGTACGAAAGCGCCAGCGCTGCAAATCATGGCTCCACAGATAGAGTGCACCGTTTTTGTCTTCCAGAACCAGCACGGTTTGATTTAATTGTTGCTGGTCAATATCAACCTGCAACAAGCGTTCTTTAAACGCAAAATTATTTTTTCCGGCAGATGGTATTGCAGTTTCTTTTTTTGGATCTTCAACGAGTAGCGGAATCCAGCCTTCGCTAGTCGCCGCTAAGGCAGGGAATGCAATGCTGAAGATCAGAAATACCTTCGCACAGTTACGGCTTGCGCAGTGCAATTTCCGTATCTACGTTGATGGCATCAGTATATGCAATGAAATGCAAACGATTCCCGGAAATCTTCTCCGGGGTATTTGTTTTCAGTTGCCATTCCTGCGTTTGGCCCGACAATACGTAACTTGAGCCAGCTTCGCCGGCTATCGGCGTATTATTTCCGGGAACATACAACGAGAAGTCTGAAACTTGCACATGAGCATTTCCGGAATTTCTTAGCACAACTTTTAGTTGATTCTCCGGCAGTTGCAACACCTCCCAAGACATTTTGGGCTCCGAAAAACCGATTGTCGATTGGACAAACACCGGCAAGCTGACCCGCAACGCAACGTGTACACCCATAAAATTTTGCGTCTGTTGCGGCGGAAGCTCCTGCAGACTGATGCGATAGGTCAACTCTTTTTTGCTATCCGCCTGTCTGCGCAAAGCCACTCGAATCACCTGTTCACTTTTGGGTGCAATCGTGAAAATCGGTGGCGAGACAAGCAATTCATTGGTTGGCTTGTAGATATCTTTGCCCTCATGTTGTGACCACTCAACGGCCTGTATCTGAATTGAGGTTGCCTGATCAGAACTGTTTTTTACGGTAAGGGCCGCTGTTTGTTGTTGCTGCGACAGTTCGATGCGAACAGGGTCTATCTCCCATCCTGCGGCTCGAGCGTAAGTTTGAAAAAGGAGTGCGAGGATAAACAAAGTGAGGGTAGCAACAAATTGCCAAGGGTGATTCACTTCCGTCCGTGTCATAGCGCGAGTTGAGTTAGTCAAAGTAGGTGCCCTCTTAAAAGTTGATTGTTGCGCTGACAGTATCGGAATAGGTATCTGCTGCGACATCCTGTCCACCTGGAATCGTTCCGCACACGTTGTAAACGCGGGTTACTTTGGTAGGGGCGCTGGTGAGAGTTAACAGACCCGTGCCGACCGTTGACCAAGCTGTTGTACCGGGGAAAGTGCAGACGGTGCCCGGTGTGTTATTGGGGGGTTGGAAAATATTGTATAAAAGAGAACTTACGGCAGTTGCACCCAACATCTGGCGCTGATTGCCCGAATTGTGCGTACCGTTATCCATTCCAATGGTCAGGCCTACGGCGCCTTTTGAACACGCTACACTTATCTGACCGGTGGCATTTAGCGCAGCGGTTGCGTTGGCGCCAACCGGATCATACGTTGTGAAGGCAAGGGCAGATGTTGTACTGATAGTGCAATTTTGTGTAACAGAAGCAGAAACTGGAACGAATGTGCTAGCCGAGGCTGCCAGCACGATTCCCGACACAGAAGGAAAAACTAGTAATGCAGCAACTTGCAACGCGGTCTTTTTGAACATGAAATGACTCCCTAACAATTTTAGTAATCATCATCCTATTCCTATACCTCGTTTGTTCGGGGCCGCACGCATGTGTAACAAATTAACTACCTGTGTCTACGGCATCACTGTAAGCGTGCCATTGATATAAACAATTTTATAGTCAGCGGCGTTAAACGATCCACCGTTGGCGGGGCTTGGAGTAATCACGTATGGACTGCCATCTGCACTCGCAGTTGCCACAGCTCCGGGGCTGGACTCGCTAATCGCACCAATTGTTTCGCCGTTCATTAAGCCCGTTACTGAAAACCCCGTCAGATTTATTGTTTGGCCATAAGTCTTCATCGCATTTGCCACTGTAACAGTCAGGGCAGCAGGTGTAATGTTTGCAGTTGTTGTTCCGGAAGCAGCAAACAGCGCAAATTTATTGGCATCTGTTCCGCTAATTGATGCTCCGCTAAAAATGACCGTCTTGCCAGTTCCCGTATTACTGTTATCGAAAATTGCAGAGCCCGGAACCATAACCACATTGCCACCTGCGCTTGGCACGCCCTGAAAAGAAAGAATGTCCGCATTAGTACCGTTGTAGGTCTTGTTGTTTGCGCGCGCGAATACCCAAGCTTTTGCATCCATCATTCCCGTAACCTTGGGAAGGTAGGCTGCAATTTCAGCACTCGTATTCGCATAGCTAATCGGGTTAAAACGAATCGCCGTACTTATGGAAGAAATAGCCGCAGTTGGCGCAATCGTTACCGTTCCTCCCGCAACGCCGGGGCCGGTAGAATCAAGCCCTGAAATCAGACTGATCAATGATCCTGCCGCACCTGTTGTAATCGCGGCATTGACGTTCACATTTCGTCCGGCATTAATGTTGATCACAGAGCCCGCGGCAACCTCTGAAATCGTCGCATTGGCGAACACATCATGTCCCGCAACAATGGTAATTGGTGAAGCAGCGCCTATACCCGCTATCGGAGCCGATACAGTCACATCATTCACAGCATTAATGCTGATAGATGATGCAGCACCCGTCACCGTAAGCGCCGCACCTACGTTCACATTATTTCCCGCAATTAGAACGAGCCCGGCTCCGGCAGGAACCCCGGTTATCGGGGCATTGATGAGCACATCATGTCCCGCGTTCAGCGTTAATGTTTGCGCAGTAGCCATTGAAATGGCATCGGAAACAGTTATGTCATTGCTTGCACTAATCAAACGATTTGTTGTTGCCAGACTGGCGGCTACACTGGCGGGAGTTTCGTCGCCACCTGTGCCCGCTATTGTGTAATTCACCGGATCAAGCAACCATAGGCCTGTGTTTCCGTGGGGTGCCAATGTATCTATCTTTGTGCTGCTCGCAATTAAGATATGGCTGCCTGAAGTTTCGATAAAACCGCCGTCACCGGAATTTGCACCGCCTT
>Ga0182030_10003742_pt1 | contig 32529 bp, 23 predicted proteins | sample 812S3MmetaG_FD_121299 | JGI IMG/M metagenome (GOLD analysis project Ga0182030, IMG submission 121299) | Permafrost microbial communities from Stordalen Mire, Sweden - 812S3M metaG (Illumina Assembly) | ecosystem: Environmental > Terrestrial > Soil > Wetlands > Permafrost | place: Sweden... | reverse complement strand
GCAAGCGCAGAATGGCGCGCAAACCGGGTCGCATGACTTCCATGTGGCGGCCGCCTGGGGCAATGTAGGCATGGCCCCGTTCCAAGACCTGGCCAGCCACCCCTTCGTGGCAAGGGATGGAGGAATGGGCGGACAGCCTTTCCGCGAGCATCGCGGTAAAGAGAGGCGGCATGTGTTGCACGATGACGATGGGCACGGGAAGGTCGCCGGGGAGTTGGCTGAAAACCTCCGCCAGGGCGTTTGGTCCGCCGGTGGAGGTGCCAAGGCACACGATTTCAATCGGGCCGGGGCGAGGCGGCAGCGGCGGCGCCGGGACCGGTTTGGCCGTTCCGTTGGAGGCCAGCGGGCGCGGGATTTCTCCGTCAAGCCGAGAAGGGCAGTTGGGGACGCGGTGGAACGTGTCCCTACCGAGGCCCGGGACTTCTCCAGCCAGCAGGCTCCGGCAGTGGATTTTTATTTTGGGGATGAGTTCCTGTTCGAGGCGTTCCATGGCCTCGGTGACGCTGCCGACGTTGGCCGGTTTGGTGACGTAATCGTTGGCTCCCAGGGTAAGCGCATCCAGAGTGGCCGAAGCTCCCTTCGCCGTGAGGGTGCTGAACATGATGACGGCCAATTTGGGATAGAGTTTGCGGACTTCGCGCAAGGTCGCCAGGCCGTCCATTTCCGGCATTTCGATGTCAAGAGTGAGCAGGTCGGGATTGACCTGGGGGATTTTTTGCAGGGCGATTCTGCCATTGGCGGCGACACCGACCACCTCCAAATCCGGGTCGCGGCGGAGCGTTTCCGTGATCACCTTGCGGACCACCACGGCATCATCAACCACCAAAACGCGAATTTTAGGCATGGGCAATCCATTCTTGCGGCTGGCTCAATCCACCACTCCCAGGATTTGCAGTTTTTCCTGCAACATCTCCTTGGTCACTGGTTTCATCAGAAAATCATTGGCCCCGGCCTCCAGCGCTTCGCTCACCCGCTCGGGCGAATTGAGAGTAGTCACCATCAATAGTTTCAAGTCTGCGAAATCCCGGTTGCGCCGCACTGCCTGGACAAAGTCCAGCCCGTTCATGCGTGGCATTTCCCAATCCACCACCGCCACATCGAAAGGCTCGCGCGGGTCGTTGCGAATCAGCGCGCTCAAGCCCTCGCGGCCATCCTCAGCTTCCGCGGTGGCGAAGGCCATTTCCTGCGCGATAAACGCCAGAAAATTTCGCATCGCTTTCGAATCATCTATGATCAACATTTTCATAAATCACAATCTGCGGTGCGTGATTTGCGGGGATGTTTCTCGCTCGCGCCGCGCCCGCCACCCAAACAGCCTTCCGACTGTGTCGTTTATTTCTGCAATCACGCACTAGGAAGCCGCCCCCTGTGACCCGCGGTTCTTCGGGGCGGTCCACCGGACCAAGGCCTCGGCCAACACATTGGGCTTCATGGGTTTTTCGATGAAATCATCCATGCCCGCCGCCTGGCATTTTTCGCGGCGTCCCTCAAAAACGCTCGCGGTGAGGGCAATGATAGGGACCCGGTCGAGGCCGTTTTCCGCGAGCCGGATGGCACTGGTGGCCTCGAAGCCATCCATCTCGGGCATGAGGCAGTCCATGAAGATGAGATCGGGGCGCTGCCGCGCCAGCAGGGCGAGCGCCTCCCGGCCATTGGAGGCGATGTCCACCTCGCAGGAGAGCTTCTGCAAAAGGCGCAATGTGAGTTTTTGGTTGGTCGGCTCATCTTCAACCAGGAGGACGCGGCAATGGAAGGCGGGCGCGGTCATGGAGTCCGGCGGGTTGACCGCCTTTGCGAGCGGTGCGACGGGCCTTTTGGCCAGCGGCAGCGTAAACCAAAAGGTCGCGCCGCGCCCGGCGGCACTGGTCAATCCGATGGCGCCGCCCATCAGCTCCACCAGCTTCTTGGAAATGGCCAGCCCCAAGCCGGTGCCGCCGTAGCGGCGGGTGGTGGAGGAATCGGTCTGCGAAAAAAGCTGGAACAACTTGGCCTGCTTTTCGGGCGGAATGCCGATGCCGGTGTCCGTGATTTCGCAACGCACGAAATCCGGGCTTTCCGCCGGGACGACGGCTTTGAGGGTGACACCGCCCTGGCGGGTGAACTTGATGGCGTTGCCGGCCAGATTCAGGAGGACTTGACGCACCCGGTTGGGATCGCCGAGCAGTTGGCCGGGCGGCGCTGATTCGAGTTCGACTTGAAAGGAGAGTTGTTTTTGCCGGGCCTGGCTTCCGAGCAATCCCGACACCTCCTGGAGCAAAACCGGCAGGGCGAAGGGGATGGCTTCCAAGCGCATCTTGCCTGCTTCGATCTTGGAGAAATCGAGAATGTCATTGATCAATGTCAGAAGGGCCGAGCCGGAGTGCTGGATCGTTTGGACAAACTGGCGTTGTTCGCCCGAGAGGGGCGTGTCGAGCAAGAGATTGGTGAAGCCAATCAGCCCATTCATCGGGGTGCGGATCTCATGGCTCATGGTCGCCAGGAATTCACTTTTGGAGCGGTTGCCCGCCTCAGCCGCCTCGCGGGCTTTCATTAACTCTGCGGTGTGTCGTTTTGCCGGGGTAATGTCGCGCAGGGTGATCACTCGGCCATAGTATTTACCGTCAGTTCCCACCAGAGGTCCCGCGAAACGGTCCAGGACGGTGCCGTCCTTCAACTCCAGTTCTTGCCGTATAACCGCTTGGGGATGGGCCCTCACAAGAAGGATGCTCTCGGCATAAGCGACGGGGTCTTTGACCAAGTCTGTGATCCACTTAACCCTGGCCGCGTCGTTGTTGCCCCCGGCCACATCACACGGGATGCGCAAGAGATGATTGAATCGCTGGTTTACCACAATCTTTGCGCCCTGGTGGTTGACGACCAGAATTCCGTCCACCGACGAGTTCATTTGCGCCTCCAAAAGGGCCGTCTTCCATTGCAGTTCTTTCTCCGCGCGCCTGGGCGCGGTGATGTCGCGATAAGTCCACATTCGCCCGTAATAATTGCCATCCTTGCCAAACAGCGGACAGGTATAGCGGTCCAGAATGGTTCCGTCTTTGAGTTCCAATTCATTCCGCACGATCAACTGCGGGTGCGACCGAAGGAGAAGAAAGTTCTCGAGGAACTTCGCCGGATCAACGGTCATTTGCGCGGCGTAATTGAATTGGGCCTGTTGGTCGTTGTTTTGGGACACCGGCGCCGGAATTTTCCATAATTCGTTCAGCCGTTGGTTCTGCAGCAGTCTCCGCCCCTGATCATCCAAGACCAGAATGCCATCAATGGACGAGTTGACCTGGGCCTCCAGAAAGGCGGACTTCCACTGCAATTCCTTCTCCGCCAGTTTGCGGGCGGTGATGTTTTCGTGGGCGACCACGACCCGCACCGGGCCTTCCCCGGCGAAGCGAGTGACCCGCGCCAGGAACCAGCGCTGTTCTTGCGGGCTGTGACAGGAATACTCCAGCAGGAATTCCTCGTAATAGCCCGCCATGACGGAGCGAATCCCCTGAGCCACCGCCGCCCCCTCATCCGCGCTGTCGCCGCAGGCCGATTCGCAGAGCCTCAAGTAGTTGGCGCCCAAGCCGGAATCTCCGCCTTGATAGCCATTCTGCCGGGCGAAGCGGTCCCAGGCGGCATTGACGGCAATGATGGCACCGCAGTCATCCAGAATGGCAATGTGCGCCGAAAGCGCGTCGAGGGCGGATTGGAGGAATCGTTCGGATTGCAGCAAGCCGGCCTCGGCCTGTTTGCGACGCGTGAGATCGCGCGCGATGCCCACCACGCCGCAGGCGATCCCGTGTTCATCGTGGAGGGCCGACTTGCTGGTGGCAAACGAGACGACGCCGCGTTGGGGAAGGGTGATCTGCAATTCGCGCTCGGAGGACCGGCCGGAAGCCATGACCTCCTCATCCTCTTCCTGCAAAATGCGCGCCTTTGCCGGCGGGAAGATTTGGGGCAACTCCAGCAAGGTCTTGCCCAACATGTCCGCGGCTTCCAGTCCGGCACACTCGCACCAGGCGCGGTTGACCAGTAGAAAGCGTCCTTCGCGGTCGCGCAGCCAAGCGGGGTCGGGAATATTGTCCAGAATGGCCAGTTGCCGGCGATGGCTTTCAGACAATTCTTGTTCGGCCTGGCGCAAAGCCGCGGCGGACCGGACGCGTTCGGTGATGTCCTCGTTGATGGCGACAACATGGGTGATCCGTCCCAGATCATCGCGCACCGGGGAGAGATGCGCGGCCGACCAATACAGTTCGCCGTTTTGCCGGCGATTGGCCGTGGTTCCGCGCCATTGCCGGCCCTGGGTCAGGACGTCCCGCAGTCGCAGGGATTCGCCGGGGGGAAGTTCGCCGATCTGACAAAGATTTAGATTCCCACGGGCGACATCGCTCATGTCAAAGCCCGTGGCCTGGGTGAATCTTGGGTTGACGTAGCAGAGGTTGCCTTGCAGGTCAGCAAGGTAAATAGAAATCGGGCATTGCTCAACCGCGGCAGCCATCCTCCGCGTTTCATTCATGGACCGACGCAGACGGGTCAGGACGGCGGAAACAACCCACAATGTGGTCAGGCCGAAAAACAGGTTGACGCGGGTGATTTCCGGATCAAGACCCGGAGGGGAGAGAAAAAGACCCAACACCGTCAATACCGAGAATACCGAGGCCAAGAAGAACGGAGTAAAACGGTCGTTCCCGTAAAATGAGGCCAACAGCGGGATGAAGTAAAACACCCAGTCCACCACTCCCAGCGGCGTGAGGATGTCGAGCAGGAAAATGGCGAAGGTGAGCAAGGGAACGACGTGGCGGCCGGAAGGCCGGAGAGCCTGTTTGAGCGGGAACGGTGGAGGGGGATTGGGGAGCGCGGCGGTCCCGTCGGCTCCGGTCGGGGTCTGGCTGGCTGGTCCGGTATTCGATGCGTCATCGCCCGCAGGTGAATCTTCGGGTCCGAGAAAGGTTTTCGGCGGGACGCCGAAAACGGCGGTCGAGACGACCGAACTCCCCCAAGCCGCTGAATCGTTCGGGGTGAGGGGGCTGGGTGGGGTGGAATTCATGGGAACAGGCAGCCAGGGGGAGGCGCGCTCAGGTTTTCACCAGTTCCAAATGCCGGTCCAGGCGGGTGAAGGTGAAAGCCCGCAGCACGGCTGGGGCGGAGCAAGCCACCCGCATTTTGCCGCCTCTTTTTTGCACCCATTTGAGAAGGCTGACGATGAGGTTTAGACCGGCGGAATCCACCATTTTGGCGGCGGCAAGGTCCAACACGAAGGTGTTCCATTGCTGGGGCGCGCCCTGGCCCAAGCCCAGGCAGTCGCTGAATTCGGCGCGCAGTCCCTCGGCGTTGGTGCTGGTCAGGTCGCCGGGGAGGCGAATGGTGAGGGAGCGGCTGTCAAGATCAAGGATTGGGGTCAAGGGAGTCATGCGGGGTTGGTGCTGACGGAGTGAGGCTCAATGGTTGGGGCGGTGGGAGTGAGCGGAAGTTCGAGCGTGAAGACCGCGCCCAGCCCGGAACCGGCGCTCCGGGCATGGAGGTCCCCTCCCATTTCCCGGGCGGCCAGCCGGCTGCTGTGCAGGCCAAAGCCATGTCCGTCTTTGCGGGTGGTGAAGCCGCGGGTAAAAAGACGGTTTAGGTTTTCGGCGGCGACGCCGACCCCGTTGTCGGCAATCGTAACCTGGAAACGGCCTCCGGCGCAGCCCTGGGTCACGGTCACCAAGGAATCCGGCCGTCCCGCCTGGCGACAGGCTTCCCCGGCATTGCGCAGCAGATTGACGAGGATTTGCAGGACCTTGTGTTTGACGACGGTCAACTCGGGCAGCGGTGCGGCCGCGGGCGGGCGCTCCAGCCGCACCCCGTGGCGCTCCATCGCCCCGGCGTTGAGCCGCAGAGCGTCGTCCAAGAGGTCCTCCATTTTGACGAGTTCCACCTCCCCGGCAATGCGGGCGCAGCCCTGTTGCGCGCTGACGACGTGGCTGACATGCTCCACGTTCTGCCGGAGGGATGCCATTTCCCGCAGCAGGGCCGCCTGGTCTTGCTCGAGGTGCCGGGCCAACTGGGTCAAGTAAGGCAGCACGTTCCGGCCCTTGGCATCCTGGGTGAGGTAATCGCCCAAATCGGCGGCATGTTCGCGCAACAATTCCACGACCCGGGTGAGTTGGGCCGCCTTGGAATGTTTCACCTGATCGGCCACCAGACTGGCGGAGACGCTGACACTGTTGAGCACGTTGCCGACGTTGTGCAGGACGCTGCTGGCGACTTCGGCCATGCCGGCCAGGCGCGAGGCGGCGAGCAATTCGGCCTGCGTCCTTTTGAGTTGCGCTTCCGCCCGCTTGCGGGCGGTGATGTTTTCATGGGCCACCACCACCCGCACCGGGCCATCCCCCGGCACGCGCACCACGCGCGCCTCGAACCATTCCGGCTCGGGCTGGCCCGGACAGGAGTATTCCAGCAGGAATTCGCCGGTTGGCCCGGCGAGATGGGCGCGAATGGCGCGGGAGAGGGAGGGCGCCTCGGCTGAGCCGTCCGCGGCCGCGACGGAACAAAGTTCAAAATAATCGGCCCCGATGGCAAAGTCGGCGCCGAGGAAACGGTTGCGCCGGGCGTCGTGTTCCAGGGCGGCGTTGACGGCGACAATGAAACCCTTTTCATCCAGAATGGCGATATGGGCGGAGAGGGCGTTTAGGGTGGATTGGAGGAAGCGCTCGGAACGCCGGAGGGCCTCGACAGTCTGGTTGAATTCTTCGGCAGCGCGCTTGCGGGCGGTGATCTCCACCTTGATGGCGACGAAGTGGGTGATCTCGCCCGCGGGATCGCGCACCGCAGAGAGGGTGGAGGATTCCCAATACAGTTCGCCGTTTTTCTTTTTGTTGCAGATTTCGCCCTGCCAGACATCGCCGCGAACGAGGGTTTCCCACATGTTGCGATAAAAGGAGGGCGCGTGCTGGCCCGACTTGAGGAACCGCGGGTTCCGGCCGAGAACCTCGATGAGGGAGTAGCCGCTGACGGCCACGAACATGGGGTTGACGTACTCGATTTCGCCCCCGGCGTTGGCAATGACCACGGTGGCGGGGGTTTGTTCCACAGCCCGCCAGAGCTTGCGCAATTCCTGTTGGGATTTTTTGAAGTCCTCGATGCGTTGCTCGAGGGCGGCGGCCCCGCGTCCGCAGTTGGCGAGGACCGAGGATGGAATTGGTTCGAGGCGGTGCCAGAGCCAGCGGAGTTCCCGCTCGGACTGCTCCAATTCGCAGAGAATGCGCGCGGTTCGGCCGGCGTCGGCTTGCTCCGCGGCGGAAGCGGCCAGTCGGGCGGGAGCGAAGTCCTGGCTCTGGGCCTCGTCAGTGGTTTGGCGCGTGTTCATAGGGTTGTCTGGCAAACACCATGGGACGGGTTTGGATCGCCCGTCCCCCAGCCCGGGAGCCGCGCCGCTTGGGCGCGGCCCCGATTGGGCCGATGGCAGGCTCTTACCGGTTCTGCTGCTCGACGACCCTTTTGAGATCGGCGGCGAGCTTGGCGAGTTCGGTCGCCGCAGTAAGAGTGTTGTTTGCTCCTTGGGTGGTGTTCTTGGCCGCGAGGGAAACGTTGGCGATGTTCTTGGAGATTTCGGTACTGCCCTGGGCGGCCTCGTTGGCGTTGCGGGCGATTTCGTTGGTGGTGGCGGTCTGCTCCTCGACGGCGCTGGCGATGGTGTTCTGGATGTCGTTGATTTGATTGATGATCTTGCCGATCTGGTCAATGGCGGAGACGGCGGCCTTGGTGTCGTTTTGGATGGCTTCGATCTTGCCGCTGATGTCTTCGGTGGCGGTGGCGGTTTGCTTGGCCAGTTCCTTGACTTCATTGGCGACGACGGCGAAGCCCTTGCCGGCCTCGCCGGCGCGCGCGGCCTCGATGGTGGCGTTCAAGGCGAGCAAGTTGGTCTGCTGGGCGATGCTGGTGATGACTTTGATGACCTTGCCGATTTCGATGCTGCTGTCGCCGAGTTTGGCGACGGTCCGGTTGGTGTCGGCGGCGACTTTGACGGCCTGGGTGGCGACCTTGGCGGCCTCGCTGGCGTTTTTGGCGATTTCCTTGGCGCTGGCGCTCATCTCCTCGGCGCTGGTGGCGACGGTGGCGACGTTCTTGCTGACTTGCTCGGAGGCGGCGGCGACGACGTTGGACTGGGTGGCGGTTTCCTCGGAGTTGGAACTCATTTGCTGGCTGACGGCGGTGAGTTCCTCGGAGGAGGAAGCGAGGGCCTGGGCGTTTTGGTTGACCGCGTTGATGGTGACTTGCAGCGCGGTCTCGGCTTTCTTGCGGGCGGTGATGTCGGAGGCGTTCTTGACGACTTTGAACGGCTTGCCGTCGGCGTCGAAGATGGGATTGTAAATGGCCTGGAGCCAGACCTCGCGTCCGCCCTTGGCGATGCGCTTGTAATCGGCGGCCTGGAATTTGCCGTCGTTGAGGTCGCGCCAGAACTGGCGGTAGTCGGCGGTTTCGCGGAAGGCCGGCTCGACGAAGAGGCTGTGATGGCGGCCTTTGACTTCTTCGAGGGTGTAACCCATGGTCTTGAGGAAGTTGTCGTTGGCGGCGAGGACATTGCCTTCGAGGGAGAACTCGATGATGGCCTGCACCATGCTGATGGCCTCCTCGCTGCGTTTGCGGCCGGTGATGTTGGTGGCGAACTTGACAACCTTGAAGGGCTTGCCGTTGAGGTCAAGAATCGGATTGTAGCTGCCCTGTATCCAGACGACTTTGCCGCCTTTGCCAAGGCGTTTGTACTCGGCGGTTTGAAATTTGCCCTCGTTCAGTTCGCGCCAAAATTGGCGGTACTCGGCGCTCTCGCGAAAGGCCGGCTCGACAAACATGCCGTGGTGGCGGCCTTTGATCTCGTCCAAGGTGTAACCGAGCGTCTTGAGAAAATTCTCGTTGGCGTCAAGGATGGTGCCGTCGAGGTTGAATTCAATCGCCGCCTGGGTCTTGCCGATGGCCGCGATCTGTCCCTGGAAATCGGCGTTCTTGAGTTTGTTGGAGGTGACATCGGTGGCGAATTTGACCACCTTGAAGGGCTTGCCTTGCGCGTCGAGGATGGGGTTGTAACTGGCTTGAATCCAGACTTCTTTGCCGCCTTTGCCGATGCGTTTGAACTCGGCGGATTTGAATTTGCCCTCGTTGAGTTCGCGCCAAAAGGTCTGGTAGGCCGCGCTCTCGCGGTAAACCCGGTCCACAAACAGGCTGTGGTGCTGGCCCTTGATTTCGTCCAGGGTGTAGCCGAGGACATTGAGGAAATTCTCGTTGGCGTGGAGAACGATTCCGGCCAGGTCGAATTCGATCACGGCCTGGGCTTTGTTGATGGCGGCAATCTGGCCGCGCAGATCCACCAATTCGGCGTCATGGGCGGCGGAGCCGTTGGTCTTGCCGTGGCCGTTCGAGCCAGGCTTGGGGTTGAGGCGGTGGGCGCCGATGGTTTTTCCGCGGGAGGGGGTCAAGGTGCTGAGTTTCATAATGATGGGTGAGGTGGGGTTTAGTTATTAGTGATTTAGGTTTGACTGATTTATGGGACGGGGTCGGCCACGCGGCTGGCCGCGCCGGTGAGATTGACGGTTTTCTCGGTGTCGAGGATGAGGAGGAGGCGGTGTTTGAGTTTGTAAACGCCCTGCACCAGTTCGCGGGCCACGCCTTGGAGGGTTTCCGGAGGGCGCTCGTAAATGTCGTCCTGGATTTCCACGACGTCGCCGATTTCGTCCACGAGCAGGCTGACCGCGCCATCCTCGGCGCGGACGACGACATTCATGGGCAATTGGCCCGGCTGGCGCAGAGGCAGTTCGAGGCGGCGGCGCAGATCAATGGCGGTGACGATTTGGCCGCGCAGATTGATCAGTCCCTCGATCATAGACGGCGCCAGCGGGACGCGGGTCATCTCCTGGTAGCGGATGACTTCCTGGACTTTCAGCACTTCGACGCCGAAAAACAGGCCGTTGACAAAAAAGGTGCAAAACTGCTTGGTGTCGCTCATAAAGTTTGCTTCGCTGGGTTGATGGTTTCGCCGTAAAAAGAGGGATCCGCAGCGCGGATGATGCCGGGGACGTCCAGAAAGTCGGTGACCTTGTCCTGGACCACGGCCGAGCCGAGGATCCCGGCCCCGCCCGAGTTCCGCTTGACGGTGACGGCTTCATGGACGATGTCATTGATCTTGCCCACGATCAGGCCGACGCTGCGGCCGGCCTCGGAATAAACGACCACCTGCATGGGATCGGCGGATGGCGCGGCATCGCCGGAGCCGGGGAGATGGCTCGAGATTTGGATGAGCGGGAGGATTTGGCCGCGGTATTGCACCACCTCTTGATTGCCGGAACGCTCCAACTGGGATCGCGGGAATTCCTCCAACCGGGCCACCATGGAGAGCGGGATGGCCATCGGGGCGTTGCGCCCGGCGTTGAACAAGAGCAGCGTCTGGCGCTCATCGGCCTTCTCCGCCACCTTGTTCTTCCCCGCCAACCCCCGGTCATGCACTTCGGCAATGACGTTGGCGTGTTGGGCCAGGCCTAGAACATCGAGAATCAGGGCCACTCTGCCATCCCCCATGATGGTCGCTCCGGCGAAGCAAGTGATGCCTTTGAGTTGTTTGCCCAGGGGTTTGACCACGATCTCCTCGGTGTCGTTGATCTCATCCACCACCATGCCGAACTGCCGGCCGTCGGCTTGGAGGACGACGATGTTGACCACGGCGCCGGCTTTGGCGCAGGCAGCGGAATCCTCCGCCTTGGAGTCAAGTCTAAATTCTCGGTTCAGGTAGGCCAGCGGGAGCAATTGGCCGCGCAGGCGGTAAATCGGCGCGCCGTAAAGGAGTTCAATGCCTTCGCGGGCCTGGCCGGCTTCCAAGCGGACCAGTTCGAGCAAGCTGACTTGAGGAATGGCGAATCGCTCCCCGCCACTGGTCACGACCAGAGCGGGGATGATGGCCAGGGTGAGGGGGATTTTTATTTTGAGGGTGGTGCCCTGCCCCGCCTCGCTCAAGACATCCACCGAGCCGCCGATTTTTTCAATGTTCGTCTTGACCACATCCATGCCCACGCCGCGGCCGGAAAGATTGGTCACTTTATCGGCGGTGGAAAAGCCGGGAAGGAAGATCAAATTGAAGACCTCGCGCTCCGTCAGGCGGGCGGCTTGGTCGGGGGTCAGGAGAGAGCGTTGCACCGCTTTTGCTTTGACCTTGGCGATGTTGATGCCGAGGCCGTTGTCCATGATTTCGATATTGACCTGGCCGCCTTCGTGGAAGGCGCGCAAGGTGAGTTGCCCCTGCTCAGGCTTGCCGGCGGCGCGGCGCACTTCCGGGGTCTCGATGCCGTGATCGATGGCGTTGCGCACCAGATGAGTCAGGGGGTCCTTGATGGCTTCGATGATGGTGCGGTCGAGGTCGGTTTCCTTTCCTTCCATGACCAATTGGACTTCTTTGCCCAATTCTTGGGCCATGTCATGGACGATGCGGGGGAATTTGGCCCAGACATTGCCAATGGGTTGCATGCGGGTTTTCATCACGCTTTCCTGCAACTCGGTGGTGATGGTATTGATCCGCTGGGCGGCGTTGAGCAGGCTCGGCTCCTGCGAACCGGAAGTGAATTGGATGATTTGATTGCGAGCCAGGACCAGTTCTCCGACCAGGTTCATCAACTTGTCAAGTTGGCCCACGTCCACGCGAATGGCGCTGTCCGAGACGGAGGTGACAGGACGGGCGGCCTCTTTCTCGACGGCGGTCTTGACCGGAAGGGGGATGGTTTCCGGCGGGGGCTGGGCGGCGGGCACCGGTTCTGGCTCTTCCTCAAAAAGGCCGAAACCGGCGGTGGCGGATTTCACGGATTCGGGCTCCGTGTTTTGCAATTGCTGCAGTTTTTGCAGCAGGGGGGAATAATCCTTTGCGCCTTGCTGGCCGGTTTGTTCCAGACAGCGGAGGATTTCCTTGAGCGCGTCGGAGTATTCAAGCAGAACGGTGATCATGGCCGGGGTGATGGCCAGCTTGCCGTCGCGCACCAGGCTCAACAGGCTCTCGCCGACGTGCGCGACGGACTCCATTTTATTCAAGCCGATGCAGCCGCTGCTGCCTTTGAGGGTGTGGATGATGCGGAAGACATTGTTGACTGTCTCGGCGCTGCCTTCGCCCTTTTCTAGCGCGAGCATTTCGCGGTCGAAAGCATCCAAGCCTTCCAGGCTCTCGATGAGCAGGTCTTTGATGAGTTGCTGCTGCAGTTGGTCGTTCATAGGTTGGTGGGGTGGTTAAACGGGAAATAACTTGGCGACGACGGCCAGCAATTGTTCCTGGCCAAAGGGTTTGACGATCCAGCCGGTGGCCCCGGCGGCGCGGCCCTCTGCCTTTTTGCCGGGATCCGACTCGGTGGTGAGGAGGATAATGGGCCTGCGGCCGAAGCTGGGCAGGGTCCGAAGTTTGCGGGTCAATTCGATTCCGTTCATATTCGGCATGTGGACATCGGTAATGACCAGATCCACGGAGCGGGTCTGCAAGACGTTGAGGGCGACGGCTCCGTCGGCGGCTTCCAGGACTTCATGGCCGGCCGCCCGCAGGGTGAAGGAGACCATTTTTCGCATGGTGGCGGCATCGTCAACAGTCAGAATGGTCTTTGGCATAAGGGGTCTTTCTCAGAACAATTCGACATTGGCTCCCAGACCGCCCTCTGGAGCGGCGATTAGGGACGCGGTGGAACGCGTCCCCACCCCGGCATGGGTGCCAAGGTCGCCCTCGTCTGCGGGGTGGAATGCCGGCGGGGTTAATTCGCCGGGATCAGATAACCCCGGCGGACGAAACTCGTGGGAAGTGGCGGCGGCGGCGGGCGCGGGGGCGATGACCTTGGCATGAACACTTCTTTCGGAGGCCATGGTGTAGTCCCGTTTGAAGCCCTCGACCATGTTGCCCTCGGAAAGCGAGATCCCCCTGGCGGCAAGGCGCTGTTCGGCCAGATGGGCCAAAGCAAGCAGGGTTACCCGAACCGCCGGGAGAGTCACTTGGTGGCTTTCGGAAAAATCAATGGTGGCGAGGGTCTGCTCGGCGTGGATGCGAATGGCATCCAAGGCGCTGCCGATCCCGCGCAAAGTCTCCAAGGCACGGTCGCGAAAGGCGTGCAGTTGGTGCTCCTCGGCGCGTCCGCGCAGGTTCAACACGGATTGTTGGGCGAGACCCTCGGCGCGCAATTGGCCGAAGGCTTTGACGCCGGCGGCAAGGCCTGCGGAAAGCGCGTCCAATTGCGTGGCGGCGGCCTCGCTGATGCGATTGGTTTCGTTTGAGATCTCGCTGGTGCGCGCCGAAAGCACTTCCAGGCCGGCGCCGCGGCACCCGTGAGCGACGCAGGCCGCCTGCACCTGGGCGTTCAGGCCGATGAGGCGGATGCGGAAGGAGGCAGAGCGCACCACCCCAGTCAAGTCGGAGGCCAGCCCCCCCAGGGGTTCGAGCAGATCGTAGGCCCGCGAGGCCCCCGCCACCGAGGCGGCGACCAGATCGCGCACTTCCGCGATCATGTCCAACAAGACCTGCACCATCCCGTCGAAGGAGGTGGTCAGCTTTTTGAATTCATCCAGCGAGAGGGCGCGTGAATCCATTGCGGTCATCTGGGTGAGCACTTTTTGCACACTGCATTGAATATTGTTTTCGGCGTTGGCCAACTCCTCCTGGGCGGAAAGTAATTGGCCGGCTTCCAACTGGCAGGATTGTTGGAGAAATTGCCAAGGCCCGCCGGCGGCGGGGCGGCGGGATTCATGCTGAAGCCGCGAAAACGTCTCTTCGATTTGAGGCAGCGCCGCCGAGACATGTTGAAGCTTTTGATTGATGATGTCTTGAAATTGCAACCCGATGACGACTTGCTCGACCTCACGGGCGAAGTCCCGGCTCAACACGGCGAGACGGACGTCCCGGGCATAATTGGAGGCGATCTCCTTTCGGAGAGTCTGAAGGGAGATTTCGATCTGGGTTTTGTGGGCCGCAGTCACTTGCTTGAGGGAGCGGGCTTGCTGATCCAACTGGGTGACGACGCCGGCGATGGTCTGGCCGGTTTGCTCCAGTTGTTTGAACTTGGTGCCAAAGATGTCGCGGACTTGGGAATGCAGGGATTCCATCTCCTTGGTCAATGCGGTAAAGGTCTGCTGCACTTCATCGCCCAGGGGGGCGGATTCGGCTTTGAAAAGCGTCTGCATGAATTTGAGCGGGAGCATGGTGCGCTCCAGTTCGCCCTCGGTGGCGAGCAGGTCTTTGATTTGCGTATTGTAGCCGCGCAACTGGGCCAGGAGGTCATCGGTTTGTTGCTGGCAGGAAACCAGGAAGCGGGTGGCTTCCTCGATCAAGGCGAAGGCGGTGGCAAACAAGGAATGGTCGAAGTCTTTGCCGCTGGCCATACCGACCATCTTTTCCACTTGCTTGACAAACTCGTCGCCGAACCCAGCCAATTGTTCCAGTCCGGAGCCGGTGGACAGGAACCGGACTTCCAAATCGCCCGCCGCCTCCTGGAGTTTGACTTCGGCTTCCTGCAATTGGGTGAACAGAGAGGAAAAACTGTCAGCGCCGGTGTGGCGGAATCCGGAGTTAAACCGTGCCCGGAAACGAACGATGGTTACTCCGATTGATTTGATTGCCCAATGCTTCACTCTCTTATTATCGGAGGGGCTAAGAGTCCCTTGACGTTGTGAAAACTCGATTCTATTTGGGGGAAAAACCCCTCTTTCTGACGGGAACCTTCGATAAACGACTTCGCTCGGGCAAAGGTGAAGGAGGACCGCGGATTTGACGGATGAAGAATTTCAAACCGGAAAGGCGGGTGATCCAGCGTCCAATATATTTCTCCGCGATTATCAGAGCAAAGGCAGGGCGAGCTGGCGTTTAATCGCCGGAGGACGACGCCGGACAAGTCAGCGTCTGAACCAAGAGGAGGAGGCGCAACACATTGTGCTGGAGTCTCGCCCCACCGAAACGGGGCGATCTCGTGTGGGAATAGGTATTACACTTTGACAAGGTTAACGTGCTGGTCCAGGCGAGTGAAGATGAAGGTGCGCAGGACGTTGGGGCTGGAATAGGCGATCTGCATCTTGACTCCGCGCTTTTGCGCGCGTTTGAGCAGATTGACGACCAGGTTGAGTCCCACCGAATCCACCATCTTGGCCCCGGTGAGGTCCAGTTTGAAGGCGTCGAACTCGCGCGGCGAACCATCGGGGTTTTCGAGCAGGCCGTTGGCCTCCTGGCGCAAGGCCTCGGCATTGGTGCTGAGAAGATCCCCCGGGACGCGGAGGGTGAGGGATTTTGAATCGAGGGTAGGGTTCATTATTGGTGTTGGGTTGGGTGGTTTGATTTCAGGGCCACGCAAAGTCCATCAGGACGGAGGCGCCGTTGCGGGCCTCTTCAGTCCGCGTGGAAAGATGTTTGATCAGGATCAGGCCGCGATGGGCCTCGGCCAGGCCGGGGCTGGATTGAAGTTCCGCGCGGGCGGGGTCGAAGTGGTGGCCGGGGCCCGGGTCGCAAACCCGGACCCGGATGGTCCGCCGAGCCTCGCAATAGGCTGCTTGGAAGCTCACCAGTTGATCCTTGCGGCATCGGCAACCGTGGCGGAGGGCGTTGAGAACGGACTCTCGGGAACACAACAAGATATCGTGCAAAGTGGCTTCCGGCAAATCCCGCACGGCCAGGACCAGGCTGCGCTGCCAGAGGCCCTGCAACCGGTCAATTTCCGTGTGCTGGCCTCCGTGATACTCCTCGAGAAGCAGGGGCCGAAACGTTTCACGCGGGTCGTGCTCTGGGGACAGGTTGAGATCAACGACGAGGATGTCGTCCGCGGCGAAGTCAATTTCGGCGAGGCGCTGGTTTCGGCGCTTGGCCTGGAGCAAGGCGCAGGCGAGGCTCAAATTGCTGACTCCGGTCCGCTCGGCGACCTCGTCCAAGCCATCCGTCCAAAAACAAAAGGAGTTGTTCTCACTAATGGGCTGCATGACCGGTTGGGCGGAAAACGCTTCAAACCAGCCCAGGGGAAAGCCGCCCGTCAGGCCCGCGGTTTGGGCGTTGCCATCGGGCAGCCAATAAACGGGCGCGGGGAGGCCGTGCGCCAGCACCGTCGCGGTTTGGGCCACCGAGTCAATAATAATAGCGCCGGCCGCGACCGAGGCCCCCATGCCCGCGCCGCGACCGGCGCCGGAACCCATCGGATCGGCCTGTTCGAGCAGAAGGCGGTTGCAGGCGGCAAAAACCTCTTCAACCGGAGCGCCCTGCTCGAACATGCCGCGAACGATGCCCTGAAAATAAGCGGAATTGTAGGCGGCTTTGAGATCGTGACCGGAGACGTCGGTGATGAGGCAAACCACTTGGTTGGGGGCGGGTTGGAAGCAACTGAAGAAATCGCCCCCGGCCTCGTGCTTGGGATGAAAGCAAATGTCCATGCCCACCGGACTGCGGGCGGCTTCGACGCCCAGGAGCCATTTTTGGGCGCGGCCGACATCCGCGATGTCGGACTCGGAGGCCGTCAACTGCCGCTGGCGCGACGTGTGTTGAACGGCGCGCTTGACGGCGGCGTAGAGTTGCGGAAAATCCACGGGCTTGTCAAGAAAGTCAACGGCGCCGCCGCGGAGGGATTCGGTGATCAGACCTCTTTCGCCTTCGGCGGTGACAATGATGCCGGCCAGGCAAGGCTCGCGCTCTTTGATCCAGGCGAGCAAGTCCAAGCCGGTGGCGCCCGGCATGCGGTAATCGGTGACAACACAGTCGAAGGCGCCAATGTCCTCAGTAGTCAGGATTTCCCGGGCATCGGCGGCGTTTTCCACCGCGCGGACGATCCAACCAGCTTTGGCGAGGGCAATTTGCAGCAAGGTCCGGCTGGTTGGGTCATCTTCGACTACCAGGATATGGTGTCGGGCGAGCGGGGAGGTTGGCGGCGCTTGGGAGGCGCGCTTGGATGCGATTTGAATCTGCGCTGGCGCGTCTCTGGCAGACGGAGCCGGGGCCGCGACCATGCCGCCTCTGGAGAAAAGGAGTTCCCCGGTCGCGGGCTTGGATGTTTTGTCGCGGGACATGAGGCTTTGGCCTACGCGTGGGCGAGTTCGCGATGCTTGCCAGCGGGGCCTTTGCCCGAACGGGCGCAGGCGCGCAGCTTGGTGTCCACGTTACAGATGTGCGTGGTCAACCACTCGGCGACCAACCCTTTCAAACCGAGGACAATGGCGGTGTTGCCGCCTTTGGTTTCAAAGTCCTGGGCAATTTTCTGAAACTCCTGGAGGAACTTAAGATGGGCTGCCTTGTTGCCTCCTTTGGCGGGGCAGCGATGTTTTTCCATGAGTTCTTCTTCGTGGGCGAAGTGCGTCTGGACGTATTCGCCGAGGAACTTCATCATCTGGCCCAATTCTGTCTTGCCGGTGCCGTTGAGGCAGGCTTGGTGGAGACGGTTAATCATCTGGATCAACTCCTTGTGTTGCTCATCAATTTCGCCGAAGCCGGTGGTCATGCGCTCCTGATCCCAGACGATCAAATCGGGCGTGGACGGAGTCCTGACCTGTGAAGCCGCCGCTGGCCCGGAAGTGACCATGGTCGGTGGGACCGAAGAATTACTTCTCGGCGCCTGGCGGCGCACAGGCAGGGGCCGTTTGGCCGCGGATTGGGAAAGTCTTCCGCTCTTGCCATTGCCAGAGAGATTGGGTGGGGGCAGCGTCTGGGATGTTGCCCTGCCATTGACGAGGTTCAACAAGTCGCCGACGGCTCCTTTGAGGATGACGGCCTGCGAGCTGAGTTCATTGGCGGCGCCGGCGCTTTCTTCCGCCCCGGCGGCGTTGGCCTGGGTCACTTGGTCCATTTGGGTGACCGCCGTATTGATTTGGGCGATGCCTTCGCTTTGTTCTTTCGAAGCCACGGCGACCTCCGCGGCCAGTTCGTCCACTTGACGGACGCGCGCGACTATCTCGTCCAAACCGCGCGCGACTTTGCCGCTGATTTCGACTCCCTGGGCGGCGCTGATGGTCGCGCCTTCGATTTTGGCGGTGGTTTCCTTGGTGGCGACAGTGCAGCGTTGGGCGAGGTTTCGGACCTCGTCGGCCACGACAGCGAAGCCCAAGCCAGCTTCGCCGGCGCGCGCGGCCTCGACGGCGGCGTTCAAAGCCAGGATGTTGGTTTGGAAAGCGATTTCATCAATGGTCTTAATGATTTTGCCAATTTCGTTGCTGGAGGACTGGATCGCGGCCATGGCGACATTCATCGCCTTCATATCCTCGGCTCCGGTGTCGCCAGCGGCGCGGGCCTGGCGGGCGAGGCTGTTCGCTTTGTCCGCGCTGTCGCAATTGCGCTTGGTCATGCTGGCCATTTCTTCGAGGGAGGCGCTGGTTTGTTCCAGAGCGGCGGCCTGTTCGCTGGCTCCTTCCGCCAGCGAGTGGCTGGCGCTGGTGATCTGCGCGGCGGCCGCGGCGGTTCGCGCCGAAGCTTCATCAATTTGCCGGATCGCGGCGGCCAGGGGACGGACGATGACCCGGCGGTTGAATTCATAAAATCCCGCCAACACCGCCAACAAGACCACACCGCCGCCAAGTGCCATCGCCTTCATCGTCGCCAACACCACGGGGTCGTGGCCGATATTGGCCTTCAGGACAAAGGCTCCTTTGATGTCGCCCAAATGCAGATTCTCCATGGGAAAACCCAACGGATCCTTGCTGTCGCCGGTCAAGCTCTTGGCTGGGTCCCCGTGACAGGCCAAGCAACTGGCCTGCAACCGCACGGGCCGGGCCAGCACCAGTTCGTCCTTGGCCCGGTCCTGGAAAAAGAACTCGGTTGCCCCCTTGTCGAAGGCCTGAAAAGCGGCGGAGAAATCAGCGCCATTGTCGTTGACAGGATTGCGCGCGGCCACGCCAGGACGCGAGGGGGTGAAGAACTTGAACCCGTTTTTCTTGGCCGAGCTGTCCACCGAGCGCCAGGCGGCCACAATCGGAATGGTTTTGTAAAGATCCGTGGAGGCATAAACGTCTTTGAGTGGACGGCCATTGGCCTGCTTTTTGGCGGTGGAGAGCAAGCCGGCTGTGTCAAACACCCTGCTGGCGGTCATGTCGTCCATGTTGGAGGCGACCTGCTCGGATTGGGCAATGATTGAACTCATCTTGCCGCGCAATTCTTCCACACGGTTTCTGCTGGAGAGATGGTAAACAATCCCCACACCCAAGCCGGTGGCCGAAGCGATGGCCAGCCCGACGGCCAGCATGATTTTGGACTCGAGTTTCATTGCGGGGTTTTTCCAAAGTTGGCGGTGGAACTGTTGCGGCACAGCCAAACGGATTGGCGTTGGTTCTCCGTCTGGTGCTTGACAAGAGGGGGCGCGGAGGGGCCATCGTCCGCGCGCAACGAACAGATTATTTTCATGCCGTAATCATCGGCACCCCGCGCTGGAGCTTGACGCAGGAAAAACCCTATGTGGCCTCGGGGAAAACCTTGATCAGAGCTGGTTTTGGGGATCACACACGGCGGGGTGTGCTTTGAAAGTGGCCCGGTCGAATGGAATAAACGCATCCCCCGCCCTCTTCCCACTGGGGGGCAAGCGAGTCAAAAGATTGGACGGGGCCGATTCGGGATGGTTCCCTCAGGCCTCCACGATGCCTTCGCGGATGGCAAAGCGCACCAACTCGGCTGGGCTTGAATAATTCAACCGCTTCATCAGACGCGAGCGGTAGGTTTCCACCGACTTAGTGCTGATGGCCAGTTGATGGGCGATTTCCTTGTTCCTGCAGCCCTCGGCCACCAGGCGGAGCATTTGCCGGTCCCGCTCGGACAAAACTGGCTTGGCCGGCTCACTGATCTGGTGGAGTCCCTTGCGGTAATCCTCCAAAATCCCGGCGCTGACTTGCGGGCTGAGATAGAGTTTTCCTTCCATCACCCATTCGATGGCCTGGGGCAATTCCTCCAGCGCACCGGTCTTGGAAAGGTAGCCCGAGGCACCAGCTTCGAGGGCCTGATCCACGAAGTCGCGCGTCGCCTCGGCGGAGAAGACCAGGATTTTAACATTCGGCAGCAGGCCCAGCAATTGGCGGGTCGCTTCAATGCCATTCATGTCCGGCAGGTGGATGTCCATCACCACGACATCCGGGGACAATTGTTGGGCGAGACTCAGGCCGAGGGCCGCGGTGGCGGCCTCGCCGACGAGGGTGAGGTTGTCGTGCTGGGCGAGGAGAGTGCGGAGTCCTTGACGCAGGATCGGGTGGTCGTCCACCAGGAGGCATTTCGTGTTGTTCATAGCATTAAATCAAATAGGGAGGGTCACTTTTTATCCAGAACGGAGCGGACCAGTTTGGCCAGCGCGGTTGTCTTGTAGGGTTTGGGTAGAAACTCAGTCTCCGGCCTCAAGACCGCGCTGGATTTGGCCAGATCGGCGCTGTACCCGCTGGAGATGATGACTTTCAAGTTCTGTTTTTGGGCGGTCATAAGTTCCGCCAGATCCAGGCCGGTCAACGTGTCGGGCATCACCATGTCGGAGAAAAGCAGGCTGATCTCGTGTTGGCGCTGCTCCCATAAGCTGAGGGCTTCGACGCCATTGGCGGCCTCAAGCACGGAGTAGCCCAGTTTGCGCAAGCAGAGGGCCACCATCTCTCGCACCGCCGGCTCGTCCTCGACGAGCAAGATGGTTTCGGAACCGCCCTGGATTTCTTCCCGGCCCTCCCGCGCGGTCATTGGATGGGCCGGCTTGGGGCGGGCCGGAAGATACACGCGAAAACTACTGCCTTGCCCCGGCTGGCTTTCCACTTCCACCCAGCCTTCGTGTTGTTTGACAATACCATAGACAGTGGCCAGACCGAGTCCCGTGCCTTTGCCGACGTCCTTGGTGGTAAAGAACGGCTCAAAGATTTTTTGCAGCAGCGCCTCATCCATGCCGCAGCCGGTGTCCATCACCGTGAGGCAGACAAAACGCCCGGGATAAGCGTCGGGATGGGTCTGATTGGAGGCGACTTCCACATCAACCAGCGAGGTGCGCAGGGTCAAGGTGCCGCCCTTGGGCATGGCATCCCGGGCGTTGATGCAGAGGTTCATGACGACTTGTTCTATCATGCCGGCATCCGCTCTGATCCAGGCCGGGGCGGGGCAGTTCTGCAAGACCACCCCGATGTTTTCACCGAGCAGGCGGCGCAACATCTTGAGCAATTCATTGACAAGTTCATTCATTTCCAACGCCTCGACCCGGGCCATCTGGCGGCGACTGAACAAAAGGAGTTGCCGCGTCAGGTTGGCGGCGCGCAGCGCCTCGCGTTCCACCTCTTTGAGGGTTTCCTTGATATCGGCGGCGATTTGGGGGTTTTGCTGCAACAAACCCAAATGCAGGAGCGTGGCGGCGAGAATGTTGTTGAAGTCGTGGGCCACTCCGCCGGCCAACTGGCCGATGCCCTCCATTTTCTGGGACTGGCGCAGTTGCTCTTCCAGCAGCTTGCGCTGGGTGATGTTCTCCTTGACTGAAAGGTAATGCGTAATCCTTCCATTCTTGTCCAAGATGGGAGAAACCACCACAGATTCCCAGAACAACTTGCCGTCCTTGGCCCGGTTGAGAATTTCCCCCCGCCAATCCCTTCCTTTGGTGACAGTCTCCCAGAGTCCGGTATAAATCTCGGTCGGCATTTTCCCCGACTTCAAAATGCGCGGATTCTTACCCAGGGCCTCTTCCTTGGTATAACCGGTCACGCGGCTGAAGGCGGGATTGACATACTCCATCTGGCCGGCCCGGTTGGTGATGACGATGCTCACGGGGCTTTGTTCCAGCGCCCGCGACATTTTCAGGAGGTCGCTCTCGGACCGCTTGCGCTCGGTGATGTCTTCGACGAAGCCCTCGATATACTTGACTTGATGGGTTTCGTCGCGGACGGCGCGCATTCGCAGATCGGCGGTGAAGGTGGACCCGTCCTGGCGCCGATACTCGACTTCACTCTGCACATATTGCTCGGATTCCAAAGCTGCCAGGACCAACCGACGGCGCTGCTCGGGATGGACGAACAGGGCCTCGGCCTCGGGGGTGTTGGCAATCATGCTTTCGGAGCTTGCGAAGCCAAACATCCGGGCCAAAGCGGGGTTGACCACGAGTAGTTGGCTCAAAGTGGACTGATAGATGCCGACCGCCGCGTGGGTGAAGATGCTGCGATATTTTTCCTCGGATTCGCGCAGAGCCTGTTCGGCGCGCTGGCGTTCCCCGTCTTGTCCAATCGCGGTGGCCAGCAGACTGAGAATGCGGAGGTCTTCTGCCGCCGGCTCGCGATCATGGGAAAAAAGGACACAGAGGGAACCGAGCGTGGCGCCGCCGAAGCATACCGGGTGGCCCCAGTACGTTTGCCAGCCGCAAGCCGCGACGTTTGGATCGGTTCGGGCATACTGGGTGTTTGGGAGGTCCCGGACCATCGTGCTCCGGCGTGATGCGTCTTGGATGACATCGAAACAAAGGTGGCCCTCGGGGGCAACGTCCAACGCCAGACCGGGCGGGACCTGCCAACCGCCTTTGACCAAAAGCCGCCCTTTATCCAGACGCCGGTAAAGAGCGCAGTCAGCCCCCAGCAACCTGCCGCACAAGCCGGTCACCGCATGGACATTCCGGTCATGATCGTGGGTCAGGTTGACCAGAGCTTCAATGACTTGGTTCAAGCGATCCGAGTTGCGGCTCAGATCCGGGTGCTCCCGGGCCTCGCTCCTGACCTCTGCCACGGCTGAATCCATCTCAATTACCGCGTGTCCGTTGGTCATATTATTTATATTATCAACTGGTTCAGACCGGCGTGGCTAAACGATTCTTGTCAAGCTCGCGACATTTCTTGTCCATCGCTCTGCCCAGGCGGGGAGCAAGAAATGTCCTGCGGCGGTTCTCCTGACGCACCCAGCGCCCGGTCAATGCGCACGGCGCGACGTTGGTGGCTCGCGCCCAAGGTGCCGGCAAAGCCGGGGTGATCTGCGACCCGGAGTCGCACGTGGGTCATCAACTCTGGCGAGATTGGCAGCACGTCGCCTGGCTTCAAACAAGCCAGTTTTCCGGCAGGAAGCTCGATGTCCGGCAGAAACGCTTTCACCTCGACAGTCATCTCGTCGAAAAGGGCGTTCCAACGCGGTGGGGCAACGCGGGTGGCGGTTTCCTGTTTCTCGCGGGAGCCAAGTCCGGCGTTGAGTTTGGTCGTCAATGGTTCCAACATCGGGTGGGGGAAGGCGAATTGCATCTGTTCGACCATTTCCCCCAGCCGCACCTCGAGGCCGACGACCAGCATGCTGGTGCCTGGCCGTGCGGTGCGGAGGAATCGGCTATTGCTCTCGGTTCCCAAGACGGTGGGCCGCACTTCCATTAGGTCGGCCCAAGTGCCGCACCATTCATTGACAATCATGGCGACCACGAGGGAAAGGAGCCGTGCCTCCAGTTTGCCAATCTGGCTCGATTCGTCCGGCGCCCGCGCCACCCCGCCCATTTCCCGGTCCACGATGCAAAGTCCCAGCCGGGGAGGAATGTCCAAAAGTCCGATGCCAACCAAGGGCTCCAGCTTGAGCATGGTCAGGTAGGTGGGGTCGGTTAGACTTTCGGCAAACTTCTGGAATGGGACGGCCTCCAGTTTGGACATTTGCAGTCCCACTTCCATGCCCAAATGGGTGGAGAGCCGCGCCGTCAAAGCGCCGATGAATTCCTCATGCCGCTCCCGCAACCGGCGCAGCTCCGCCGGGGGGAAAAGTGAGAGCCTGGGAAACTCATGCCGCCGCAGATAGTCGTATTCCGACGGGTCCCCCCCGGCGGCGGGGGTGGAACTCGCGGCCTGCAAATCAGCGGCCCCAGCCACTCCCGCCAGCAGTTGCTCGATTTCCGATTGCGACACAATCTCCCGCGGCGGCGCGACCGCAGGCGGGTCTTGGACCGCAGTGTTGGAAGAAGGGTGCATGGGTGTGGTTGGGAGGCGGATTATTTCAGCAGCGCGATGGCCTGTTCAAAACTCGGGGCGAACTGCCAGGACTGGGTTTCCTCATAACTATGGCACTGGGCCTTGGCGCCTTCCGACCCCACCACCGCGTAACGGAGCGACAACTTGCTGGCGGCTTGAATGGCGGAAAGGACCAATTCGATGACCGCGACGCTGACAACCTCGACGGCATTGAGATCAATGATCAATTTGTTGCCACCGGCATCCACCGTGTTGGCCAACTGGCCATCCAAGTGGTTGTTGACTTCCTGGGCGACGCTGGGATGAAACTCCTTGGGCAGAAGCAGGGACAACACGCCGTCGCGCTGCTGGAAATACTTGTAGGAGGTTTCCAGGCAGAGGGTGCGGCTGACTTTGGCCTTGAGTTCGGCGCAATCAATCGGCTTGGTGACGACCCCGGCGAAACCGGTTTGCTGCGCGCGCGTTTGTTCCGCCGTGGCGGTGCGGACACACATCCCCAGCAGCGGGATGGCGGCGAGATTGGGGCTGCCCTTTAAGTTCTGGTAGAGCATGAACGCGCCGTCATTGGGCAGGGACAAACTGGCCAGCACCAAATCCATCCCGCCCTCCATGCACTGGTCGAGCGCCTGGCCGGGTTGGTCGGCCGTGATCACCTGCCACGGCGTGTCGGCCAACCCGGACCGGATTTGCGCGGCGATGGCGGGTTTGTCATCCACAACCAGAATCTTGATCGGGTCGTCGAAGCGTTTGCGTTTCTCCACCTCGGCCGCTTTGGCTTTCAGGTTTACCACCCGGCCCACCCGTTCCACCAGCAATTCCCCCTTGAAGGGTTTGATCAGGTAGTCGCGGACACCCATTTTGGCGATCTTGAGTACGGTTTCGCGCCCCGCTTCCGCGGTCAACATGATGACGGAGGTGCCCTTGATGTCGGGATCGGAGCGCATGCGCGCCAGCACTTCGAAGCCGTCCATGACGGGCATGGTGTAATCCAGCAGCATGACGTCCGGTTTTTCGCGCCGGGCCACGGCCAGTCCGACGACGCCGTTGTCGGCCTCGAGCACCGAGCAGTCGAAAGCCTTGAAGGCCTTGGCGACAATCAGGCGGATGGTTTTGCTGTCATCCACAGTCAGTATTTTTACACTCATAATGATTACTCCTCAGAATTCTTGAGCAGGACTTCCGCCAACAAGTGGTCCTGGCAGTTGCGGAATCCAATGACCCGTCGAATGACCTGGTTTGAACCCTCGACTTTGAGTTCCTGCCCGCGCACCACGGAGGGGATGGTCAAGGTGCAGTGCATCCCGCGGTCGCACAGCCGGGACTTGACGTAGCCCACCACCATGTTGCTGATCTCTCCCACCGCGTCGGTCACCATGTCGTCCGCATCCACTTCCGCGACGGAAATGCCGAGCATCCGGCTGGTGAGCACCTTGGCGAAGCTGACGTTGGCGTAGAGGTAAACAATGCCGGTGGCCTCGCCGATGAAGCCCACCGAACCAATGATCTGGCCGCCGGTGTCCTGGCGGAGCGGCGTCGGCGCCTCGGGGTTGACTTCCATGCTTAACATGCTTTGGAAGACCTCCTTCACGGCTTCGCGAGTGAGTTCGTCAATTTGTTCAATTTGGGTGGGCATAAGTTTCCTGTGGTTTCTCCGAATGTGGCTGTTCTAAAAATCTTCCAATCCTCGACAGGGCCAGGACCTGTTGCGCGGCCCCCAGGCGGTTGGCTTCCTTCGGCATCCCGAAGACGACGCAGGTTTCCTCATTTTGCACTGCCGTCGCGGCTCCGGCCTCGCACAGCCGCAAAAGTCCGGCCGCGCCGTCGCTGCCCATGCCGGTCAGAAGAGCGGCCACGGTGTGCGGTCCCGCCCCCGCCCGGACAGCGGAGTCAAACATAACATCCACCGCCGGGCGCTGGTGGTGGACTTGAGGGCCTTCGTTCAATTCCACCGTGTATCCCCCACCGTGCCATTTCAGGAGGAGGTGCTTCCCGCCGGGCGCGATCAGCGCCAGGCCGCGGCGAACCAGGTCGCCGGACACGGCTTCCCGGACTTCCATGGGGCAGATTTGGTTGAGCCGCTCGGCGAAGGCCTTGGAAAAATAGGCCGGGATGTGCTGCACGATACAGATGCCCGGCAAGTCTCCCCGCAGGGAAGTCAGCACCGTTTTTAGCGCCTCCGTCCCTCCGGTCGAGGCGCCGAGTAAAATGATTTTCCGCGCCGCAATTCCTCGTGGCTGGGCCAGAGCGCCGGGGGCCAATCGAGCCGGGGCGGCCGCGCCCGGAGGTGACGAAGCGGGACGCAAGCCTAGCCGGGCCCCTGCGGCCGCCCGGATTGTCTCGGCCAACCGTAGGCCATCCGCCGAGGCGGAAAAACTGCTGCCAGGCTTGGCCAAAACCTCCACCGCGCCGGCCTGGAGCGCCTCCATCGCCTTGACCGATCCGGCCTGCGTCAGCGAACTCATGATGATCACCGGCATGGGCCGGTGTTTCATGATCAATTTCAAGAAGGTAATCCCATCCATGCGGGGCATCTCAATGTCCAGCGTCAGGACATCGGGCCGCAACTCCAGTATGCGGTCGCGCGCCGCATAAGGGTCCACCGCCGTGCCCACCACTTCGATGTCAGCAAACGGCTGCAGGCTGGATGTGATGATTTTGCGCGCGAGCGCCGAATCATCCACGACCAGGAGGCGAATCGGTTTGTCATTCATATTTGTCGTGGGTTGGACCAGTCCAAGGCCTGCCAGGCCGTTTCGGCTTCCAGAATCAGCTCCTCGATCTCCCGCGGACGGATTTCCAGAATCTCCAGCGCCTCCGCCTGGCACCGCACCGCAAAGGACTGATACCCCTCGGCGTGACCAAGGTAGTGCGCGATGATGTCGCCCAAGTGGACGTAGGAGGCCAATTCCTCGTTCGGCCGGGCTTTCACCGGGTCGTGATGAAACCGCACGGCGGCGGTCAAATTGGCCGGGAATTTCCATTGCTCCAGAACCCGGCCCCCAATCTCGGCATGATCCACTCCGAGTATGGCCTTCTCCGCTTCGAGGAAGGAATGGCCGGACGGCCCGGTTTCGCGCATGAGCCAGTCGCGCGAATCCTCCAAAAAAGCCCCGAGGACCAATTTGCCGATGTCGTGCAGCAGGGCGGCGGTGAAGACCAGGTTTTCGTCGCCGCCGTAATGCCGGGCGACCGCCTTGGTGGCGACGGCGGTGGTGGCCGAGTGTTCCCAGAGTTGGCCCGCGCCCAGGCCGTAGCCCCGCTGCGCCGCCCCCAACATGCTCTCGCCGACGACCAGCGCCACCAAGCTGTAAATGGTGTTGAAACCCAGCCGCGCGACCGCCGCGTCCAAATCGGCCACGGCGCCCCTGGAGGCGGAGGCGGCGCTGTTGCACCGCTGCAAAACCTTGGCGGTCAGCGCCGGATCAAACGCGATGAGCTGGACAATTTGGTCCGCATGGGTTTCATCCCGGTTCAACTGCACTAGCAATTGTGAAAGCACCTGCGGGGCGGCGGGCAGGGTTTTGATTTCGTTGATGTAGTTATTCAGCGCTTGCATATCCCCTCGTCAATATGATTTCTTCGCTGCGCCCCGAGCTCTTCATCCGGACTTCCCCGGTGGCCAGGCGCAAGTGGATGGTGCGGCTGACCAAACCGCCCACGTCCTGGGCTTCAATGGCCAACCCGTGTTGGCGGAGCAGTTGCATCAGGCTGGCGTAATTACGCTGGCCGATGTTGAAAAAACCGGTCTTGTCCAAGAACTGCGCGCCGCCCGCCACGCAAATTTGCATCCGGTACTTCTCCGCCTTGAGCGAGTAAGCCGCCCGGAACAAGGCGCCAAGGCCAGTGTCCACGAACATGGCCGGCTGCTCGGATGCTTTGGCGGCATTGATGGAAGACTCGGGCAGCATGGCGTGCAATAACCCGCCCGCGCGGCTGACCGGGTCGTAGATGGTGACCCCAATGCAGGACCCCAGCGAATAAGTCGTCAAGGTCATGGATTGGTTGTTGGAAACCGCCATGCCGCCGACGCCGACCACCAGCTTGCTCTCCAACCCGAACAGCGCGTTGATTGAAGGAGATCCCATAATCAGCCCGCGCTACTTTGGTAAATACTGGGAGAAAGGCACCGGAGCGGAACGTCCAAACCGTTCAAACTCTCGGAGTGGCCGATCAAAAGGTAGCCATGGGGCACCAGATACCGGCAAAGTTGCCGAACCAACTGTTCCTGCGTCGGACGGTCGAAATAGATCATCACGTTCCGGCAAAAGATCACCTGAAAAGGCTCAGGGTGGCTGTAGGGCGCGATTAAGTTGATCTGCTGGAAGGCGACCCTTTCCAGAATACCGGCTTTGACCCGGAAATGCCCGCTCCAATCCCCCGTGCCTCGTTGAAAGTACTTGCGGAGCCACTCGTGTGGCAGCGCCCGCAAACGCTCCTCCGCGTAAATCCCTTGCCGTGCTTTGGCCAGGACCTTGGTCGAAATATCCGAGGCCGTGACCCGCCAATCCCACCCCTGTTCCGCCGGATGCCGGTCCCCCAAATAGAAAGCGATACTGTATGGCTCCTCTCCGGATGAACTGGCGGCGCTCCACAGCCGAATGCGTCGCGAACCGGCGGAAAGCAACCCCGGCAGCGCCTCGTCAACCAGAAACTTAAAATGGCTCTCCTCCCGCAAAAAACTGGTGAAATTGGTGGTCAAAGAGTCCACCACCCGCTCCATTTCCGCGTCATCCGCCCCGGTGCGCAGGAATTCGCAATACCCGGCCAGATCCGAATACCCCAGGTGCCGCATCCGTTTGCCCAACCGCGCCTGAATCAACGCCTCCTTGCCCTTGTGCAAGCGAATGCCGCAGCTTTCGTAAATCAAATCAATGATGTAACCGCAAGCCTCGGCCTCGGTTTGCAGCGCTCTGGTCGGGGAGACGTTCATGGTCGGGTTCATCAAGCGGCGGCCTCGGTCACGGACTCGTCCAAGTCCACCAAAGCCTGCGGGTCCAAAATCAAACCAACCCCGCCGTCGCCCAGAATGGCGGCTCCGGCCAGGTGACGGTTCTGCCGGAAGGTTTCCCCGAGGCTTTTGATCACGACTTCCTGTTTGCCCAACAATTGATCCGCCAGGACGCAACGCGCGTTGCTGCCCGATTCCACCACAATCACGATGGATTGCGCCGGGTCGGTGGAGCGCGGCTCAAGACCAAGGTGCTCATACAGGCGCAACAGCGGCAGCAGACGTCCATGCACTTCAATCATTTCCCCGCGCCCCTGAAAGGTCTTGATCATTTCCCGGGAAGGCCGGAAGGATTCGCGCACCGAGAGTGTTGGGATGATATAGCGGCGCCCGCCGATGCCGACAATCAAAGCGTCAATAATGGCCATCGTCAGCGGGAGGAACAGGCGAAAAGTCGAACCCTGCCCCGCGACTGATTTGATTTCAATTTTCCCGCGCAATTTCTCGATGTTCCGGCGCACCACATCCAGGCCCACACCCCGGCCAGAGAGATCGGTCACAGTTTCCGCGGTGGAAAACCCCGCCGCCAGAATCAAATTGAAGATTTCGCCTTCCGAAAGTTGCTCCCCCTCCTTGACCAGCCCCTTCTCAATGCCCTTGGCCAGGATCCTCCCCCGGTCCAAGCCGTGCCCGTCATCGCCGATTTCAATGACGATGTTGCCCCCTTGATGGTAGGCCTTGAGCGAAACTCTGCCGCGCGCCGGCTTGCCGGATCGCTGGCGCGCCTCCGGCTTTTCGATGCCGTGATCCACTGAGTTCCGCAGCATGTGAATCAGGGGATCGCTGATTTGTTCAACGATGGTTCGGTCCAATTCCGTGTCTTCCCCTTCGGTCACCAGTTCCACTTCTTTGCCCACCTTGGCGGCGACGTCCCGCACCAGCCGGTTCATTTTTTGGAACGTTCCACGAATGGGAACCATGCGCAGCGACATGGCGGTGCGCTGCAAATCCTTGCTGATCCGGCCCAGGTGCGCCAGGTCCCGGTTCAATTGTTCGCTGCGCAATGAGATCAAATCCTGGCTCTCCAACACCAGCGATTGCGCGATCACCATTTCGCCGACCAAATCCACCAAGCTGTCGAGCTTGTTGGTGTCCACCTTCACCGCGGTGGCGGCGAGGTCGGCTTTGTCGGATTTCGCCCCGTCCGGCCGTGGCGTTGAGTCCGCTGCGGGCGAGGATTGCCCATTCACGGCTGGCAGGGCGGTGGCAGCCTCATCCCTTGATAAACCTTTGGAAAGCTTTGCTTTGCCTTCGTTCCAACCTTCAGAGCCGGCCTCATGGCCTAAGGCGTCCCCGTTCAACACCGCGCGGATGCTGGACAACAATCGCAAAGTCGGCACCCTGATGGCTCCCGGCGGCTTCGTCCCGGCCAACTGGGCCCCGATCTCGTCCATGAACTGTTTGAGGGTGTCGCTGCCGCCTAAAATAATGTCAATGACCGGCGAAGTGATGGCCAATTTGCCTTGGCGGGCCTGGTCCAGGAGCGACTCCAATTCATGCGCCAAAGTTTGGATCGCCGTCAGGTTCAAGAAGCCCGAGCCACCTTTGAAAGTGTGAAACGCGCGAAAGATGGAATTGAGCGTGTCTGCGTCGTCCGGGTTGTTTTCCAAGACGAGGACACCTTGTTCGATATTTTGCAGATGCTCCTGCGATTCATTGATGAATTCGGCGATCAATTCCCGGTCCTCCGCCAGGTTCAAAAGCAACAAGGGTTCCTCCTGGACAACGGACTTTTCCGACGCGGCCGGGGGCAAGACCACCACCGCTGGCGCGACCGGGGCCATTCCCCAAACCTCCGGCAGCATGGGCATCGGCATTTGATGCTCCCCTGCCTGCATGGCCGTCTGCCACCACCCACTCCACTCGCTCAACCGCGCGATTTGGGCGGCGCTAAACGTGCCGGTGGATTCGAAGACCTCGTCCAGCCAGTTCCGCGCCTGCCGAACCGCCTGCGCGAGCGGCTCCGGCGCCGATTCCCGGCCCAGGATTCCTTCGATCTCCCCGAGGAGGCAATTGATCGGCAAGAGCCCGAGATCCTTGCCAGCTTCGGCGAAGACCAACTCGGAGGCCATCTTGTCAGCCAGGGCCTTTAATTGCAGATAAGTTTCTGTGTTCACAAGGAGATGGTTAGAGTTTGAATTGCATCCCCAGCGAAACCACGTTGTCGTTAAAGTCGCGGGTTTGCGTGTTGCTGATGTTGTCCTCGCCGTTGCGTCCCACGAATGCGGAATAACCCAGGTCCGCGGCAAAATGGGCGCTCAAGACGAAGTGCAGTCCGGCGGAGACAACATACTCTAAATCGTTCCGCTTGCAGGAAGCCAGATTGCCCACGGTGTAGTCCGCATCGAGCACCTTCGCCCCCGCTTCCAGGCTCAATCGCTCCGTCAGCTTGCGTCCGTAGGTCAACGCGTAACTGCTATCAAAATAAGGTTTCACCCCAAGGCACGAAACAAATTGATACTGCTTGTACTTGAAGCCCACAGTGTCCGCCGGCGTCGGCGCGGCGGTCAGCGCCGCCTCTCCGTAATATGTCAGCGGATGGAGATTGTTCAGCGGTGTGGTGTGAGTGGTGGAGTCGGCCTCGTAACTGCGGAAATCCGGGCCGCCCAGGGCCTGCACGTTGAGCCAGGAGAGGGGCTTGCCCTCGACTCCGGCGAGCACACGCTGGTAGTCGCTGGGAGAACTATCTTTGTTGAAGCTGTATTGCTCCTGGCCCTGGCTGCCGTAGCGGTACCCCAGCGTCGCGGCCATCCCGGGGCTGAACTTGTATCCCAAATCCGTCCCGCCGTTGACATCGTAACGGGTGGCGTAGTCCTGGTAACCCGATGGCGTACCGGCGAGACTGGGGTTCTTGATCTCCGTCATCATCCCGTAATAGGCCAGCGAAGCGCCCGGCCGCACGAACCAGTCGCCCCAGTCGTATTGCAGGGCGAGCTTGGAGCGGTCATTCACCTGTTCCCGACGCTGATAAGCGTTGATGGTGGCCCAGGCGTTGAATAAATCGCCGGGATAAGCCGGCGCCACCCGGCTGGCGTCCACATAAAGAAAAGTGTTGTCCAGGTCATAGGAGAAGGCGTCGGCCTTTCCCTTCAAGGCGAGAACCAACCGGTGGGCGTCGTAGTTCTCCGAAGGCAGCGCGTGATACAGCACAAAGTCAGGCGCGTAAGTGAGGCTTAACGCCTCCAAATCGCCCCCGGCATCCAAGAGGCCCGCCACATTCACCCCCACCTTCGGGGAAACGGTGGTGATGGCCGAGGATTGATCCTTCAGCGTGGTCATTCCAGCCGGGAGGGAAGACTGGTTCACCCCGGACATCAGAACATTGTCCTCGTAGCTTTCCTTGATCGTCAGGCCGGCGTCGGTCAGCCACGCCGGCTTAGTCCAATTGGAAGCCTCCTCGCCGGCCGGACTGGCGGCGGGCGCGGCATTGAATGAGAGTATCCCGCCGCAAGCAATGAGAACCTGGAACTGTTTGATGGACGGGTTCATTTTCATGTTCATGTGTTTCGGAATTTGGGTGAGGGTTCAGAAATCTTTGAAATCGCCGTTCATGGGAAATTCGCCGCCCTGGCGCGAGGCGCCCACCGCCGCCAGGGCCTCGGACCGACCGGATGCGACCACTTGAGGACGAAGGGTGTGGCCGTTTCTACGCGGGCCAACTCCTTGGACGACGGGTGCCGGAGCGGTAATTTGCGGGCGGGATG